>Ga0335075_10002429_pt1 | contig 30050 bp, 31 predicted proteins | sample Lox_Sample_24_FD_206723 | JGI IMG/M metagenome (GOLD analysis project Ga0335075, IMG submission 206723) | Soil microbial communities from Loxahatchee National Wildlife Refuge, Florida, United States - Lox_Sample_2.4 | ecosystem: Environmental > Terrestrial > Soil > Wetlands | place: USA...
GTGGACCGGCATCCCCGTGTTCAAGCTGACCGAGGCCGAGACGCAGAAGCTGATGCGCATGGAGGACGAACTGCACAAGCGCGTGATCGGCCAGCACCCCGCGATCGAGGTCATCTCCAAGGCCATACGCCGCTCGCGCGCCGGCCTGAAGGACCCCAAGCGCCCGACCGGCTCGTTCATCTTCCTCGGCCCCTCCGGCGTCGGCAAGACCGAGCTGGCGCGCACGCTCGCGGAGTTCCTGTTCGGCGACGACGACGCGCTGATCCGCATCGACATGTCCGAGTACATGGAGAAGCACGCCGTCTCGCGGCTCGTCGGCTCGCCCCCCGGCTACATCGGCTACGACGAGGGCGGCCAGCTCACGGAGGCCGTGCGCCGCAAGCCCTACAGCGTGCTGCTGCTGGACGAGATCGAGAAGGCGCACCCCGACGTGTTCAACATCCTGCTGCAGATCCTCGAGGACGGCCGGCTGACGGACGCCCAGGGGCGCACCGTGGACTTCCGCCACGCGATCGTGATCATGACCTCCAACATCGGCGCCGCCGAGATCGCGCGCAACACGCCGCTCGGTTTCGCGGTCTCCGACGACGAGACCGGCATCACCTACGAGGACATGAAGAACCGCATCATGGGCGAGCTGAAGAAGGTCTTCCGCCCGGAGTTCCTCAACCGCATCGACGACGTGATCGTCTTCCACAAGCTGCAGAAGGAGGAGATCAAGCAGATCGTCGAGCTGCTGCTGCTGCGCATCCGCGAGTCGATGGCCGAGCGCGAGCTGCAGCTGGAGCTGACCGAGCCCGCCAAGGACCTGCTCGTGGAAAAGGGCTGGGACCCGGCGATGGGCGCGCGGCCGCTGCGCCGTGCGATCCAGCGCTACATCGAGGACCCGCTCGCGGACTTCGTGCTGCGAGAGCAGCTCACGCCCGGAGCCACCGTCGTGGTCGACCCCGCCGAGGGCGAGGGCGAAGAAGAGGTGCGCCTGTCGATCGTGCAGCCCAAGAAGCAGAAGACGCCCGTGGGCGTCGGCGCGCAGGGCGCCGAGGCCGAGGACAGCGTCGAGGGCGACGGCCAGGCCGAGGGCGACGCACCGGACATCGCCGAGCCCGGCGAGCAGTAGCCGCCGTTGCCAGCGACCGCAGGCCCGGACCGCTGAGCGCTGACAGCGATCGGATCGCCTTCGCGCCGCTCGCCGGCGAGGACTGGCCGGCCGCCGCGCGCATCTACGAGGCGGGCATCGCCGGCGGCAACGCCACGTTCGAGTCCCGCGCCCCCACGTGGGAGGAGTGGTCGAGCACGCGCGCGCTGCACCCGGCGATCCTCGCCCGCGACGAGCACGGCCGCGTGCTCGGCTGGGCCGCGCTCGGCCCGACCTCCAGCCGTCCCTGCTACCGCGGCGTCGCCGAGGTCAGCATCTACGTCGATCCCGCGTGCGCTGGGCGAGGGGTCGGACGCGCGCTGCTGCAGGAGCTGATCGCCGCGTCCGAGCGCGCGGGCTTCTGGACCCTGAAAGCCGGCATCTTCCCCGAGAACGCAGCTTCGATCGCGCTGCACGAGCGCTGCGGCTTCGAGCGCGTGGGCGTCAGCCGGCGGATCGGGCAGATGCCGGACGGGCGCTGGCGCGACGTCGTCCTCTTCGAGCGGCGCAGCCCCCTCGTCGGGCGCGACTGAGTCGTCCCCGCCGCCGCGTACGCTGCGAGCGATGTCCCGCGACACGGTTCACACCTGCTCGGAGTGCGGTTTTCGCTCCGCGCAGTGGCACGGCCAGTGCCCCGGTTGCGAGGCATGGAACACGCTCGTGGAGGAACGCGTGTCGGCCGCGCGAGCCGCCGCCAAGCGCGCCGGCGGCGGCAGACGACGCGACGGTGCCCGTGGGGCCGGCAGCCCCGCCGGTGCCGCCGGCGCCCCGCTGCCGTTGCGCGAGGTCGGGGCGCTGCCCCTCGAGCGCATGTCCACCGGCATCGGCGAGCTGGACCGCGTGCTCGGCGGCGGCCTCGTGCCGGGCTCGCTGGTGCTGCTGGGCGGCTCTCCCGGGATCGGCAAGTCGACGCTGACCAACATGGCGCTCGGGCACCTGCAGCAGGCAGGCCGGCGCACGCTGTACGTCAGCGGCGAGGAGTCCGCCGAGCAGGTGCGGCTGCGCGCGGAGCGCCTTGCCGGCGGCGGCTCCCCGTCCGCCCGAGCGGCGCTGCACGTTCCCGTGCTCGCCGAGACCGACCTCGACGCCGTGCTCGACACGCTCGCCCAGCATGCGCCGCGGGTGTGCGTGATCGACTCCGTGCAGACGCTGCGCGCCGGCGAGCTGTCCGGCGCCCCAGGCTCGGTCGGGCAGGTGCGCGAGGTGGCCGCGCGGATCATGGAGCTGGCCAAGGCGCAGGGCATGGCCGTGATCCTGGTGGGCCACGTCACCAAGGAGGGCGCGCTCGCGGGCCCGCGCGTGCTCGAGCACCTGGTCGACTGCGTGCTCCAGTTCGAGGGCGAGCGCGAGCGCCCCTACCGCGAGCTGCGGGCGCTGAAGAACCGCTTCGGCTCGACCAACGAAGCGGGGCTGTTCGAGATGCGCCAGGGCGGCCTGGTGGAGGTGCTCGACGCGTCCGCGAGGTTCGTCGCCGGCGCCACGCGCTCGCCCGGCAGCGTGGTGCTCGCCGCGATGGAGGGCTCGCGCCCGCTGCTCGTGGAGGTGCAGGCGCTGGTGGCGCCATCGGAGCTGGAGCAGCCGCGCCGGGTCGTCTCCGGCCTTGATCGCAACCGCCTGGCGCTCGTGCTGGCGATCCTCGGCCGCCACGGGCACGTGCGCACAGGCAGCTCGGACGTGTTCGTGAACGTCGTCGGCGGCGTGCGCGTGGACGAGCCCGGATGCGATCTCGCGGTGGCGCTGGCGGTTGCAAGCGCCAGCCGCGGGATGCCCATCCGCTCGGCCGACGCGGCCCCCCGCGCCTGCTTCGGCGAGCTGGGCCTGACGGGCGAGCTGCGCTGGGTGGGGCACCCCGAGCGCCGCCTGGAAGAGGCCGGCAGGCACGGCCTGTCGGACGTGATCGCCCCGTGCGGCAGCGGGTCCGGCGCGCGCGAGGTGGCGACGCTGCGCGCCGCGCTGGCGGCGGCCCTGCCGGCGCGCCCGCCCGACGGCCACCCGCGCTCGGTCCCCGAACCGGTCGGCCCCGCGCTCACTCGTGTCGAGGATCGCAGGCCGCTAGCCGGGGAGCGGGTCCTGCGTCCCGCGCCCGCGTTCTCCCCGCAGGGGGACCCCGCGGCGCGCTCGGGCTGAGCGCTCACGAGGGCGCTCCAGCAGCCGTATCTCCAGTCTCCGCCAGGGCTGCGCGCAGTGTACGAGCTGCTAACAGATTGCTAAATGCCCTAGAATTGAAGACCGTGGCTCCACGATCCGGCGAAGACCTAGACAGCGAGGTAGGACCGGATCCAGGGCTGATGAGGGCGTTGGAGATGATCGCGCCCGGGACAGCGCTGCGGGAGGGAATCGAGAGCATCCTGCACGCGCGCACGGGCGGCCTGATCGTGATCGGCGAGCCCGAAGACCTCAGCTTCCTGAACTCCGGCGGGATCAAGCTCGACATCGACTACACGCCCGCGTTCCTGTACCAGCTGGCGAAGATGGACGGCGCGATCATCCTCAACGCCAACGCCACCAAGATCACGATGGCCAACGTTCAGCTGATGCCCGACCCGACCATCCTGTCCCACGAGACGGGCACGCGCCACCGCACCGCCGAGCGCGTGTCCAAGCAGACGGACGCGCTCGTGCTCGCGATCTCCCAGCGCCGCGAGGTCGTCTCGGTGTACGTCGACGGCGTCAAGTACATCCTCGAGGACATCCCCGTGGTGCTCGCCAAGGCCAACCAGGCGCTGGCGACGCTCGACAAATTCCGCACCCGCCTGGACCAGGTGTCCACGCGCCTGACGGCGCTCGAGTTCGAGGGCGGCACAACCCTGCACGACGTGCTGACCGTGCTGCAGCGCTCCGAGCTGGTCACGCGCATGGCGGTCGAGATCGAGCGCTACATCGTGGAGCTGGGCACCGAGGGCCGGCTGATCGAGATGCAGCTGGAGGAGACGATGGTCGGCGCCGCCGCGGAGAAGTCGGCGCTGGTGCGCGACTACCTGTCCAGCTACTCCGACGAGGCGTTCGCCGCCGCGCTGGAGGAGGTCGGGCGCCTCGCCCACCAGGACCTGCTCGACTTCGGCCGCCTGGCCGAGCTGCTCGGCTACGACCGCAAGCTGAACACGCTCGACTACCCCGTGGCGCCGCGCGGATACCGCATTCTCGGGCGCATCCCGCGGCTGCCCAAGCTCGTCGTGACGCAGGTCGTCACCGAGTTCGGCGGCCTCGACGAGCTGCTGGCAGCGACCGACGCGGAGCTGGAGGCGGTGGAGGGAGTGGGAGAGATCAGGGCCAAGGACATCCGCGAGGGCCTGCGCCGCTTGCAGGAGCTGAACCTCGTGGACCGCTACCTGCAGACTTGAACAAGGGCCGCCGCACAGGCAGCTCGCAACAAAGGAGGACACTCATTCCCGCACAAGCAACCGAAGAAGCAGCGTTGACAGAGGAAATTGAGGTAACACGCGAGGTCGAGTACATCGAGTTCGAGCTGGGCGACCACGTCGTGTACCCCCATCATGGCGCGGGCAAGGTGCTCAAGAAGGAGGAGATGGAGATCCTCGGCGAACGGCGCGAGTATCTGACCATCAAGATCCTCCACAACGACATGACCGTACGCGTCCCCACCGAGAATGCCGCGCTGGCGGGGCTGCGCAGGGTCATAGACGAGGAAACCGTCCAGAAGGTCCTCGACGTCCTGCGCGACGAAGTCTCGGAGATGCCCAAGAACTGGAACCGACGGTTCAAGCACAACCGAGACAAGATCAAGACCGGCGACATCTACGAGCTTGCCGAGGTCGTGCGCAACCTGTCCCTGCGTGAGAGCGAGAAGGGGCTTTCGACCGGTGAGAAGCAGATGTTCACGCGCACCAAGAAGATCCTCGCCTCCGAGCTGATGTACGCGCTCGACAAGGACGAGGAGGAGGCCGAGAGCTACCTCGACGAGCTGCTCGCAGACTCGGCCGACCACCAGATGGCGGCCGCCGGAGCCAAGTAGCGAGGCTTTCGCGCACGCGGCAGCAGCCGCTGCCGCGTGCGCGAGCGTCCCACGCCGATGACCGTCGCGCTGATCGTGGCCGCGGGCAGCGGCGAGCGCCTGGGCGCCGGCCAGCCGAAGGCGCTGGTGGAGCTGTGCGGCCGCCCGCTCGTGCAGTGGAGCATCGACGCGCTCTCCCGCGCCGCAGGCATCGAGCGGATCGTGCTCGCGCTGCCGCCGGGCGTGCCCGCACCCGACGGCGTGACGCGCGTGGACGGCGGAGCCACGCGCTCGGAGTCCGTGCGCCGGGCGCTCGCCGCCGCCGGCGCCGGACCCCCGAGCGACCTGGTGCTCGTTCACGACGGCGCGCGCCCGCTCGTCACCGCCGCGATCGCCGAGGCGGTGATAGCCGCGCTGGCGGGCGACGAGCGCGCCGACGCGGCGATCGCCGCGACGCCCGTCACGGACACCGTCAAGCGCGTCGGCGCCGATGGCGCGGTGCGCGAGACGCTCGAGCGCAGCGAGCTGTGGGCCGTGCAGACGCCGCAGGTCTTTCGCCGTGCGGCGCTCGAGCGCGCGCTCGACGTCGACCCGCGGGAACTCGCGCGCGCGACCGACGACGCCTGGCTGATCGAGCGCGGGGGGGGAAGGGTGATCGTGGTGCGGGCGAGCGATGAGAACCTCAAGGTCACCACCCCGCGGGACCTGCGCGTGGCGGAGCTGCTGCTCGCCGGCAGGCCCGGCAGCGCAGGCCGCGTCGCCGATCGTGCTTGAATCGCTGCGCCCGTGCTGACCGACTACCACCTGCACCTGCGCAGCGACGATCTCGACGCCGGCGCGTCCGAGCACTGGACGCGGGCGAACGCCGAGCGCTACCGGGAGGCGGCCGGCGAGCGCGGCATCGCCGAGCTGGGGGTCTCCGAACACGTGTACCGCTTCGCGCAGGCGCTCGAGGTGTGGCGTCACCCGTTCTGGCAGCGATACGCGCACGACGACCTCGACGAGTACTGCGCCTTCGTGCGCGAGCAAACCGACCTGCGCCTCGGGATCGAGGCCGACTTCGTGCCCGGCGCGGAGGATCGCATGGCCAACCTGCTCGACGCGCGCGACTTCGACTACGTCGTTGGCTCCGTTCACTTCCTGCGCGACGGCGCCGTCGACATGGACGACTACAGCGTGTGGGACTCCGCCGGCGCGCGCGGCGCGGAGGACGTGTGGAGGCGCTACTTCCAGGCGGTGGGCGAGGCCGCCCGCAGCGGCCTGTTCGACATCGCCGCGCACCCCGACCTGGTCAAGTACTGGGGCAGTGGAGGAGCGCGCGACGGGCGCGTCCCCGCGGGCGACCTGCGCCGCTACTACGAGCCCGCGGTCGAAGGCATCGCCGAGGCGGGCATCGCGGTCGAGGTCTCCACCGCCGGGCTGCGCAAGCCCGTCGCCGAGCTGTACCCCGCGGACGCCTTCCTGGAGCTGTGCGTGCAGGCGGGGGTGCCCGTTGCCCTGTCGAGCGACGCCCATCGCGCCGAGGACGTGGGCGCCGACTACGCGCAGGCGCTGGACGCGCTCGAACGCCACGGCGTGAGCGAGCTGTGCGTGTTCGAGCGCCGCGTCCGCCGCCTGGAGCCGATCGGCGCGCGATGAGCCTCGTCGGCATCGGCTATGACTCGCACCGCCTGGTCGCGGGCCGCAGGCTGGTGATCGGCGGCGTGGAGCTTCCCAGCGAGCGCGGGCTCGACGGGCACTCCGACGCGGACGTGCTCACGCACGCGGTGATCGACGCGCTGCTCGGCGCCGCCGCGCTCGGCGACATCGGCGAGCACTTCCCGCCCAGCGACGAGCGCTGGCGCGGCGCCGACTCGGTGGGCCTGCTGGAGACGGTGGTCGCGATGCTCGCCGACAGGGGCCTGAGGATCGTCAACGTGGACGGCACCGTCGTCATGGAGCAGCCCCGGCTCGCGCCCTATCGCAGCGCCATCCGCGCGCGCCTGGCGCAGGCGCTCGCGGTGCCGGCGGAGCGTGTGAACGTGAAGGCGAGCACCGGTGAGCAGATCGGCTTCGTCGGTCGCGGCGAGGGCGTCGCCGCGCTGGCGGTGGCGAGCCTCGAGAGGTTGCGCGGCGTATGCGCGAGATAGTCCTGCACGACACGCTCACCGGGGAGCTGCTGCCGCTGCGCCCGCGCGAGCCAGGGCGCGTGGGCGTGTACGCATGCGGGCCGACCGTCTACAGCCGCATCCACGTCGGCAACGCCCGCCCGTTCGTCGTCTTCAGCCTGCTCAAGCGCTTTCTCGAGCACGAGGGGTACGCCGTGACGCTGGTGGTGAACGTCACCGACGTCAACGACAAGATCTACGACGCGGCCGCCGCGCAGGGCCGCGCGAGCGCCGAGCTGGCCGCGGAGATGACCGAGCGCTACGTCGCCGACACCGACGCGCTCGGGCTCGGGCGGCCCGACCACGAGCCGCTCGCCTCACAGACGATCGGCCCGATCGTGGAGTACATCCAGACGCTGATCGCCGGCGGGCACGCCTACAGCGTGGACGGCGACGTGTACTTCCGCGTGCGCTCGGACCCCGGCTACGGCTCGCTCTCGCACCGCCAGCTCGAGAACATGGACCAGGGCGAAGACGCCGCGTCGGGCCCGCTGGCCGCGCGCAAGCAAGACCCGCTCGACTTCGCCCTGTGGAAGGCGCACAAGCCGGGCGAGGACACCTGCTGGCAGGCGCCGTGGGGGACGGGCAGGCCCGGCTGGCACATCGAGTGCTCGGCGATGGCCGAGCAATACCTCGGCGTCGGCTTCGACGTCCACGGCGGCGGCTCGGACCTGGTGTTCCCCCACCACGAGAACGAGGCCGCCCAGACGCGCGCCGCGCGCGGGCAGGAGCTGGCGAAGCTGTGGATGCACAACGGCATGATCCAGTTCACCGGCGAGAAGATGGCCAAGTCGGTGGGCAACATCGCGCCGCTGCACGAGGTGCTCGAGCAGCACGGCGCGCAGGCGGTGGTCATGTACCTGATCTCCGGGCACTACCGTCAGCCGCTGGCGTTCTCGAGCGAGGAGCTGCAAGACGCCGGGCGGCGCGTGCAGCGCATCCGCGACGCACTGCGGCGGCTGGACGCGGGCAGTCCGAGCCCTCCCGAGATGGAGGTTCACAAGGAGGCCTTCTTCACGGCGCTGGCCAACGACTTCAACACCCCCGCCGCGCTCGCCAGCCTGTTCGAGTGGGTCAGGGAGGCCAACAGGCGGGGCGGCGGCGTCGGCGACGAGGACTTGCGCGAGATGCTCCACACGATCGGCCTCGGCGACCTGAAGGCGCTGGAGACCGTCGGCGACGTCGGCGGCGTGGACCCGCAGGCGCAGGCGCTATTGGAGCAGCGCCAGCAGGCGCGCGCGGCGCGGGACTTCGACACCGCCGATCGCCTGCGCGAGCAGCTGCGCGCGCTCGGCTGGGAGATACGCGACGGGCCCGAGGGCGCCGAGCTGATCCCCGTCGCCGTGCCGTGATCCTCTACGGTCGCAACCCCGTGCGCGAGGCGCTGCGCGGACGGCGCGCGGCCAGCGTTGCGGAGGTGTGGGCCACGCGCGGCGCCGCCCGCGAGCCATGGCTTGCGGGCGTGCCCGGCGTGCGCGCCGCGGCCGCCGAGGAGATCGCCGAGCGCTGCGGGTCCGGCGCCCACCAGGGCGTGTGCGCGCGTGCCGGCGAGTACCCGTACGCGGCCGCCGACGATCTGCTCGCGGGCGAGGCGCCGCTGCTGGTGGCGCTCGACCAGGTCCAGGACCCGCAGAACCTCGGCTCGATCTGCCGCACCGCCGAGTGCGCGGGGGCGGCCGGCGTGGTGATCCCCGAGCGCCGCGCGGTGGAGGTCACGCCGGCCGTGTGCAAGGCCTCGGCGGGCGCCGTCGAGCACCTGCCGATCGCGCGCGTGCGCAACCTCGCGGACTTCCTCGCGGACGCCCGCGAGGCCGGGTGCTGGTGCTACGGCGCGAGCCCGGCCGGCGACGGCGCACCCGAGAGGGCTTCGGGCGGGCACGCCGCCGTCGCCTACGACGCGCCCGACTACCGCGGCGGGGGCGTGGTGCTGGTGCTGGGCAGCGAGGGCGCCGGCCTGCGCCCGCGCGTGTCGAAGGCGTGCGACCAGCTGGTCGCCCTGCCGGTGCTGGGCAGGATCGAGTCGCTGGGCGTGGCCGCCGCCGCGGCCGCGATCCTGTACGAGATCTTGCAGAATCGCCGTGCGCAGGCTTGACAAGGTTCCATAACTGTGTAAGGCTAAGCCTACATAACGCTAAACCTAAGGTTGAGAAAAGCTTGGGTTAAGCGCACTTACAGAGCTTTGGCGCCGGGGGAGGAGTGCGCCACTGAGCGTTTTTGGCGACCGCCGCCGCATAGGCAGCGGCCACCAGGAAAGGATCTGCTCGTGGCAAGAATCTCTCATAACCCTAACTCTGAACCTAAGGTTGAGGATATCTTCCTGATCGCGCTGGCCAAGCGGGGCGATCGCAACGCGTACGACCGCCTTGTCAGGCGATATCACGGGTTCGTGCGCCTGAAGGCCTCCTCCTACTTCCTCGCCGGCGGCGACGCCGACGACCTCATCCAGGAGGGGCTCGTCGGGCTGTACAAGGCGATCCGCGACTTCCGCACCGATCGCGAGTCGAGCTTTCGCAACTTCGCCGAGCTGTGCATCACACGGCAGATCATCACGGCCGTCAAGACCGCCACCCGCAACAAGCACACGCCCCTGAACCAGTACGTGTCGTTCTCCTCGACCCCCGCCGGCACCGGCGAGGACGTTCCCACGCTCGACCAGATGCTCCCGGGCCCCACCGTCCAGGACCCGGTCAACCAGGTGATCTCCTCGGAGGAGCTGCGCTCGCTCGTCGGCTGCCTGTCGACTGCGCTGTCAGAGCTGGAGAGCCGTGTGCTGTCGCTGTACCTCGACGGCTACTCCTACGAGCAGGTGGGGGGCCGCCTGTCGTGCGACACGAAGACCGTCGACAACGCGCTGCAGCGCGTCAAGCGCAAGGTCGGCGCCCACCTGCAGGCGCGGGCGGTGGCCGCCTGAGCGCAAGCTCGCGCGGCTGGCCGCCTGGGCCGGAGGCTCGTGCGGCCGGCCCGCGCCTTTCCGCGGTCGCCGCCGCTGTGGCCGCCCCGCAAGGGACGGCCACAGGACACGGCGGAGCGTCCCCTCGGATCAGGTCTGACCTTCGGAGGGCAGCGTGGAGTTGCCCGGGGGCTCCGGCGCCAGGTTCGCGGCCGCCGGCGGCGGCGTGACCTGCACGGTGAACGTCTGCGACACGGCACCGGCGTTCTGGGGGTCGCCCGGGACCTTCACGCGGAACACGTTCGTGCCCTCGCTGTAGACGTAGTGGACGATCGAGAACGTGGAGGCGGGACCGATTTCCGCCTTCTGCACGACGTGGAGCTTGCCCGCCGCGTCCATGCTCTCCAGGTAGATCCAGTGTCCCGCGCGGTCGGGGCTGACAGAGCCCGAGAACGTCAGCGCTTCGGTGGCCGGGATCGACGAGACCGCCGGGGACATCGCCGCGGTCAGCACCACCTTCACGCCCTGGAACAGCACCGCGGAGGTCAGGCCCCCACCCTGCACCTCGTAGAAGGTGCTCTCGATCGGCGTCTGCGCCGGGAACGTGTATTCGCCTTTTTCGTTGCTCTTGACCTGGCCGACGGGCGAGTACGGGGCCTGGTGGACGTTGCGCGCCATCAGCGTGAGCAGCGTGTTCGGCGCGGTGACGCCGTGGATGGTCACCGGCGTTCCGTAGGGGCTCGGGTCGGACATGCTTTCGATCGTCAGTTTCGGGTTCTGAGCCTGCGAGATCTCGTAGTTGAGTTCGTTCGACGGGCTGGCGACGTTGCGGTGCGAGGACCGCACGAGCACGCGGATGTTCGCGTCGCCGGGCACGACGAACAGGTGCGGGATCGTGAATTCGCCGTTTTTGTTGGCGAATCCCGCGCCGATGCGGTGCCATTCGTCGCCCGTCAGCGCGTTCTGTCGCTGGAGCACCACGCGGGCATACGCGTCCTTCGGGGAGACGCTGCCCGTGAACCTGACCTTGTTGGGTTTGCCGGCCTCCGAGCCCGCCGGCAGCACGCCTTCTGTGGGTCCGTTCAGCGTCACGTCCGCCACCACGCCCACTTTTCTGGTGGGGGTGCGCACGCCGTCGACGACGGCGTAGAAATAGGTGTTGTTCGTCAGCGCGCCCACGTTCAAGGAGTAGCCGCCGAGCGGGTTCGTGGTGGTCGTGCCGATCGCGTTGAAGCTGGGCGGCGAGCCGACCGTGTCCTCGTACAGCGTCACCGGCTTGCCGGCGTCTTCGTGCCCGGGGCAGGACAGTCGCCCCCAGGCAAGCGGCGAGGCGCCCGTGTAGATCAGGCGCGGGGCGACGTTGAGGTGTGCCTTGCACGGGCCCGTGGGTCCGATCGTGTGTCGTCGTTTGTGGGTCGCCAGTGCGGCGGTGGGGGCGAGCGCCAGCAACGTCGCCGCGGCCACAAACGCCGTGGTGAGTCTGAATGAACGCATCTGTGCCTTCTCCTTGTCGGTTCTGGGTCGGTTCGTGCTGCGCTTACTTCCCCCATCCCTAAACCCGTCAACCGGAGATTCGATGCGGTCGCTGGCCGAGCGCGTGGGCGTTCGAGCCCGGGCGCGAGGCGACACCGGCGCGCCTGCGGGGACCCGAGCGCGATCGCCCAGGGGGTATGATCGACGTGGACTTCACGGTCCGCAACGCAGGACCCCATGGGGATGGGGGCGAGCAACCAGAGGAGGGAGAGGCGATGGAGGCGGCAACCACCGGATCGGCAGTCCGCGAGCCCGCGGCGGCACGCGCGAGCACGCTCGCGGAGGCCTTCCGCATCACCGCCGCCGAGCGCGCCGACGACGTCGCGATCCGCACCAAGGGCGACGAGTTCACGATCACCTGGGGAGAGCTTCGCGAGCGCGTGGACGCGCTTGCGGGCGGTCTCGCGAAGCTCGGAGTGCAGCGCGGCGACACCGTCGCCCTGATGCTCGGCAATCGCCCAGAGTTCCATCTGTCCGACCTCGCGGTGATGATGCTGGGCGCCACGCCCTTCTCGCTGTACACCACGTACACCCCCGAGCAGATCGAGTACCTCGTGAGGGACGCCGGCGCGAAGATCGTGATCTGCGAGCAGCAGTTCCTCGGGCAGGTGCGAGCGGCCCGCCAGCAGCTCCCGCAGCTCGACTACGTGATCGTCGTCGACGGCGAGGCGCCCCTGGGGACGCTCGCGCTGTCGGAGGTCGAGGGCTCGAACCCCGACTTCGACGTGGCGGCGTCGGTCGCCGCGATCCAGCCGGAGGACCTGCTCACGCTGATCTACACGTCGGGCACCACCGGCCCGCCGAAGGGCGTCCAGCTCGTCCACCGCAACCTGCTCGCCAACGTGCACAGCATCCGCCAGATGATCGACTTCCCGGCGGAAGGCCGCGTGATCTCGTGGCTGCCCGCGGCGCACATCGCCGAGCGCAGCGCCCACCACTACCTGCCGATCGTCTTTGGCGCGCAGATCACCTGCTGCGAGGACCCCAGACAGGTGCTCTCCTACCTGCCGGAAGTGAAACCGAGCTGGTTCTTCGCCGTGCCGCGGATCTGGGAGAAGCTGAAGGCGGGGTTGGAGACGATGGTCGCCGGCCAGCCCGAGGAGCGCCGCGCACAGCTGCAGGCCGCGCTGGACGCCGCGGTGCGCAAGGTGCGCCTGGAGCAGGCCGGCGAAGCGGTGCCCGAGGAGCTGGCCGAGCAGGTCGCCAAGGCGGACGCGGAGATCTTCGCGGGGCTGCGCGAGATGCTGGGGCTCGACCGCGTCGAGGCGATCAACGTGGGCGCCGCGCCCACGCCCGTCGAGGTGCTCGAGTTCTTCCACGCGATCGGGCTGCCGCTGGCGGAGCTGTGGGGGATGAGCGAGACGTGCGGGGCAGGGGCCGTCAACCCGCGCGAGAGGATCAAGCTCGGCACCGTGGGGCCGCCCGCGCCTGGGGTCGAGATCAAGCTCGACGCCGACGGCGAGGTGCTCGTGCGCTCGCAGGTCGTGATGGTCGGCTATCGCAACCTGCCCGAGAAGACCCGCGAGACGTTCACCGAGGACGGCTGGATGCGCACCGGCGACATCGGCGTGTTCGACGAGGACGGCTATCTCACGATCGTGGATCGCAAGAAGGAGCTGATCATCAACGCCGCCGGCAAGAACATGTCGCCGGCGAACATCGAGGCGACGCTCAAGAGCGCCTCGCCGCTGATCGGCCAGGCGTGCTGCATCGGCGACATGCGCCCGTACAACACCGCGCTGATCGTGCTCGACGCCGACTTCGCGCCCGCGTGGGCCGCGCAGCAGGGCATCGGGGACACCGCGCTGGAGGCGCTTGCGCGCGAGGACCGCGTGCGTGAGGCCGTCCAGGAGGGCGTCGACGCCGCCAACGCGAAGCTCGCGCGCGTCGAACAGATCAAGCGCTTCGAGATCGTCGCCGGCGACTGGCTCCCCGGCGGGGACGAGCTGACGCCCACGATGAAGCTCAAGCGCAAGCCGATCGCCGAGAAGTACGACCAGGCGATCGACGCGATGTACGCGCGTTAGCAGCCGGGTCGCTCAGGCGACGGCGCGCGGCTCGGGCGAGGGCTGCGCCGCCGCCGGCGCCACCCCGAGCGCGCGCAGGCTGGCCTCGAGCGCCTCGATGCGCCCAGAGTCCTCGTAGAAGTCCCACTGCTCGACGATACGGCCCCAGCGCGCGTGCGCCACCAGCGCCGTGCGGTTGCGATAGATCTCCCGCCCGGACGGGTCGTGCGCGTGGTCGTCGTAGCGCATCATCAACGTCATGCGCCACGGCGGGCCGCCCACCACCAACTCGGTGATCCGCCCGCGGATGCCGGCCGCCACGAAGTCCCGCAGGAACCGCTCCACCGCCGCCTTGCCGCGATGCTCGCCGCTCCAGCGATGCGGGCCGTCGTTGAAGTGCAGGACAGCATCCGGTGCGTAGTTCGCAAGGATCGGCCGGTAATCGCCGCTGTTCAGGGCGTCGAGGTCGCCTCGCAGTTTCGCCAGCGTCGCGCGCACCAGCAGCGCCCGCGCTCCCAGCGTCGCCAGCGCCAGCGCCGCGGTGCGCCAGGTCGGGAATGGCCTCGCCGCTCGCACGCTCGCCGGCACTTCAGCGCGAGGACTCGTACTGGCCCTGCTCGGCTGCGGTGCGCTCCGCCCACGGGATCGCCTCCAGCCGCGCATCGGGGATCGGCTCGCCGCTGTCCACGGACACGCCATACGTGCCCTCGGCCAGGCGCCGTTCGGCGCGCGCGATGGCTGCGAGCTGGTCGCGAAGCACTTCAGCCTGGGCTTCCGATAGCTCCTCGTCGAGCATCTCCACCCCGGCGTCGGCCGCCTCGAGCGGGTCCGTCACCGCTTCCGTGTCAGCAGGCGCGAACTCGCCGAGCGCACGTTCGATGCGAGCACGCTCGCGCGCGAGCAGCTCGCCGGCATGTTGGGCGTCCATGCCGCAAGTATGACCGGCTCCGCGCAGGGATAGCTTTACGGCAAGGCTGCAGAGCCGACGGCCGGGATCGAACCGGCGACCTGTCGCTTACAAGGCGACTGCTCTGCCAACTGAGCTACGTCGGCTTGGCGGTCGTATCGTACCGCCGGCCTGCGCGCCGTCGTCCCGTGTGGTTGGGCGGCTTCACGAGTGCGGGGATCAGCCTGGATCGCTACGGTGCCGGAGTCTTTTGAAGGAACTCCAAAAAGAGGAGCAGCGGCATGAGCGGCCATCGCCCCGGCGTCACCGGCTTCGTCCACGTCGGTCTCGTCGTAGAGGACCTCCACGAGACAGTCCGGTTTCTTGCGCTGCTCGGCTTCGACTGCGGCGAGCCCGCGGTGTTCAGCGGGGAGTGGGTCGATCGGATCATCGGTCTCGAGAACGTGACGGTCGAGGTCGTGATGGCTCGCGTCCCCGACGGCAGCGACGTGTTCGAGGTGGTGCGCTTCCTCTCCCCTCGCGCCGGCGCGCAAGAGCCGGCGCCCGCCGCGAACCGTCCCGGGCTCCGGCACATCGCTTTCACCGTCGAGGACGTGCGTGGCGTCGTCGACCGCATCCGAGAGGCCGGCTGGAACACCGTCGGGGAGATCGTCGACTACAAGAACACGTTCCTCCTCTGCTATGTCCGCGGGCCAGACGGCCTGATCGTCGAGCTAGCCGAGCGGCTCGACGGCGCGCCCCGCTGAACGTCCAGGGCGTGTCCCTTTAGGGCCGCCGCGCGAAGCTGCCGCCCGGCCTGTAACACCGCCGTCGCGCGCGGTGTATCTGAGGCGTGGACCAGATGCCCCCGAAAGCCGAGATCGCGCGTCCGCTGGCCGCGGGCGAGATCGCCGAGCGCGCGCGCCCCGACACGCCGCTCGCCGAGGGCCGGCGCGCAGAGACGCCGGGCGTCGAGCTGAGCGCGTTCCGCGAGCGCTCGCTGCAGCGCGGCGTGAACCCGCTGTTCTACTGGTTCATCAGGGCGCTGTTCGTGCCGTTCTTCCTGATCTACTTCCGCCTCGGCCGTGTCGGGCGCGAGCACCTGCCGCGCAGCGGCCCGCTGCTGCTCGCCTCCAACCATCGCAGCTTCCTCGACCCGTTCGTGATCGGCACGCTCGTGCGACGGCCCGTGTACTACATGGCCAAGCGCGAGCTGTTCGAGAAGCGCTGGCAGGCGTGGGCGCTGAACGCGCTGGGCGCGTTTCCCGTGGACCGCGGCGCCGGCGACAGCGACGCGATGGCCACGGCGCGCGCGATCCTCGCGCGCGGGGACTGCGTGGTGGTGTTCCCGGAGGGCACGCGCACGCGCCCGGGGCCGCTCGGCAGCCCGCGCCGGGGCGTCGGGCGCCTGGCGCTGGAAACCGGCGCGCCCGTCGCTCCCGTGGCGGTCATCGGCAGCGACCAGGTGCGCAGGGGCTGGCGCATCCGCCCGCGCAAGGTGCGCATCCGCGTCGGCCGCCCGATGAGCTTCCCGACGGGGGAGCGTTCCTCGCCGGCGCTCGCCGCGGCTGTGACCGAACGCATCTGGGCGTGCGTGAGCCTGCAGTGGGACTGGCTCGGCGGCAGCGTCGGCGAATTGGCCATGCCCGTCGACGAGGCTCGAGCCCGCGAGATATCTCGCGCCGCCTGAGCCGTCCGTGCGGGACTCGACTCGGGCGCGGGGATATGGTGCGATGAGTGAGCGAGCAAGCCAGCGAGAAGCCCAAGGCGCAGCTCGACGCGGAGTTCTCGGAGCTGTACAAGGCGCACCTGCGCGACGTGTACAGCTACGCCTACTACCGGGTGGGCGACCACCACGACGCGGAGGACCTGACCGAGCAGACCTTCCTGCAGGCCTACCGCCACTTCGAGCGCGCGCAGCGCGAATCCAACGGGCGCCCGCTGCGCCCGTGGCTGATCCGCATCGCGCACAACCTCGCCGCCAACCTGTATCGCGACCGCTCGCGCAAGCCCGTCTCGCCGATCGACGACACGACCACGCTGACGGCGGCGCACACGACCGAGCAGTTGGTCGAGGGCCGCGACGAGCTGAGCCGCGTGCTCGACGGCGTGCAGGCGCTGCCCGACGACCGCCGCGAGGCACTGATCATGCGCTTCGCGCTGGGCATGGACAACCGCGAGATCGCGCGCGCGCTCGGGCGCTCGGACGGCGCCACCAAGGTGCTGATCCACCGCGCGATCAAGCAGCTCGAGGAGATCGTGCATGAGTGAGGCCGCGCACAACCTCGAGGGCCTGCTGCGCGAAGCGCTCGCGCCGGTGGAGCCGCCCGCCGACCTAGTCGAGCGCCTGGAGGACACGCTCACCAGCATCACCGAGATGGCCGCCGACGAGCTGGAGGCGTGGGAGCTGTCGGCGATGCGCGACCCGCGCAATTGGGTCCGTCCCGCCGCGGCGGTGGTGCTCGGCGGCAGCGCGGGCGCGGCGCTCGTGCTGCTGCGCGCGCGCCGGCGCGCGCAGCAGTCCTCCGCCGGGCTCGACGGCCTGCGCGACGCGGCCGAGCGCGCGATCGCGGACGTCAGGCGCGAGACGCGCAAGCTGCTCGGAGAGCATTGAGCGCCCGCGCCCGCGCCACGCCGGGTGCGCGCGGCTGCGACGGGCGCGCTTCCAGCTAGGCTCTGGCTCGGGCACATGGCCACCTGCTATCGCCACCCCTCGCGCGAGACGGGGGTCTCCTGCTCGAACTGCGGGCGTCCGATCTGTCCCGACTGCATGACCACCACCCCGGTCGGCATGCGCTGCCCGGAGTGCGCCAAACAGCGCACGAGGGTCGTGCGCATGCGCAGCATGGCGAGCGTGCCGCGCGTCACCTACGCGCTGATCGCCGTCAACGTGCTCGCGTTCCTCACCGAGCAGGGCCAGTTCACGCTGCTCGGCTCGGAAAGCATCCACGGCAAGGTGATCGACGAAGGCGTGCTGTTCCGCGAAGCGCTCGCGAGCCCTCACGACCAGTACTGGCGGCTGGTGACGAGCGCGTTCCTGCACGAGAACTTCATCCACATCGGCTTCAACATGTACCTGCTGTACCTGCTGGGGCTGATGCTCGAGCCGGCGATCGGCTCGGTGCGCTTCGCGCTGATCTACTTCACCGCGCTCCTCGTAGGGTCCTTCGGCGTGGTGTTCTCCACCAACGCCGCCAGCCTGGGCGCGTCGGGCGCGATCTTCGGGCTGATGGGAGCGGCGGTGGTCGAGCTGCGGGCGCGCGGCATCAGCGTGCAGCAGTCGGGTATCGGCATGCTGATCGTGATCAACCTGATCTTCAGCTTCACCTTCTCAAACATCGCCATCGGCGCCCACATTGGCGGGCTGATCGCGGGCTTCGTCGCCGGCTTTGCGATTCGCACGGCGGACGACCGGCGGATGCCGGCGCTGGGAATCGCCTTCTGCGTGCTGCTGTCCGCCGCCGCGGTGTTCGCCGCGATCGCCGTGTCCGGCGCCACGGGCGGCGGGTTCGCGTAGCCGCCCGCGCGCGAGGCGGCCGGCTCGCCGGTCCGCGCGCCATCGTCAGGCGCTCGCGGGCGCCAGCTCCACCTCCAGCGCCACCGCGCCCGCGGGAGCCTGTGAGACGCGCTCGGGGTGCAGCGCGTGCGCGAGCAGCTCGAGGCCGTCGATCAGGCGCGGGCCGGGCCTGGAGAAGTACGCGGAGGCGTTGACCGCGATCACGCGACGCGCGTCCAGCCTCGCCAGCTCCCGGGCGCAGGCGAGCGCCTCGGCGTGCGCGCGCTGCTCGTCATAGCCGCACGGCATCGCCACCACGACATCCGGCCGTGCTTGGCGCACGGCCTCCCACGAGACCGCCTGCGAGGGCTCTCCCGGCAGTCCCAGCACGTCCTCGCCGCCCGCCAGCTCGATCAGCTGCGGCGTCCAGTGGCCGGCGGCGTACACGGGGTCCAGCCACTCGATCGCGGCCACGCGCGGGCGCGGTTGCGCGCGCACGGCCAGCTTCACGCGGTCGATGCGCGCGGCCGCCTCTGCCACCAGCTCCACGCCCCGCTCGCGGCGGTGCGTCGCCTGCGCGAGCGTGCGCACGTCGCCGAGCGTCTCGCCCAGCGTCTTGGGGTCCAGCGCGACCACGCGCGGCGCCGACGGCAGCGTCTCGGCCAGCTCGGCCACCTCGTCGTAGGAGACGGCGCACACCGGGCACAGCGCCTGCGTGACGATCAGGTCCGGCTCCAGCGAGGCGAGCGCGTCGCGGTCCAGCTCGTAGATCGCCTCGCCGGCGAGCGTGCGCTCGCGCACCGCCGCGTCGATCTCGGCGGCGCTGAGGCCCGCGGGCAGCACGTCGCGCGTGACCGGCTGGAGTTCCTGCGCTGCGGGCGGGAAGTCGCACTCGTGCGTCACGCCCACCAGCTCCTCGCCGGCGCCGAGCGCGAACAGCAGCTCGGTCGCATGGGGCACCAGGCTCACGATACGCATGCCTGTGACTGTAGGCGCACGCGCTCGCGATTGCGCGATCGCCGAGCGGGTAAGCTCGCATCAGTGGCAGCTCTCTCCGACGCCGAGATCGACGCCCGCCTGTCCGGCGCGGGCGACTGGCGCCGGGAGGGCGAGGCGATCGTGCGCGACCTGCAGGTCGCGGACTTCGCGGCGGCGATCGCGCTGGTCGACCGCGTCGCCGAGGCGGCGGAGAGGGCCAACCACCACCCCGACATCCTGGTGCACGGCTGGAACAAGGTCCGCCTGACGCTGTCCACGCACTCCGAGGGCGGGCTCACGGACGCCGACTTCGCGCTCGCGCGCGAGATCGACGCGCTCGCGTAGCCGACCCTCGCGCTTGCTAGGTTTTGGGCGTCGAGCACGCGATGAACGACGACGGAGAACTACCTCGAAGTAGCGGGGCCGCGCCGGGCCGCATGCGCCCAAGTCGCACGGTTGGGGCTCGTGGGGGACGTCGCGGCCGCGCGCCGGGGATCGCCGATCGCGTGTGAACGGCCTCAAGCTCATCGTCACGGCGCTGCTGATCGCCGTCAACGCCTTCTTCGTGATCGCCGAGTACGCGCTCGTGCGCTCGCGCCGCGCGCGGCTGGAGCTGATGCGCGAGGAGGGCGCAAGGGGCGCATCGCTCGCGCTCGAGCAGATCGCGGACGTCAACGAGTACATCTCCGCCGTGCAGATCGGCGTGACGCTGACCTCGATCGGCGTAGGCGCGCTCGGCGAGCCCGCGCTGGCGGCGATCCTCAAGCCGCCGTTGGGGGAAGCGCTCGGCCACGGCGTGGCGGTGGCGATCGCGGTGATCGTCGCCTTCCTGCTGGTCTCCTGCGCGCAGCTGATCGCCGGCGAGATGGTGCCGAAGTTCTACGCGATCGACCGCGCGGAGGCGGTCGCGCGGCGGGTGGCGCGGCCGTTGCAGGCGTTCAGCGTGCTGTTCCGGCCGTTCGTGGTCGGGCTCACTGCGGTGTCCGACCGCATCCTGCGGCTGCTGGGGGTGGACATGAACTTCGAGCGCCGCAGCGGCTCCTCGGACGAGCTGAAGCTGCTGATCGCGGAGTCCGAGGCGGGCGGGCAGATCGACCGGGGCGAGGCGGGGATGCTGACGGGCGTGTTTCACCTGCACGAACAGGAGGCGCGCCAGGTGATGACGCCGATCCCGGCGGTGGTCACGATCGACGTCTCCGAGGACGTGGAGACGGCGCTCGAGCTGTGCGTGTCCAGCGGGCACACGCGCCTGGTGGTGACCGAGGAACACGACCGCGACCGCGTGCGCGGGATCGTGCACGTGAGCACGCTCGCGGGCCAGCTCATGCGCGAGGGGCCGAAGGCGCCGGTCGAGCCGATCGTGCACGACGCGCTGATCGTGCCCGAGACCAAGCCGCTGGACGACCTGCTCGCGGACCTGCAGCGCCAGCGCAGCTCGATGGCGATCGTGGTCGACGAGTACGGGCGCGTGGTGGGCGTGGTGACGGTCGAGGACATCATCGAGGAGGTGGTGGGGGAGATCGCCGACGAGACCGATCCGGCCGCCGGCGAGATCCGCCGCCTGGCGGGCGGCGACTGGTTCGTGCGCGGCCACGTGGCCGTCACCGACCTGGCGGACTACGGCCTGGACCTGCCGGTGGACAGCGACGCCTACAACTCCATAGGCGGCCTGGTGTTCGCGGAGCTGGGGCGCCTGCCGCGCCGCGGCGACACCGTCAGCGTGGACGGCTTCTCGATCCGCGTGGAGTCGGTTCGTGACAACCGCATCGAGGCCGTGCGCATCCGCGAGCGCCGTGCGGCCCCGCCGGCGCGAGACGTCGACTCTTAAACACGTCCGGCCCGCGGGGGGAGCGGACCGGATCGTGCGCACTGGGAGGAGGCGGGTGTGCGATGCGACTTTGACGTCGCAGCTACCAGTATCTCCAGCTTGATCAACGCGAGTTAAAACTTTGCAGGGAACCTGTTCGATTTCTTACGGTCCCAGCGCCGCGGGCCGGGGCGCTCACCCGTAGGCGTGCAGCCCGCGCCCGCTCTTGCGCCCGAGCGCGCCTTCGCCGACCAGCTGGCGGATGCGCGGCGGCACGCTCTCGCCGATCGTCTCGCCGATCGCCTGGGAGACGTCCAGCCCGACGAGGTCCAGCAGCGCGAGCGGCCCCATCGGGTGCCCGGCGCCGAGCTTCATGCACGTGTCCACGTCGGCGGGGTCCATGCCCGTCTCTTCCACCAGGCGCACGGCGCTGAACAGGTACGGGAACAGCAGCCGGTTGACGACGAAGCCCGGTATGTCCGGGACCTCCACGGGTGTCTTCTCGAAGTCCTCGCACAGCGTCAGCGCCACCTCGCGCGTGTGCGCGCTGGCCTGCGGGGGGAACACCAGCTCGACGAGCTGCATCTTGGTGACGGGGTTGAACACGTGCAACCCCAGGAAGCGGTCGGGACGCCCGCACTCCTCGGCCAGGCGCGTGACCGACAGCGAGGAGGTGGTGCTGGCGAGCACGGCCTCCGGAGCGAGGATGTCGTCCAGTTCGCCCAGCACGCGCGCCTTCACGTCGTGGTCCTCCACGACCGCCTCCACCGCGAACTGCGCGCCGGCCAGCTCCCCCGGGTCGGTCACCACCTGCACGTGCTCGGGGTCGACTTCCGCGGCCAGGCGCGCGAGCGTGATGTCCACGCTGGTGCGTGCGCGGTCGGCGGAGGTCTCCGAGCGCGCTAGCAGCAGCACCGGCTCGTGGTGGGCCGCCGTGGCCGCCAGGCCGCAGGCGATGGCGCCGCTGCCGACTATCGCAAGTCGTGTGCTCACAGTCCTCCTTTTGGCTCTCCGATGCGCGTTCCCGCGATCCTGGCTGACTGACCAGTCAATCTAGGGAAGCGATAGAGTGGTGGGGGCAGGGTCCGGCATCTTATTCAGACGCGCCCCGATCGCCGATCGAGCGGGCGCAACACTCCGTAGGAGGACCGCAGAGATGAGGCAACCAGAGGGCCGCGAAGTCGTGATCGTGGAGGCGGTGCGCACCCCGATCGGGCGCGGGCACAAGGAAAAGGGCTACTACAAGGACACCCACCCCAACGATCTGCTGGGCACGTGCTACAGCGAGGTGGTCAAGCGCGCGGGCATCGACGCGGCGGAGGTCGAGGACGTGATCGCGGGCTGCGTGGCGCAGTTCGGCGAGCAGGGCCTGAACGTGGCGCGCAACGCGTGGCTGCAGGAGGGGCTGCCGATCGAGACGCCGGGAACGACCGTCGACCGCCAGTGCGGCTCCGCGCAGCAGGCCGTGAACTTCGCCGCGGGCCTGATCGCCGCGGGCGTGCACGACGCGATGATCGGCTCGGGCGTCGAGCACATGGGCCACCTGCCGTTCGCCGCCACCGCTCAGACGCAGCAGGAGTTCGGCCTGGCGTTCCCACCGGAGCTGATGGCCAAGCACAACATCGTCGGCCAGGGCCTGGGCGCGGAGATGATCGCCGACCAGTGGGAGATCTCCCGCTCGGAGCTGGACGAGCTGGCCGTGCGCTCGCACCGCCTCGCCCACCAGGCGACCGAGGAGGGCCGCTTCGAGAGGGAGATGGTGCCGATGTCGGTGAACGGCGACACGTTCGTCACCGACCAGGGCATCCGCCCGGACACCAACCTGGAGGCGCTGTCGCAGTTGAAGCCCGCGTTCAAGCCCGACGGCAAGATCACCGCGGGCAACGCATCGCAGATCTCCGACGGCGCCGCGGCGGTGCTGCTGATGTCCGCCGAGAAGGCCAAGGAGCTGGGCCTCACGCCGCGCGCGCGGATCGTGGACCAGACGACCGTCGGCTGCGACCCGGTGAAAATGCTCGAGGGCCCGATCCCCGCGACGCGCAAGATCCTCTCGCGCAACGGCATGCAGATCGGCGACATCGACCTGATCGAGATCAACGAGGCGTTCGCGCCGGTCGTGGCGGCGTGGCGGCGCGAGCTGAGCCCGGACATGGACCGCGTGAACGTCAACGGCGGCGCGATGGCGCTCGGGCACCCGCTGGGCTCCACCGGCGCGCGGCTGATCACGACGCTGCTGCACGAGCTTGAGCGCTCCGACAAGGAGGTCGGGTTCGTGACGATGTGCTGCGGCGGGGGGCTCGGGACCGGCACGCTGATCCAGCGCGTCTGACGGATTTTATTTAAGGGCCGGCGGAGCCGGCCGGCGGGGTCGCGGGGTGGCTCGACGAGGGCGCCCCGCGGTTTCGCACGGCGTTGCTCCCGGCGCGCAGGGTGGGCGTGGCGCTCCGACGAAGCCTGCGGGCGCTACCCGGCCATCTGCGCCTCCACGACTCTCAGCGCGGCGTGGAGCATGCCCAGCGTGACCCACGGGTACTGGCCGGCGCGCACGCGCAGGCCGACCTGTTCGCCCGGGCGCAGGACCTCGACGATCGTGATCACGCGGCCGATCTCGTAATCCTCGCCGAACTCCGCTTCGATGCCGTCCATCTCCTCGGCGACTTCCTGCATCAGCCTGGTCCTGGGGTCGGCGGGCTCCTCGTGAGGGGCGCCCTCGTCGTCCGTGCCTGCCATCAACAACCTCCAATCGAACGCCTCGAACGAACGGGATCATGCCAGGCGCTCGCCGATCGCCCCGGCGAGGGGGCTCGGCCTTGGCGCGCTCGCCACCGCCGCGGGCTCAGGCGGCGGGGCTGGAGCCGGTCCAGTCGACGGCGACCGCGGGCAGCGCGAGCAGCGCCGTCCAGGTGGCCGCTTCCACCACGCCGCTCGGCGCGATCCCGTGGGCGGTCTGGAAGGACTCCACGTCGGCGAGCGTCTGCGAGCCGAAAACGCCGGTGGTTTCCTGGGTGGGGATGGCGCTGGCGAGGTGCTCCTGCATCCACAGCACCTCGTCGTTCTTCTGGCCTTTGGACAATTCCGGCCAGGTGGTGTTGGGCGTCACGCTCGTCAGCGGCGCGAGCGGCGAGGCGAGCGCGCTCCAGCCGCTCGAGTTCGTTTCCTGCCAGTCCCAGAACGACACCCCCGGCGAGCCGTAGTCGACGGCCTCCTCGCGAAAGCGCAGCAGTTCGGCGGCGGACACGCCGCCGTAGGTCTGGCCGAGCGGGAAGATCGGGCGGCCGTACACGCGGTTGGCGATGTACGTGTTGGCGTACACGGTGTCGATCGACTGCCCGATGTCGTGCCAGTACATCTGCGGCGCGTTGAACTGCGCGCCGTTGGGCCCCAGGAACACCGAGTAGGGGAAGGTGGGATGCTCGAACACGTACGGGAACGACGCGAGCCCCAGCGGGTAGCTCAGCCCGATCTTCGCCCGCAGGTCGTCGATGTAGGCCTGCGCGGCGGCGTAGCGGCCTTCGTATTCGCTCTCCGCGTCGATCACCAGGCAGTCGGCGCCGTAGGAGACGGCCCTGGCGCCGAGTTCGGCCTCGCCCACCGGGTTGCTTCCGTAGACGAACTGCCACGCGCACACCTTCAAGCCGTTTGCGTGCAGTTCGGCCACGAGCTGCGGCGAGAACTGGCTCCAGTAGTTGGTGGAGCCGTCGGAGCTCTTGACGAACACGGTGCTCACGTCGGCGGCGTGCGCCTGGGCGACGATCGAGGCGACGGAGCCGCCGGCGGATTTGCTGACGTACCAGATCCACATGCCCTGTCCTTCGAACGCGGTGCCCGTGGGAGTGCCGCTGCTCGCGGCGGTGGGCGCCGGCGGGTCGGCTGGCGCGGGCGGGTGCAGCGCGTGGGAGTAGACATAGATCGGCCCGAAGGAGCTGGTGTAGCGCCCGCCGCCGAGCAGCACCATGATGTGGCCCGAGTGAGCGGCCTTCGGCACCTCGACGAGCAGCTCTTTGCCCGCCTGGCGCAGGTGCGCCGAGGGTGACACGCGGCTGGCCCTGGCGAGCGGCGGGGCGCCGGGCGATTTGGGGAACACCACGATCATGCCGGCCTTCAGCCCGACGCCCTTGAGTTCCAGCGTCCCGTGCACCGATACCTGGTGCGGGTTGCCGCTGCACCGCGTGTACGGAACGCAGCTCACGCTGGAGATGCGCACGCTCGTCACGTGCGGGGACGCGGGCTTCGCCTTGACCCCGCTCCCGGTGGTGGTGCCGCCCGCCTTGCTCGGGGTGCTCGCCCCGGCCGCCTGGGTGCCGCCGGCGCTGGCTGCCGCGGCGAGATGCGGCCACGCGCCCACGCATGCGAGCGCCAGTGCGATGGCTGCCGCGAAAAACAACTTCGATCGCTTGTGGGCGCCTGTGCTCGCCAAGACGGACACTCCTCCGCGCAGTACCACCCTCGGCCGCGACAGGGCGCAACGGCGCCCGGCGGCGGCCCCCGACGTTATCGGCTCTGCGGTCGCAAACCGCATGGTGGCACGGAAGTTGCGCTCGTGCGTCGCCGGGGCCGCCGCCGGGGGCGCTGCTCGTGGCCGCGCGCCCCCGCCGGCGTCCCGTCTCAGCCCCAGCGAAAGCCGGTGGTGTCGGGCGTGGGGGAGAGCGGGCTCGAGGGCAGCCCGGCGGGAGTGTCCGGCAGGTTGAAGCCCGTGGGAGCGACGTCGTTGGGGGCGTCGGCGTGGAACAGCGACGCCAGGTATTGGTTCTGGCCGCGTCCCGGCCCCAGCTCGAACTGCCCGCCGCCGTAGTTGCCGATGCCGTGTTGGGCGCAGTAGTCGTAGGTGTCGAGCAGGCTGCGCAGCCAGCCCAGTCGTGAGGGCTTGACGTTGACCATGCGCGGCGGGTACGGCAGCGCCTCGATGTCCGCGATCGAGTGGATCGGGGCGTCCCACGAGAAGCGCTCGCGGTGCGCGGCGAGGACCGCGTCCGTCTCGGCGGTCAGCGCGGGGTCCTCGATCCATGCCTGCGGAAACGCCTCGGCCACGCGCCGGTAGAGCACGGGGTCGGCGGGCTGGTCGACGATCGAGCCGGAGTAGTAGCCCTTGAAGTCGACCGAGTCGACAGCACCCGTGGAGACGAGTTCTGCGATCAGCTGCTCGTCCCAGGAGCTGGTGGGGTCGAGCTTGAAGCGCAGCGTGGGGTACTGCGCCAGGCGCTGGCGGACGGGAGCGAGCGTCGGCGGCTCGCCAAGGCGAAGCGAGACGACGAAGCGCACGGGACGGGGCTCGCGCGAGAGCGCCTCGTGCAGCGTCGTGCCCGCCTGGCGCAGCGCGAGGTCGAGCGCGGCCGACTCGTACGCCCACGTGCGGTAGAGGCTTGAGACCTCGCGCCGGGGCGGCTCGGGGAACAGGTCGAGCGAGGCCACGCGCTCGCTGAAGGACGCGAGCGTGAAGCGCCCCCGCAGCGGCAGCGTCGGGCCGGCCGCCTGGAGGATGTCGTGGTCGACCGCGTCATAGGTCACGTCCTCGCCGATCCCCTCCGCGCCCGCTCCCCGCAGGCGTATGACCGTGCTCTTGCGCTCGAACTCGCTGGAGACGCTCGCCTGGAGCCCTTCCAGCCGGTAGTCCTCGATCTCCAGCTCCAGGCCCGCCAGCGTCTCCCAGGCGCTCACCCGCCGGCCTCGCGTTCCAGGCGCGCCACAAGCTCGTCCAGGCGCAGCTCCTCCAGCGCGTCGCTGACGGCGGCCAGGCGGGTCGCGCACAGCTCGATCAGGGACTTGCCCTCGCTCACCAGCGCGAGCGTCTCGTCGAGGCTCGCCTCGCCCGAGTCCAGCCGGCGGATGATCGCCTCCACGCGCTCGGCCGCCTGCTCGTAGCTCGGCTGCTCGTCGCCCGCCGCCCTCGGCTGCTCGCCCGTCGCCCTCGGCTGCTGCCCGCTCGTCGCTCTCGGCTGCTCGTCGCCCGTCGCTCCCGGCTGCTGCGCGCTCATCGCTCGTCCACGCTCGCGCGCAGCGAGCCGTCGGCAAAACGCAGGCGCAGCTCGCCGGCCGCGCGAGCCTCGCCGGCTGTGGCGAGCGGCTGGCCGTCGGTCGAGCGCGCGAGCACGTAGCCGCGCTCGAGCGTGCGCTGCGGATCGTGACCGGCGAGCGCCAGCGCGAGCTGCTGCAGCTCGCGCGGGCGGCGCTCTCGGCAGTCGAACGCGAACGAGGCGGCCTTGCGCTCGAGCACCAGCGCCCGGCGTCCGGTCACGCGGCGCTCGCTCTCGGCCCTGCGCCTGGAGCCCGCGCGGATCTCCCGCAGCTGCTGGTGCAGGCGCGCGCGCTGGCGCTCGACGTGCGCGAACGGCGCGCGCGAGAGCGCGGCCAGCATGCGCCCGCGGCCGAGCACCGCGCGCCGGCCGTGCTCGCGCAGGCGCGCGGCGGCGGCCGCCTGCTCGGCGCGGGCGCGCACGCAGTCGACGCCCACCGCCGCTTCCGCGGCGTGCGTGGGGGTCGAGCAGCTGACCGCGGCCACGTCGTCGAGCAGCGTGCGATCGGTGTGGTGACCGACGGACGCGATCACGGGAACGCCCAGCAGCGCGACGGTGCGGCACAGCGTCTCGTCGCAGAAGCACAGCAGGTCGACGAGCGAGCCGCCGCCGCGGGCGACGATCGCGACCTCCACCTCGGCCACCGCCACCAGCTCGCCCAGCGCGCGCACGATCGCCGGCGCCGCGTGGCGGTCCTGGACGGGCGCGAAGCCCCACACCAGGCGCCCGGCCCAGCCGCGCCTGGCGAGCGCGGCGAGCACGTCGTCGCGCGCCTTGCCGCCCTCGCCGGTGATCACGCCGATCGTCCGCGGCAGCAGCGGCCTGGGCAGGCGCTTCTGCGTGTCGAGCAGGCCCTCGGCGTCGAGTGCCCGGCGCAGGCGCTCGATCCGCGCCAGCAAATCGCCCTCGCCGGCGAGCCGCAGGTCGAGCACCGCGAAGGAGAAGCCGGGGGAGGAGGTGGCGCTGCCGGGGTAGTAGTCGCAGCCCCCGGCCACCACCACCTGCATGCCCTCCGCGGGAGCGCCCGCGCGCGCGAGGATGCGCTCCCAGTCCTCGCGCCAGACGGCGCACGGGATCGCGCCGCCGGCGTCGCGCAGCTCGAAGTACACGCGCGCCCGCGACGGGCGCAGGTTGACGAGTTCGCCGACCAGCTGCACGCGCGCGAACGAGCGCAGCTTGGAGCGCAGCGCGGCCGCGTACTCGCCGACCGGATACGGGCCGGGCAGCGCGCTGTCCGGTATCCCCCGAGCGGGTGCGGCGCTTGCGCGGGCGGGATCGAACGGAAGCGTGCCCACGTGACGCAGCATAGGCGCTACGATCGACGGCGATGTGGCGCGGTGAACCTCCGGCTGACCGCTGACGCCGTGGCGAATCGCAACAGCGCCCGGCGCGGGCGCTCGCGCAAGCGCCGCCCGACCGCCTCAGGCTCCTCCCAGCGTTCGGCGGGCACGCAACGGGGCGCCGGCGCGGGGCCGGTAGGCGAGCGGGCGCCTGCGCCGCCGGCCACGCCAGGCAAGCCGGCGCGCGCCCAGCGCCGCGCGGCGTCCGCGAGCGCTGCGTCCGCGGACGAGCGTCCGCGCGCCCCCTGGCATCCGCTGCCCCTGTCGGAGCTGCTGATCCTGATCGGGCTGATCGCGACCGTGATCGGCCTGCGCCGCGCCAACAGCGGGTTCTCGGCGGCTGCGCCCACGCTGGCGGTCGGTCTGGGAGCCGTGCTGATCGGGACGCTGGAGGTGACCGTGCGCGAGCACCGCAGCGGGTTTCGCTCGCACGCGATGCTGCTGGCGGCGCTGCCGGTGGTCGTGCTGCACACGGCCATAGCCGTGGTCGTGTCCACGACCGCGCACGTGCCGTGGCTGGCGCTGAACGTCGGCCTGCTGGTGGCGGACGTGGCGGCGTTCGCGTTGCTGTTCAAACTGCTGCGCGCGCGCTTCGCGGACGCCCGCCGCGAGCGCAGGTTCGCCGGCGGCCGCTGAGTCAGGGCTCGACGGGGGCGCGAGCGTCGAGGCTGAGCGAGGGCAGCGGGCGCTCGCCCTCGGCCGCGCCCACCCCGCGCGTCTCTCCCTCGACGCCCAGCCGTTGCAGGCGCGCGATCTCGCGCTCGCCTTCCACACGCGCGGGGTGCCCGGCGGGCAGATCGGAGATCAGCCTGGCGATGCGGTTGCGCAGCTGCAGCGCGAAGTGCGGCGTGGAGGCGCCCATCAGCTGGCGCACGTCCTCGACGGTGACCTCGTGGGCGCGTTCCTTGCGGCTCAGGCGGCGTGGGTCCTCTGCGTGGCTCATTGCTCCCGATCTGTCTCGATTATTCGCCCGGCACTTCAGATGCTTCTTCGGTGCTCGACGGCCGCGGCGCGATCTCCAGCGACGCGTCGATTTCAGCCTGCGTGACCGCGGAGATCGCGTGTTCGTCGCCGATCAGCCAGCCGTGATTGTAGGCGCCCCGCACGGGCGGGAACGTCGGGTTGGCATACGCGGGCTGGATGTCAGACAGGTAGTGGGCGAGGCCGGAGGGCACCTGCGTGGCGCTCGCCAGCAGCAGCAGCGGCCCGTAGTCGCCGGTGGCCGACAGCAGCGCCGCGGCGGGCGCGTCGAGCGGGCGCGCGAGGTTGGCGAACACGAGGCCGTGTCCCGGTTCTTTGACGCCCCACCCGAACGTGCCGTCGGTGAAGCGGGCCACTTCGATCGCGTTCTGCACCGCTTCGTCGCCGGCGGCGCTGCTCGCCGGAGCGTGAGCCCTGGCCCCGGTGGTGGCCGCGTGGGCATGGGGGATCGTGGTCACGGGGCCGTAGTGGCGCAGTTCGGCGAGCGTGCGGGCGGCCACCGCCGCGGGGTCGAGCACGTAGATCGACGGCCGGCGCAGGCCCGCGAGCACCGCGGCCGTCGCGCCCGGAACCCCTGTGGGGGTGACGAGCAGGATCGGCGCGCCGCTCTCCGCGGCCAGCGACGCGGCCGGCATCGCCATCGCGGGCGCCGCGTCCTCTTCCAGCACGATCACCTGCCGCGGGGCGCTGCCGCGGTCGAGCGTCACCAGCAGCCGCTCGACGGCGGCGGCCGTGACCGCGGGCGCGCCCGCGCCGAGCTTGTGCGCGAGGTAGGCGGCGGGCACCGCGACGGAGCCGATGCTGAGCACCTGCGCTCCGCCCAGCGTGGGGGCGCCGAGCGGTCGCATCGCTTCGAGCGTCTGCAGCGTCAGCGACGGCACCGCCCCG
>Ga0335075_10002430_pt1 | contig 30049 bp, 30 predicted proteins | sample Lox_Sample_24_FD_206723 | JGI IMG/M metagenome (GOLD analysis project Ga0335075, IMG submission 206723) | Soil microbial communities from Loxahatchee National Wildlife Refuge, Florida, United States - Lox_Sample_2.4 | ecosystem: Environmental > Terrestrial > Soil > Wetlands | place: USA...
GCGCGGGCCAGACGGCACAGCGAGGCGGCGATGTCGACCGCGCCGAACACGATGAGCCGCGGTGGCGGCCCGATCACGTCGACGAACAACCCATTCCGCCGTTCGGACGTCTCGGCCCACAGCAACTCGGTGGCAACCCGAGCCGCCTCGTCGTCGAGCTCCGGCGACCCGAGTGATCCACTCCGCGCACCGTCGGCGAGAACCAGCAGCTTCGCACCCGGCGCGGCGCCTTCCAGAACGGTGACCTCGGCGGCGCGACCGCCGGTACGGGCGAGCTCCTCAAATTGGGGTGGGTGGGGACCATATTTATAGGCCTCCACCCACACGTCGATCTCGCCGCCACACGGCAACCCCACGTCCCAGGCGTCGGAGTCGGCGATCCCGAAGTGGACCAGCTGCGGCGGATCACCCCGCAGGATCCCGTCGGCGATCTCCGCCACGGCGCCCTCGACGCAGCCCCCGGACACCGAGCCCGCGATCTCCCCGTGCTCGTTGACGGCCATCTTCGCGCCAGGCGGGCGCGGCGCCGAGCGTTGCACGTCGATCACGGTGGCGAGCGCGATCCGATCGCCGCGCTCCCTCCAAACACCAATCTCAGACAGGACCTCTTGCATACGAACTCAGATCTCCTCAAGGATGACAGCTAGCTGCTCGAGCGACGCGAGCGAGTTTCCGGCCAGCAACTCGTCGGTGTGCGGGATCGCCGCCCGCATGCCGCGAGTCAGCGGCGCAAATTCGGGATGGGCGGCGAGCGGGTTGAGCCAGACGAGGCGATGCGCGCTGCGTCGCAGGCGCGCGATTTCGACCGCCAGGACGTCGGGGTCACCGCGGTCCCAGCCGTCGGACAGGACCACGACCACCGCGCCTCGCCCGACCCGCCGACCGTGGTCACGGTTCAGAGCCGCGAGCGCCGCTCCGATCCGGGTGCCGCCCGAGAAGTCCGTGACCGCCTCGGCAGCCCGCTCCAGCGCACGATCGTGATCACGCCCAGAAAGCTCGTGCGTGATCCGGGTCAGCCGGGTGCCGAACGCGAACGCCTCCACTCGCCGGCCCGCCGCGACCGAGGCGTGCAGGTACTGAAGGAGCATGCGGGCGTACGGCGTCATCGAGCCCGATACGTCGAGCACCAGCACCATGGGCCGCGGCCGACGCGAGGGCGCTCGCCACACCCGGTCGATCGGCTCGCCCGCGGTGCGCAGCGAGCCACGCACCATCCGCCGCAGATCGGGGGTGTGACCGCGGCGGCGCGAGGGCCGCGTCCTGCGCGACAGCCGCATCGGGCGGCGCCGGGCCAGCCGCGCGATCAGCTCGCGGGCTGCCGCCATCTCCAGATCCGTGTAGCTGGCGAAGTCCTTGTGCCGCAGGAGCTCGACATCGCTGTACGCCGCGGGCACGGGAGTCGCCTCGGTGGCCTGGTCGGGCGGCGGCGGGGCGTTCGTCGGGATACCCGCGTGGGGCAGCACCTCGCGCGGCATCCCCTCGAGCTCGTCGAACGGGTTGCCGTCGAGGGGCACGCGCGCATCGCCGAAAACCGAATAGAAGGCTCGCTCGAACTTCGCCAGGTCACCACGCTCTGAGCACAGAACCGCGCGCAGCGCCAGACGCGCGTCCTCCCGTGAGGTGCAGTCCACCGCCGCCAACGCTCGGTGCGCGGTCAGCAGCTCTCCTATACCCACTCGTGCGCCCTGCTCCCGCAAGCCTGCCGCGACCGCTGCGAGCTGGTCGCTGACGGCGTCCGAAAGTACCTCAGACGCCATCGAGCACCCCGCGCTGGCGCACGCGCTCCACGTCCTCGTGGACCTTCAAAGCGACCCCCAAAGTCTCGTCGAGGTCCGCGTCCTCGCCCAGCGCCAGCAGCGCCCGCGCCCACACCAGCGTCTCCCCCACACCGGGCAGCTTGTAGAGGTCGCCGTGCTCCCGCAGGCGCCCGACCGCCGTTACCACCCGGCTGGCGATCCTCTCCGACACTCCGGGGACGCGCGCGTGCACGATCGCCCGCTCCAGCTGGGCGTCCGGATAGTCGATCCAGTGGTAGAGACAGCGGCGCTTGAGGGCGTCGTGCAGCTCACGAGTGCGGTTTGACGTGAGAATCACCACCGGGCGGCGCGCCGCCGTGATCGTCCCCAGCTCCGGGATGGTGACCGCGAAGTCGGCCAGGAACTCGAGCAGGAACGCCTCAAACTCATCGTCGGCTCGGTCGATCTCGTCGATCAGCAGGACCACCCGCTCGTCCGCGCCGGCCTCGAGCGCATCTAGTAGCGGTCGCCGGAGCAGGAACCGGCGTGAGAACAGCTCCCCTTCGTTCACGCCGCCTTCGGCCGCCCGAAGCGCGAGCAGCTGACGCGGGTAATCCCAGTCGTAGACGGCATGGTGCAGGTCGATCCCCTCGTGGCACTGGAGCCGGATCAACCGTGCGCCGGTCGCCCCGGCCAGTGCGCGTGCTACCTCCGTCTTGCCCACCCCGGCTTCGCCCTCCAGCAGCAGCGGCTGCTCGAGCGCCACCGCGAGGTGGACGGCCAGCGCGAGCGGACGGCCAGCGAGATAACCCTGGGAGGCGAGCGCCTCGCTCGCCTCTTCTACTGACCCAACGTAAGTAAGACTCACGAAGCCATCATGGCAGGCCCGAACGGGATTGAGTGACCACCCAGCCGTGGCCCACTATCCCCGTGACCCCCCACTGCAAGGCTGGGCGGGCACTCAATCTCGCGCTCACCCCAGCCCAGCAGCGTGTTCCAGAGCGCGGCGGCACATGACCCGGGCCAGGTGGCGCTTGTAGTCGGAGCTGGCGTTCAGGTCGGCGGGCGGATCGGTGCCCTCGGCGGCCTGCTCGGCGGCCCGGGCGATGCTCTCGGCGTTCGCCGGCTGGCCGCGGAGCGCCTCCTCGACGGCATGCGCGCGCAGCGGCACCGAGGCCATGTTGGTCAGGCCCACCCGCACGTCTTGCACCGTGCCGCCCTCGGCGTGCACCAGCGCACAGACCGCGACCATGGCCCAGTCCTCGCTACGGCGGTTGAACTTCTCATAGCCGTAGCCCCACCCGTCGTACGCCGGCATCCGCACCTCGGTCAGCACCTCGGTGGGCTCCACCGCGGTCTCGAGATAGTCGCGGAAGAAGTCGGCCGCGGCCACCGTCCGCTGCTGCCCCCCCGCGCCCTGCAACGTCACGCTGGCCTCCGTGATGAGCATCGCCGCCGGCAGATCGGATGCCGGGTCGCCGTGCGCGAGCGACCCGCCGATCGTCCCGCGGTTGCGCACCTGGGGATCGGCGATCGTCCCCGCCACCACCGACACCACGCCCAGATCGGGCGTGTGCTCGAGCTCGGCGTGCGGCGTCAGCGCCCCGATCCTCCAGCTGCCGTCCTCGCGCTGGATGCCGTGCAGACCGGGCACCTTGCGCAGGTCGACGAGCAGCGACGGGGTGGCCAGCCGCAGCTTCATCAGCGGCAACAGCGAGTGTCCGCCGGCCAGCAGCTTGGCGTCCTCGCCGCCGTCGGACAGCGCGGTGATCGCGTCCTCGAGCGTCTCGGGCGCGGTGTAGTCGAACTCTGCGGGGATCACGCCGGCACACCTCCCTTGGCTTCCTGAATGGCCTCCCACACGCGCATCGGGGTGAGCGGCATGTTGATGAACTCGACGCCGAGCGGGCGCAGCGCGTCGATCACAGCGTTGGTGACAGCCGGCGTCGCGGCGATCGTGCCCGCCTCACCGACGCCCTTGACGGCGAGCGTGTTGACCGGGCTTGGGGTCTCCGTGCGGTCGGTCTCGAAGCTGGGCAGCTCGGCCGCCGTCGCGAGCGCGTAGTCGACGAACGTGCCCGTCACCAGCTGGCCGGACTCGTCGTAGTGGACGCGCTCGTAGAGCGCCTGGCCGATTCCATGCACGATTCCACCGTGCACCTGGCCGTCGATCAGCATCGGGTTGATCGCCGGTCCGCAATCGTCGACCGCAACCCAGCGAACGACCTCGACCTTCCCGGTCTCCGGGTCGACATCGACCACGCAGGCGTGGGCGCCGAACGGGAACACGAAGTTCTCAGGGTCGTAGAACGCGTTCTCGTTCAGTCCCGGCTCCATGCCGTCGGGCATGTCCATCGTCACGTACGCGGCGCCCGCCACCTCGGCGAGCGTCAGCCCCTTGTCCGGCGATCCACGGACCGAGAACTTGCCGTCTCGCACCTCGATGTCGTCCGGGTCGGCCTCGAGCTGATGGGCGACGATTGCCTTGGCCTTCGCCGCGACCTTGTTGGCGGCGCGTGCCATCGCCTCGCCGCCGACCGCAAGTGAACGCGAGCCGTATGTGTCGAGCCCGAACGGACCGGTGTCCGTGTCGCCATGGATGACCTCGACGTTCGCCGGATCGACGCCGAGCCGGTCAGCCACGATCTGCGCGAAGCCGGTCTCATGCCCCTGACCGTGGGGCGAGGTGCCGGTGTACACCGTCACCGACCCGGTGGCGTGGACGCGTACGGTGGCGGACTCCCAGCCGCCGCCCTGCAATCCGAAACCTGCTGGACCCACGGCCCGCGACGGGGCGTTTCCGCAGATCTCGGTGTAGGTGGAGAAACCGATGCCGCGGTAGATGCCACGCTCGCGTAACGCCTCGGCTTCCTGGTGCACCTGGGCCGGGTCGATGTGCTCGAGCAGCTTGGCCAACGCGGCTTCATAGTTGCCGGAGTCGTACACGACGCCGATCGGGGTCTCGTGACCTTCCAGGAACGGCGGGATGAAGTTCTTGCGCCGCAGCTCCAGCGGGTCCATGCCCAACTCGTGCGCGAGCTGGTCCATCACGACTTCGATCATGTGGGTCGCCTCGGGACGGCCCGCTCCGCGGATCGCATCGGTCGGGAACTTGTTCGTGTGCACGCTGGTCACGTCGGTGACCACGGCCGGCGTCTTGTAGACCCCGCACATCACGAACGCGCTCAGCGGAGGGATCAGCGGGGTGAGCAGCAGCTGATAGGCCCCGATGTCGGCGATGATCTTCGAATGCCAGGCCGTGAGGGTTCCGTCGCGCTTGGCTCCCACCTTCACGTAGTCGATCTGGTCGCGCCCGTGGTGGGTGACCATCATCCCCTCCGAACGCGTCTCGATCCACTTCACCGGGGCACCCAGCTTGCGCGACGCCCAGGCGCACCCGATCTCCTCGGCGTAGATCTGGAGCTTGGAGCCGAACCCGCCCCCGACCTCGGGGGCGATCACCCGGACCCGGTCCTCGCCGACGCCGAGCAGGATCGCCAGGAACAACCGCAGGAAGTGCGGCACCTGGGTCGAGCTCCACACCGTCAGCTTGTCGCCGCGGTACTGGGCCAGGACGCCGCGCGGTTCGATCGCGGCGCCGGCCGTCCGATGGTTGACGATGCGACGCTCGATGATCACGTCCGCCTCGGCAAACCCGGCCTCGAGATCGCCGCCGCCGAGCGACCAATCGCAGACCTTGTTGGTCCCGAACTGCTCGTGAACCAACGGCGATCCTTCCTCGAGCGCCTTCTCCGGGTCGGTTACGACTGGAAGCGGGTCGTACTCGACGACCACGTCCTCGGCCGCGTCGATCACGCCGTAGCGGTCCTCGCCTACGACGAGCGCGACCGGGTCGCCCACGTGCTTGACCGTGTCCTTGGCCAGGACCCAGTGCTCAGGCGTGTTCACCTCGACACCGGGCGGCACCCACGCCATCGGCAGCCCCGCCTCCATGTCGAGGTCGGCGTTGGTGTAGACGGCCCGGATGCCATCGCGCTCGAGCGCGGCTGAGGTGTCGATCGAGACGATCTTCGCGTGTGCCTCGGGCGAGCGGACCCACGCCGCCCACAACTGCCCGACAAGGTTGATGTCGTCCACATAGCTGGCGCGCCCGGTGATCAGGCGCGGGTCCTCCTTGCGGCGGATCGCGCGGCCTACGTGCGAGGTGCTTGCGTCGCCGTTTGTGGTCGTGGCGCTCATGCCGTCACCCCCGGCTGCCCGCTCGCCGATGCACCCACGGAGGCGCCCTTCGACTTGGCGGCGTCGAGTACCGCCTTGACGATGTTGTGGTAGCCGGTACACCGGCAGAGGTTGCCCTCGAGCCCGTGCCGCACCTCTTCCTCGGTCGGATTGGGGTTCTCGGCCAGCAGACCCGCCGCGGCCATGATCATGCCCGGCGTGCAGTAGCCGCACTGCAGCCCGTGGTCGTTCCAGAACGCCTCCTGCAGCGGGTGCAGCTCGTTCTCGGAGGCCATGCCCTCGATCGTGGTCAGCGCCGCGCCATCGGCCTGTACGGCGAGCACCGTGCACGACTTGACCGCTTTGCCGTCCATGTGGATGGTGCAGGCGCCGCAGTTGGATGTGTCGCAGCCAACGTGGGTGCCGGTCAGACCAAGCCCGTCGCGCAGGGCGTGGACCAGCAGCAGGCGGGGCTCCACGTCCAGGTGGTGCTCGACGCCGTTTACGTTCAAGGTCACGGGAACGCTGTTGCTCATGCCTCTCCCTCCAGGGTTAGCGGGCTAATAGGCGGCCACTAAACGCGACGATACCCCACCTTGTTGGTCGCTGTGAAGTGATCGCCTAACAGGTCTGCGCGGATGGTCTATGCGAGCGGCGCTGAGCGGCTCGCGAGCACCTGATAGACGGAGGCCCAGCCGGTCTGGAATGCCTGCCGGCCGGCGCGCAGATAAAGCCGCCAGATCCGCGCCCGCTCGATCCCGGCGAGCCGCACGACATCGTCCCAATGCGCGTCGAAGCTCTCGATCCAGCAGCTGAGCGTCCGCTCGTAGTCGGCGGGGAGACCTTCCACGTGGCGCGTGAGAAGCCCCGTCCGTTCGAGCGCCTGCTGAATGCGCGAGAGCGGCAGCGGCACCCCGTCGGGAAACACGAACCGTTCGGAGAAGGCGCCCTCATCCGGGGTATCGAGATCCTTGAGCTTGGCGATCCCGTGGTTGAGCAGCCTCCCTCCGGGCCGGAGCAGGCTCTGCAGGCATCGGGCGTAGGTGTCGATCTGTTCCGCGCCGACATGCTCGACCATCCCGATGCTGGCGATCGCGTCGAAGGGGCCGTCGGACACCTCGCGGTAGTCAGCCACGCGGATCTCGACCCGGTCGGCCACGCCCGCCTCACGGACCCGTTCGCGGGCCAGCTCAGCCTGACGCTCGGCCAGCGTGATCCCGACCGCGCGCACACCGTGGTGCCTTGCGGCGTGGATCACGAAGCTGCCCCATCCGCAGCCCACGTCGAGCACGCGCTCTCCCTCCTGGAGGGCGAGCTTCTTGCAGACCAGCTCGACCTTTGCCTCCTGGGCCTCCTCGAGCGTCCGCGCCCCGCCCTGCCAGTAGGCGCAGCTGTACGTCATCGAACGGTCCAGGAACAGCGCGAAGAAGTCGTTGCCGACGTCGTAGTGGTGTCGCACCGCCCGCCGGTCGCGCGCGATCGTGTGCCGCTGCCCGCGGAGCCGGAGCTCGACGTCGGGCACCGGCGGCGGCATCACCAGTCCACACGCGCGGACGACCGCCATCGCCAGACTGGCCTGCTGCCGGACGGTCAGCGGCGGGGGCTCGAAGGTATCGACCATCAGGAGCGCGGCGTCGATGTCGTCGACCTCGATCATCCCGGCCACGTACGCCCGCCCAAGTCCGAGCTCACCCGGTGCACGCAGCGCGTGCGCAAGGGCACGCGGCGTCGTGAGGGTGAGCGTCGGCGCACCCGGTTCGGTCGCGCGGACCTCGGTGCCGTCCCAGAAGCGAACCCCGAAGGGACGGCGGGGCAGAGCCGTGGTCAGGGCATCCCGCAGAGGGCCCGTGTTGGATAAAGGCACAGCCCGAGGTTTAGCCTAAACCGGGCACGGCGCGTCGTGCCATGCGCTCCGGGGAGATCCGCACGACGTCCCAGGCCAGGCCGGCCTTCTCCATCCACTGGATCATGCGCGCGGCCGGATCGAGCTGCCAGCGCCGGAGCCCATGGCGATAGGAGCACGGGAACGCATGGTGGTTGTTGTGCCACGCCTCGCCCCAGGTCGGAATCGCCAGCCACGCCAGATTGCGTGACTCGTCGTGCGTGTCGAAGTCGCGCCGACCGAAGAAGTGGCACAGCGAGTTGATGCTGAAGGTCGCCTGATGCACGAGGAAGATGCGCGCCGCACCGCCCCAGAGCAGCGCGGTGAGCCCGCCGGCGACGTTCCCGGTCAGTGCCACGCCGAGGCCAAAGGCGATGGCGAGCCCGGAGATGACCCACAGCACAAAGGTGCGATCGACAAACCGGACCCACGGGTCGGCGAGCAGATCCTTGGCGTAGCGGCGCTCGTCGGCGACCTCCATATCGCTGAACACCCAGCCGATGTGGGCGTGAATCAACCCGTGGAACGCGCCGCGCCACCCGGAGCCGTGGCCGACATGCGGGCTGTGGGGGTCGCCCTCGACGTCGGAGAACTGGTGGTGCTTGCGATGCGTCGCGACCCAGTCGATCACGGGTCCCTCGGCGGCCATCGAGCCGAGCGCCGCGAGCGCCGCGCGGGTGAACCGGTGGCACTTGAAGCTCTGGTGGGTCAGGAGCCGGTGGAAGCCGACGGTCACGCCGGTGCCGATCCCGAAATAGCAGACGACCAGGATCAGGAGGTCCTGCCAGTTCAACAGGTTGCCCATCCAACCGAAATACATCCCGATCACGACCATGAGCGGGGGTACGCCAGACACCAGCGCGCTGGCGAGGCGATCGACGAACGGCATGGTGACTGGCCGAACGGCTCCAGGGGAAACCGTGGCTGAAGTCGATCCCATGTCTCTCCTCACGTAGGGTTTTCAGGGCGACGGGGAAAAACCCTCTCGCGCCCACAGCACACTTCGAGTCCTACGGCCGACGCTGCCCCGGTTCTCGGGTCGTCGTAACGCCGGCGCGATGCTATCGATTGCAGGGGACTGAGGGGCAATTACCCCACATCGGGCGGAGCTATGCAGCCGATGAAAGCCCTCCGAAAACGCTCGATTCGGGCGCCACCCGATGGCAGTAGCGGTATGCCTCGGCGAACCCGAGGCGCTCGTACAGCGCCACCGCCGGAGCGTTGACCTCCTCGACCTGGAGGTACGCGGTCGTGGCGCTCGCCCTTGCGAGCAGTGCCCGCACGAGTGCCGTCCCCAGTCCGGAGCGCCGGTGCGCGGGATCCACGGCCAGGCAGAAGAGCCCAACCAGACCGTCGTGGTCGACCGCGATCCCGACCGCGGCATCGTCGAGGCGCGCGAATGTCGCTCGCCCGGCGAGTGCGCGGAACACCGTGTGCGCGTGGGCGTCGACATCGCGTCCGGGCTCGCAACGCTCCCAGGCGGCCAGCCACTCCGGTGTCGCGTTGTCCGCAAGCTCGAGCGTGAGCGACGGGAACCCGTCGAAGGCCGGCTCGGACCAAACCCCCGCATCTCTTCGCGCCGACAGCACCCGCACCGACATCCGCGTCCCCCACCCGAGCCGGTCCAGCGCGCGCATCAACTCGTCGTGGACCGACAGCGGGCTGACCTGGATGCCGACCCAGATCTCGTGGCGGCGCGCGAATGCCCGCACCCGGGCGATCGCCCCCGGGATCTCGGCCGGGCGCAGCTCCCGGCACGGTGTGAGCGCATGGTTCGAGCGGCCGCGATCGAGCCCGGGCGTGGCCCGCAGCACCCATCCGTCGTCGACGCGTTCGGTCACCGTCGCCGGCCACGCGCTCACCGAGTGCGCCTCCAGCCGGCAGACCAGCTCAGGTGGAATACCGCTCAAGTAGGTCACGGAGCTGATCCGCGTTGCGCACCGAATAGTCGCGGTAGCAGTTGTTCATCAGCAGATGCGTCTCGCGCGCCTCGGAGGCGTGCTCGGCAATCGGCCCCACCAGCTCGCCGAGCTCCTGCTCGGAATACAGGTAGCGGAAACGCTCGGCCGCCGAGCCGGACGTGTCATTCCATGTCGCATCGCTGCGTCCGTGGAAGCGGACCATGAAGATGTCCGGGTTCGTCACCGCCATCACCCGCGACAGCCCCGACACCGGTGGCGCGTCCAGGCAGACGAACACCAGCCCATGCTCCTTAAGCATGCCAAGTGTGCGCTCGCGATCGCGCTCCTCGGCCATCCACCGGGGGGAGCGGAACTCCACGCTGATCCGGTAGTCGGGCAGCCGCTCGCGCAGCGCCTCGATCTCGGCCCGGTTGTCCTTCCGGGGGCCGAACCAGGGCGGGTACTGGAATAGCACCGCCCCCAGCTTGCCCGCCTCGTGCATGGGGCGCAGGGCGGCTTCGAACCGGCGCCACACCTCGTCCATCGCCTCCGGCCCGAGGTGCTTGGGGTAGACGTTGCGCTTCTCAGCGACGTCGGCGGGCAGATCCTCGCGCAGGTCCCGCCACAGCGACCGTGGCCGGGTCGGATGGCCGGTCAGGAGCGAATACGCCTTCACGTCGAAGCGAAATCCGTCGGGGGTGCGCTCGGCCCACAACGCCACCTGCCGTTCGGCGGGTGGCGCGTAGTAGGTCGAGTCGATCTCGGTCAATGGGAACTGCGCCGCGTAGTAGCGCAGCCTCTCCTCGGCGGACATGGTCTTGCGCGGATACCAGTCGCCCTCCTCGACCAGCGTCTTGTCGGTCCACGAGCAGCTGCCGGTCAACACCAGGTGCTTTCCCGACCATGCCGGCGCTCCGAGTTGGTCGCTCATTCCCCGAGCTTAGGGCCGGGGAACCTGCTCGTCCTTGACCCCGCGCTCAGCCGGCATCAACGTAAAGTTCCACGAGCGCGCCCGCCACGACCAAGGAGAGCCGATGGGTTTCGACCAGTACCACGAACCTCCCGAGGAGCTGCCCGCCGCCACCCGCACGTTCGCCCGTCTGTGCGCCTCGCTGACCGAGGAGGCGGAGGCGATCGGTTGGTACGAGCAGCGCATCGCGGTCGAGACCGATCCCGAGGCTCTGGCCGTCATGCGCGACGCCCAGGGCGAGGAGTTCAAGCACTTCAGCATGGACCTGGAGTTCCTGCTTCGCCGCGCGCCGGCGTGGCGCGAGATCGCCGAGGGCATCCTGTTCAAGCTCGGGGACATCGTCGAGCACGGTGAGGAGGCCGAGGCCGAGACATTCGAGGGGAACGGCGCCGAGGGTGAGGCCGGGTACCCGTCCGGGTCGCTCGGGATCGGAAGCTTGAAGGGAGCGCTGCGATGAATCATCTACTCCGCTCACTCGCACCCATCAGCGATGACGGCTGGAAGATGCTCGATGACGAGGCGCGCCAGCGCCTGCAACCGGCCCTCGCGGGGCGCCGGCTGGTCGACTTTTCCGGCTCTCACGGCTGGCAGTACTCGGCCACGAACCTCGGACGCACGGCGTCGCTCTCCACCGCCCCGTGCGAAGGCGTGACCGGGCGCCAGCGGCGGGTGCTGCCGCTGGTGGAGGTGCGCGCCGACTTCGAGTTGTCGCTCGACGAACTGCGCGACGCCGACCGGGGCGCCGACGACGCCGACCTCGCGACGCTCGACAGGGCGGCCCACCAGATCGCGGTGGCCGAGAACATCGCGGTGTTCCACGGCTGGCAAGGCGCTCTGACCGGCGTCGGCGAGGCGACCCCGCACAACCCGATTCCGCTCGGCGCGAAGCCCGACAACTACCCCCGCCCCGTGGCGGCGGCGGTCGAGCTGCTCCTGCACAACGGAATCAGCGGTCCCTACGGCCTGGCACTGGGCGGTGAGCAGTACCAGCAGGTGGCCCAGACCGCCGAGCACGGTGGCTATCCGCTCCTCGAGCACCTGCACAAGATCCTCGACGGGCCGATCGTCTGGGCGCCCGGTGTCGGCGGCGCCGTCGTGCTCAGCCTGCGCGGGGGCGACTTCCAGTTCGAGTCGGGGCAGGATCTCTCGATCGGCTACACCAGCCACGACGGTGAGTCGGTCCAGCTCTACCTGGAGGAGAGCTTCAGCTTCCACGTGGCCACGCCGGAGGCCGCGGTCGCGCTCACCGCGTAGCGATCCCTACAGCTCGGCGGCGAGCGCCCGAACCTGCTGGGCCACGGTCAGTATCACGTCGCGGCCGACCTCCCCGGGAGTCTCGGCCGCGGCGGCCGCCGCCGCGTTGACGGGCAGCGGGTCGCTCTGGTAGGCCTGATCCACCACCGGTTCATACCCGGCGTCACCCGGATCCTCGTCGTCGCACGGCCCGCCCGGAGTCACTGCGTGGCTCTCGGCCGTGCTCGGGCTCTCGCCCAGCGCGAAACCGCGCAGCACGCACCACGTCGTGCGCGGTGTGCCGTAACCATCCCGCCCGAGCAAACGCGGGCTGAGGTTGATCAGGCCGGAGTCCCAGCCTGGATTCTGATCATCGAAGTCGTAGTAGTACACGCGCTTGACCTGAGGAGACTCATCCGGCAGCCGCAGGTATCCCTCGGCGGCCAGCGCTTGGGCGAGCGGGTTGCCGTTCAGGCACGCCTCCCAGCTCCCCGCGTCCTGCGGATTCCCGTCCCCGCAGTCGCTCGTCACCGGTTCCTTCCCGCCGTCGGTCAGCCACACGCCCGACTCGGTGAACCAGATCGGCGGCCCCTCTGGAAAGAACTGGTCGATCGCGACGATCGCCCCCTGCGCGCTGGGCAGGCCGGATGACGCTGGCGGAACGGGGTTCCCGCCGTTGAGCGCGGCGTAGCTCACGTCGATATACGGGTTCAGAGCGATCGCATCCGGCGGGTGCGGGTAGATCTGCGACAGCACCCGCATGTAGCCCCTGAGGTAGTAACAGGTCGACGGCGTGCAACGCGACGAGGAGTAATTGAAGCCGCCCGCGATCAGCGTGTGACTCGGATTGGGATCGACGCGCGTGGCGTCGAGGTACCAGTACGCGGCCGCCTGAGCACTGCCGCCGTGCCCGTTGCCACCCGCTCCCCGGCTTCCGAGCAGGCATTGGTACGCGACGCCCGAGCCGCCCACCCAAACGCCGTTGCGGTGCGTGCAGTCGGTTCCCCCGGTCGCGGTCGAGTCGGGCGGGTAGACCGAGTCAGGCTCGTTGAACACCTCCCAGTCGACGACGCCGGGGGCCTGCCTCTCAAGGCCGCTCAGGCCGCATTCGTATTCGGCGTCGGTCGGCCAGATGTCGTCCTTGGAGGAAGGCAGCGCCGTCGTCACGCTGATGAGCACGTGGCCCGCGCCGACGGCGCGGGCGGCGGCCTGGAGCTGGGCCTGAAAGCTCGCGTCGGTCGTGCCCGGCCCGGCCGGGGCCGCCTGACAGGTCCCAGCGGCGAAGCTCCCCTGCCCGTCGTTCACGGCGTCCCACGGAACGTAGATGCGCGCGTAACAGATCGCGTCGGCGTCGCTACAGGAGGTTCCGCCGAGCAGCTTGAGGAAATACGGGTTCTGCTGGTAGGAGAAGGCCGGAGGATCGCCGCCGACCGGGCCGTCGAGATTGATTCCCCAGCCGACCGCCGCCTCCGCGGGCACGGCCGAGGCGAGCACGGCGACGGCGACCGTCAGCCCGACGATCCACCGCGGCCAGCCCCCGCCGGTCAGGTCGCGACGGGCCAGAGTCCCGGGCCGTCCTTGTACAGCAAGCCGTCGCTGACGAGCTGTCGCACCACCGGATAGAGCGATGTGCGGTTGACGCCGAGCTGGGCGACGATTTCCCTGACGCTGATTCCCGGCTTCACGCCAACCACCTCAAGGACGCGCTCGCGTCGAGTCGACTGACGGCCGGATGGCACGGCGTCCGCGAGCGCCGTCGCGGAGCGCGCTCCCCCCGACCGGGCCCTCGTCCCAGTCCCCGCCCCGGATCCCGCCCGTGTCCGAGTCCGGGACGCGCGGCCGCGCCCTTGCGCTCGGCCGCGAGGGGTTCGTGTCGTCGCTGTCGCCGTTGGCGCGCCACGTGTCGCCGGCACCGCATCGTGGCCGGAGTCCTCCAGGATGCCGAGCCGGCGAGCCACGTCACGCAGCTGCTCAAGCTCTGCGTCATTCGCCTCCAGCTCCTTGATGCGCGCCAGGATCCGCTCCTCCAGACGCTTGAGGTCTTCGATGACGGTCGACATTGCGCTCAACCTCCCCGGTAGATGAGGCTCCCGAGCGCCCGTGGGCGCTTGGAGTCATCGTAACGCCGGGCTCGCCGGCGGCGCCATCGATACGCCGCCGGCCGCCGAGAAGCGAATCCGCGGGCTCGTTCTAGTACTCGCCGGGAAGTCCGCTCGTCGACACCGCCTTGGTCACCTTCAGCGTGGCCGAGCCGAAGTTGCCGCCGCCGCAGCGGCCGCTCACCTGGTAGTTGCCGGTCTTGACCTTCTTGGTCAGCTTGACCTTGATCGAGAAAGCTCCGTTCGTGCTGTGGGCCAGCGAGGCCGACACCGACGGAACGCCGGCGAAGTTCGTCTTCGTGGCACCGCTGAACGCCTTCGAGATAATGGTCGCGGCGTCGCCCGTTCGCCCGGTCTGGCAGCCGCTTCTGACGGTTCCGGATACGGTCACGGTCTTGCCGGCCGCGACCTTGCCCGGCGTCACCTTGAGGGACTGATTCGCCGCCAGCGCCGCAGGCGCGAGTACGGCGAGCGCCACGAGTGCGGCGATTAGCTTCTTCACGAGAGCTCCTCTCGTCGGTTTCTCCTTAGGCACGGCCGATGCTAGCCGCGCTTCTCCCCACAACACGGCCAGTCAAACGATCGTTTCGCTCCAGTTATTGGTGCCTGCCGCGCGAGCGATGATTCTCCGCCGAGGACTTGGTCTGTAGCCAAGAGCACACCCGCTATCTCACGGGAGACAAATCATGGGCGACATCGCGGTACATGAATTCATCACCCTCGATGGCGTGATCGAGGACCCTCGCTGGACGATGGACTATCCGTTCGACCCCAAGATGGGCTCCGCGATCGGCGCAATCATGGGGGCCAGCAGGGGGCTGCTGCTCGGGCGCCGGACCTACGAGATGTTCGCGCCGGCATGGTCGGGCCGGACGGCCGAGGAGGATCCCGGCGCGCCCTTCATGAACCAGTCGACCAAATACGTCGTTTCCTCCACACTGCGCAGCGCGGACTGGAGCAACTCCGAAATCCTCGGTCCGTACAGCGCCGAGGCGATCCGCGCGCTGAAGGATTCAATCGACGGCAGCCTGTACGTCAGCGGTAGCGCCACCTTGGTGCGCGCGCTGCTCGCCGACGGCCTGGTCGATGACCTCCACCTGTTCCTGTTCCCGCTTACCCTCGGCGCCGGTTTGCGCCTGTTCCAGGAAGGGAGCGGCCCGGTCAAGCTGGTGCTGAACGAGGCCGAGTCGTACGACAGCGGAGTGGTCCACCTGAGCTACACCGCCGCTCGCTAGCCACGCGCCTCGCTTGCCAAGCGCCTTCCCCCTGACGCCGGGCCGCGCGCCGTTCAGGAGAATGTCGGCATGACCACATTCCCCGAATCTCACCACGACCTGTTGGACGGGCAGTTCGCTTCGCTGGCCACGATCGGGCGCGACGGCTTTCCCCAGGTCACCGAGATCTGGTTCCTGCACGATGAGGGCGAGCTCAAGCTGTCGCTGAACGACGCCCGGCTCAAGACGCGCAACCTCCAGCGCGACCCGCGCTGCACGCTGTTCCTGCTCGACACAGCAAATCCCTACCGGTATCTCGAGGTGCGCGGCAACGCCAGGATCGAGCCCGACGACGACTACGCGTTCGCACGCAGGTTCGGGGCGAAGTACAAGGCGGACCTGAGCGTGCATGACAAGCCGGGGGAGAGCCGTGTGGAGGTGACCATCGAACCGGTCAACGTCTACGCCGTGGACATGAGCCGAGGCTGAGCGCACCGTAGATTCGTGCCCATTGAGATGTCCAACCGGGACCGCGTGGAGAGCTTCGTAACACTGGACTCCTCGACGATCCGTGAGCTGGCCGGCCGGGTATCGACCGCGATCGCCCGCCATCAGAGCCTGGCCGAGGCCACCATTCCGGCCGGTGCCGAGACGATCGCGCATCTGCACCACGCGAGCGAGGAGATCTACTACTTCATCGCCGGGCACGGACGCCTGCGCCGGGGCGACGACGAGCAAGCGGTGAGCGCGGGTGACTGTGTCGTGATCGCCCCCGGGACGCCGCACAAGCTGTGGGCCGCGCCGGACGGCGACCTGGTCCTGTTGTGCGCGTGCTCACCCCCGTATCGCGACGACGACACCGAGCTGCTCGAGGCGCCGGCATGACCGAGGCGCGGCTCGAGGATGGAGTGCCCGTCACGGCCGGATGGTTCGTCGTCAACGCCCGCGAGGCGCGCTGGATGCACAACGCGATGCGCTCGATCTGCCGTTTCGGCGGCGAGGGTGAGGCCCACTTCGACCAGCTCGGGATCGGGTTGTACTGGGTCCAGCCCGGCAAGCCGATGTCGCTCTACCACCACGAGGCGGGTCAGGAGGACTTCCTGCTCCTGCGCGGCGAGGCGATCCTGATCGTCGAGGGAGCGGAGCGACCGTTGCACACTTGGGATTTCGTCCACTGCCCGCCCCGCACCCGGCACACCATCGTCGCCGCCGGCGAGAAGCCGGTGCTGATCCTGGCCGTCGGTGCCCGCGTGGAGAAGAGCAGCGCCCGGTATCCCGTCGAGGCGGCCGCGATACGTCATGGCGCCGGCGTTCCGGACGACTCCGTCACTCCGCAGGAGACCTACGCGCGCTTCGGGCCGCCACGTCCCGGGCCGCCGCCGGCCATATTCGGGTAAGCGGCCGTGTGCCCCGGGGGCGCTCGGGGCACACGACACGCTTGGGGGCGCGTAAGTCAGGCTGCGGCGAGCAGCGAGCGAATGTGGTCGGCTGCGCTTTCGGCGGCGCCGAGCTCGCGCTCGTCCGCGCCACCGTCGGCCACGGCCAGGAAAGCCTCGACCACCGCCGGGTCAAACTGAGCACCGGCGCAGCGCCGGATCTCGCGGCACGCCGCGTCGTGCGAGACGGCCGCGCGGTACGCCCGCTGGGTGATCATCGCCTCGTAGGCATCGCACACGCTGACGATCCTCGCCCCCAGCGGAATCTGCTCTCCGCGCAGACGATCGGGATACCCGAACCCGTCCCAGCGCTCGTGGCTTGAGCGAACCAGCCGAGCCACCGGCCGCAGCGCCTGCGAGCCCTCGAGGATGCGCTCGCCGAGCACGGTGTGATTGCGGATGAACTCCCACTCCCGGTCGCTCAGACGGCTCGACTTGTTGAGGATCGCGTCGGGGATCCCCACCTTGCCGACGTCGTGAAGCTGGGCGGCGCGGGCAACTTCGTCAAGCTCCTCTCCACCCAGCCCAAGGCGGCGAGCCACCTGGGCGGCGAGCGCCGACACGTGCGTGGAGTGCTCGTCGAGCTCAGGCTGCTTGGCGCGCAGCGTGCGCAGAAGCACCTCGCCGGCCTGACCGCCCGCGCCGCCCGACCGGCTGCGCTTGTTGGCATACATCCGCTCGTCGGCGAGCCGGAGCGCGCGCGTGGCGTCATCGGCCTCCCGGGGCAGGAGAACGACGCCGAGCGATGCCGCGATCGTGTAGTCGGGCCCGGTCTCAGCCAGCGCACCGGCGACGCTCGCGATCAGCTCCTGCGGGTCGCCTCCATTCAGCCGCAGGTGGGCGCAGAACTCGTCGCCACCCAGCCGGTAGGCCCGGCCGACACCCTCGACGGCTCGCCGTAGCCGCCCGCCCAGGCGAGTCAGGAGCTCATCGCCGGCCAGGTGTCCGAACGTGTCGTTGTAGCTCTTGAACCCATCCAGGTCGAACAGGAGGAGCACGGACGAGCCGCCACGTGCGGCCTCAGAATCGAACGCAGCGGTCAGATCCTCGGTCAGCCGACGGCGGTTGCCGAGCCCGGTGAGCGGATCGGTCATCGCCTCCTCCCGGATCATCTGGTGAGCGATGATCTCGGCGGCCGCGAGCTCGGCCTTGGCGATCAGCTCGCCGATCAGGGCGATTTCGTCGTCCTCGAACGGGCGGCCGGCGCGAACCAGCCACAACGAGCCGACGATGTCCCGCGGCGAGGCGGCGATCCGGACCGGCGTGGTCAGCCGCCAGATGCCCGACTGGCCGACCTGCAGGGGCACGCCGGAGACGCCGTTGGATTGCCGAGCCCGGCCGCCCCCGGCGAGCTCGTCGAGCCAGCCCTCGACCCCCACCGACAGTCTCAGCGGCGACTCGCCTCCGTCCAACTCCAGGCGTCCAGCCGCGGCATCGAGCGCCTCGATCGATCCATGCAGGAGGATCTCGAGCAGACCTTCCAGCTCGAGCTTGGCGGCAAATGCATCGCCCAACCGGCGTACGGCCGATTGAAGGCGGACCCGCTCCTGCTCGACCAGCTCTAGCCGGTGATGGGCCTTGTCGATCCGCTGGCTGCGATCACGGGCCAGTAGCCAGAGCAGGAGCACCAGGGGCAACACGCACGGGATCGCCAGGGCGTTGGCCCGCGCGGCGATCCCGGCGAGCAAGCCAAGCGGAGCCAAGCACGCGTCAACCGCCCAAACCAGACCGATCACGCGAACCTGGACCCCGAGCTCGGGGCCCACTCCGGCCAGCCGCATCCGCACCAGCGAGCTGGCCAGATCGAGCACGAAGCCCGCCGCCAGCGCGAGGCCGAGCAACGGGAGCTCGCTGAAGCCGATCCTGGGCGACCCCGCTGCGAGCAGTACGGCCGCTGGTCCCACGGCGTGCCACGCATCCGGCACGGCCGACAGGACCCGGCGCGGCGGGACGCGACCGAACGCCCACTCGACGGCGTTCCCGACCACCATGCCCGCTCCGACCGCCGCGGGTACGGCCGCCGGCGGCAGGAGCAGCAGCATGGGCACGAGGATCAGCTGAGTGGGCACCACGTACCCGGCGCCGAGCGGGAACTCGATCCGGCACACGAGCGCGTACACCGCGATTAGCAGCGCCGTAACCGGGAGGTTCAGCGTGGCCAGGTTCCCGCTGAGCAGAAAGGCGCCGGCCGTCGCACAGAACAGCGCCGCGGCGAGCGCGTCGACCAGCAGCTCGCGCTCCGACGCGCGCCGATCGCGGCCGGCCCAGCTGTGCTCGAGCAGCCGCTCGGTCACCGATTCGGTGTCGTAGAGCTCCATCGTGCTCATGGCGTGATCGTCCAGCCGCCCGTGTCGCTATCAGCCAGAGCGATACGGATCGACGTACACGTCGTCGACCTGCCAACTGCCCGCGGACTGGGGCACCGAGAACTCGAGCGCGACCATCACCGTGTCGCCGTCGGGCAGAGAGCCGCTGTCGCCGACCGGCTGAGTCGGAGCCCACGCCGGCATCGAGCCGTCGGCCAGATCTTCGACGGGGACGCTCTGCACGCCGTTGGGGGTCTGCACGAGCGCCTGCACATTCAGGTCACTTCCGGCTGTCGCCTCCTGCGCGAAGAACCGCAGGTCGGACATCGTGTTGTCGACACAGAAGTAGGGCGACGTCGCGCTGCCTCCAGCCGAGATCGTGAGCGACTGGCTGTCGCCGCTGCCGTCCACGTAGAACGGCTCGTTACCCGGGGTCAGGCTCGCGCCGGTGAGCGTCCAGCCGACTTGATCGGGGGTGCCTTCGAAGTTGCCTCCCGGCACCAGGAAGTAGCTGTTGTTGTCGCCCCACTGCGTGAACGGGGTGGTGAGCGACTGATCGGGGCAGGACGCGAACGCGACACCGGCGCTGGCGAGTACCCCGAGGCAGGTGAGCCCCGCGATCCGGCACATCAATGCGCCCACGCGTGGCGGAATGAGAAAAGACAAGCTGAACCTCCTTGCAGGTCGCCGTCCGTGGCGCACGATCTCTCTAACTGATCGGCAGCTGGGCCGTCTCGGACCTGAGACCCCTGGCTTTGCGCCCCCGCCTCGCGACGAGTTCGCCTTTTCTCGACACCAGGGCAATCGGCAGAGCCCGGCCGCCGGTTGAGCGATCTGGAGAAGCCGGGAGTTTTCGTACAGGTTCGGGGTTTCAGCCGGTACTCCGTCTGTCGCGCCGGTTTGCGGTGTCGCGTACCTTCATTCGATGGACGACGATCGGCTGCAGCGGGTCCGGGAGATGTATGAGGCGTTCGCAGCGGGAGATCGCGTCGCGATCGAGGCGATGCTCACCGACGACTTCCGCTTCTCGAGCCCGCCCGATCCCGACCTGGACCGGACCGGTTACTTCGAGCGGTGCTGGCCGGGCTCCGGCCAGGGGCAGCGGTTCGAGTTCGTGCGGATGGTGCCGGCCGGCGAGGAGGTGATCGTGACCTACGAGATGACCAGCCGGGACGGAGCCAGGGGCCGCAACACCGAGGTCCTCACGTTCGCGGGCGATCGGATCCGGCGCGCGGAGGTCTACTTCGGCTGGGACCTCACTTCTGGAACCTGAGCATCACCTTGTGCTCGTAGAAGTACTCCAGTCCTGAGGGAAAGCTCGGTGCATGATCGGAGAGCGGGACGAAGCCGATCTTCAGCCGCGATGCCGCCGCCCGGAACCCGGCAGCCGTGAATGCGCGAACCACGTCGTCGAGCGAGTACAGCGGAGGCAGATTCAGTTGCTCGGCGTTCCCGGCGTGCCAGTCGGCGATCCCCGGGCTGGCGGCGTGCACGCCCATCACCGCGTAGTACACGCCCGCGTGAGCGAGCGAGCGGTGGATCGCGGTGGCGTGGGCGCCCAGGTCATGCACCAAGTAGAGGACCTCGTGGCTGAACGCGACACCGAACCCGTTCCAGTCGGCCGGCACCGTGTCGCCGACCTCGAAGGTGAGCGGTAGCTCGCCGCTCAGCCGCCGGGCGTCGGCGATCGCGGCCGAGGCCGGGTCATATCCGTAGCCGGCGGTGATTCCCGCCTCGGTCGCGAGCAACCGCAGGAAGCCCCCTTGGTTGCATCCCGCGTCGAGTACACGGCGTCCGGGCAGCTCCACGTCGATCGTGGCCAGCATGGCCCGCCAGATGAACACGTGCTCCTCCTGCATGACGGCATCCTCGTCCGCGGATTGCCAGTAGCGCTGCGTCTCGACCATGGTCCGGTCAGATTACGAGGTTCTACGATGCCCACCCATGCCGATCGAGTGGGCCGGTTTGGGGCCCGAGATCCTGGTCACGCTCGACCGCTCGCGGCCCGAACCGCTCAGGGTTCAGCTCGAGCGGGAGCTGCGCGAGGCGATCCGATCAGGGCGGTTGGCCGCCGGAGAGCGCCTGCCTTCCTCTCGGGCGATGGCGACCGAGCTCGGCATCTCCCGGGGACTCGTGCTCGAGTGCTACAGCCAGCTCCAGGCCGAGGGTTTCCTGATCGCCACCTCCGGCTCGGCCACGCGCGTCGCCGAACAGGCCCATGCGCCCGCCGTGCGGCCATCACCACTGCCAACCGCACCGTCACTCGTACTGCCGGCCGACCCGTTCGACTGGACCGCACCCGGCCCGCGGCTCGACGTCGACTTTCGCCCCGGCGTCCCCGATCTGACGAGCTTCCCGCGCCGGGACTGGACCTGGGCCCTGCGCGAGAGCTGCCGGGACGCAACACCGTCGGACCTCGGCTACGGCGATCCACGCGGGTCGGACACCGCGCGCGAGGTGCTCGCCGGGTATCTGCGTCGTGTGCGCGGCAGCGTCGCCGACCCCGAGCAGATAGTCATGTGCGCCGGGTTCGGGCAGGGCATCAACCTCGTCCTGCGGGCGCTCGCCGAGCACGGCATCCGGCGGGTCGGGATCGAGGATCCCGGAGACGATGACTATCACCCGATCTGCACTCGCCTCGGCATGGAGGCGGTCCCGGTCCCGATCGACGGACAGGGAATCGACGTCGGCGCGCTCGCCGCGGCCGACCTCCGAGCGGTGATCCTCACCCCCACCCACCAATTCCCGACCGGCGCCGCGCTCGCCCCGGAGCGCCGTCAGGCGCTCGTGAGCTGGGCCAACCAGCGCGACGCGTTCGTCATCGAGGACGACTACGACGCCGAGTTCCGATACGACCGCGACCCGGTCGGGGCGTTGCAGGGTCTGGCTCCCGAGCGGGTGGCGCTGCTCGGGACCGTCAGCAAGTCGCTCGCGCCGGCGCTGCGCCTCGGCTGGATCGTGTGCCCGGCACCACTGCTCGGGGCGCTCACCGAGGACAAGCGGCTGAGCGATCGCGGATCGCCCACACTCGAGCAGCTCGCGCTCGCGACGCTCATTGAGTCCGGCCGCTACGACCGGCACCTGCGTCACATGCGCCGGGTGTACGCGGCCCGACGGGCGACGCTGATCCGTTGCTTGTCCGAGCACGCGCCGCACGTCACGCTTCACGGGCTCGCGGCCGGATTCCACGCGGTGGCAGAGCTCGGACCCGGCGCCGACGAGGACGCCACGGTCGAAACTGCGCGAGCCCGCTCTGTCGGCCTGTACGGCATGAGTCTGTTCCGGTTGACCGAGGGCAGCGGGCCGGCTCAGCTCGTCCTCGGCTTCGGTGACCTAAGCGAGGCGGCGATCGAGCGCGGCCTGGCCACGATCGCCGACCTCCTCTGACTCGGTCCGGGTCCGAGTCCGGGTCCGAGTCCGGGTCCGAGTCCGGCTCCGAGTCCGGCTCCGAGTCCGGCTCCGAGTCCGGCTCCGAGTCCGGCTCCGAGTCCGGGTCCGAGTCCGGCTCCGAGTCGACCTGCAGAACCGCGCATCGCGCGCGCCCGCCCCGAGCGGTGCGCGGAACTGCATCTGGCAGATGCATTTGTGCGCGTCCCCGAGGCGACCAAGACGTCGCGCGCACTTTTGCAGGCCGCCGCGGCCGCGCTCCCGCGCCGAAGCGGCTCACTATTTCGCGGGCGAATTGGCTCTTATCAGTGAGCCGCCCTGGCCGTACCTTGGCCGCATGACCCTTCGACCGCAGGCTCCCAAGCTCCTCGCCACCCGCGGCGCACCGGCCCTGATCGCCACCTCGATCATCGCTCGCTTGCCGCTCGCCATGTTCAGCATCGCCCTGCTCGTTCACGCCCAGCAACTGACCGGCTCGTTCGCCGTCGCCGGCGTGGTCAGCGCGGCCTACCCGATCGGCAGCGCCGCGTCCGCCCCGTTCCTGGGCGGACTCGTCGACCGCCGCGGGCAGACGGCTGTGCTCGTCGGCGGGGCGACCGTCACCGCCGTGGCCCTCGTCGCGGCCGGCCTCGAGCCGAGGACGGCCCCTCCGGTCCTGCTCGTCGCGCTGGCCGCCGCGGCCGGCGCCGCGTCCCCGCCGCTCGACGCGTGCGTACGCACGCTGCTCCCCGGGATCGCACCCGATCCGGATCGCCTGCGCACACTCTTCGCTTTCGAGTCGGCCGTGCTCGAGGTCACGTTCGTCGCCGGTCCGCCGCTCGCGCTCGCCATCGGCGCGATCTGGTCGACCGGAGCCGCCCTGATCCTGAGCGGGGTGACGTTGTTCGCCGGGACGCTCGCGTTCGCCACGCGGCGGGCGTCGCGCCGTTGGCGGCCGGACCCCGGCGCACCGAGGCGCCGGGGCGGATCGTTGCGCGCCCCGGCGATCCGAACGCTCGTCCTGATCGTGGCCGGGATCGAGGTCGTGTTCGGCGCCACCGAGGTCGGGGTCACCGCGGCGGCCCATGCCCACGGAGGGATGGCGGCGGCCGGACCGATCCTCGGCCTGTGGGGAGCCGGCTCGTTGGTGGGCGGCATCGTCGCGACCCGGCGCGGCGGTGGCGCGAGCACTCCCCGAGGCGTGACGCTCCTGCTCGCGGCGCTCGCCCTCACCCACGGCGCCCTGATCATGGCCACCGGGAACATGCTCGCCCTGGGGGCGACGATCACCCTGGCCGGGGCCACGATCGCCCCGACGGTGGCGAGTCTCTATTCGCTCGTCGACTCCGCGGCACCGTCCGGCACGGAGACCGAGGCGTTCTCCTGGCTTCTCACCGCGTCGCTCCTTGGGGCGTCACTCGGCGCAGCCGCCGGCGGCCTGCTCGCCCAGCAGGCCGGTGCCGCTGCCACCTTCGTATTCGTCGCCGCCGCCGGCGGGCTGACCGTCGTGGTCGCGCTGCTGCGCTCGTCGAGCCTAGGTGAGCATCGGCGAGGGCGGGATGCGAGTGTGTCCCTTGACGTCGGGGATCACCATCGCGACGTCGTCCACGTAGCACCAGCTCCAGTCCTCCCCGGGCTCGAGTGAGTGGATCAGCGGGTGGCCGTCGGAGTGGAAGTGGGCGGTGGCGTGCCGGTTGGGGGAGTCATCGCAGCAGCCGACGTGGCCGCACTCCAGGCAGATGCGCAGGTGCAACCAGACGCCGCCCTCGCGCAGGCAGTCCTCGCATCCGGGGACGCTCTCGGGCAACTCGAGCACGGTGATGGTGTCCAGGTGCGTGCAGGTGGTCATGTCTCGCTCTCCGTGGGTCGAGGGATCGTGATGGCCGGGAGGGGCAGCCAGATGTGGAACGTCGTGCCGCCGTCTCCGGTCTCGAAGGTCACCGAGCCGCCGTGGCGCTCGACGACGATCCGCCGGACGGCGTCGAGGCCGAGACCCGTCCCCTGTCCGACCTCCTTGGTGGTGTAGAAGGGCTCGAAAACGTGCGTCCGGGCCTGGGGTGGGATCCCGGGGCCGGTATCGACGATGTCGACCAGGATGCAGTCGCCGTCGCGCCGGGTACGGACGGTGATCGTTCCACTGTCGCCGAGCGCATCGATCGCGTTGTCGAGCAGGTTGGTCCACACCTGATTGACCTCCGAGCCGTACATCGTCAGCGGCGGCAGCGCGCGGTCATAGTCCCGCACGAGCTTGATCTGGGTGTGCTTGAGCTTGTGTGACAGGACCTTCAGCGTCGTCTCGAGGCCTTCGTGGACGTCGGCTTCGATGAGTCCGCCGCGGTCCATGTAGGCGTACGCCTTGATCGCCCCAATCAGCGAGCTCATCCGCTCGGTCGAGTCGCGCAGATCGCTGACCAGCCGCTGGGCGCTCAGCGAGGCGACGATCGAGCGCAGCGCCGCCGGCGTGGCCGATCCGGCCAGCCCCCGCAGCTCCTCGAGCCAGCCGTCGTCGACCCCGGCCGCGGCCAGCGGCTCGGCCAGCCGGTACGCGTCGGGCACGCCCATCGCCTCCAGCCGGTCGCGCATATCGTCCTCCGCGTCGGCGGCGTCGAGCGCCGACAGCGAGCTGCCTTGCGCACACTGGCGAAGTGCCTGATCGCGCAGGTCCGCGATCCGGGCCGCGTCCTCGCGCTCGATCCCGGCGTCGACGAACTCGCGGATCGTCGCGCCGATCACGTCGAGCGCCTCGCCCAGGTCGTTGGCCGCGCTCTTCGCGGCCGCCGCCGGGTTGTTCAGCTCGTGCGCCAGTCCGGCCGCCATCGTGCCGAGCGCGGCCAGGTGCTCGCGGTTCTGCTGAATCGCGGTCATGCGGGTCATGATCGGCCTGACCTGGCGCATGATCCGCCGGTGCACATCCGGACTGGCGAGCGCGAGCCGCCGGAAGTCGGCCGAAGGGATCAGGGCGAGGCTCGCCTCGCCCACCGCCACCATGCGGGAGACGAAATCTCCCTCGGTGAGGGTGGCGATCGCGCCGATCCAGGTCGGCGGGTTCTGATGGCCGATCGGCTCGAACCGGTCGCCGTCGCGCTGGAAGAGTTGCAGCGTCCCCTCGAGCAGGCAGAACATCCCCTCGACTGGTTCGCCCGCCTCGAGCACGACCGTGCCCGGCTCGACGTGACGCCACTGCGCGGCGGCGGCGAACTCGGCCAGCGCCGCGTCGTCGAGGTCGTCGAACAGATCGACCGGACGGAGATCGGCGACCGACACCCGCGCGTCGCGAGCGGTCGTCATGCCTCGGCCAGATACTGATGGATCAGCGACACCGCCATCGAGCCCTCCCCCACGGCGCTCGCCACCCGCTTGATCGACCGCGCCCTGACGTCGCCGGCGACCAGCACACCGGGGACGCTCGTCTCGAGCGGGAACGGGTCGCGGTCAAGCGGCCAGCGATCGGTCTTGGCATCGAGCCCGGCCAGGATGAAGCCGCGCTCGTCGCGCGCGACCACGTCGGCCAACCAGTCGGTCCGCGGCACCGCCCCGATGAACACGAAACAGGCGTCGACGTCCTCGACCGACTCGCCGCCGTCCGCGTCGCGAATGTGCAGCGCTCGCAGTCGGCCGTCTCCCTCCGCCCCAACCGCCTGGGTTCGAGTACGAACCTCGACGTTGGGGAGCGCGTCGATCTGCTCGATCAGGTAGTACGACATCGACTTCGCCAGGGAGTCTGCCCGGACCAGCATCGTGACACGGCTGGCGTAGGTCGAGAAGTAGACCGCGGCCTGCCCGGCCGAGTTGGCCCCGCCGATCACCACCACGTGCTGATCGGAGCACGAGCGGGCCTCGGTCAGGGCCGCGCCGTAGTAGATGCCCTGCCCGTTGAGCTCGGGGAAGCCCGGCACGTCGAGCTGCCGGTAGGACACGCCGGAGGCGACGAGCACGCTCGAGGCGCTCAGGCTGCTCCCGCCCGTCAACTCGACGATCCGGCCTGAGCCCTCGACGCGGAGGCTCGCGGCGTCCTGGAGGGTCAGCAGCTCGGCGCCCAGCCGCCGTGCCTGATCGGTGGCCCGCCGCGTCAGCTCGGACCCGCTGAGCCCGGCCGGAAACCCGAGGTAGTTCTCGATGCGGCTCGACTGGCCCGCCTGCCCGCCCGGCGCCTCACGCTCGACCATGATCGTCTTCAGCCCCTCCGACGCGCCGTACACGGCCGCGGCCAGGCCGGCCGGTCCACCGCCGACGATCACCAGGTCGTAATGCTCCGAGGTCGGCTGCCCGACCACTCCAAGTCGCTCGGCGAGCTCGAACACGGTCGGGCGCTCGAGCACGGTTCCGTCCTCGAGCAACGCGACCGGGAGCCGGTCCTCGGCCACGTCCGCCACCTTGAGCAGCTGGCGCGCCTCGGCGTCGCGCTCCACGTCAAGCCAGCGCCCGGGTATCTGATTGCGGGCGAGGAAGTCGCGCAGGTCGTGCGTCGCCCGCGAGAAGCGATGGCCGATCAGCCGCACCCCGCCCGACTCGAGCGCGGCGCCGGCCTCCCACGCCCCCAGCAGATCCCGAACCGGCGGGAACAGCTCCTCCTCGGGCGGGTCCCACGGCTTGAGCAGGTAGTAGTCGAGCGAGACCTCGTTGATCGCCTGGATCGCGGCCTCGGTGTCGGCGTACGCGGTCAGCAGCACGCGTTTGGCCGTCGGGACGATCTCGCGCGCGCGCACGAGGTAATCGGTCCCGGACAGGCCCGGCATGCGTTGGTCGGCGACCAGCAGCGCGACCTGCTCGCCCCGGCGAGCGAGCTCGCGCAGCACCTCCAGCCCTTCCTCCCCCGAGCCGGCGCGCACGATCCGATAGTGCTCGCCGAACCCGCGGCGCAGGTCGCGCGCCACCGCGGCGAGCACGGCCGGCTCGTCGTCGACCACGACGATCGCGGGACGGCGCCGGGGCGCGGAGGTGGAGTCGGTCATGGCGAAACCATAATCATCGGGCGAGGGCGGCCGAAAGGGTGTCGGCGTCCAAAGCGCCGTCGTGCACGACTCCGTCGATGAACAGCGTCGGGGTGCCCAGCACCTGACCGGACTCCAGACCACTGCGGTAATCACGCTCGATGCGCTCGAGCGCGGCCTCTCCGGCCCGGTCACGGTCGAACTGGACGAGATCGAGGCCGAGCTCCCCCGCGTAGCCGCGGAGATCCTCGTCCTCAAGCGCCTTCTGCCGGTGGAAGAGCACCTCGTGCATCTCCCAGAAGCGACCCTGCGCGGCCGCCGCCTCAGCCGCCCGCGACGCGGCGAGTGCGTGCGGATGGATCTCGGTCAGGGGGAAGTGACGGAACGCGAATCGAATCTCGTCGGGATGCTCAGACTCGATGCGCTCGATCTCCCGGTAGGCCCGGCGCGTGTACGGGCACTCGTAGTCGCCGTACACGAGGATCAGCCTGGCGCCCTCCGGCCCGCGCACGTGGTCCACGGCTGCATCTAGTGGCTGGAACATCTGCATCACGTTACGCTGCCGCCAATGGACGCCCGGGCGAAGCGCCTTGCCGACCTTGCCGTCAAGGTGGGCGTCAACGTCCAGCCCGGTCAGGACGTCGTCGTCCTCGCCTTCGACGTCGAGCAAGCGCCGATCGTCCGTGCCGTCGCCGAAGCCGCCTACGCGGCCGGCGCACGCCTCGTCAGCGCGATCTACTGGGACCAGCAGGTCAAGCGAGCCCGCCTGCGGCATGCGCCGGCCGACACGCTGGGGTCGATACCGGGCTGGTGGGAGGCGATGGTCGCCGAGTGCGTCGAGCGGCGTTCGGCGTTCATCATCGTGTGGGGCGACCCGCACCGCACGCTGCTCGACGGCCTCCCGGCCGAGCGAGTCGCGGCCGACCACATGCCGCTCACGCCGTCGCTGTTCGCCGCGGTCGGGCGGGCGGCGATCTCGTGGACGTTCATCCCGGGTCCCTGTCCAGGAGTGGCCCAGGCGATGATCGGCGAGCCAGATGTCGATCGCCTCTGGGAGATCATCACGCCGATACTGCGTCTCGATGCGGACGACCCGGCGGCAGCGTGGCGCGAGCACGTCGCCCGTCTGCACGAGCGGGCCACGATCATCGAGCGCCACGCGTTCTCCGCGCTTCGCTTCCGGGGTCCCGGCACCGACCTGAAGGTCGGCCTGCTCGCAGGCGCCCGCTGGATTTCGGCCGGACTCCAGACAAGCTGGGGAACGCCGATGGTTGTCAACATGCCCAGCGAGGAGGTGTTCACCACCCCCGACAATCGGCGAACCGAGGGCGTCGTCCGCGCAACCCGCCCCACCAACTTGATCGGCGGCGGCCGCGTCGAGGAGTTCACCATCCACTTCGAGCAGGGACGTGCTGTGGATATCGAGGCGGCGCATGGCGCCGACCTCCTCCGCGCCCAAATGGCCGCCGACGCCGGCGCGTGCCGGCTGGGCGAGGTCGCGCTGGTCGACGGCTCATCGCCGGTCGGTCGCACCGGCATGGTGTTCGGAGACATCCTGATCGACGAGAACGCCACCTGCCACGTCGCGTGGGGGAACGCCTACGCGTTCTCGGTACCTGATCTCCCCGACGACGAGGAGGCCCAGATGGCCCTCGGATTCAACCGTTCCGCCGTCCACCAGGACGCGATGATCGGCGGGCCGGAGGTCGAAGTGGTGGGGATCACCAGCGACGGCGCCGAGGTGCCGGTTATCTCGAACGACGCATGGGTGCTCGAGTAGGGATCTGATCATTCGCGGACCGAACCGGTCCGCAATTCGTGCGAGCGTGACCCGCATGAGCGCTACACGAACCTATCCCCACGGCGTCCCAAGCTGGGTCGACACCGAGCAGCCCGACCCCGAGGCCGCCCAGGACTTCTACCACCGGCTGCTCGGTTGGACGTTTGAGACCGTCTCGCCGCCCGACGCGCCGCTGTATGTGATCGCCAGCCTCGATGGTCGTGATGTCGCGGGCTTGGCGCGGGCTGATGCGCAGCCCTCGGCGTGGAACACCTATGTCGCGGTCGACGACGCCGACTCCATCGCGGCGCGCGTCACCGCGGGCGGCGGCGACGTGCTCGCCGGCCCGTTCGACCCGGGTCCGGCGGGCCGGACCGCTTTCTGCCGCGACCCGGCTGGGGCGGAATTCCGCCTGTGGCAGGCCGGCCGGCGTCTGGGAGCGCAGGCGGTCAACGAAGCCGGCACCTGGAACTTCAGCAACCTGCACACCGATCACCCGGAGACGGCCGGCTTCTACGCCGGACTGTTCGGCTGGTCGATCGAAGATCTCGGGTACGCCACGATGGTGCGGCGCCCCGGCTACGGCGATCACCTCGAGGCGACGGTCGATCCCGACATCCGCGCCCGCCAGCGGTCCGGGGGCGCACCGCCCGGCTTCGAGGACGCGATCGCATTCGTGGTCGGACTCGAGCCCGGCATGCAACCCCACTGGCACGTCGCGTTCTCGGTCGCGGACCGGGGCGATGCAGTCGACTCGGCACGGCACCTGGGCGCCGAGGTGCTCGGCACCGAGGACACGCGGTGGACGCGGACGGCCCTGATCCGCGACCCTCAAGGAGCACTGTTTACTGCCAGTCAGTTCAAACCGGCCGGTTAGCGACCTCGGACAAAGGAGGATCAGCGATGCCACTCATCTCCGCCGGCGCGCTTGGAGGCGTGAACCTCTTAGGAGCCGACCACGGTGCCGCGATCTCGCTCATCTTCGACAACAGCGAGCCCGGCGAGGGGCCGCGGCT
>Ga0335075_10002431_pt1 | contig 30046 bp, 26 predicted proteins | sample Lox_Sample_24_FD_206723 | JGI IMG/M metagenome (GOLD analysis project Ga0335075, IMG submission 206723) | Soil microbial communities from Loxahatchee National Wildlife Refuge, Florida, United States - Lox_Sample_2.4 | ecosystem: Environmental > Terrestrial > Soil > Wetlands | place: USA...
CCTCGATCGTGGCGTTCAAGGCGAGCAAATTCGTTTTCGCCGCGATTTCGCTGATCATGTCGGCGACCGCGCCAATCCGCGCCACCCGGTCGTTCAGCGCTTCGATGGTCGCACGTGCCTCGCCGCCAGCAGCGACGGCACGCCCGACCACCTGCGTCGACTGCGACACCTGGGACCCGATCTCGCGGATCGAAGCGCTCAATTCCTCCGCCGCGCTGGCGACCGTCTGTGCGGTGGCCAGCGCCTGTCCCGCCTCCGCCGCGGCATCCGCGGCCGACATGCCGGTGCGCGCCGCGGAAGCGCTCATTTGCTCTGCCGTCGTCGCCATGGCATCGGTGCGGTGCTGGATATGCTCCACGGCGGACAGTGTCTCGGCCTCGATCGTTTCCGCCATGCCGACCAGGGCCGCATGTTTTTCGCGCGCCGCTTGCTCGTGCTGTGCGGTTTGTTCGGCTTCCAGCCGGCCCCGCTCGATCGCGTTCCGCCGGAACACTTCGACCGCCTTGGCCATGGCGCCGATCTCATCGGTGGCTTCGCGCGACGGAATGTCGACCGCGGTTCCCCCCGCCGCCAGCCGGCCCATGGCCGCCGTCATCCCTGCGACCGGATGGATCACGCTGCGCCCGACCAGCCAGCCGATCAGCGCGCCGACCAGCAGCGCCATCCCCGCGATGATTTTTTGCAAGCCGACGGTCCTGGCAATCACGCCTCCGGTCGCTTGCTTTGCGCTGGCGAAGTCGCGCCCCAGCGTCGCCGCGGCATCCAGCGCCGCTGCCATCTGGCTGCTGACCAACGGCTGCATCTTGCTGTCGAACAAGACATCGCTTTTCTGCAAGGTCTCGGACAAGGCCGCAAACCCGCCGGTGTAGCCGGCGACGGACGATTTGAGTGCCGCGGCCGGCCCGCGGACGTCATCGGGAAGCTGCCGCTGCGTCAGCTTGTCCAACGCCGCGAGCGCCGTCGCGGCATCCGTCCTGAACGCGGCAGCGGCGGAACCATCGCGCGTGGCAACAAACCGCCAGTCGTCGGTCTGGACGGCGGAAATTTCCGACTGCACGTCCCGCGCCGCGGCCGCGATGTCGGCATTGCCGGTCTGCACGGCCGTCGCGACCAGCCGGCCGGCATCGGCCGCCATGCGGGCACCGCCCGCGGCGAGCGTGCTGCGCCCGGCCTCCGCCTGACGGCTCAGCGCGGTGAGTTCCCCTGCCAGCGCATGGCAACTCGTGCAGCCGTTCAGCATCGTCTGGTAGGAGGCACGCTCCTCGTCCGAACGCGAGGCGCTGCTGGCCGCCTGCAACATGGCGATCATCTGCGCCGCTTCCTGCGCGTCGGCTGGCTCGAGCTTCGCCTGCGCCTCGGAAAAGCGCAGCGCCAGCGAGGCAGACCGCATGACCTCCATAAGGCGGGCAAGGTTCAGGTCCCGGGTGTTCCCGTCGGACAGCGTGCCCATGCGGGTGACCTCACGGTCGATCGTCGTGAGTTCCCGAATCCCCTGCCCCGCGAGCGCGAGGCCGAGCGCGACCAGAATGCCCATGCCGCCATAGATGCGGGCGCGAATGCTGAGCCGGATGCGGGACATGTCAAAGGTTCTCCGGTGTCGAGACCGTTCGGATGCGGGCGGGCAAACGCTTGCGTTCCCAGTTTGCTTAGCGGGCGCGTATTAAAATTCTCTGAACGATCGATCGGGCTGCGGCGTTGGAGGCGCAAGGACGAACTGGGGGTGATGCGGGGGCAGGCCAGGCACGGTTGCCCTGCCATTGTGGCGAGAAGTCGCGCGCCCAACCGCCTGACGCGCTGGCGCGGCAGGATCGGCAAAACGGTTCATCGCTTGTTAACGCGCGTCTGTTACGCTGCGGCGATGAACACGACCGCAACATCATTTCTTCAGGCCGCCCGCCGCCATGCCGCCGACGGCGACGATGAGGCCGCGAAGCAGTGCTATCTTGGCGTGCTGCGGCAAGATCCCGACAACGCGGCTGCCCTTGTCGAGATTGCCGTTCTGGCGGAAGCCAGCGGCCACCGCTCCGCCGCGCGCAGTGCCTACCTGCGCGCCATCCGTTGCGACCCCGCCAATGCGGCCGCCCAGGTGGGACTGGCCACTCTGGCGCTGCGGGACAACGACCTGGAGGCGGCACGCCGGCACTACCAGGCGGCGTTGGCGACCGATCCGGCCTTTGCCCCGGCACACCAAGGGCTCGCACGCGTCCTGGCGGCGCTTGGCGATCCGTCCGCCGAGGCGCATTGGCAGGCCGGCTTCACCGGCCGCGCGGTGGTGCCGCAACGCTATCGCGGCAAGGATACAGGTATCCCGCTGCTGCTCCTGGTCGCTGCCCGTGGCGGCAATATTCCCACCCGGCACTGGATCGACAGCAGCGTCTTCGCCGTCACCGCGGTCTTCGCGGACTACCATGATCCCGCCGATCCGCTGCCGCCTCACGCGCTGACGGTGAATGCGATCGGCGATGCCGATTTGTGCGCGACCGCGCTTGTCAACGCCGAACGCATGATCGCCGGCGATGCGGCACCACTGATCAACCACCCCAGCCGCGTACGACTGACCGGACGCCAGGACAACGCCCGGCGGCTTGGCGCCGTGCCGAGCGTCATCGCGCCGCGCATTGTGCCGCTGAAGCGATCATCCGATCCGGCGGCGATCGGGCTGCCATTCCCCCTGTTGCTGCGCGCACCCGGCTTCCATACCGGCCAGCACTTCCTGCGCGTCGGCACGACCGAAGCGCTGGCAGGCGCCGCCGCCGGCATGCCCGGCGAGGATCTGCTGGCGATCGAATATCTCGATGCCCACGGGACCGATGGCATGGCGCGCAAGTACCGCGTGATGTTCATCGGCGGCACGGCCTATCCGCTGCACCTGGCGATCAGCCGCGATTGGAAGGTGCACTATTTCACCGCCGACATGGCCGGGAGCGCCGCGTTCCGCGAAGAGGAACACCGGTTTCTGGACGACATGCCGGCAGTGCTCGGCCCGCGTGCCATGGCCGCGCTGGCCGGCATCCAGGCGACGCTTGGCCTGGACTATGCCGGCGTCGATTTCGGCCTCGCCCCGGACGGTTCGCTGCTGTTGTTCGAAGCCAATGCGACCATGGTGATCAACCCGCCGGATTCTGGCACGATCTGGGACTACCGTCGCCCGGCCATCGACGCCGCGATCGGCGCGGCGCGCACCATGCTGGAGCAATGTGCGTCCGCAATGCCGCTGGTCATGGCCGGGCCCGACCATCTTCCGGCGATCGCTCGGGTCCGGCGTGCGGCGGACACCTGAGCGGCGGCGCGTCGATGGCCGGATCGAGCCTGGCCATGACGCGCCGGCTTGGCACCGACACGAGATCGCGTCCTACGATGCGTGCCATGCCGGACCATGCCAGCCCACTGCCATCGCTTGACGCCTTGCTGCGCACTCCCGAAGCGGCTGTGCTTGCCGACCGTTTCGGCCGTCACGCCGCCACGGCCGCGCTTCGCGGCGTTCTCGCCACCCGCCGCGCCGCGCGCAGCTTCCATGCCCCAGCCATCGCCATCCTGGACGAAGCCGCCGATGCCTTGGCCCGCCAGTTCGCCGCCAGCCAGCGCCCGGTGTTCAACCTGACCGGCACGGTGCTGCATACCAATCTCGGCCGGGCGCCGTTGCCGACCGAAGCCGCGGAGGCGGCGGCAGCCGCCATGCGCTCCGCCACCACGCTGGAATTCGACCTCGCCACCGGCCGCCGCGGCGAGCGCGACGACCACATCGCCCCCTTGCTCTGCCAACTCACCGGCGCCGAAGCCGCCACCGCGGTGAACAATAACGCAGCAGCCGTATTGCTGGTGCTGAACACGCTGGCACAGGGCAGGCAGGTGCCGGTGTCGCGCGGCGAACTGATCGAGATCGGCGGCGCTTTCCGTATCCCCGAGATCATGGCGCGCGCCGGCGCCATCCTGCGCGAGGTGGGCACGACTAACCGCACCCACCCCCGCGACTACCAGCAGGCGATCGGGCCGGAGACGGCGTTGCTAATGCGGGTGCATCCGTCCAACTATGCGATCTCCGGCTTCACCGCGGCGGTCGGCGCGGCAGACCTTGCCGCCATCGCACACGGCGCCGGTCTGCCGCTGGTGGAGGATCTGGGCAGCGGCAGCCTCGTGGATCTCGCCGCCTGGGGCCTGCCGCACGAGCCGACTCCGCGCGAGTCGCTGGCGGCCGGTGCGGACATCGTTACCTTCTCCGGCGACAAGCTGCTGGGCGGTCCCCAGGCCGGCCTGATCGTTGGTCGCGCAGATGTGATAATGCGCATAAACGCCAATCCGATGAAGCGCGCCCTGCGGCTGGACAAGGGCCGGCTGGCGGCACTGGAACATGTGCTGCGGCTCTACCTCGACCCCGATCGCCTGCGCGACCGACTGCCTGCCCTGCGTTTGTTGACACGCCCGGAGGCTGATATTCGGGCGGGTGCCGAGCGCCTGCTGCCCCATCTGCGTGCCGCCTTCCCGAATCGGCCGGTCGCCGTGGCGCCCTGCCGCAGCCAGATCGGCTCCGGCGCGCTGCCGGTGGACCTGCTGCCCTCGACAGCGCTCACCATGGGTGGCAACAGCCTGGAAATGCTGGCAAATACCTTGCGCGCGCTACCCCGCCCGGTGGTCGGACGGATTGCCATGGGGCAAGTCTGGCTGGACTGCCGGTGCCTGGAACCGGAGGAAGAGGGGGCCTTCCTGGCCCAGCTTCCCGCCACGGCCTAGATGGTCAACACTGCGCGAGGAGGAGAAGCGGTCCCGGTGGGCCGGCCGGACTTCAAACCCGGTTGGGGCTGCCAAGCGGCTCCGGGCAGGTTCGACTCCTGCTCTCTTCCGCCAGAATTTCTCTCTTTTGCCACTATTTCGCGCGCCAGCGGGCTGTGGCGCTGCTGCCCAGACCCTGTGGCAACTGAGCAACAGAGAGCACCAATCCCCGGTTCTACCCCTCCCAAGCGGCGTTCCATATCGCTATGGTTTTCCCAGCGTAAAGGGGGCCGTCACGGGTGCGGTTTGGGCGCGCCGAAGGCCCGAAATCAAAGCGGACGAGGAGAATAAAAATGCAGCTTCGGGGTGCACTGCTGGCAGCCGGTCTGCTGGCCTTGCCCATCATGGCGAGTGCCCAGCAGCCCGTGACCGGCCCCTATGTGACCATAGGCATCGGCGGGAACATCATGCAGGACGAGAACCTGAAGTCGTTCGATGGCACCGCCACCCCTGGCGCAAAACTTGATATGGGGGCTGGTCCGGTGTTCGTCCTCGGCGGGGGTTGGGGATTTGGCAACGGTCTGCGCGCCGAGGCCGAGTTCGATTTCCGCAACAACAAGGTCAACAGCGTCTCCGGCTGCCATTTCTGCGGCTCGATCAGCGGCACCGAGAACAAGTTCGGCCCGATGTTCAACCTCGCCTATGACTTCAACGGGCTAGGACCCGTGGTCCCGTATATCGGCGTCGGCGTCGGCTATCAGCTTGTCGACGACGACCTGTCCACCGGCGGCGGATCGGTGACCAACACGCAGGGCCAGTTCGCCTATCAGGCCATCGTCGGGTTGGGCGTGCCCATCGCGGCGGCACCGGGTCTGACGGTCGATGCCGAGTATCGCTTCATGGGCCTTGCCGGCAGCCGCGACTTCACCACCAGCGGCGGCTCGGCGTCGTTCCGTGACCAGTACAACCACGCGGTCCTGATCGGCCTGCGCTACAATGTCGGCCAGGCACCTGCCCCGGCGCCGGCGCCGATGGCCGCCCCGGCCCCGATGGTGCAGCCTGCCCGTTCGTACCTTGTGTTCTTCGACTGGGACAAGGCCACGCTGACCGACCGCGCCCGCCAGATCATCCACGAGGCGGCGGAGAACTCCACCCACGTGAAGGTCACCCGGATCGAGGTGAACGGGTACACCGACACGTCCGGCACGCCGCAATACAACATGGGCCTGTCGATCCGCCGCGCCGACGCCGTGAAGGCCGAGCTGATCCGCGACGGCGTTCCGGCCGGCGAGATCATGACGCAAGGTTTCGGCGAGACGCATCTGCTGGTGCCCACCGGCCCCGGCGTGCGCGAGCCGCAGAACAGGCGCGTCGAGATCATCCTGCACTGACGTTTGACACGCGAATCGACAATGCTTACGGAAAGGGCGCCGCGAGGCGCCCTTTTTATTGGGACTCTCAGGGGGAAATGCAGCATGCGGATACGTGACGGGGCGCTGGCACTGGCGCTGCTTGCCGCCCCGGCGACCACCTGGGCGCAGCCGTTCCAGGGCCCCTATATCGGCGCCGGCGCCGGCTACAATCTGCCGGAGAACGACCCGCTGGCCGGCGGCGGCGTGATCGAGCCGGGCGGCGGTTTCGTCGGACTTGGCAGCGTAGGCTACGGCCTGGGCGACGGCTTCCGCTTCGAGCTGGAAGGCAATTACCGCGAGGCGCCATTGCCGTCGGAATCGAACGCGACGGTCTCCAGCAACAGCGGCAACCTGCATACTTACGTCGTGATGGCCAATGTGCTGTACGACCTCGATATTGGCCTGCCATGGCTGTTTCCCTATTTCGGCGGCGGCGCGGGATATGCCTGGAGCAATTTCACGCGCGATCGGACATTCACCGCGGCGGCGGCCCCGCTTGAAAGCGGACATTTCGATTCGACCGAGGGCGGGTTTGCCTTCCAGGCGATCGCCGGCCTGTCCTTCCCGGTGCCGCACGTGCCCGGCCTGATCGTGACCGCGGAGTATCGCTTCTTCGGCATTCCGGGAACCGAGACCTTCAACGGCGACCAAACCGTCGGTGGCTTTGCTGCACCGTTCCCCGTCTCGATCAAGGTAGAGCACCAGTACGACCACAGCTTCCTGCTTGGCGTGCGCTACGCTTTCGGGCAGGTGCCGCCGGCTTCGCCCATGGTGGCGCCGGCCGCGGCCCCGGCGCCGGCGGTGCAGCCCGCGCGTTCCTACCTGGTGTTCTTCGATTGGGACAAGGCGAGCCTGACGGATCGTGCACGCCAGATTATCCGCGAGGCGGCCGACAACTCGACGCATGTGAGAGTCACGCGGATCGAGGTGAACGGCTACACCGATACGTCAGGCACGCCGCAGTACAACATGGGGCTGTCGATCCGCCGCGCGAACGCGGTGAAGGCCGAGCTGGTTCGCGATGGCGTTCCGGCCGGCGAGATCACGACACAGGGCTTCGGCGAAACGCATCTGCTGGTGCCGACGGGCGCTGGGGTACGTGAGCCGCAGAACCGACGGGTGGAGATTGTCCTGCACTGAGGGGCGGCGGCGCGGAGGTTGCGGATTGCACGTCAAGACGCGCCCAGCGCGGGCAGTCTCATCGCCGCCGGTGTCGGGGATGACCTCGTAGAGCGCCCGATAGCCTCCGGGACAGGGCAATTCCCGTACAACCGGTGTTGTCCGATCGGCCAGAGGCAAGGATGCTCGCGCAGCCGGTTGATCGCCGCCAACATTGCCGCCAGCCGGCGCCGTGCCCGCGACCCTGAGCCGGGTTGTGTCAGCCAGCGACGGATCGCATCGAGATCATGCGCGCCAGAGGGGTGTAGGTCAGCCTGCGCGGCACGGGGCCGCCCGGTCAGCGACGGCGGGTCGGCGGTGGGGGCAACTCGTGATCCGTGCCGATGCTGTCGATCCAGGCGTCAACCTCGGCCGCATCGACATAGAAGCCAGCGTCGACCTGGGCACGGGCCTTAGCGATGCCCTCGGCCTCCCAGGCAAGCCGGCGCTGCCGCTCAATCTCGGTTTCCGGGCAGAGAGTGTCGGCACGGTCGTCGGGGCGCGGAACAGTGTCCATGCGCAGCAATGTAATCCTGGCGGCCAGCGACTGCCAGCGCTGCATGCGCCGTCGTGCCGCCGTGCCTGGCTGGTGATTGCCGAGTAGCGCACCCGCTCCTCCTCGGGCACGAACGCCAGCACCGCGTCCATCAGGCTCGACTTGCCCGCCGCCGATGACGACTGCAACAGCACGGCATCGCTTCTACTGCTGCTGTCCCATCGGCACCGAGGAGACCTTGTCCGAGCTCCGCAGAACCGGAGGCAAGAACACCCAATCCGTGCTCCCCATACAGATCAGTGCTGTTGAGCGGGTCATTTTGGACATTCGCGCAGATGTCCGCTACCCGCCGCCGATCTTCGGAATCAACACCACTTCGCTGTCCGGTCCGAACTGCGCCGAATACGCGTCCTGGAAGATCTCGCCATCGATCGCGACCGCCATGCCTTCCTCGACCTGCTTGCCGAGGCCGGGGAAACGTTGGTCCAGCTCCAGCACCAGGCGGCGAAAGTTCGTTGCCGACACCTCAAGTTCCGCCTTGCCGCCGGTGAACCGTTGGCAGGCGGAACCTGAGATCAGCACTTTCGGCATGCGGCACCCTTACCCTCGGCGCTGCCGCGCCTTGACCTCTCCCGCCGAAGGCGGGAGAGGTTTTCTAATTACTCCGCCGCCATCTTCGGAGCCACAGCGTCCAGCGCGGCTCGCACCTTCGGCGGCGACATCGGCAGATCGTACAGCCGCAGGCCTGTCGCGCCGCAGATCGCGTTGCCCACCGCCGCCATCGGCGGAATGATCGGCACTTCGCCCACGCCGCGCGCACCGAATGGATGGCGCGGGTTCGGCACTTCCACCATCACCGCCTCGATCATCGGCACATCCGAAGCCACCGGCACGCGGTAATCAAGGAAGCCGGAGTTATCCATCTTCCCCTTGGCGTCGTAGATGTACTCCTCGTTCAGCGCCCAGCCGATGCCTTGCGTTGCGCCACCCTGAATCTGGCCTTCGACATAGCTCGGGTGAATCGCCTTGCCGACATCCTGAATCGCCGTATAGCGCAGGATCTTCACGGCCCCAGTCTCGTGGTCCACCTCCACGTCGCAGATGTGGCAGCCGAAGCCCGGCCCCGCACCTTGCGCGTTGACGGAGACTTCGGAACCGATCGGACCGCCGGTGCGACCGGCCTTCAGCGCCAGCGTCGCAAGGTCGAGTGGCTCGAACGCACCGGCGTTGGAACCCGCCGGATATGCCTTGCCGTCCTTCCATTCCACCGCCTCGACCGGGATTTCCCAGACCTGCGCGGCACGGCGCTTCAGGTCTTCAACGACGCGCTCCGCCGCCTGCGTCGCCGCCATGCCGGTGGCGAACGTCACGCGCGAGCCACCGGTGAGGAAGCTGAAGTTGATCGACGACGTGTCGGGAATGATGGTACGCACCCGGTCGGCCGGCACGCCCAGCACTTCCGCCACCATCATGCCGATCGACGCCCGCGAGCCGCCGATGTCCGGATTGCCCGACGTGGCGACCACGGTGCCGTCTTCGGCGATATGGCAGCCGGCGGTCGACTCGCCGCCGATGTTGAACCAGAAGCCGCAGGCAATGCCGCGGCCCTGCCCCGGCTTCAGCGGCGCCTTCCAGTGCGGATGGTTCTTCGCCGCCTTCAGCGTCTCCAGGAAGCCGATGTTCTGGTGCGTCGGCCCGTAATGCGTCTTCGTGCCATTACGCGCGCCATTTTGCTCGCGCAGTTCGATCGGATCCTTGCCCAGCTTGCGCGCCAGGTCGTCCATCGCGCATTCCACCGCCCAGGACGAAATGGGTGCACCCGGAGCACGATAGGCGGCCACCTTCGGGCGATTGCTCACCACGTCGTAGCCGACGACATCGACGTTCGGGATGTCGTACATCGCAAAGCCGCACATGCAGCCGGGGCCGATCGGCGAGCCGGGGAATGCGCCGGCCTGGTACTTCAGCACCTGCTTCGCGGCGACGATGCTGCCGTCCTTCTTCGCACCCAGCTTGACTTCGACGGTCGCGCCGGAGGTCGGACCAGAGGCACGGAACACTTCGTCGCGCGTCATCTGCATCTTCACCGGCCGGCCGGCCTTCTTGGAAAGCGCGATCGCCACCGGTTCCAGATACACCAGCGTCTTGCCGCCGAAGCCGCCGCCGATTTCCAGCGGCACCGCGCGGATGTTGGCGAGGTCGATGCCCAGCAGCTTGCTGCAATAGGCGCGGACCATGAAATGGCCCTGGCTGCTGCTGTAGATCATCACCTGGCCGTCGGCGTTGTAGCTGCACAGGCAGGCATGCGGCTCGATATAGGCCTGGTGCACGGCCTTCGTCGTGTAGCGGCCTTCCACCACCACATCGGCGTCCTTGAACCCCGCTTCCGCGTCGCCCTTCTTGAACGTGACGACCTTGGCGATGTTCGACGGCTTGGCCGGCTTCGGATCGACACCCGCGGAGAACAGATCGTCGTGCAGCACGGGGGCGTCGTCGGCCATCGCGTCTTCGACGTCGATGACGTAGGGCAGCACTTCGTACTTGACGTCAATCAACTCGATCGCCGCATCGGCGATCGCCTGCGACGTGGCGGCCACCGCAGCAATCGCATGGCCTTCGTACAGCGCCTTGTCCCACGCCAGGCAGTTGCGCGACAGGTCGCGGAAATTCATCGGCCCTTCGCCGACGAACGCTTCCTCATTCGCAATATGCGGAAAATCCTTCGACGTCACCACGGCCTTCACGCCGGGGAGTTTTTCCGCCGCGCTGGTGTCGATGGAAACGATCTTGGCATGCGCGTGCGGCGAACGCAGCACCTTGCCCCACAGCATCCCGGCCATACGCATGTCGGCGCCGAACTGGGCGCGGCCGGTTACCTTCTCCACGCCGTCCGGACGGATCGGGCGGCTGCCAACGACCTTCAGGTCGGATGTGATGTAGTTCATGCGGCCTTCTCCCCTCGCATGACGGCGGCGGCGTCCATGACGGCACGGATCACCTTGTCGTAGCCGGTGCAGCGGCACAGGTTGCCGGCGAGCCAGTAACGCGCCTCTTCCTCGGTCGGATTGGGATTCTCATCCAGCAGGGCCTTCGACGCGACGATCAGGCCCGGCGTGCAGAAGCCGCATTGCAGCGCCGCATGCTCCAAAAACTTCTGCTGCACGGGGTGCAGGTGATCGCCCTGCGCGATGCCTTCGATGGTAGTGATGGTGGTGCCTTCCGCCTCGCAGCCCAGCATCAGGCAGGAGCAAACCAGGCTGCCGTCGACGATCACGCTGCAGGCGCCGCAGTCGCCGGATGCGCAGCCTTCCTTGCTGCCGGTGAGGCCGATCTCGTCGCGCAGCACATCGAGCAGGGTCTGCTGGGTCTCGCAGAGGAATTCGGTAGGTTCGCCGTTGATGACGGCGGAAACGTGGTGTTTTGCCATGGTAGGACTATCCCCGATGTCAGTGCGTGGTCGCGCCGGCCTTGCCGAGCGCGCGATCAAAGGCGATGGCGGCGACGCGGCGTGCCAGCACGCCCGCCACCTTGGTGCGGTATTCGATGGTGCCGCGCTTGTCGTTGATCGGCTTGCACACCGCCTGCGCGGCCGCGTCCAGTGCCTTCAGCGTGGCGTCGTCCAGCGTGTGTCCGATCAGCGTCTTCGCCGCTGCATCGACCAGCAGTACGGTCGGAGCCACGGCGCCCAGCGACACGCGCGCGGCGGTGCAGGTGCCCTTGGCGTCCAGGGTCACGTTGATGCCGCAGCCAACCACGGCGATGTCCATTTCCGTGCGCGGAATGAAGCGCAGATAGGCATCGCCGGAATACGCCGGGCGGGGCGGCAGCTTGAACTCCAGGATGAACTCGCCCTTCGCCAGCGACGTGCGGCCGGGCGCGGTGGGCACTTGCTCCACCGGCACTTCGCGCTTGCCGTTGGGACCGACGATCACCGCGATGGCGCCGGCTGCGTACAGGGCGGGCACGCTGTCGGCGGCGGGCGAGGCGTTGCACAGGTTGCCGGCCAGCGAGGCGCGGCCCTGGATCTGGGTGGAGCCGATCAGGTCCATCGCTTCCACCACGCCGGGCCAGGCTTTCTTCAAAGATTCATTCGCTTCGATCATCGCACCCGGGGTCGCCGCGCCGATGGTGAAGCCGGTGCCCGCGCTGCCGCTGATGCCGATGATGCCGGGGATTTTCTTGGTATCGACGATCAGATCGGGCCGCATCCGGCCGGAACGAAGCTGCACCAGCAGGTCGGTACCGCCCGCGAGAACCTTGGCGAGGCCGGAGGCTCCGGCAAGCAATTTGACCGCCTCATCCACGGTCGTCGGTGCTGCATAATTGAGACTTGGCATAAACTGCTCCCGATTTCAGCGTTCACGTTTCCCCGGCCCGCGGCGAGGCCGCAGGCGGCCTGGGCAGAGGTTATGCGATCGGGGGCGCGCGGTCGAGGGGCGGGCCGTGGCGCCGGCGGCCTGGAAAGCGGGTTGCCCGCGAACCCAAAGGGGGTTGCCCGCAAACCCACAGGGGCTTCATCATTCGTTGCGGACTTCCCATGCGCTGCCAGAACGACACCCGCGCAGGCCCAACGAACAGGAGCATCCATGCCGAAAATCCTCATCATCCATGGCGCCGGCATGAACATGCGCGGCAAGGTGCAGACCGAGATCTTCGGCCCAATGACCCTGCCGCAATACGACGAGCGCATCCGCGGCTATGCCGCCGAGCTTGGGGTGGAGATCGAGATCTTCCATTCCAACCTCGAAGGCGACGTCATCAACAGGCTCTACGAAGCCAATGACCGTGGGTTCGATGCCGCGTTGTTCAATCCGGCCGGGTTCTCGCGCGGCTATCCGGCGTTGGTTGCGGCGATCAACCAGGTGAAGTTCCCCACGATCGAGGTGCACATCTCCAACCCCGTGCGCCGTGGCCCGGTTTCGGACACCGCGACGGTGAGCCAGGGCATGGTCACCGGGTTTGGCGTCGCGGGCTATTACCTGGCTTTGCGCGGGCTGCGGGACATGCTGGCGAAGTAGAGGCGGCACCATCCGATCGCGTGGCGCCGCGAAGCGGAGACGCGCCGCCTTTGGGACGGCATGTCATTGCGGGGGCCACGGGCTGGACGTGTGGGTCTTCGGGCGGATGAAACAACCCGCCTGGACGGTGGCGCGGGTTTCCCGCTTCCCCCGGGGTGGAGAGAGCAGGGCGTTTGGGGGACGCCGCGGGATCTCGCGTGCGACTGCACGCAGGGGATTGCTTCGTCGCTTCTCGCAATGACATGAGGGTGCGCAGGCCTGGGACTTATTCGCCGGGTTCGAACCCCATCGCCACGCCGTTCATGCAGTACCGCTCGCCGGTCGGGCGCGGGCCGTCGGGGAACACGTGGCCCAGGTGACCGCCGCAGCGGCTGCAATGCACTTCCGTGCGTGTCATCCAGAGGTTGCGATCCTCGCTGGTGGCGACGGCGCCTTCCAACGGCGCATAGAAGCTTGGCCAGCCGGTGCCGCTCTCGAATTTCGTATCCGAGGCAAACAGCTTCTGGCCGCAGCCGGCGCAGACGAACACGCCCTGCCGTTTCTCCATGTTCAACGGGCTGGTGCCGGCGCGTTCGGTGCTGTGCCTGCGCAGCACCGCAAAGGCGGCCGGCGACAGCATCTGCTGCCACTCCTCCTCGCTGTGCTGTACCGGGTAGTTCGTTTCATCCTCGGCATGGCCGCCGCCGAACAGGCGTTTCATGGTGCGGACTCCTGGCGGTTGTTGGGGACATAGTTAAGCGATGGATCGGCCGGATGCCACACGCGGCGGCCGGCGATGCGGGCGCGACACTTGCCCGCGGCGGCGGCAGGCGCCTTGATAGGCCCCGAAAGGGCTGCGGGGATCTGGGCAGATGAGCATGCGTTTTGCGGGCCGCACGGCGATCGTGACCGGCGGCGTGTCCGGCATCGGTGCGGGGATCGCACAGCGCCTTGCCGCGGAGGGTGCGCGGTTAAGCCTTTGGGACCGCGACGCCACAGCGCTGGGCGCGGCCGATGCGCCGCACACGGCGACGCTGGACGTGACCGACGCGGACGCGGTGCATCGCGCCGCTGCGGCAACCGCCGACGCGTTGGGCCAAATCGACATCCTGGTCACGTCCGCCGGCATCACCGGGCCGGTCCACACCACCTGGGACTATCCCATCGCGGACTGGAACCGCGTGATCGATGTGAACCTGAAGGGCGTGTTCTACTGCTGCCGCGCGGTGGTGCCGTTCATGCAGCGCAATGGCTACGGCCGCATCGTCAATATTGCCTCGATCGCGGGGAAGGAGGGCAATCCCAATGCCTCGGCCTATTCTGCTTCGAAGGCGGGCGTGATCGGGCTGACCAAGGCGCTGGGCAAGGAACTCGCCAACACCGAAATCCGCGTGAACTGCGTAACGCCCGCAGCCGTGAAGACGCCGCTGTTCGCCCAAGTAACGCAGCAGCAGATCGACTGGATGCTGTCGAAAATCCCAATCGGCCGGTTCGGCGGCATCGACGAGGTCGCGGCGCTGGTCTGCTGGCTGGCCAGCGAGGAATGCAGCTTCTCGACCGGCGGGGTGTTCGACATCTCCGGTGGCCGGGCAACTTACTGAAGCCGGGCAACTTACTGAACAAGGAACGCACGATGGATGCTGAGACGCTCGCCTTTACCCCGGCGGTCACGGCCGCGGAATTGATCCGCACGAAGCAGCTTTCTCCCGTCGAGTATGTGCAGGCGCTGCTGCAGCGGATCGAGCGGTTTGAACCGCGGGTGAATGCGTTCGTGCATCTGGATGCCGGTCCGGCGATGGAGGCAGCGAAACAGGCCGAGGCCGCCCTGATGCGCGGCGACCACATCGGCCGGCTGCACGGCATCCCGGTGACGATCAAGGACCTGGCGCCGACCAAATCCATGCCAACGCAGCACGGCAGCAAAATCTTCGCGGGCCATCAGCCGACGGAAGACACCCCCTTCGTCCCACGCCTGCAAGCGGAAGGCGCGATACTCCTGGGCAAGACGGCCACATCGGAATTCGGCTGGACCGGCGTCTCGCACAGTCCGCTGACCGGCATCACGCACAATCCGTGGAAACACGGCTACAACGCCGGCGCATCTTCAGCGGGCGCGGCGGCAGCGGCGGCAGCGGGGTTCGGGCCGCTGCACCAGGGCAGCGACGGCGCGGGCTCGATCCGCATGCCCTCGCATTTCTGTGGCGTGTTCGGCCTGAAGCCGAGCTTCGGCCGTGTGCCGTACTATCCCGTGTCGGTCGGCGATCTGACATCGCATAACGGTCCGATGGCACGCACTGTCGCGGATGCCGCGCTGCTGCTGGAAGTGCTGGCCGGCCCGTATGGGCTGGATCATACGTCGTTGGAAGCCTGGCCCGCGCATTACCTGCTGCGGCTGCATGAGGGCATCCGGGGCAAGCGCATCGCCTATAGCCCCGATCTCGGTCATGCGCGCGTCGATCCCGATGTGGCCGCGCTGGTGACGGCGGCGGTGCAGCGCTTCGACGAACTCGGGGCGCATGTCGAGGAAGTGCCGACGCCATGGGCGGCGCCGGGCCCGGAGCTGATCCGCTTCTTCTGGGCCGCGCATCTGACGCGCCTGCAACCACATCTCGCGAAATGGGAAAAGGAAATGGACCCCGGCCTGGTGGCCTGCATCAAGGCAGGGCAGGACTACAAGGTGTCGGAATATCAGGCGATGCGCGAGCGCAAGATGGCCTATGTCGCCGAGATTCATCGCTGGTTCCAGGACTGGGATTTCCTGCTGACGCCATCGGTATCCGTCGCGGCATTCCCCGCCGAACGCTTGATGCCGGCGCATTGGCCGCAGCATGACTGGGATTGGGTGAGCTGGGCGGAATTCTCCTATCCGTTCAACATGTCCTGGAATCCCGCGGCCAGCGTCCCCTGCGGCTTCACCGCGGAGGGCTTGCCGGTCGGGTTGCAGATCGTCGGCCGGCGGTTCGATGATCTGGGCGTGCTGCAGGCCGCGGCAGCGTTCGAACAAGCGCAGCCATGGGCGGACAAGCGGCCGAAGTTCGACTGAGGCGCACTGCACGACCGCAATGTACGCTGTGCTGGACGCCTTCCTGCTGGGCTTTCCCGCGCTGTTCTCCATCGTCAACCCGATCAGCGGCGCGTTCATTTTTCGCGAGGTCACGCTGCACCGCCCGCAGGACCGTGCGCGCATCGCACGGTTGGTCGCGCTGTACTCGCTCGCGGTGATGATGGTGGCGCTGTGGGCGGGATCCTACGTGCTGGCGTTCTTCGGAATCAGCCTGGCGGCGTTGCGTGTCGCCGGCGGCATCGTGGTGGCACTCAACGCCTGGAACCTGCTGAATGCGCCGGAGTACCACGAAGCGCAGAAGCAGGATCAGGCCGCGCCGGCACGCGATGCGGAGGACATCGCGTTATTTCCGCTGACCATCCCCTTTACCACCGGTCCCGGCACCATCGCCGTGGCGGTGGCGCTCGGGTCAAGCCATCCCGAGAACACGTTCGACCTCATCATGTTCTTTCTCGGCATGACCGCGGCGGCGGTGGCGCTGGCGGGCACGATCTGGATCGCGTACGGTTCCTCCGATCGCATCTCCCGCCTGATGGGGCCGCGCGGCAGCCGTACCGTCACCCGGATATCGGCCTTCCTGCTGCTCTGCATCGGCGTGCAGATCCTGATCACCGGGGTGGAGGACGTGCTTGGGCCGATGCTGGCCCGGCACTGAAACGCCCCGGTCCCGGGGCAATGAAGGAGTGAAACCCATGGCGTTCTCGATGTTCGATGCCTGCGTGCCGGTTTGCGCGCAGATGATGAGCGGCCTGGCGGGCGTGATCGACAAGGCGGCGGAGCAAGCCAAGGCCAGGAAGTTCGACGAGGCGGTACTGCTGGCCGACCGGCTGTATCCGGACATGTTCACCCTCGCCCGCCAGATCCGCCAGGCGACCGATTTCGCGCGCAACGCGCCCGCCCGCCTGGCCGACGTGAAGCCGCCCGAATTCGCCGCGACCGACGACACCAGCTTCGCCGAGGCGAAGACCCGCATCGAGCGGTCGCTGGCCTTCGTGAAGGACTTCGCCCCGGCGCAGATCGAAGGCACCGAGGCGCGCGACATCAAATGGATGGCCGGCCAGCGCGAGATGGCCTTCAAGGGCAAGGCGTACCTGCTGCATTTCTGCCTGCCCAATTTGTTCTTTCATACCACCACGGCGTACAACATCCTGCGCCACCGCGGCATCGAGATCGGCAAGCGGGACTTTTTAGGCTCGTTCTGACTGGTTTGTTCATGTCCCCTCCCGCGGTGTGCGCGGGAGGGGGCATGCCCGACCGTGCACATCACAGCCCGGCTCGACGGTATCACCGGACTGACTTTTTGCTATTTTCCACCGCTGCCATCACAATCCCGGCATCCGTCGATACCATCCGTCGATATTGGGCATCGGTACCCGGTCAGGAGAAGAGCCATGACGAGCGCCCCCGTTCCACGTTCCACCGCCGCCGGCATACGCAGTTGTTACGAAATTATCTCGTATCTGGCGCGCCGCGTGCGCGCCGTTCCGTACGTGGCGCTTGCAACGATTGCCACGCTGCTCTGTGGCGGCGCGGCGCACGCCACGTCGCCAACGGGGTGCAACATTGCCGATGTTGTCGCCCACGCCCTGCCGTCGGTCGTCAACATTTCGGTGGTCCGCGTGTTGAGCCACACCGAGTCCGGCCAGTCCACCTACGACCATTTCGAGATATTCGTGGGCTCCGGCGCCATCGTCGATCCAAGCGGCCTGATCGTCACCAACAAGCACGTGATCCAGGACGCCGCGATCATTCGCGTCACCTTTCAGAGCCGCCAGACGGTGTCGGCGCAATTGGTCGCTGCGGCGACCTACACCGATCTCGCGGTGCTGAAAGTGAACGTGAACCACCCGCTGCCGGCCTTGTCGTTCGGTGACAGCGACGCATTGAAGATCGGGCAGCCGGCGATCGCGGTGGGCAATCCGCTGGGCATCGGCACGTCCGTCAGCACCGGCGTGATCAGCGGCGTGAACCGCAACCTGATGCGCACCCCGTTCGACGACTATGTGCAAACCGACGCCTCGATCAACCCTGGCAATTCAGGCGGTCCATTGCTCGATTGCTCCGGACACATCGTCGGTATCGACACGGCGCTGCTGTCGAACAACGCGACGCTCGGCTCCATCGGACTTGGCTTCGCATTGCCTGCCAACGATGTCGCGTTCGTGGTTGGCCTGCTGCGCGATCCGACCCGCGTGCTGCCGAACTGGATCGGCCTGCATGCACAAGACCTGAATTCGCTGCTGGCGGCCGTGTTCGGTCTGCCTGGTACCGATGGAGCCATCGTCACGGGCATCGATCCCAACAGTCCTGCCGCGCACGCGTCGCTGCAGCGCGGCGACATCATCATCGGGATCAATGGCATTCACCCTCGCGATTCGCGCGAGGTGCAACGGACCATCGCGCGCTATCCCGCGGGTACGCCGGTCAAGCTTGCGGTTTGGCGCGACGACGAGACCATCGACATAACAGTGAAGGGAGAGCCGTGGCCGAACATGATGGCGCTGCGCAGCGAGGTGCTGGCGAGCAAGGAGAGCATCGCGCGTGCCGAGGCGGTCGGCCTGGGCATGTATGTCGCGAACATCATCCCGTCCGACCGGGAACGCTATGGACTCGGCGATGAGAGCGGCGTGCTGATCGACCAGGTGATCCCGGGGTCGCAGGCGGAGGACATGGGTTTGGGGGCTGGTGACGTCATCGAACAGATTGGCCGGGAGCCGACGACGTCCGAGGATCAGGTGACCAGGCTGCTGATGATGCACGACACGTCGTCGGGTCATCTGGTTGCGATGCTGGTGCAGAGCCCGGCCGGTCCGAAATGGGTGACGCTTTGGGCCGGCGGCATCAATCCGAAGGACCTGGTCTCGGTGACGTCACCCAGCAGCAGTGGCGAGGCGCATGAGGTCTCGGCCAAGGCGCCGGCGACGGCGGGGGGGAAATAATCGTTCTCGGTCCAGAGCGGAGGAACGCGATGGAAAAGCGGGTTTACGGCCGGTCCGGCATGCAGGTGTCGCTGCTGGGCTTCGGTTGCGGCGCGGTCGGCGGGCTGATGGTGCGCGGCGCGCCGGCGGACCAGGAGAAGGCGATCGCGCGTGCGCTGGAAGCGGGCATCAACTATTTCGATACGGCGGTGCAATACGGCAACGGCGAATCGGAAAAGAACCTGGGACGCGTCCTTGCCACGCTGAAGCCGGCCGCGGCGATCGTCGGTACCAAGGTGCGCCTGCGCTCGGGGGATTTCGGGCGCATCGCCACAGCCGTGGCAGAGTCGCTGGAGGGCAGCCTGCAGCGGCTGCGTCTGGCGCGCGCGGACATCTTCCATTTGCACAATGCGATCACCAGTGCCGGCGGCGGCGAGACGCTGAGCGTGAAGCAGGTGCTGGGCGAAGTGGTGCCGGCATTCCAGAAGCTGCGCGATCAGGGGAAGACGCGGTTCCTGGGTATTACGGCGGTGGGCGACACGCCGGCGCTGCGCCAGGTGATCGATGCCGGCGATTTCGACAGCGCTCAGGTCAGTTATAATATGCTGAACCCGAGCGCAGCCACGGCATTGCCGGCCAATTATCCGGCGCAGGATTACGGCCGGCTGTTCGATCACACGCAGGCGGCAGGAGTCGGCGTGATCGGCATTCGTGTGCTGGCCGGCGGCGCGCTGTCGGGCGTGGCGGAGCGTCATCCGGTGGCGAGCCCGCCACCCGAGCCGATCGGCTCGGCGCATAGCTACGACGCCGATCTGGCGCGGGCGCGGCGGTTGATGCCTCTGGTGACGGAAGGGTTCGCGTCATCGCTGGCGGAGGCTGCGATCCGCTTTGCCATTTCGCACAAGGCGCTGGGCACGATCCTGGTCGGCATGGCGACGCCGGAACAATTCGAACAATCGCTGGCAGCGGTGTCGAAGGGGCCGTTGCCACAAGCCGCGCTGGACCGGCTGGCGGAGCTGCAACGGGGATTCGCAGGGGAAGCACGTTAAATCGGCCGTGCAAGCAAGGAACGCCAGGCGAGGGAAGCCAACCTCGCCCCGCCGTCCCTCCTGTTCAGGCCTCAGTTCACCAGCTTCAGCGCCGACGGCATGGTGGAGCAGAACCCGCCGAGCACGGTGGTGATCTGCGCCGGGGTAGGTGCGACCAGCGACACGCCGACCCCCTTTCGCAACCCGGCCAGTGATGCGGCATAGGACGATTGCTCTGATGTCGGGGTATCGCCGGAATAGTAGATGGTGGAGATGTTGATTCCTGCAGCGTAGGCGTCGGCGGCTTGGTCCAGTGCCATGGTCAACAGGTTGGCGTCGGTGCACAAGATGGTACAAACGGGCGTCGTTGACGTAGGTGTCGGGTAAATGCCATCCGCGATGGTATAGATGATGGAATCGGCATTCGGCACGCCGTCGGTGATGATGATGATGTTCTTGATGGCGTTCGCGCTGGAAACACTGTTGAACTGCTGGATCGCCGAATAGATCCCCGATGCCACGTTGGACCCGCTGCAGACCGGCATGAGGGCGGTGCCGCAGTAGTTCAGCGAGTTGATCGCGGACTCGATCGTGGACATGTTGGTGCTGGCCTGTGTCAGCGCCAGATAGGTGCTGGAATGGCCGTCGATCGTGGTGATGCCGAACAAGGACGTGGTGGCCGCTCCGCCCGACACGCAGTTCAGGATCGCGTCGTCCGCCGACCGCTGCTCGCTGATTTCGGACTTGAAGGACTGCGACAGGTCGTTGATGATGATCGTGTCGAAGTTCTGCCCGGTCGCGAAGCTGGCAGTTGCAGTCGACGTCATGTTGGCTGTCGGGATCCCCACGAGGCTGCCTAGCAAGATCGAAACCGCGTTGCCGTTCGCCGCTGTGTTGAGCCCGGTAACCTGAACGGCATTGGGGGTAGTACTGCCGCTGGCCGCCAGGCTGGTGAACGTCCCGTTGCTCCACGTCCCCAACGTCACATCCGCCGCCGGCACCACCGTGCCATACGTGGCGGGCGGTTCATTTGCGCTGGCAAACGCCTGCGCCTGGGCGACCACGGTGGCGGTGGAGTCGTTGCTCGACGAGTAGTACGTGGCGAGATTGCTCGCGCCGGCGAGTGCCGCCGCCTGAACCGTCTGCCGCAGCAGGAGCTGGCGGTAGTAGATGTAGCCGACATTGGCCGCCAAGATGCCCAAGACGATGAACACCGGGAACAACAATGCCATCAGGACGGCGATGGTGGCTCGGCGCTCGGACAGCCGCCGCCACCAGGGCTCGCCTCTGGGGGCGCGTGGCGTCAGAGGCAGACATCCGGCTGTCAGGTGCTGATCGGCGCCATCGTTTCGTGGCGAGCGAATCGGGGCGCGAGGCGTCGGGATCAGGGGCATGAGCCCTCCTTCATCAACGTAACGTTAGCGGTCAGCGTCTTGCCGCTGAAGAAGTTGAAGATGTCGACGATCGCAACCGCTGACGCGCTGGCCGACAGCGACACTTCGACGCTGGGCACCGAACAATTCTCGGTCGTCGTCACGGTGAAGGTGGCCCAGGACGGCAGGTTGCCGCAGGCGTAGTATTCCGCATCCGTGCTGGGCAGCGTGCCGCTGCATGGCGTTGTCGCGCTGGTGTTGCTGGCCGAGAGTGCGCCGGTGCTGACGTCCTTGACCTGGCCCGTGGAGACCAGCATCGCAGCATATTGCGCCGCGTTCTGCATGCTCGACCAGGTGTAGAACATGGCGCTGACGGAGATGAAGCCGAAGACCAGGACCAGCAACGGAGTAGCGATCATGGCGAATTCGATGGCCGCCGTCGCACGTCGGCAACGGCCAAGGGCGCGGCAGCTCCTACTGGTGGTGCGACAGCGCCGGTTGGCGTTACGTATAAATACTTGTACGTCTTTCATGAATGGGAACGCTATGGCCAGAAACGCTACAAATTGGTATCAGTTCTAGGCTTTCTCTGAGCCAAAAATATTTCTTTGTATAAATAATAAGACAATTTGTTGTCACATATAATACGTCCCGATTGTTGGCGGTGACTGAGGATGGCCCAGGGACCTTGCATGAACATTTGCCGATCACGTAGTTGCCATCACCTCAGGCCGGCTTCGAACCGGGCCAGAGCCAGGTAGGCCCTTGAGCGAGCATGGCAAATCTTGAACTGCACCGACGATTCCATCCGAAGGCCACGCGGTATCCTCCCGTGGCGAAATATCCTCTAAGGGCTTCGGCTAAAGCGCTGGTCGGCGTGACGCATCTCCGACGTCTTCCGCCCGCTGAAATGTGACGATGCACCTGCGCTGTCTGCGAGGAGACGAACCGCATCAACAGGGACATTTGGGCCGCGCCACACAGTCGTTGGCATAAGACACGCCGGACCGAAGCTTGTTATCCACCGACCCGATCACCCTCGAGGCTTCGCGTCTCGACCTTTTGCGCTACGCGGGAGAAGCTTTCCGATTCATGGTCCGCCTCGAACAGACTCTCCAGTTCCGCCGCGGCATCCTGGCCCGACTGAATCAGCTTCTGCTCGTCACGATAGATCGCGTGGGTCGCAGCCAGCGTCTTCTCATCGTGGTCGCGGAACAAGGCCACCCCGTGCGCCGCCGCAGCCGATTCGATCCCCAGCGCCTCCAGCGCCTGCCGACTTAGCTCCAGGCTGGAGTGGAACGTCTCCCGCACCAGCCCATCCACCCCGCGGTCCATCAGCAGATGTGCGTGCCGACGGTTGCGTGCCCGCGCCAGGATTTTCAGATGCGGGAAATTGCGCCGCGCCACGTCCACCACCCGTAGCACCGCCTCCATGTCGCCCAGCAGCACGATCAGCAGCTTCGCCCCGCCGGCACCGGCCGAGCGCAGCACGTCAGCGCGCGTCGGATCGCCGAAATACACCTTGTTGCCGTAGCGGCGCACCATGTCCACCTCGCCGGGATCGCGCTCCAGCGCCGTGAAGGGAATGCCGTGCAGGCGCAGCAGCCGGCCGACGATCTGCCCCATGCGGCCGAAGCCGGCGATGATCACCGGGTTCGCTTCCCCGATGATCCGGTCGTATTCCCGTTGCTTTCGTATACGCAGCCGCGGCACCACCCATTTCTCGGCGGCCGCAAACAGGATCGGCGTCGCCAGCATCGACGCGGCCGAAATCAGCGTCGCCATCTTCGCGTCGAACGCCCCAAGCGCCCCCAGTGGCACCGCCACCGAAAACAACACGAAGCTGAACTCGCTCGCCATTGGCAACGCCAGCGCGAAGCGCAGAGCATTGACGCGGTCCTGCCGCGTCAGGCGGGCCAACACGAACAGGATCGCCGTCTTCACTGCCAGCAGTGCGATTGTGCCGCCTGCCAGCAGCAGGGGCGCCGTGCGCGCCAAACCCAGATCGACCGACATGCCGACCGAGATGAAGAAGAAGCCCAGCAGCAGGCCCTCGAACGGAGCGATATCGGCTTCAAGCTCGTGACGGTATTCCGATCCCGACAGCAGCACACCGGCCATGAAGGCGCCCAGCGATGGTGACAGTCCGGCCGCCGCCGCCAGCAATGCCGTGCCGGTCACGATCAGCAGCCCCGCCATGGTGAACAACTCCGGGGTCTGCGTGCCGCCCATGGCGCGGAACAATGGACGCGTCAGAAAGCGCCCGCCCGCAAGGATCGCCACCACGGCCACCGCAGCTTGCACCACGTCACGCCACATCAGGTGGTTGGCCGTGGTACGGCCGGCCAGCAACGGCACCAGCGCGACCAGCGGGATGAAGGCCAGGTCCTGGAACAGCAGCACGGCAAAGCCGTCGCGACCGGCGCGGGTTTGCAGCAGGGCACGCTCGGCCAGCAACGGCAACGCAATGGCGGTGGAGGACATGGCAAGCCCTGCCCCCAGGATCACCGCGCCGGCCCAGGAGACACCGGCCGCATGGGCCAGCGCTGCCAGGGCGGCGGCACAACCGACAAGCTGGGCGGTCCCCAGGCCGAACACGGTGCGACGCATCACCCACAGGCGTTGCGGCCGTAGTTCCAGCCCGATCAGGAACAGCAGCATGACCACGCCGAGACCGGCTATGTTCGAGATGGCATCGACGTTGGTGACCAGGCGCAGTCCGTTGGGGCCGATGGCCACACCGGCGACCAGGTAACCGAGCACGCTACCGAATCCGGCACGGCGCGACAGCGGCACTGCGACGGTCGCGGCGGCCAGCAGGGCCACGAGTGTTGCCAGCATCAGCGCTGCCGACAATGGATGGGGACCGGTATAGGCATTGGCTGTCTCCGCGGATCATGGTCAGTCTGCGCGACGGCGGAGCGATTGTCAGCGATTGGCAAAAATTGCCGGTCAGGCGCTAAAAAAAGGGCGGTGCGGCGAAACCGCACCGCCCAAGGGGGTCGCGCGTATCGGGGGGCCGCGCGACATCGGGGAGGAAACAGGACACCGGCGAATCGCCAGCGGCCAGGTGACGACTATCCACAGGTTTCTTTAAGAAAAGGTTAACGCGGCACATCTTGCTGTCAGGCCGCGCAAGATTTTTTGTCCAACGCAAAGGAGCAGAAGTCGGGATGGCATCGATACCAAAACGGAGCGGACCGCTGGCCGGCCTGAAGGTGCTGGAGATCGGCCACTACATCGCCGCACCGTTCTGCACCCGTATTCTGGCCGACCTGGGCGCCGAGGTCATCAAGATCGAACCGCCCGGCGGCGATCCGTTCCGCGGCTGGGGCGCGGCGAAAGACGGGCACTCGGTGTGGTTCAGCATCCATGGCCGCAACAAGCTCTCGGTGGTGTTGGACCTGAAGCGGCAGCACGACGTGGCGTTGAAGCTGGCGGCGCGCGCCGACGTGCTGGTGGAAAATTTTCGGGCCGGCCAGTTGGAGCGGCTGGGTCTGGCGCCTTCGCTGCTGCACGAAGTGAATCCACGGCTGGTGATCGCGCGCATCTCCGGCTACGGGCAGGATGGCCCGTATCGCGACAAGCCGGCGTTCGGCGCGATCGGCGAGGCGATGGGCGGGTTGCGGCATCTGACCGCGCATCCCGCCGGCACCTCGGAGCTGCCGCCGCCGCGCTGCGGCATTTCGATCAGCGACGACCTGGCGGGCCTGTATGCGGCGATCGGGCTGCTGGCGGCGCTGTGGCAGCGCGATGTGACCGGGACAGGGCGCGGGCGGGTGATCGACGTGAACCTGGTGGACAGCGTGTTCAGCCTGATGGAAGGCATGCTGCCAGAATATGCGCTGGATGGGCGCGTGCGGCAGCCGGTGGGCGCCGCAATCGAGACGGCCGCGCCGACCAACACGTATCCCTGCGCCGACGGAAAATGGCTCTGTATCGCGGGCAACTCCGACCTGATCTTCGGCCGGCTGATGGTGGCGATCGGCCGGCCGGAGCTCGCCGCCGATCCGCGGTACGCGACCAATGGCAGTCGCTGCGCACGGCGCGAGGAACTGGATGCCGCCATCGCCGCGTGGACAAAGCAGCATCCCGCGCGCGAGGCGGAGGCGTTGCTGGAAGCGGCCGAGGTGCCTTGCTCAAGGCTGTATGACATTGCGGATTGCGCACGAGACCCGCATTTTCTGGCGCGGAAATCGGTGCTGCCGGTGGACGATCCGCTGATCGGACCGACTCTGCATCCAGGACCGACGATCCGTTTGGACGGGGATGCTCCGGAGAACGTTGTGGCATGGCCCGGACCGGCGGCTGGGGCACACACGGCGTATGTGCTCCAGGAGTTGCTGGGGCTGCCGGCGGCAGGGTGAGAAGATTGCGGCGCCGACCCTGCCTGTCCTGGCGCGGCTTGTCGTGACCATTTGCGCCCAGCCGATCGGGTGCCGCCGCGATGCGGCCGGATCGATGGTGCGAAGATGGCCGGGTCACGCGGCGCCACGACGATAACGGATCAACATGGGTCCACTTGAATTCCCGCCTCCCCCCTGCGAAAACCCGGCGCCGGCCAGCCGCCGGGGAGCCGCCGGGGAGCCGCAGCGTGACCACCAAGCCCATCGCCAGGAAGACACTCTCGGCCGGCCAGCGTGCCTATGAGGAGCGGCGCGCGGCCAAGGCCGGCATGACCCTGGATAAATGGCTCAGCAGCAAGCAACGCCAGCAGGAAGCGGAGCAACGCGCGCGGCAGAAGGTGGTGGAAGCCGCCAAGCCGCCGAAGAAGCCGGGTCTGTTCTCCCGCTTGCTCGAACGTGCCCAGCGGCCGTTCGGCGGCTGACTCCCTATTGCTCCGGCGCAGCCACCGGGAACACCTGCCGAATCGAATTCAGCGCCCCCCGCAGGCTGTCGTAGCGACGCACCTCCGCCGGTTCGCCCAGTTTCGTCACCAGCCAGCAGCTCACGCCGGATGGCGCGTGGATGAGGTAGGAAGGCGCCGGCCCCGGGCCGAGCACAACGACGACCCGGTGGTAGATAGCAGGATCGTCGCTGCGCCGCTCACTGACATAAGCCGAGGCAACGTCTCCGGTCGCCGCCAGCCAGGTTGCCACCAGCTCGCGCTCGTCCGGGTTCAGCGGCCGAGGCGGAAACGTGCGCAGTACATGCTCGGTACGGTCGGTCATGGTGCCTGGTGCTGCATTTGACCCAGGTATAGCCTATCTGCGGCGCGGTTGCATCGCGGTTGCAACCGCGATTCGCCGGCAGCCATCGGAACGCCCCATGGGAACGCCCCATGGGAACGCCATTGCGATCAGCGGGATTTCGGGAGCATGCTAGGCTGTCTGCAGCACTGGAACGAAGGAGGTCCCGCCCATGCCCTTCGACGCCCTGGTTGCGCCGCCGCAGCCACTGTCGCTCTTCGATGAAATCGCCGATCGGGAGATCGCGCCTGTCAGCCTGGAAGTTCTGGCGGCGCACAAGCAGGCCCAGCTCGAGCGATTCGCTCCCAGCTTCTGGTACCGCCATCAGCCGATCCTGCCGGCCGCCCTGCTGGGGTCGGTCGCCTGCATGGCGGTCAGCGGCGGCGTGACGCAGCGGATGGCGCTCGGATCGGGAGTCTCCGGCTGGCTGACGCTGGCCTGGATGTGCGTGATCGCCATGCTGGTCGGCGCCGGCGTATTCCGGGTGCGGGCCGGCTCGCATTGGGAGGAGCGCTGGGTCCCGGCCGAATGGCTGCGCGGCCTGGGCGTGCCGGAGCAAATCGCGGTCCTCGCCCGCGAGCTGTCTCGCCAGGTGCCAGGGACCGCGCTGGTCCTGGGCGAGCTGAAGCAAGAGCATGTCGTGCTCGACCCCTATTTGCTGCTGGAGCGCGACGGCGAACAAGTTTGCCTGGGCATCTGGGATGGCGGGGAGGTCATCGCCTGCGCGTCCCGCCCACAATAGTCGCGCCGGCGTACACCTTCTCTTAACATTGCTCCGCGACTCTCCTGCCCGTGGCAGGAGGGTCGTGGATGCAACTGACAGAACGCCAGCGGCAATGGGGCGTTGTACTCGACCGGCTGGGGACCGCCCAATGGCAGCAGACCGAGGAGGCGTGCACCCGCATCCTCGCCAAGGACTCGGTTGACGTAGAGGCCCTGTTCTTGCTCGGCCTCTCGGTCGCGGCGCGCGGGCAGACGCAGCGGGCCGCGGCGATCTTCGACCGGGTCGCCCGGGAACGCCCCAATGACACGCATCCTTGCGGCGACATTCCGGCCTTGCTGCCGCGGTTCTCGCGCGCCCAGATTACCGCCCAGTTCCGCGCCTGCCTGAAGCTGTCGCCCGAGGATTTTCGCCTGCGCCAGGCGTTTGCCAGCTTCCTGATGGACGGCGGCGACGGCGAGGCCGCCGTGGCACTGCTGCGCGAGGGCCTGTTGCTGCATCCACGCTCGGCCCCCGCCCAGCACGCCATGGGCCTGGCGCTGGCGGAACTTGGCCACAACGAGCAAGCGATCTGGCATTTCCAGCAGGCGGTTGCGCTCGACCCCAGGCTGGCGCCGAGCTGGGCCAACCTGGGCCTGCTGCTGAAGGTCGAGCGGCAGTTCGACCGCTCGCTGTTGGCCTATGCCCGGGCCATCGCCGAGGCACCCAACGATGCGCAGATCCGGGTGAACCGCGCGGTGGCCTTGCTGCATGCCGGCCGCTGGGAGGAGGCGTGGCCGGAGTACGAATGGCGGCTGCGGGTGAAAGGGGCGGTGTCGCTGCCGGTGGAATTTCTGCTGCCGGCGCTGCGCGATGCCGGCGACCTGGTCGGGCGCACCATCCTGCTGACGCATGAGGAAGGCTTCGGCGACACGATCCAGTTCCTGCGCTATGCGCCGCTGTTGGCCGAGCGTGGCGCGCGTGTGCTGGCCTGGGTGCCGGCGCCGCTGGTGCGCCTGGTGCGTGGCGTGCTGGGACCCGACGCGGTGTTCACAGGCGACGGCGCGCCGCCACGATTCGATTTCCATTGTCCCTTCGTCAGCCTGCCCCGCGCCTTCGAATCGACGCCGGCGACCGTGCCGGCGCGCCCCTATCTGGTTCCGGACCCTGTCCTTGCGGCAGAATGGGCGCCGCGGCTGCCGGCGGGCGGGATGCGGGTGGGCCTGGCCTGGGCAGGGCAGGCGCGCCCCTGGCTGCCCGGGTTCTCCACGGTGGATCGCCGGCGCAGTGCGGGGCTTGCCGTCTTCGCCCCGCTTGCCGCGGTGCCCGGCGTGCAGTTCGTCAGCCTGCAGAAAGGGCCGGCACAGGAGCAAGCGCGGTCCGCGCCGGAGGGCATGGAGCTGTGCGACCCGATGGCGCAGGTGGAAGACTTCGCGGATACCGCTGCCATCATCGCCAACCTGGATTTGGTCATCAGCGTGGATACCGCGGTGGTGCATCTTGCCGGCGGGCTTGGGAAGCCGGTGTTCCTGATCGACCGCTACGATAATTGCTGGCGCTGGCTGTCGGGACGGGCGGACAGCCCCTGGTACCCGAACCTGACGATCTTCCGGCAGGACGCGCTGGGCGATTGGTCCGTGCCGATGGAACGGGCGGCGGCGGCCTTGCACGCGATGGCGGCGTATCGTGGAACGGGCGGGCTGGGGGGCTGAAGGGGCGCGAACGTGGGTGGGAGGATTCCGCGAAGAGCCAGGACCTATAATGGAGACGAGCAGGCGCAGGGGGTGTGCGGGCCGGCGTCACCGGCGGCGGAGGGAGCGGTTGGGCAGTCTCGGCCTGGTTGACCGCGCTCATGTTGGCTTGCGGTTATACTGCATCGCCGCGATTTCGAATTCGCGAGACCCTGGCGTTGGGTGTCGTGCGATGCGGTCACTTGCGGCATCGCCTGTGTCACGGATGCTGCCTGCCGATCAGGCTGCGTCCGAGGCATCGGTGCCCCGGGTCATTCGTAATGCGGAGACGGGCGCGAGCGATCGAGTGGAATGCCGGTCGGGGGCGGCAAGGGATTTTTGGGTTGGAATGTTTCCGGACAAAGCCTCGCCAGACGTAACGAAATTAATGGCCCGCGATAGCGGCGGCCCGGTCGGCGGATCGGTACTGATCCAAAATTGGGAACATTTCGGTCAGCGCGCGGATCGTGAGGACGCGGGTAACCGGCCATGCCGGTGCGCGGTCGACGATTCTGTGTGTCGGGGCGGAGCGTCGGCAAACCTTCTGCCGCTGCGGTAGCAGCGCAAGGGCCAGGGCGGCCGGAGGCTCTACGGTGTTGCCGATTGCGCCGGGCGGGATGTTGGGATGCTCCCGCCAATGCAGGCCGCGTGCCGGCAGGCCGGGACGAGAGCCCTTCAAACGGCCGCCGAATGCCACGTTCGGTGGATCCACGAATTTCAGGTTGGCGGGGAGGGAGCCCTTCAAAGCGCTGCCGAACGCCACGATGGCGCGAGAGAGGTCCGGCCAGTCCTTGTGCCCGGGCGCGATACTGCAACGGCACGTCCAGGCAATCGCATTGCCGAATGCAGCGCGAACCGACGCGGCCGATTGCTGGACGGAGCCGGACGGCAGGTCCGACTGGTCGTACCGCGACGACGGCAGCGTGCCGGCGCGGTACTGGCGGATGGCGAGCCAATGCTCGCGCGTCAGGAATACGACCAGGACGAGGAACCGCACGATCCCGTGCAGCAGGCGCGCGGACGCGTCCGGGCCGGCCCGATCTGCATCGGGCGAGTAGGCGTAGGCCGGGAAGGTGAGTGCGTTGCTGATCATGGCGGATGGTTGCGGAACTGCCTTTCTTCGCGGGTTGAACCGAGCGGCCGTTAAGTTAGTCTCTTACCGCCCGACTCTTGCCATTTTGTGGCAAGAAAAATCCCATCAAGTCATAGCCGGAACGATCATTGTCTCGGTGAGCCAACCGGCGGCCGCAACGGCAGCGCGCCCGGCCTTGGTC
>Ga0335075_10002432_pt1 | contig 30040 bp, 26 predicted proteins | sample Lox_Sample_24_FD_206723 | JGI IMG/M metagenome (GOLD analysis project Ga0335075, IMG submission 206723) | Soil microbial communities from Loxahatchee National Wildlife Refuge, Florida, United States - Lox_Sample_2.4 | ecosystem: Environmental > Terrestrial > Soil > Wetlands | place: USA...
TCGATTGTGTCACTACGCTTATCGGACTGGCGCGGCGGCTGCCTGCCGGTAGACGCGGAAAAACCCGTGTTGTTTTGATATAAGGATTATATGGATAGACTATGTAACACTGAACATGGGCTAACAGCTGACTCCCTGTTCGACGACCCGCCTCGCCGACACTAACCCTTCGCTCCTTCTCCACCAATCCTTCACAAGCTGTTTGCTAAAATGCCTGATCGACGAACAACGGGGATGGTCCTGACCGTGAGGAGATTGCAAGATGCCGTCGCACAAGCCGGACGCAAGTCAGGCCTGGACAGCAGAGACCGCTCGCCGTTGGTACATTTTATTTCTCGCCGCAGCGGGTCTTGCGGCCTATCTCAACAGCTTCTCCGGCGTCTTCCTTTTCGATGACGAGCATGCCATCCTCCACAACGCGATCGTTCGCGGAGAACTCTCTTCTTGGCGGAACGTCCTGAGCCAGCAGAGGCCGTTGGCATTATTGACGCTCGCCGCTAACTACCGCATCGGCGTATTTAATGTTTGCGGGTACCACCTCGTCAACCTGGCTATCCACCTGTCAGCCGGTCTGGTCCTGTATGACCTGGTTCGCCGCACTTTGCTGTTGCCGGCACTGGCGCCCCGTTTCGCGCGTGCCGCTCCCGAGCTGGCTCTGGGCATGGCCTTACTTTGGTTGGTCCACCCGCTTCAGACGGAGAGCGTCACCTACATCTGCCAGCGGGCCGAAGCGCTCATGGGTCTGTTCTACCTGCTGACGGTGTACTGCCTTCTCCGCGGAGACGTCGCTCCTCGGGGACACATCTGGGACGTCGTAGCGGTCCTCTGCTGCATCCTGGGGATGGCGAGCAAGGAAGTGATGGTGACGGCCCCGCTCCTGGCCATCCTCTACGATCGGGCGTTCCTTAGCCCATCCTGGCTCGCCCTGTTGCGCCGTCGCTGGGTTTTTTACCTCGCCCTGGCGTGCAGCTGGGGCGTCCTGGCTGTTTCGTTTCGGGCTGCCTTCCACACCTCCGAGCCGGCAGTCGTGTTCCAGAACGAGGCGCGTGTTACCGATGCCGCTGCTCCGTCACCGGAAAAAATCACGGGGGGGTTCGGCATGAAGGGCCTCACTCCGACCCTATATGCCCTGAGCCAACCTGGAGTCATATTGCACTATCTGCGTCTGGCAGTCTGGCCCGATGGGCTGTGTCTCGATTATTCCTGGCCGGTGGCTGGAAGCGTGTCCGAGATCGCGCCGGCCTCGTGTGTGCTGCTGACGCTGCTAGGGGCTACGCTGTGGGCTTGCTGGCGCTCTCCACCGTTAGCGTTTGTCGGGGCCTGGTTCTTCCTGATCCTTGCGCCAACCTCCAGCATCATGCCTATCAACGATTTGGCCGTCGAGCATCGAATGTATCTCTCGCTCGCTTCAGTGGCGGTGCTCGTTGTGCTGGGCGGATATGCGCTCGGACCGCTTGCCGCTGGCCGTCTTGGGATTGATCGCCGTCTGCTGCCGTGGCTTGGCGGGGGCTTGCTGGTCATCGCGATCTTATCGCTCGGCTTGCGTACTCGATTACGGAATGCCGACTACCGAAGCGATCTGACAATGTGGGCGGATGTCGTAGCGCAGCGGCCGGCCAACGCGCGCGGCCATAACAATCTGGGCAGAGCGCTGATGGATCGCGGACGATTGCGGGACGCCGCCCACGAGTTTCGTCTAGCGATTCGTCTGCGGCCGGAGTACGACCTGAGCCACTCCAATCTGGGGACGGTGCTGCTCCGAGTAGGCGACCCGGTGTCCGCGATTCCTGAATTTGAGACGGCCGTCCGCCTCAATCCGTGGAATCAACGGGCGCAGAACAACCTGGGGAACCTGTTGATGGGACAGGGGCAGCTGAGCCGGGCCGCGGAGCATCTTCGTCAAGCCATGCAGATCGATCCCCACGACCCACTGGCGCCGCTGAACCTGGGAATGACGCTTCAGCTTCAGGGCGAGTGGGCGGAGGCGGCCGACGCCTATCGCCGCGTCCTGGTTCTGAAGCCCGAGGACATGGATGCCCACCGAGGACTGGCTTTCGTGCTGCATCGGCTGGGGCAGACAGCGGAGGGGCGGAGTGAGTACCAGGAATCGCTCCGACTCGATCCGACCTGGCCGCAGACCTCCTTACAGATGGCCTGGGATTTGGCGACCAATGCGGACCCGCGCCGCCGGGTCGGCACAGTGGCGGTGCAGCTCGCAACACAAGTCGTCCAGGCGGTTGGGCACACCAACCCGCAGGCTTTGAATGTGCTGGCCGCCGCCTACGCGGAAGCAGGCTCTTTCAAAGAGGCGGCAGCCACCGCGCGCCAGGCGGCCGAAATAGCCGACACCCAGAATCAGACCGATCTCGCCGCCGCCATTCGAGACCGGCTCCGCGGCTATGAAAACAACAAGCCGTACCGCCAACCACCTCGCAGTCGGGTAGGAATGCCGGCGGGTGTGTCGGGCCGGGGATAGCGTCGAAGGCTCAGGATCGCCCCGCGGAGCCTGCTTCGGAAACTTTCTCGCCTTCGGCGTTCGCATTGTTCTGTTCGAGCATCCGGACCCTGTGCTCCAGGAGAGCAAGGCACTGCATCAAGCGGACGTTTTGACGATATTGGCGGGTCAGCGACAACGACACCGAGAAGGCGAAGGGATAAATAATCCCCAAAGCGATGAAAAGGACCGCCGAAGGGTAGCTCAGGTGAGCGGCTTCGGCCCAGCACATGATAATGTGGGGAAAGAGGCCGCACAACAACAGCAACGTAGCGACGGCGAGCCAGGCGACGGCATACTTCTCGCGCAGGTCGCGCTTGCGGACCCAGTAGACGGTCATGAAGAAGGCGCTTACCCCCCCGGCGAGCATAAGAGTTTCGGCCGTCATACACCATGCTCCTTGATGCGTGATCTGTCCAGGAGGATCGCCACGGACACCTTGATCATGTAATAGAGCGCGCCCCGCGAGCCGATCGAGCTGACGCCTGTTTGCCTTGGCCACATCCGAACCGGCACTTCCCCGATTCGCAGGTGATTGCGGGCGCACCAGAAAAGAGATTCCGGCTCCGGATAGTCTTCTGGATAGCAACGCGCGAATCGCTGCCAGGCTCGCGGCCCGGCACAACGCAGTCCGCTTGTTGGGTCGCTCACGCGCACCCCCGAAAGGGAGCTAATCAGCCAGGTGAAAAACCGAATGCCCAGTCGGCGCGCTGCCGTCGAACGGAACCCACCGGCGTCCGGCTCAAGGAATCGCGAGCCGATGCAAAGATCCAGATCTCTGGTTTCGCACTCCCGGATCAATAGGGGAATGGCCGCGGCGTCATGCTGGCCGTCCGCGTCAAATTGAATGACGTAACGGTAGCCGCCGTGCTGAGCGGCGAAGATATATCCCGTCTGGACCGTCACACCGATGCCGCTGTTTATCGGCAGATCCACGACGTAAACCGGCCGGCGGCAAGTTTCACTCCATTTCCGGGCCAATTCACCCGTGGTATCCGTCGATCCGTCGTTCACCAGCAGGATCTCGTAGCCGTCGGGTAAACCCTCCAGCTCGGACAGTGTGCGGGTTAACGCCCCCTGTTCGTTATAGGCGGGGATGACGATCAGGTTCCGCATCGCAAGCGTGCTCCTGAGTAGCTCGACGGCGACAATCGCTTCCTCCGCCGTCTGTACGCCCCGACCATCCTTGTGATTTACCTCTCTCGTCGCCTTTCCGTTTGGTTGTCCCTTCCGGAGAAGATTTCGGAAGCGAGCTGGGCCAGCAACGCCGTCTTCTCCCATGCTGCGCGAGGCCGCAGCCGCAGCAAATCGGCGGCGATCCGGTAGAGCAAATGAAGGCCGATCACCTGTTTGCCCCGTGCCGTCCGCGCCGCCCCTCCCCAGCCGCGCTGCGTAGCAGCCCGGCCAAGCTCGTCGTATAGCTGGCTCTCCTCCTGGAAACGAAGCAAGCTCTCGGTGTAGACGGCGCTGGCGTTTTGCGCATGTCGGCGGTACGCGTAACCCGCCGCCGCCAACCCGACCAGCACCTCACCCTCCAGGAGAAGACGGGAAAACAGCTCGAGATCCTGCACCATTTGCCAGCGCTCCGAGAAACGCCGCGGCCCCAGACAGCTCTTCCGATAGCAGACGGTGGGACACATGATGAAGTCGCCCCTCAGCAGCGCTTGTAATCCGTCCTGGCCCCGCAATACCAGCGGATCGCCCCGGTCGAGGACGAGCAGCCGCTTGTAAAGGTCCGGCAGCGAAATCCGAGGCTGACTGTCTTCCCCGATCACCCGCGCCGCGCAAAAGAGCGCCGCTGCTTGCGGATAGCGCTGCGCCGCCGTCGTCATCAGAGCGGCATATTGCTCCAGCAATTCATCATCGGCATGCAGAAGGTTGACCAGATCGGTTTCCGCAAGATCGAGACAGCGGTTCCAGTTGGCCACCATCCCGAGATTGCGCTCATTACGGTGATAGCTCAGGCGCTCGTCCCGGTAGGAGCGAACCAGCTCCACGATCCCCTCTTCGCTTCCTCCGTCGTCGGAAACAATCAGCCGCCAGCTCGGTTCCGTCTGGCGCAGGACACTGGTGATTGCTCGTTCGAGATAGTCGCGGCCACGGTAGAAAGGGATGGCGAAGGTCAGCTTCGGACGGACCATACAGCCCTCCTCCCCCTCCTCTGGCTCCGATCCTAGCTCACCCTACTTTTCGAGGGACGAACGGCCAAGAGTGGAGGATCGACACGGGAACAAATCCATGTAAAATTCATCTCGTCTTCACACAATGCTCGTCCGACCCGAGAGGCAAGCTGGTACATTCAGTTAAAACGCGCCTTGCGACCTAAATACCGAGAGAGCCGAAAGGTGATTCACCTGCTGAATCAAGAAAAAGTCGAGCCGACCCTTGGAGAAGTCGAGACACCGTTCCGTCAAGCGTCCGGCGAGCTGTCCGGATCGGACACGAATTCCGCTTCCTCGCCGGCCGTCCCGCCTTTGCAATACTACGGTGCCGCGCCTTCGTGGCGGCTGGTCAACGGACGGGAGCTATGGCGGCACCGCGAGCTGCTGTGGATGCTGGCCCTCCGCGATCTCAAGGTGCGTTACCGGCAGACGATTGTCGGCATCGGCTGGGTGGTGCTCTCTCCGCTGGCGATGGGTTCCATCTTCGTGCTGTTTTTCGGTCTTCTCGGCCGGATGCCGGCTCCGGAGGGCGTGCCGTATGCCTTGATCGTGCTGACAGGCCTGTTGCCCTGGCAGCTGTTCGCCGGCACAGTCACCAGCTGCACGACAAGCCTGGTGGCCAACCAGCATCTGATCGGCAAGGTGTATTTTCCCCGCTTGGTCCTGCCAATGGCCACGGCGATCCCGAACCTCGTGGATTTTGCCTTCGCCCTGCTTCTCCCCGTTGCATTGATGATTTACTACCGTGTGTCGCCGTCCTGGCCAATTCTGTTGCTCCCGGTATTCATCGTCTTGGTTGTGTCCGCGGCCCTCGCGATCGGCATCTGGCTTTCCGCCCTCAACGCGATATACCGGGACGTAGGATACCTGGTCCCTTTCCTACTCCAGCTGGGTTTCTTTCTCAGCCCGGTGGTATATGCCACGAACGCCTTGATCCCGAAACGCTGGCAATCCTTCGTCGCCCTGAATCCGATGGTCGGCGCGCTGGAGGGAATTCGCTGGTCGCTGTTCGGGGCGGAAAAGTCACCGCTGGTTTTGGTTCTGACCTCGGCCTCCGTGACCACTCTGATTCTGGTCACGGGACTGCTTTACTTTCGCCGCGTCGAGGGTGTCCTTGCGGATCGGATTTGAGGACCATGAGCGACGTTGCCATTCGGGTTGAGAACCTGAGCAAGCGCTACCGCCGGGGTATTCCGACAGGTAACGACCGCTTGTCGGAGGCAATGTCGAACCTCGGCCGCGCCTTCCTGCACGCGCCGCGACAGCTATGGCGCCGCTCCGCGCAGCTGCCCTCCGCTGCGGTACCTGAGCGCTCCGGCGACTTTTGGGCCTTGCAGGACGTGTCGTTCGAGGTGAAGAGCGGTGAAGTGGTCGGGATTATCGGTCGCAATGGTGCCGGCAAGAGCACGCTGCTGAAGATCCTCAGTCGCATCACCGAGCCGACGAGGGGACGTTTCGGCCTCGCGGGGCGGGTAGGCAGCTTGCTGGAGGTTGGCACCGGATTTCACACGGAGCTGACCGGACGGGAGAACATCTTTCTGAACGGGTCATTGCTCGGGATGAGCCGGGCGGAAGTCCTTCAGAAATTCGATGAGATCGCCGCATTCGCCGAGATCGACGATTTCCTCGACACGCCGGTGAAGCGTTATAGTAGCGGTATGCAGATGAGGCTCGGCTTCGCCGTCGCCGCCCACTTACAACCCGAGATCTTGATCGTGGATGAAGTGCTAGCCGTTGGAGACCTGGAATTTCAGAAGAAATGCCTCGGCAAGATGGACGAAGTCGCGAAGGGTGGACGAACGGTCCTGCTTGTCAGCCACAACATGACGGCTGTTCGCCAGCTCTGTCGAGTCTGCCTCTGGCTGGAGTCGGGAAGACTGAAACGGAGTGGTCCGGCCGAGAAGGTGTGCCGAGACTACGTGAGCGCCGAAACCTCCACGGCATCGCGGAGTCGGAGCTGGGATGCCGACCCTGCCGGGATGGGCAACCAACTGTTTCGCCTCGTCTCGGCGGCGGTCATGCCCGCCAATGGTACTTCGGAGGATCCGATTACCACCCGGACGCCGGTGTGGGTTGAGCTGGAGTGCGAGACAGCTACTCGTCCCGACAGTGTGACCGTGACGCTCTTGTTCTCACTGCCAGATGGCACCGTGGCATTTGGAACGAGTCTGTCGGAGTCGCCGGTCGGAGAACCGTTCCTTCCCGCGGGGCGGTGCCGTTGCGTATGCGAGGTTCCGGCAAACCTTCTCAACGCAGGGGAATTAGTGGTATCGCTCTTTGCGGTTCGCGTGGGAGGAGAAGTCCTTTTCAAATGCGATAACCTGCTGAGGTTGATGGTACACGATGAGAGTGACCGCCGGTTCGGGTGGTACGGCAGGCGGGTTGGGGTCGTCCGCCCTCAGCTTGTTTGGCACGCGGCAGCGTCCCAGTCATGTCGAATCCTGGAGGGGCTTACGAATGAGTGAGGGAGCTCTCGCATCCTCCGAGTGTGCCCTGCCGTCGCAAAATGTGTTGGACCGGCAGTTTGTGTTCATCATTGGAGCGCCTCGTAGCGGCACAACCTGGCTCCAGACGATGCTCGGAGGGCACGACCAGGTCTGTACCTCGGTTGAGATGACCCTCTTCGACTGCTATCTGAGTCCCTGGTTCCGCCGCTGGAATGAGGAGGCCGCGGCCATCCGCGACGGACGATGGCATCAGGGACTGCCCGTGGTTTGGTCGCGGGACGATCTCGATGACTTTATCCGCGATTTCTTGGCGAAAGTTTACGGTCGCATCCTCGCGACCAAGCCGCAGGCCACGCACCTTCTCGATAAACAGCCCATGTACGCCCTTTATGTCGCGGAGATCGATCGGCTGTTGCCGTTCGCACGTTTCATCCACCTTGTCCGCGATGGACGCGACGTTGCCGCCTCGATGATCGCCGCGCACAAATCGATGGGGTTCGGCACGGGTACGGTAGCGGCATCGGCCGCGGAGTGGAGGCGCCTGGTGGAAGCGGCGCGCACGGCCGCTCGGTTCCACGATCGCTACCTGGAAGTGCGCTACGAGGAGCTGAGCGCGAATACGGCACAGTCCCTGGCCAAGGTCTTCGACTTCCTTAAGGTGCCCTGCGACTCACGGTTTATCGAGAGGTTAGTGTCCGAAAACGGATTTGAAGTCATGAAAGCAGCTGGGAAGACAGCCGTAGCGGAACTGCAAGCACCTACGGCGCACTTCCGGAAAGGTCGGGTCGGAAGTTGGCGAGAGGATTTCACCGCGTTTGAGCGATTCGAATTTGAGCGCCAGGCTGGCCCTTTGCTGCGCGAGCTTGGTTACGCAGGCGAGCAGTGGTGGATCGAAAAGGCCGTGGATCGCGTCTGTGTCCGCATTGGTAGGCTCGCGTCTGCTGCAGGCCGCCTGCGTCGGAGAATGCTCGGCGTGCTCGCGCGCTGACCAGCGCTGGGTTTGGCCGTAGGGGAGGGTGGTTGGGAAAAGGGCTGCCGTCGTCGAAAACTTCAGGAGCGACAGGTCGGAAATGATTGCCATAGGCTACAAGATGGCCGGCGCGGTTCTCCGCCGATTGCGACGCAGTGCGGAGCCGATCCTGGAGTTGATCCTGGGATCGGACGACTTCACCTGTCCGGTGTGCGGCCGCGGAGTCCACCATTTTCGACCGCTCCCCTCCTACTACCAGAAGAACCTCCAAGACGCGGGCTGGCCCTATCCCCTCGACCAGGCGGAAACCTGCAATACTCGCCATTATAGCTGCCCACACTGCTTCGCCTCGGATCGCGACCGGCTGTGCGTCCTGTATCTGGATGCCTATCTGGCGCCGGGAGGAGGTCCGAAGACGCTCGTGCAATTCGCACCGTCCGCGCCTCTGTCGCGCTGGATACAGAGGACGATCGATCAGCGCCAGCTGCTCTTGACGTATCGCACCGCCGATCTCTACGCCGAGGGCGTCGATGACCGGCTCGACATCACCGACATGAAAGCCTACGCGGATGGAAGCCTGGATTTCTTCATCTGCTCGCACGTTCTCGAACACGTCCGCGAGGACCGCAAGGCCTTGCGAGAGCTTTTCCGCGTATTGCGTCCGGCCGGATGCGGCATTCTCCTCGTGCCGATCGTGAGGGGAGTCGAGGAGATTGACGAAGATCCGGAAGTCACGGATTTGAGGGAGCGCTGGCGACGTTTCGGTCAGGACGACCATGTTCGGCTGTACTCGAAGCGGGATTTTCTGGAGCGTGTGCGGGAAGCTGGCTTCGTCGTCAACGAGCTGGATGCCCGGCATTTCGGGCCAGAAACGTTCGAGCGAAACGGCATCGCGCCGCGAAGCGTACTATATCTGGCAGAGAGGCCCGCGTTGGGAAACGATTAATTCACACGAGCGGCCCCTACTCGCGGAAAGCCGGACCGTACAAGGGACGCGGGCAAGCACCCACGTTTCACCACCCTCGGCGGTTGGTTTTCGGAGCATAAGCTCGCCTGGGCGAGAAACGGTCGATCCGATGGGCGGCCAGTTGGACGGTTGGCGTTGCTGTAAGCGGACGGAGGAAAAGGTGAGCGTTAACTGGTCGGCATTTTGGGAACGGTACCCCAAAAAGGGCGGTGAGGATCTGTTCAAACAAGTCGGAAAGACTGTGGCTGGGGTACCGATTACCATGGTTCAGCTTCAAGCCTCAATCAAGGATATAGCCTGCAATCTTGAGCTAAACGAAGCAGATACTCTCCTCGACCTTTGCTGTGGAAACGGACTTCTAACGTGTCAGCTGGCCATGCAGTGCAAACACGTTGTAGGAATAGACTTTTCCGCCCCTTTAATAGAACAGGCCAAGGGAAGATGCTCCAGATCGAACGTCGAGTACCGGCTCCTTGACATTAAAGAGCTGGCTGCGTTGCAAGGTGAATATGCGGAATATTTTGACAAGGTACTCCTGAATGACGCCATCGCCTATCTAGACGAGCGCGAGCTAAGCTCGGTGTTGCGACATGCTCTTCAGCTGAGCAAATCTTCCGTCACTCTAATGATAGGCGATATTCTCGACAATCGATTAAAATGGCATTTCTTTGACACCTGGCGTCGGCGAATTGATTATCTGGTCTGGATAAAGTTGTTAGGACGGGATCCTGGGTTAGGCAAATGGTGGAACTTCAGCCGCTTGGGATCGATCGCGCGCGAGCTAGGACTATCATGCGAATCTCATCGAAAGAGCAATTGGCAGCACAATGCACATTATCGTATCGATGCCGTGCTGCGAGCCTTCTCGTGAAATCCCTGTTTAGCTCTGAGGACGAGGATGCCGATGGTGATTCGCCGCAATGTCACGCCCTCAGCAAGATTAGGGTGCGCTCTATGATGAGTGATCGAAGGATCTTAGGTCAATCCGAGACCGCACTGGCAGGTTATCTGAGTGAGCAGTATGCATTTTCGCTAAGTGAGTTTGGGGGGCCCAAGTATTTGAGCTGTTGCCAGGGATGGATAATCGAGCGATCGATTCCAGGGACTTCTTATCTTGACGGGATGGGATGTTACCCAAGGTTTTGTTGCAGGCGCTGGAGCGCGATTGAGAAGGATCTTGCACATTTGAGGAATAAACTGGTGACTCTAACCCTCGTTACGGATCCATTTGGAGATTGGACCGCGAGCCAGCTCCGTCAAGCTTTTCCTGACCAGTGCGTTCACTTTAAAGATCATTTTGTCGTCGATTGCTCGCTACCAATGGCAGCCCGAATCTCCAAACATCACAGGTATTATGCTCGCCGCGCTCTCCGACACACGGTAGTGGAGGTTTGCGACCGGCCCGAGCAAATGCTGTCCGAATGGTCCGAATTGTATGGCTTCGTTATTAGGAAATATAGCCTAAAAGGGATTCAAGCATTCTCAAGTAAAGCATTCGTTATGCAGCTTCAGGTGCCTGGATTGCTTGTCTTTCGCGCCCGCTATAAGGGTGAAACAGTGGCGGCCCAATTATGGTTTCTACAAGATCGTATTGCTTACAATCATTTGGTTGCTTGTTCTGACGTAGGCTACCAGCAATTTGCTGCTTATGCGCTGTACTGGGAGTCACTCTCGTATCTCGCGAATCGTGTCGATTGGATAGATCTCGGCTCATCGGCTGGTCTTAGCTCACGTGACACGGATGGTTTATCGCGGTTTAAGCGCGGCTGGTCGGATGAGATCCGACCCATATACCTCTGCGGCCGCATTTTCGATCGCGTCGCTTATGATTTACTGGCGACTCCAACACGAGGGACGGAAATTGCTTATTTTCCGGCATATCGCTATGGAGAATATAGCTAAACGGCCGCAACATGGGAGATTGGTCCCGATAACTTTTTCGGGTTGTGAGGATGTCGCGATATCTCTTATCTGTTCTAGGCAGCAAACCTGCCTTTGAGACACCCCTCCATGTCGGCCGGCCGAACGTCGGCGACCGGTCCACTCTCATGCGCCGACTCGATGACATGCTCGACCGCAACTGGCTAACCAATGACGGACCTCTCGTGCGTGAGCTTGAGCAGCGTATCGCTGCCTACATTGGCGTCGAGCATTGCGTGGCCATGTGCAGCGCCACCGTCGCCCTGGAGATCGCGATTCGAGGAGCCGGGCTGACCGGCGAGGTCATTGTTCCTTCCTTCACGTTCGTGGCCACCGCTCACGCCCTCCAGTGGCAGGAGATCACTCCAGTCTTCTGCGACATCGACCCGCGCACGCACAACCTCGACCCAGAACGCGTCGAGCGAATGATCACGCCCCGCACCACAGGCATCATTGGCGTCCATCTCTGGGGTCGGCCGTGCGATATCGAGCGTCTGAACGCTATTGCCGATCGTCGCAATCTGACATTGATGTTTGACGCCGCCCATGCCTTTGGGTGCTCTCACCAGGGGCAGATGATCGGATCGTTCGGGCGGTGTGAAGTCTTCAGCTTTCACGCCACCAAGTTCCTCAGCTCATTCGAGGGCGGCGCGATCGTCACCAACGACCGAGAGTTCGCCGACAAGCTCCGCCTGATGCGGAATTTTGGATTTGCCGGCTATGACAACGTCATTTACATCGGCACCAACGGGAAGATGACCGAGGCGTCGGCCGCCATGGGGTTGACCAATTTCGATAGTCTGGATGATTTCGTCGCGGTTAATCGCCGGAACTATGAAGCTTACACGAACGTGCTCGGCGAGGTTCCTGGCCTGTCGCTGCTGACCTATAATCGCTCGGAACGCAACAACTACCAGTACATTGTTGTCGAGGTCGATGCGGAGCGGTTCGGGTTGGACCGGGATGAGCTGGTGTCAGTGTTGCACGCCGAGAACGTTCTGGCTCGCCGCTACTTCTATCCGGGCGTCCATCGCATGGAGCCTTACCGCTCGTTCTTCCCGCACACGGGACTATTGCTTCCCGAAACCGAGTGGCTGGCCGCTCGCGTCTTCCTTCTGCCGACTGGACAGAACATCGACGAAAAAACCATTGGCACGATTGGAAGCATCCTCCGAGGCGCTCACGAAGCCGCCGCTGACATTCGCCGCGCGCTCCGGCTCCGCGCGACGAGAGGAGGGGTGCCGTCATGAATCCCTCGCCAAAGCTCAGCGTGTGCATGATTACGCACAATCAGGAACGCTACATCGAGCAGGCAGTGCGTAGCGCTCTCATGCAGAAAACGGAGTTTGAATACGAGATCGTGATCGGTGAGGATTGCTCCACGGATCGGACGCGAGAGATCTTGCAACGGCTGAACGCCGAACATTCGGGATGCCTCCGATTGCTGTTGCCAGATCGCAATCTGGGGGCGGTCTGTAATTTTCGAGAGACCTATGCGGCATGTCAGGGGGAATACGTCGCCCTGCTCGAAGGAGACGACTACTGGACCGATCCCCACAAGCTCCAGCGACAGGTGCAAGCGCTCACCGCTCATCCCGACTGGAGCGCCTGTTTTCATCCGGTTCGATACGTGAATCAGCTTGGCGAGGACAGCAACATAATTCATCCGCGGCACGCACCTCTGGAGGTGACGATCCGAGATCTCTTCGAGCAGAACTTGATCCAGACCTGCTCCCTCGTCCTCCGTCGACAGCGAATGCCAACGATGCCGGAGTGGTTCCTCAACTTGAAGCTCGACGACTGGCCGCTGGTTATGCTGCTCTCGGAAACCGGTCCCATTGGCTTTCTCCCGGAGACGATGGCGGATTACCGCCGCCACCCGGATGGGGTGTGGTCGCCGCGGGATCCGCTCTATCACCTCCAGGAGGTCCTCACCATGTTCGCGGAGCTAGACCGCCGGACGGACGGTCGCTATGCCGCCGACATCCGCAAGGCGCGAAACAGCTTGCTCGCGGACGCCTACAGTGACCTCCAACGGCTCCGGACAAGCTTGAGCTACCGCCTCGGGTTCGCCTTGACGGCCCCTCTGCGGCTCGTTTGCGACTTCGTCAGCCGGCAGCGACGGCCGCGTTTTGTATTTCCGCAGCGGAGAGAGAAGGAGTGATCGACCGCATTGACCTGCTGCTGGCCTCGCGCGGCAATCACTTCATGGTGGAGATTGCCGAGCTGTACCAGTCTGGGTTCGAGCAGCTCGGAGTGCCGTGCCGGATCGCCTTCGACGAGCCTCCGAATAAGGCAGATTCCCCGTCTGTTTATCCTGTGATCGTCGCTCCCCACGAGTATTTCGAGCTGTACGCGGATAAGGCTTATGGAAGGTCTCGGCGAAGAGGGCTGGCGTCGCGGGCGGCGGTGCTGAACACAGAGAGGCCCGGCAGCCCCTGGTTTGACTTGTCATGGACGGCGGCGCGCCACGCTCAAGCCGTGTTTGACATGAACCAATCCGGGGCGGCCGCTTTCGTCCGGCTGGGGGTGCCGGCCATCTACGCTCCCATCGGATATGCCCCGACGCTGGAAAACGTCGGCGGCCCGCACGACAACAGCAAGCCGATCGATGTGGTCTTCCTGGGCCACGCCGCCCTCAAGCGCGACAGGTTCTTCGCCCGCCATCGGGATCTGTTCCAGAGGTACGAGTGCCGGCTCCTGTTTGTACCGATCAACCGGATTCGCGGCCCACACACGCCGAATTGCGTTTTCGGTCCAGAGCGAAACCGTCTACTCCGGTCCGCCAAGGTGCTGATAAACATTCACGCGACAGACGGCCGCTACTTCGAGTGGCATCGAGCCTTGTGCGCCATCGCCAACCGATGCCTGCTGGTGACCGAGACAAGCGACGGCGTTGCCCCCCTTGTTCCCGGCGAGCACATCGTCATGGCCGAAGAGGACTGCTTGGCCGAGGTGTGCGAGCACTATCTGCGGGACACGGAGGCACGCGTCGCAGTCACGGAGCGCGCCTACCGGCTGCTGAGAGACGAGCTTTCCATCGAAGGCTCGTGCCGGAGCATTCTCAATTCCGCCAGCTCGGAGGCCGCGGCCCCGGTCCGGCGGACACTGGCGGTGCAAGTGGCCGATGGCCGTGCTCGCGCTCATCAAGTCGGTCGGCAGCTCTTCTTAGTGCTGTGCTACAATCGGCTCACCAAAGCTGCCTTCGCCGCATGGCTCCGGGTTCGGACAACCTATTTGCAATGGTTCCGGGTCAGGGCTTACACCGCTCGGCGCGACGCGATCGTTTGCCGTCTGGCGTCGGTCGATCGCACTGAGGCCGGCTGCCGGCGCGACTACTCAGCGGTAGACAATGCCGCTTATCTCACGAGGGCGAAGCCGGCTGTGTCGGTCGTCGTCACCCTGTACAATTATGCCCGCTACGTGCGCGCCTGCCTTGAAAGCGCCGCGGCATCGGAGATCAACGAGCTATCCGAGGGCATCGAGATCGTGGTGGTGGACGATGCCTCGACGGACGGCGGGGCCGACGTGGTGAGCGATTTCATGTCGGCGTGTCCCGTTCCGCTCCGCCTGGTCCGCAAATCGACGAATACCGGACTCGCCGATGCTCGCAACGTTGGGCTGCGCGAGGCCCGCGCCGATTACGTCTTCATTCTCGACGCGGACAACCTCGTCTATCCGCGGTGCCTGGAACGACTGTACCAGACCATGCGCTCGGACAACCTGGCCGCCTCGTTCGGCGTGATTGCGTGCTTCGACGACCAGACCGGAGAGGGAGTGGGGCTGCTGTCGGCGTTCGCCTGGAACGTTCGGCAGCTGGTCCACGGCGCGTACCTCGACGCCATGGCGTTGTTCGACCGCGCCAAGGTGTTGGCCGTCGACGGCTACTCGACCGAGCTGGTACGCTACGGCTGGTTCGGCTGGGAGGACTACGACCTGTGGCTGAAGCTGGCGGAAGCCGGCCACGAGTGCCTGCTTTGTCCGCAAATCGTGGCCGCGTACAGGGTCCACTCCGCGTCCATGATTCGGGTCACCAATGCGTACCTCCCAAACTTCGTTCGCTACTTTAACGAGAAGTTCGCCGCCCTCGTCGAACGGATGGAGCCGATCGATTTCGCGTTCGGCTGGCCGCGAACAACCAAGACGGGCCGAGTAAGCCGAGCGAAGGACTCTAAACGGCAGGAAGCCCTGCCGTTCAATCGTGAAGATGTCCCCAAAAAGTCATTGGATGCGGGCTGAACGAGGATGGGGACCGACATCGTTGGTAAGACAAGAACCGAAACTCGCCCAGCTCGTCAGACCTTCGAGTATTAGGCAGTCCCCTCGGTTCGCGAATGTTGGCGTCGGGGTAGAGCGATGTTGTCGTATCTCCGGAAAATCTCCTGCAGGATTCAGGTGGCGATGGCGCGGTTTCCTCAGGTCTATCGATGGGGTTCCGCGAAACGCAAGCCCGACGGCTGGTGGAACCTTCTCCCTTTCACCACCCACAAGATCCAGATCGCGGACGGCCTCTGGACGGTCCACACAGGGGTCATTGCCGAGGCCGACGTCCGGAGTCACTTCGTCTTGGAAGCACTGGGTGGGAGCTTGGCCGGGAAATCAGTGGTCGATCTCGGGTGCCTTGAAGGCGGGTTCTCGGTCGCATTCGCCCGGCTGGGGGCCGAGCGTGTTCTTGGGATCGAAGCCCGTGAGATAAGTTACCGGCGTTGCGAGCTGGTGCGGCAGTTGCTGGGATTTCAAAACCTTCGCTTTGTCCACGGCGACTTCAAAGATGTCCTAGCCGCCACCGCGCCGTTCGACGTGGTGTTGGCCTGCGGAGTCCTGTACCACGTCTCCGATCCCGTTGCCCTGATCGATCAGATCTTCGCGAGCTGTACTCAACTGGCCTTAATCGACACGCATGTGGCAAACTCAGACAACCCTTTTCCGGGATGCGAGCCTGAAATAGTGACCCACACGTTCCGAGGCAAACAGTATCAAGGGATGGTTTTCACGGAGTTTCATTCATCGCGTTTTGTTGCCGAACGAGAGCAAGCGCTCTGGGCTGCCTGGAGCGATCAGAAATCCTTCTGGCCCACCGAAGAGGCGCTCGTTGAGATGCTTCGAGAGGCCGGATTCTCCCGAGTAGAGAAACTTGACCCTTCGAGTCGCGAAGAGCCTTTCTTTGTAGCGCCATTGAACCGGGTCGTGTACATGTGTTATCGGTCGAGTTCCCGGTCATGCTGCGCCTAAATGCCTTTATTGCGGCCGTAAACCGGTGTTGAGGTCTTTCCATGTTGCTTTCCGTCGCCATGTGTACTTACAACGGCGAAGCCTATTTGGAGGCGCAGCTGGCCAGCATCTCCGCACAATCGCGCCGGCCCGACGAGTTGATCGTGTGCGACGACAGCTCGTCGGATGCGACGTTGGCCATCGCACGACAATTCGCGGAGAAGGCCCCTTTTCCGGTCCATATCGAGGTCAATCCAGTCAACCTCGGCTCAACGCGGAACTTCGACAAGGCCATTCGTCTGTGCCGCGGCGAGATCATCGCGCTGGCGGACCAGGATGACGTTTGGCTGCCGGAAAAGTTGGCGATGCTGGAGCGGACCTTCGACAACGAGCCTGACTGTGGCCTCGCCTTCACCGATGCCGAGATGGTCGATCCGCAGCTGCGGCCGCTCGGCTACCGCCTCTGGGATGCGATCCATCTCTACCTGCGCGAACGCCAACTTTTTCGAGCCGGACATGCGTTCGCGTTGTTGTTGCGTCGCTATCGCGTCACCGGAGCGACGATGGCATTTCGTAGCCGACACAAGGATCTCATCCTGCCCATCCCCCCGCAATGGATTCACGACGCCTGGATCGCGTTGCTGATCGCGGCGGTCGATCTCTGCGTACCCGTGGAGCAGCCGTTGATCCGCTATCGCCAACATGCAACACAACAGCTGGGCGAACGCAAGCGCGGCCTCTATCAACAGTACTTGGTGGCCAAGCGGATGAGTCAAACAACTTATCAGGCAGTCGCGCATCGGTACACGCAGGCATGCGAGCGACTTCGATTGGCCAAGGCGCCAGAGGATAGACTCAGCGCTCTCGCGGCGAAGATTACTCATTTCCAACGCCGTACCGAGATGCACGCGCCCGGCATCTGGCGGCTGCCGCTGATTCTAAGAGAGCTGTGGAGCGGCAGGTATTCTCGCTATTCGCTGGGTTGGAAGTCGCTCGCCCAGGATTTGTTCTTGAATTGAAGGGCCAGCGCACCGCAGGTTCCTGTTTCAAGCTTGTGGAGATTCGTCGATGGTGGAGTCCAATTATGCTTGTTCGAGTACTGCTGAGGTGAGCCCGGTAGTTTCTCCTGGGTCGGGGAGCTGGGGTCGGCAAGAATGGATGGTGATGTTCGGATTGGCAATCGCCACCCTTGTTACTTTCAGTCCTGTCCTTTCCTGTGGGTTTATCAACTTCGACGATCAGGTATATGTCACCGATAATCCTCTTGTCCTGAAGGGATTGACGTGGGATGGTTTACGCTGGTCGCTCACAACTCTGCATTTCGGGAACTGGCATCCCCTCGTCTGGTGGTCGTTACAGCTCGATGCCGACCTTTACGGGCTTAACGCCACTGGATTTCACCGCACGAATCTCATTTGGCATACCGGAAGCGTCCTGCTCCTGTTTGCAGCGCTGCGTAACATGACCGGAACAACCTGGTACAGTGCCCTCGTTGCTGGCTTGTTTGCCGTGCATCCCCTCAACGTACAGTCGGTGGCATGGATAGCGGAGCGCAAAGGGGTAATAAGCATCTTTTTCTGGGTGCTCACCTTGTGGGCCTACGCTCGCTTTGCAGCACACCCTGGAACCAGGCGCTATCTCTTGGTATTTGTGGCATTTCTCCTGGGCCTGATGGCCAAACCAATGCTCATAACGCTCCCTGCTATTTTGCTACTCCTGGACTATTGGCCACTCAGACGCTGGCTTCCTGGCTCATCCCTCTCGACAACCAATCATGCGCAGGATGCCACCAACCCAGCGACTTTTCTACCTGCCGCTCACCTGCGGCTGATCGCGGAGAAGCTCCCCCTAATCGCAGTCTCCTTCGTGTTCACTTTGATTGCCTTCCAAGCCCAGGGGGCTTTGGGCGTCTTGCCCTCGACAAACGAGCTGTCTCTGGCCGCTCGGGTAAAAAATGCTCTGACTTCCACATGTTGGTATCTGGAGCGCGCACTTTTTCCGACACACCTTACAGCCTTTTACCCATCTCGCGGCGAAACGGTGCCGGGATGGCGTGCTGCCATCGCCACCGGACTGCTCATCGTGCTGACAATGTTGGCGACGGTGCTCCGCCGACGCGCTCCAGCCGCGTTCGTGGGTTGGCTATGGTACTTGATCGCGCTGGTTCCGGTCTGTGGTCTGGTTCAGGTCGGCCTTCAAATCCGAGCGGATCGGTGGAGTTACGTGCCCTTGATCGGCATCTTCCTGGCATGGGCTTGGGGATTCACCGCGCTAGGACAACGATGGCAGCATCCGCGGCTCTTAAGGGGCGTCTCCCTATTGTTTCTCATCTGGCTGGCGGTGACAAGTTGGACGAATGCCCATTATTGAAAGAGTAGTTATACCCTCTGGTCTCACGCTCTCCAGGTGACCGAAAAAAACTATGTCGGCTACAATTGCTTGGGACATGCTTTGGACGTCCAGGGCCATCCTCAGGAAGCAATTCGTTATTACCATGAGGCGCTCAAGCTTTGGCCAGACTACACGGACGCCCATCGAAACTTAGGAGTAGCCTTCTTTAATCAAGGCCAGAACACCAAGGCCATCTATCACTTCCGCGAAGTGTTGCGGACCCAGCCGAACAGCCTCGCGGGACATCATCTTCTGTCGAAGGCTTTGCAGAAGCAGGGACAAACGGCGGAAGCCATCGAAGAGCTCCACGAAGTGCTGCGCATCGACCCTCGTTTTGTAGCGGCGTACAACGATCTTGGTCTCATCTCCCTCGCGCAGGGGAACGGGACAGATGCCGTCGCCCATTTTCAGGAAGCGTTGCGAATCAGCCCAGAAAAAGCGGTACTCCATAGTAATCTGGGCCTGGCCCATGCGAAGCGTGGTGAATGGGGCCAGGCCGCGGCATGTTTCCAGCGCGCTTGCGAGCTGGCCCCTGAGAACCCCCTGTATCGTCGGAACCACAACGACGCGCTCAATCATGTGGAAGGAAGTGCAAAGCAATCCGGACAATCCGATTAACGACTGGCATACAAATGCTCGTCAGAGCCCGAATCAGGCCCAAGCGAAATCTCCACTTGGACGCGCCGCCGGGGCCGCTACCATGCGGATTCTTTGCTCATTTGAGCTGCGAAAAGGGGTTATCGGCTCGAAACGTCCGACCCTGTTGGTACAGATGTAGGCGATTCGTAATTGCGTCAGAGAGCGGCCCTTGGCCGTCCCCGCGGGCGCGGGCAAGCGTTTTTTCCGCGGCGTCAACGGCCTCCGGGAAGCGACCTGCCTCGGCGTATGCCGCGGCGAGAACGTCGAAAACGTGCGCATCCTTTTCGCCGATGGCCTGCTGGGCCTTCTCGGCGTTGATGACAGCGAGGTCGCCCCGGCGTTGCTGAGGGTCGGGATCGGTCGCCTGCCTCCAAGCTGTTTGCAGGTATTGCTCTGGCCAGCCGGGGTCGAGTCGGAGCGATTCCGCGTATTCCGCGCGGGCGGCAACTGTCTGTCCCAGATGATGGAGAACGTAGGCCAGACTGTGGTGATACGCGGGTTTCTCCGGTTCGAGAGCTATCGCTCGACGGCAGCTGTCGGCCGCCTCGGACCACTTTCCCTGCATCATCAAGGTGAAGCCCAAATAACGATAAAGCTCCGGACTTTCGGGCAGGATACGAAGAGTTTCTCGGAACTGATGAGCAGCCGCCGCCCATTCGCTTCGAGCGAACAACACTCTCGCCAAGTTGTTGTGCCCGAGAGGTTTGTCCGGCCGCCTTCGTACCGCCTCCTGAAAAAGTTGGCCAGCCGTATCGAGATCCCCCTTAATATACATAGCCTGTCCAAGATTACAGTAGGCGAAGTAATTATCGGAATCTAACTCTAGCGTGTGTGCCCACAAGATGACACTGTCATGCCAGTAATGAACTTGGGTCCAGCTGAGGAGCATGAAATAACTGAGGACAAACCCTCCGAGCCATGCCAACAGCCGCGGATGGCCCCAGCGGCGGCCCAGGTCCGCCAGGGCCCAGACGGCCAGAACAAATACGCCGATTAAGGGAATGTAGGTGTAGCGGTCCGCCCTCGATTGACTGCCGACCTGCACCAGGCCAATCACCGGAACAAGCGTCCCCACGTACCACAGCCAGCCCACCGGCAGGTAAGCGAAACGCCGTCTCCCCCACCAGGCCAACATTGTGAGTCCTGCAAGAGTTGCGATCGCTGCCATCACCTCCCCTACAGCGGGAGAAGTACGGGGATACGGATAGAGCACGGACAACGCCAAAGGCGAGATCGTCTGCCGCAGGTACTGCGCGTAACTGATCAGCGCGTTGCTCAGACGAATGGACAAGGGCAGGCCGCCGAGACTCGCAACGGCCTCCCCTCGTTGCTGGGCCCACACCGTAACGATGCACGAAGCGGCACTCATCGCCAGCAAGGGCAGCTTCTCCATCAGAAGACGCCAGAACGGCAAGAATGTTCCAAGCCTCTTCTCCTCGGGACACCAACGCTCCAGCGGCCAATAGTCCAGCAGCAACAGCAAAAAGGGCAGCGTAACCAGCATCGGCTTGGCTAGCAGGCTCAACGCCATCGCCAACGCGACTAGCACGTAACGGAGCCGAGACGGCGAGCGGGCATAGCCGACGTAAGCGCCCAGAGCCAAAAGACCGAAGAACGTGCTCAGCACATCCTTGCGTTCAGAAATCCAGGCCACCGACTCAACGTGCAGCGGATGGACCGCGAACAACGCCGCCACGAAGAAGCTACGCCAGGCAGCTCCGGTCAGCCAACGCAGGCTGGCGAACAAGAGCAGCGTGTTGGCCAAATGGAATCCGAGGTTCGTGAAGTGGAATCCTCGGGCCGACACGCCGTACAGCTGCACGTCCAGCATGAGCGAGAGCCAGGTCAGCGGGTGCCAGTTGGCCGCCACCGTTGTCGTCCATGCCCAGCGGAAGCTGGCCGCTGTCAGGCCCGACTGGACGTGATCGTTGTCCAGAATGTACTGTTCGTCATCGAAGTTGACGAAGTCGCAGCTCCACAGCGGACTGTAGGTGAGCAAGGTGAAGACACACAGCAAGAAGATTGCCACCAGTCCGTCGCGCCGGGCGATACGCGCCGGCGGAGGGGAAGGCATTGGCTTGGCATCAACCTTCGTCGAGCGACGATTAATCGAAGGCGGCATGGGAAGACTCAGGATCGAGGAGTGAGGATGAAAGAACGCAATCTTGGTTACTCTCGGCCGAAGCTCTCGGATCACGGTTGCCGCGGGGGGTGCTCGGCACGGAAGGGCCGCCCCTGCTTGTACAGCTGGAGACGTTTGGCGATGGCCGATTCGAGCCGCGTTTGTCCGTTGGCACGAGCGCGATCCAGCGCCTTTTCGGCGGCCACCACGGCGTCGGAGTAGCGGCCGGCTTCCGCGTAAGCGGCCGCGACCACGTCCAGCAGCAGCGCGTTCTGGTCGCCGAGGGCCTGTCCCACTTTCTCGGCATTGATGACGGCGAGGTCGCCGCGGCGGCGCAAAGGGTCGGGGTCGGTGGCTTGCAGCCACGCTCGCTGGAGGCAGCCCCGCGGCCAAGTCGGATCGAGCCGGAGCGCTTTTTGATACTCGGATTGGGCGGCCACTGTCTGGCCCAGGTGATGAAGGGCGTAGGCGAGGTTGTGATGGTACACGACTCTCTCCGGATGGAGCGCGGCCGCCTGGCGGAAGCAAGAGGCCGCCTCGCGCCACCGCCCTTGCATCATCAAGGCGAACCCCAGCTGGCGATGAACCTCCGCGTTCTCCGGCGTGCTCCGAAGGATTTCGCGGAAGTGATGAGCGGCGCCGGACCACTCCCTCCGCGACAGCGCTAAGCGGCCCAAGTGGGTGTGCGCGAGAGGATCCTCCGGCCGGATGCGCAGCGCTCCCAAAAAGTGTTGCTCGGCTCGGGCGAGGTCCCCTTGCTGAGATAGCGCCGATCCGAGATTCACTTGAGCAATGAGGTTCTCGGGATCTAACTTTAGCGCGTGTTCCCACAAGGCGACGCTGTCGTGCCAGTAATGCACCTGGGCCCAGCAAGTCAGCATGAGATAGCCAAGCACGACGGCCCCCAGGGAGGCCAGAAGTCGAGCACACTGCCAGCGCCGGGCCAGGTCCGCAAGGCCCCAAACCGCCAGGAGGAATACGCCGATGAGCGGGACGTAGGTATAACGGTCGGCCCGCGCCTGGTCGCCGACCTGCACCAGGCCGATCACCGGTACCAGCGTGCCCAGATACCATAGCCAGCCCACCGGCAGGTAGGGGAAGCGCCGCCTCTGCCACCACGCCCAAGCCGTAAGTGCCCCCAGCAGCACGGCCGCTCCGATCATCTCCGACATGCCCAGGGCAGCCCCCTGATGGGGATAGAACACCGACAGCTTCAGGGGCAGCACCGTCTGACGCAGGTATTGCACGTAACTGACCAGCGCGTTGCCCACGCGAGTTAGGAAGGGCAGAGAGGAGAGCGACTTGACCGCCCCTCCGCCGCCGTGCGCCGCCGCCGTGGCAGCACAGGAGGCGGCGCTGAGGGCCAGCAGGAGGAATTTCTCGACCACCAGCCGGTGCCACGATACCGGCGTTCCGACCACTCCCTCGCCGGCGCCGCAGCGCCCCAGGGGCCAGTAGTCCAGTAGCAGCAGCACGAAGGGCAGCGTCACCAGCATCGGCTTGGCCAGCTGGCTCAGGACCATCGCCAGCGCTACCAGCGCATAGCGGGGCGCAGACGGCGCGCGCACGTAATGAGCGTAGGCCGCCAGAGCCAGCAGCCCGAAGAACGTGCTGAGAACGTCCTTGCGCTCGGCGACCCAGGCCACGGACTCGACGTGCAGCGGATGCACCGCGAACAGGGCCGCCACGAAGAAGCTGCGCCAAGCCGCTGTGGTCAGGCTTTTGAGCAGGGCGAAAAGGAGCAAGGTGTTGGCCAGGTGGAGCAGCAGGTTAGTGGCGTGGAAACCGCGGGACGACAGGCCGTACAGCTGCGCGTCGAGCATAAGCGACAGCCAGGTCAGTGGGTGCCAGTTGGCCGCCGCCGTCGTCGTCCACGCCCAGCGGCAGCTGGCCGCTGTCAGGCCCGCCTGGACGTGGGAGTTCCCTGTAACGTAGTCGTAATCGTCGTAGTTAACGAACTCGCAGCTCCAAATCGGGCTGAAGGCAACGAAGGTGAGGATGGCCAGCAAGAGCGCCAGCAGCCCATCGCGCCGTCCGGCGCTTGTCGGCGGAGGAGAAGGCGTCGGCTTGGCAACAACCTTTGGCTCGCGACGAGAAATCGAGTGCGACATGAGGTAACTCAAGATCGAGCCAATGCATCGGAACGAAAAGAGGGTTGCGTCTACCCCCGCCATTCGCATCTGCATGTAAAATCTGTCTACCCGCAACGGTAGGCGCAATCACACTTTACCCATTTTGCCTGGCGCTGTCGTGAAAATTCGATGTGCGACATTTGTACCTCTCTCCTTTCTCCCCTCGCTGCCCTCGTTCGTTTCTTTCTTCGTTTTTTGCGTCTCCTTTCACACGGCTTATACATTCGGTCAGTAAAACTCCTTCGCGTGATGGATGTCGAAGGGAAGCTTGACGAGGCGAGAAGCGACATGAAGTTCGGCTCGACGAGGATCTCAGCGACGGAGAAAGGCTCTGATCCTGAGATGGTATCGAGGAGGATTGGTCATCCCATGACGAATCGCACCATAACCTCTACGGCCGGCCTTTGCACCTTGTTCTCCGTGTTGTCGCGCTATTGCCTAACTTCGCGGTTTATTATGAGTACCTTCACGCCATCTACTTTTTCGGGCAGTAGAGTACCCCCACTACCCAGGAACGCCCATCCGACAGCCCACGCCCAACGCCGAGAGGTTGCCGTCAACGAGAAAAAAGGGCTTCTCCGCGAATTGTCGAGGTTTTCCCGATTGTGTCCGAGAGGGGGGTTATCGTGGGTGTCGCCTGATTGAACGTTCACCTTGGGGGTGACAACGGAGTCAGGTGATTCGTGGTTTCTTTCTTCCAGGAGGTTCACCTAGTGAACAGGCAACGTGTGTCTCGCACGGCTCGCCGGGGTTTCACCCTGATCGAGATGCTGGTCGTCATCGCGATCATCGCCGTGCTCGTCGGATTGCTGCTGCCGGCTGTCCAGAAGGCTCGTGAGGCGGCCGCTCGTCAGCAGTGCGGCAACAACTTGAAGCAGATCGGTATCGCCATCCACAACTACTACGATCAGCACCAACACTTCCCGGACCCCGGCGAAGGCTCGCTGTTCGTGGGTGCTGCTGTGACGAACACCAATGTTTCCACGGCATCGGGTAGTGGGGCACCGACGGCGGGCGGCGGCGGCCTTTCGGCGTCAGCCGGTGCGGACATCTACAACGCGGCCCTTCTCGACGGGCCTGCTCCGAACGGGGCCGGTTATCCGACCATCCCAGCGGTGACAGCTGCCGGTCAATACTGCGGAACCTGGTTTTGGCCCAACGGCGTTTATGGCGCGGGGGCGGGCTCGCTCAGCATCACCGGTCTCTTGCCGCAGTTCTCCGGAACGTTTGCGACCGTTGGTCCCTTCACCTGCCAGTCGCTGTTCATGCGTCTCCTCCCCTTCATGGAGCAGGACGACATTTACAACGGCTACAACCTGACCAACCCGTACAACGACCCGACCGTTCCCCAGAACGGACAGATCGCTTCGAACGTCGTGCAGAGCTATCTGTGTCCGAGCAACCCTCTCCGTCCGGTCAACGGCCTGGATGCGTCCGGCTTCGGCTATGTCGATTACGGATGCACCGTCTATTGCGACATCGATCCGACAACTGGCATTCGCAACACCCATACCCGCATGTCCGGCGCCTTGCACGGCACCCGTGATGGGCAGGGTGTGACCCTGGGCAACATCCCCGACGGCTTGAGCAACACCGTCGCGGTGACGGAAGACGTCGGCCGCAATGAGCAGATGCCGGGTGCCTACCAGGATCCGCTCTCGGTGACGGTCGTACCAGGCGGCAACGGCGGCTCGATCCAGATTGCCCGCTGCTTCTGGCGCTGGGCGGACCCGGATAGCGGCTTCGGCGTGTCCGGCGATCCGCAAGCCTATGGCTCCAACGGCAGCAGCTCCGGCCTCGCGGCTGCCGGCTATACAGGACTCATCAACAACGGTCGCGCCAAGCTGATCAACAACAACAAGTATCCCTTCGGCGGACCGACGACCTGCATCTGGAATGCCCAGACCAACTGCGGTCCCAACGATGAGGTGTTCGGCTTCCACGGCACGGGTGCCAACATCCTGTTCATGGACGGGCACGTCACCTACATGGACGAGAACGTGGATTCGATCTTCTTCCGTCGCTTGGTAACGTCCGGCGAGCGCATCAGTCCGAGTCAACAGCCCGGTACAACCGCGCCTGTCCAGACCGCGACGGTGACCGTCTTCGAGTACTAAGCAACCGTGTTCCAGGCAATTTCGCTTGGCCGAAGGCCCGCTCCGAAAGAGTGGGCCTTCGGGTCTTTTTTCCTACAATCAGCAAGAGCCATTCACTCGTTCGTTTACGTTTCGCAGGCCGGACTGAGGGGTGAGGCGCGCTTGTTAGATCAGGTTTACCAGAACAGATGCTGTTGAGGAATCCCATGAGCAAGTCATTCGTTAACCGACTTTTGTTGGTTATTGGCTTCACGGTCGGAATGGTCGGCTGCGGCGGACAGCGCACCCTGCCTGTGAAACAAACGTACCCCGTCACGGGCAGGCTCACTCTGAAAGGAAAGCCGGTAGCATTCGCGATTATCCACCTCTCTCCCCAGGAGGGCAAAGGAGCCGAGGCGACGGGTTACTCGGACAAAGACGGCAACGTTCAGTTCCGCACTTACTCCAATAATGAGATGGACGGAGTAGCACCCGGCGAGTACAGCGTGGAAGTCGAGCCGTACAACGCCACGATATTCTTAGGGACGCGGCCCAAACCCGGTGAGACGCCGTCGCCGGTCCCGGTGGAGATACAGCACCCAGACACAACTGTGGTGGTCGATGAAACCACGACCGAGATCCCAATCCAGTTATAAGGGGCCTCCGCTGAGAGATTGTTGCGAAAGCCCCTTGCAGCTGAGCGCTTCTGCGGCTTCGCGAAGCCGCAAGCGGCTTTCACAACAGACGTTCCGCGAACGAGGGCAGGGTATAGAGAGCGCGCGGAAGACCTTTTGTGTATCCGCCGGACCCTGGCCGGAGACCTTGGCCATGCCGTCTTCCTCTGGACAAAAGCAGCCCCGACGCCAAGGCTTCACCCTGATCGAGATGCTGGTGGTGATCGCCATAATCGGGGTGCTGGTCGGCATCATCATTCCAGCGATTTTCCAGGCGCGGGAGGCGGCGAATCGGACGGCTTGCGCCAACAATCTCAAACAGATCGGCGTGGCGATCTCCAGTCTCTACGATCAGCAGCAGCACTACCCCGACGTGGGCAAGGGATCGCTGTTCCTGGGTGGCCTGGGCAAGAACACCAGCGTCGCCAACCCAGTGGCGGCGTTCAATGCCCAGCGCTTGGACGGACCGGCCCCGGCCGCCTCTGGTGCGGAGCCTGTCATCCCACCAGGGCAAACATACCCTCCCAAAACCTGGTTTTGGCCCAACGGCGTCCAGGGCGCTGCCGGCGCTTTCACCACCGTCTCCACTCCCGCCGTGGTCGGTCTGTTGCCGCAGCTCAACTACACCACCGGTCCGTTTACCTCCCAGTCGCTGTTCACGCGCATCCTGTCGATGATGGAGCACGACGACATCGGCGGCAAATACACCTTCGTTCGTCCCTATAACGATCCCGCGGCGCCGCTGAATCAGTCGATCGCCCAAAACGCCATTTCCGCGTTCCTGTGTCCGAGCAATCCGCTGCGTCCCTCCAACGGTCAGGACGCCAACGGCTATGGCTACGTCGATTATGGGCCTACCATCTTTACCGATATCGACCCGGTCAGCGGTGTGCGCAATAGTTACACCCGCATGGTCGGCGGCATGCACGGCACCTTTACCGGCGAGGGCGTCTCAGGATCCCGGATCGTTGACGGTTTGAGCAATACCATTGCCGTTGCCGAAGACGCGGGCCGTAACGAGGAAATGCCCGGCACCTTCGTGGATCCGCTCGGAGCAGCCGGGGCGGGCGGCGGCGCTCCCGGAACGGGGATAGCCCGCAGCTTCTGGCGCTGGGCGGAGCCGGACACAGGCATTGGCGTTTCCGGCGATCCCCTTGCGGGCAACGGTCTTGGCGTGCCCACGGCCGGGTACGTCGGTCTTCTCTATGGGCACGCCAAGGTCATAAACAACAATAAATCTCCCTTCGGCGGCCCAGCGCTTTGCCCGTGGCTGAACGTCACCGACTGTGGTCCCAACGACGAGGTGTTTAGCTTCCATGGTTCGGGCGCCAATGTGCTGTTCATGGACGGCCACGTCACCTTCATGAATGAGGATATCGATGCGATCGTTTTCCGCCGCCTGGTGACGGCGGCGGAACAGATCGCTCCGTAGAGCAGCGCCGTCGTCGAGCCGATTCTCGACCATGAACGAGTGGAGATCCTCCCTATGCCTCATCGCCTGGCCGCGATGACTTCTTTCGCTGTCGTCGCGGCTGTCTTCAGCGGCTGCCTGCCTGCGGCCACCGAGCCAAAGCCGAACGGCTATCCTTACCAGGAATGCCGTTTGATTGTTCAATGGATTCGCGTTACCACAAAGGACACGGAAGCCCAAATCCTCAAGTGGGGACCGCGCGAAGTGGTAACGGCCGAGACGGGCGAGGCGGAAGCGGTCATCATCGAGGCTCGCTACCGCGCCAACATCAATCGTATTCCTGGCGTTTGGTCGCAGACATTCCGCGTGCAGAACAAACGAGTCAGCGAAGAGACCGAGCGTATCAAGGAGGACACAGCCGACGAAAGTCGAGCCGGGGAAGGCAGCTGAGAAGAGAAAGCCGATCAGATTCGACTGCCTTTACCATTCGACAACGAGGGACGGGAAAGTGAGTGGTTAATTTAACCTAAATGACTTTGTTTCTTCATCTTTTCCGACCCTTTCTTCGATATGGGTGGAAGTCATGAAGCTCTCCCGCGGTAATCAACTGCTTCTTGGCGGTGCTGGTATCGTTCTTTTGCTGGTCATCGGACTGATTGTTTTTGCCACGAGCGGAAGCAATAAGATCGAGAAAATAAAGGATCCGAACGTCTGCGAGTTCTGCGGCCGAAAATTCCCCAAAAGCAAAATATGCCTGACCTGCATGGCGGAAATGGGCAGGGAAGAATACGAGGCCAGACGTGCCAGGAAAGAATGGTACAACAGTCCCGCCATCGCCACGGCGGTCATCAGCGTTCTGTGCGTCTTGATACTTATCCACATTAGCATCTTGCTGTGGAAGCGACGCGGACGCAAGAAAGCAGAAGTTGAGTACCACACGCGCTGCAAGAAGTGTGGACGCAAGCTGCGCTACCGTGAGAGCCAGATCAATCGGCTTGGAAAGTGCCCACTCTGCCAGAAACCGCTTGTCTTTCCCAAGCCGCCGGACGTAGTGAAAATGCGGGCGAGTCCCTGGGTGAAGATCGTGAAAATCGCTCGCGCCGTGTGGGACTGAGGGGATTTGAGTGGTTGGAGCAAGCTCGTCGGAGCTCTTGGACCGCATGACGAGGGGAGTGTAACCATGTATAGATCAAGCTTGAAGACACACCGAGTACGCCAGGGATTCACCCTGATTGAGATGCTCGTCGTCATCGGAATCATCGCCGTGCTCATGGCCATCATACTGCCGGCGGTTTTCCGGGCGCAGGAATCTTCCAATCGCGCAAACTGCATGAACAACTTAAGGCAAATCGGCATAGCATTCGTGAATCATTCTGAACAATTGGGCTATTATCCGACGGCTGGAGCGGGCGACTGGGCTGCGCCGACGTACACATCCCAAACCGCTGGCGGCAGCGGAAGCGGCGGCGGATCCTCTTACACTGAATACAACCCGATCGGGGGATTCCGACAGGACGCCGGTTGGGGCTATCAGATCCTTCCCTATCTCGACGCCGAGCCGATCTGGAATGGGACCACGCCGACATCGGTCCTCGGGGGGTCCTACACCGGCGCCGCCCAAAACATGGCGTACTCCATCAGCGAGCCGTTGAAGTTCTTCTTCTGCCCTAGCCGGCGCGCGCCGACCACAAACCCAGCCTACGAAAATGCCAAGTTCCCAATGGAAAGCGCTTACAGTGCCTACCACAATACTTCCTTCGTCGTCGCCCTGAACGATTATGCCGCTTGCAACGGCAGCATGCCAGTCGGCTCAGCCTCCAACTACCCCAAGGTTCCGGGTAACGGTGCCGTCCAGAGCCAGGTGAACGGTCGAGCTACCGTCGCCCCCACCGACGTTCGCGACGGCACGTCGTTTACCCTTCTCGTGGCGGAGAAAGCCGCCAATCCCAAGCTCGGACTCATTGTGAACGAAGATGATCTCGGCTATTTCTCCGGCTACGGCACGCCGAAAGTCGGGACGACGGCCGCAACCATCGGCGTGAATTTCAATACGATTCGCTTCACTTCAGCGAATTTGATGCCGATACGCGATGTCGAGCTAACCGCCACGGACTCGAATGGCAACCTTCTTCCAACCGGAGGCGCCTTCGGTTCGATCCACGCCAATGCCTTCAATGCGCTAATGTGCGATGGATCGGTGAGCGGGATCAGTTACGAGATCGCTCCAGCTGTCTATGCAGCCCTCGGAACCATTGCAGGTAATGAGATGATCAATTCCGGCGATCTGGCCTATTGATCGAGTCATCGACCCAGCTGCTGCAAGGTCCGGGATCCTCTTCTGGGCGTTGTTACAGGGGTGATGCTCGCCGCGCCGACAATCGAGGGAGAAAATCAACGAATGAACAGGCAGGAAAGGGCAGAATAG
>Ga0335075_10002433_pt1 | contig 30038 bp, 27 predicted proteins | sample Lox_Sample_24_FD_206723 | JGI IMG/M metagenome (GOLD analysis project Ga0335075, IMG submission 206723) | Soil microbial communities from Loxahatchee National Wildlife Refuge, Florida, United States - Lox_Sample_2.4 | ecosystem: Environmental > Terrestrial > Soil > Wetlands | place: USA...
GACCACCGTGCCCGCGCCGGTGCGCGTGTAGAAGCCGTAGATGCCGGCGCCGCCGGCGCGGATGCGTTCGGCCAGCGTGCCCTGCGGGTTGAACTCGAGCTCGAGCTCCTTCGACAGGTACTGCCGCTCGAACTCCTTGTTCTCGCCGACGTACGACGACACCATCTTGCGGATCTGTCGCGTCTCGAGCAGCAGCCCGAGGCCGAAGCCGTCGACGCCGGCGTTGTTGGAGATCACGGTCAGGTCCTTCGCGCCGCTGTCGCGCAGCGCGAGGATCAGGTTCTCCGGGATTCCGCACAGCCCGAAGCCGCCGGACATCACGGTCATGCCGTCGCGCGTCAGGCCGGCGAGCGCCGCCGTTGCATCCGCGCAGACCTTCATGGCGACACCAAACTACTGCGCATCGACCTGTTTCGCCGGATGCGCGGCCGCGAACGCGGACAGCTGGTTGCAGTTCTCCCAGATCAGCGCGAGCCGCGGATACTTCGCGGGCTCGACGCCGAAGCGTTGCGCCGCGAACATCTGCGGCACCAGGCAGCAGTCCGCCATCGTCGGCGTGTCGCCGTGCGAGAACCGGCCGGACAGGCGATCGCGCTCGAGGTGCGCGTCGTAGGCGTCCAGCCCGCGCGTGATCCACTCGCGCAGCCAGGTGGCGATCGCCGCGTCGTTCAGCTTCAGCACGTTCTTGAGGTACACCGTGGTGCTGGTGTTCTGCAGCGGCTGGATGTCGCTGGCGATGATCTGCGACAACATGCGCACGCGCGCGCGGTCGACCGGGTCGTGCGGGATCAGCTTGTTGCCGGGGAACACCTCGTCGAGGTATTCGATGATGGCCAGCGACTGCGTGATGCGCTGGCCGTCGTGCACCAGCGTCGGCACGCGGCTTTGCGGGTTCACGTCCTTGTACGCCGCGCCCCACTGCTCGCCGCCGTCCTTCACCAGGTTCACGCCGTGATAGGCGTACGGCAGCGACTTCAGACCGAGCGCGATGCGCACGCGGTACGACGCGGAGCTGCGCCAGAAACTGTAGAGCTCGAGGCTCAAATGACACCCCTGCGGATCTGGTCGAGTTCGATGGACTCGAACAATGCCTTGAAATTGCCTTCGCCGAAACCCTGGTTGCCCTTGCGCTGGATGATCTCGAAGAAGATGGGCCCGATGACGTTGGCGGTGAAGATCTGCAGCAGGATGCCTTCGTCGTTCGCCCCGCTGCCGTCGATCAGCACGCGCCGCTTGCGCAGCTCTTCGACGTCCTCGTGGTGGCCGGTCACGCGCTTGTCGACGCCTTCGTAGTACGTCTCCGGCGTGTCCTGGAACGCGACGCCGCGGCCGCGCAGCACGTCGACGGTGCGGTAGATGTCCTCGGTCGCGAGCGCGATGTGCTGGATGCCCTCGCCGTTGTACTCGCGCAGGTATTCCTCGATCTGCGACTTGTCGTCCTGCGATTCGTTGATGGGGATGCGGATCTTGCCGCACGGACTGGTCAGCGCCCGCGAGAACAGGCCGGTCTTCTTCCCCTCGATGTCGAAGTAGCGGATCTCGCGGAAGTTGAACAGCGTCTCGTAGAACTTCGCCCACTTGTCCATGTGGCCGCGGTGGACGTTGTGCGTCAGGTGGTCGATGTACGTGAGCCCGGCGGGCTCGAGTGGCTGCACCGGCACCGGCTTGAAGTCCACGTCGTAGATCGAGCGGTCGCCGTAGCGATCCACGAAGTAGATCAGCGAACCGCCGATGCCGACGATGGCCGGGATGTTCAGCTCCATCGGCCCGACGCTGCCGCGATGCGGCTCGGCGCCCAGCGACACGGCACGCGCGAACGCCGCGGCCGCGTCTTCGACGCGGAACCCCATCGCGCACACGGACGGGCCGTGCGCGGCGGCGAAGCGCTGGCCGAACGAATCCGGCTCGGCATTGATGATGAAGTTGATGTCGCCCTGCGAATGCAGCGTGACGTTCTTGCTGCGATGCCGGGCGGTGACGGGAAACCCGAGGCGCTCGAACAGGCTGCGCAGCAGTTGCGGATCGGGCGCGGTGTACTCGACGAACTCGAAGCCGTCGGTTCCCATCGGATTTGCGGTGGACGTGGCAGCCATCTCTGGCCTCCGGGGCGAAATTGATTTAGTTTCAATTGTAACCAATGACGCGCCGGCAAAAACTCCACCTCGAGAAATTTCTCCCCTTCCGGCTGTCGGTGCTGTCCAACACCGTCAGTTCCGCCATCGCCGCGGCCTATTTCGCGAATTTCGGGCTGTCGATCCCGGAGTGGCGCGTCATGGCGATCCTGGCGGCGAACCCGGGGCTGTCGGCCGCCGAGGTCACGGCGCGGACCGCCATGGACAAGGTCGCGGTCTCGCGCGCCGTGGCCACGCTGCTGGCGGCCGGGCGGCTGCGTCGCACCACCGTTCCCGCCGACCGGCGGCGCACGCACCTGGCGCTGACGCCGGCCGGCGAAAGCGTCTATTCCCGGGTCGTGCCCATGGCGCTGGAATACGAACGTCGTCTGCTCGCCCCGCTGTCGAAGCGCGATCGCGCGACGCTCGACCGCATCCTGCGCGAACTCCTGGGCCGCGCCGTCGAGCTCGGGCCGGCGCACGCGGACTGAAGTTATAATCGCGCGCCTTCGCACGGCGACTCGTCCTTTCCCTGAGGAATCGAAATGCTCGGCAAGATCCCCGCCGCCCGCCTCGCGTTGATCGAGAAGATAGTCGCCGCCGCCCGCCGGGCCGCGCCCCGCTCCCGCCAGGTCCTGGCCGCCGACTTCGTCCGCGCCTTCTTCCGCGGCGTGGCCGAGGAGGATCTGCGCGCGCACCGGCCAGCCGACCTGGCCGCCGCCGCCCTGGCGCACCTCGACTTCGGCCGCGTGCGCCGCGGCTCGCAGGTGCTGGTGGATCTCGCGCCGCCGCTGAACCCCGCGTCTCCCACGGCGGCGCACCGCGCGCTGGTGCGCGTCGTCGCGCCGGACATGCCGTTCCTGGTCGACTCGATCGGCATCGTGTTCAGCCAGATGAACATCGCCGTGCACCTCATCGTCCACCCGGTGCTCGGCGCGCGCCGTGACGCGCGCGGCGGTCTGCGCGCCGTCGGCACGGACCCGCGCGGCTCCCGCCTCGAGTCCTGGCAGATGATGGAGATCGACCGGCCGCGCGACGACGCCGAAGCCGCCGCGCTGCTGCGCCGCCTGCACACGGCGCTCGAGGACGTGCGCAAGGCCGTCGCCGACTTCCCGCGCATGCTCGAACGAGTGCGCGCCGTCGCCAACGAGCTCGAACGCGACAAACTACCCGTGCCGCAGTCGCACGCCGCCGAAGCGCGCGCCCTGCTGACCTGGATGCACGACGGCCACTTCGTGTTCCTCGGTTATCGTTACTACCGCCTGAAGCGCGGCCGCGCGCGCGACGCGCTGGTGCGCGACACCGACAGCGGCCTCGGCATCCTCAGGAACGGCCGCAAGTCACCGCCGCCCATCGTGTTGTCCGGTCCGCTGCGCCGCCAGGCGCGCTCGCCCGACCTGCTGGTCCTGACGAAGGCGAACACGCCGTCCACCGTGCACCGTTCGAGCTACCTCGACTACATCGGTGTGAAGACCTTTGACAGCGCCGGCAACGTCACCGGCGAGCACCGCTTCCTCGGTCTGTGGACCTCGAGCGCCTATCACAAGCCGCCGTCCGAGATCCCGCTGCTGCGCCGGAAGCTCGAGGCCGTCATCCAGCACTTCGGCCTGCCGCCGCAGAGCCACGACGCCAAGTCCGTCGTGAACGTCGTCGAGACGTTCCCGCGCGACGAGCTGTTCCAGACGCCGATCAACGAGCTCATCCCGAGCGTGCGCGGCATCGTCAATCTCTACGAGCGTCGCCGCGTGCGCCTGTTCGCGCGCCGCGACAGCTACGAACGTTTCTACTCCTGCCTCGTCTACGTGCCGCGCGACCGCTACAACACCGAGGTGCGCGAGAAGATCGAACGCATCGTGCGCGAGCGCTTCGGCGGCACGCAGGTCGAGACGCAGGTGCAGATCTCCGACTCCATGCTGGCGCGGCTGCACGTGCTGGTGCGCACGCCGCAGGGTGCGCCGGCCGTCGAACACATCGCGGACATCGAGGCCGAGATCGCCGCCGCCGCGATGACCTGGGAAGACCGGCTGCAGCACGCGCTGGTCGAACGCGGCGTCGAGCGCGAGGCGATCGATCTCGCGGCGCGTTACGCGAAGGCGTTCCCGCCGGCCTACCGCGCGGATGTCGAGCCCGCCCAGGCGCTCGACGACATCGCCGATCTCGAGGCGCTGGCCGCGAACCCCGCGGTGCCGCAGCTCAACCTTCGCGCGCACGACCGGGACCCGCGCGGCCGGCTGCACCTGCGCGTGCTGCAGGCCGGCGACCCGATCTCGATCTCCGACATCCTGCCGATGCTCGAGAACTTCGGCCTGCGCGTCGTCGCCGAACATCCCTACCAGATGGCCGGCAGCGAGCGCGGCGCCTGGATCCAGGACTTCGAGCTCGAGGCACGCGATCTCAAGCGCGCCGACGTCGCGTTGCTCGAGCCGCTGTTCAAGGAAGCGTTCCTCGCCGCGTGGCGTGGCGACATCGAGAACGACGGCTTCAACCGCCTGCTGCTGGCCGCGCAACTCGGTGCGCGCGAGATCGTCGTGTTGCGCGCCTACTGCCGCTACCTGCTGCAGACCGGCATCCCGTTCAGCCAGGCGTACATGGAGCGCGTGCTGGTCGGCCAGTCGGCGATCGCGCGATCGCTCGTGCGGCTGTTCCAGACGCAGTTCGCGCTCGACGGCAAGGCGCGCGAGAGTGCCGCCGAACGCATCCGCCAGGGCATCCTGCGCGCGCTCGACAAGGTGCAGAGCCTCGACGAGGACCGAATCCTGCGCGGCTATCTATCGGTGATCCGGGCGACGCTGCGGACGAACTATTACCAGCCTGCCGCCGACGGCCAGCCCAAGAGCTGGGTGTCGTTCAAGCTCGATCCGCAGCAGATCCCCGAGCTGCCGTTGCCGAAACCGAAGTTCGAGATCTTCGTGTACAGCCCGCGCGTCGAGGGCGTGCACCTGCGCATGGCGAACGTCGCGCGCGGTGGCCTCCGCTGGTCGGATCGCCGCGAAGATTTCCGCACGGAAGTGCTGGGCCTCATGAAGGCGCAGAACGTCAAGAACACCGTGATCGTGCCGGCCGGCGCGAAGGGCGGGTTCTATCCGAAGAAGCTCGCAGGCCTGTCGCGCGAGGATTTCCAGAAGGAAGGCGTGGCGAGCTACCAGACGTTCATCCGCGGCCTGCTCGACGTCACGGACAACATCGTCAACGGCCGCACGGTCGTCAGGCCGGGCATCGTGCGCCGCGATGGCGACGATCCGTATCTCGTGGTCGCGGCCGACAAGGGCACCGCCACCTTCTCGGACATCGCCAACGCGATCTCCATCGAATACGGCCACTGGCTGGGCGACGCGTTCGCATCCGGCGGCTCGGCCGGCTACGACCACAAGGGCATGGGCATCACCGCGCGCGGCGCGTGGGAATGCGTGAAGCGCCACTTCCGCGAGATCGGCACGGACATCCAGTCGCAGCCGTTCACCGTCGCGGGCATCGGCGACATGTCCGGCGACGTGTTCGGCAACGGCATGCTGCTGTCGAAACACATCCGGCTCGTGGCGGCCTTCGACCACCGCCACATCTTCCTCGATCCGTCGCCCGACGCGGCGGCGAGCTTCCGCGAGCGCGAACGGCTGTTCAAACTACCGCGCTCGAGCTGGGACGACTACTCGCGCATGCTCATCTCGCGCGGCGGCGGCGTCTTCGCGCGGTCGCTGAAATCCATCCCGCTGAGCGCGGAGGCGCAGAAGCTGCTCGACATCGCCGCCACGGCGGCGACGCCGGTCGAAGTCATGCGCGCCATCCTGCGCCTGCGCGTCGACCTGCTGTGGAACGGCGGCATCGGGACCTACGTGAAGGCGCACGACGAATCGCAGGGCGACGCGCGCGATCGCGCCAACGACTCGATCCGCGCCGACGGCCGCGAGATCCGCGCCAAGGTGATCGGCGAAGGCGGCAACCTCGGCTGCACGCAGCGCGGCCGCGTGGAATACGCCCAGTCCGGCGGACCCGAAAACACCGGCGGCCGCATCAACACCGACTTCATCGACAACTCGGCCGGCGTCAACACCTCCGATGTCGAGGTCAACATCAAGATCCTGTTGTCGGACGTCATGCGCAAGGGCCGGCTCACGCGCGCGGCGCGCGACAAGTTCCTCGCCGGCATGACGAACGAGGTCGGCGACATCGTCCTGCACAACAACTATCTGCAGAGCCAGGCGCTGTCCGTGCTCGAGCAGCGCGCGCCCGAGCGGCTCAGCGAGTACCAGAGCCTGGTCCGCACGCTCGAGCGCACGGGCCACCTCAACCGCGCGATCGAGTACCTGCCGGCGGAGGACGAGTTCCTCGAACGCCGCAAGCAGCGACTGGGTCTCACGCGGCCGGAGCTCGCCGTCGTGCTGGCGTACAGCAAGATCTGGCTGAGCAATCACCTGCTCGACTCGGACCTGCCCGACGACCCATACTTCGCCAGCGAAGTGCAGCGTTATTTCCCGAAGCCGATGCGCAGGAAGTACGCGCGCGAGATCCCGCAGCACCGCCTGCGCCGCGAGATAGTCACGACGCAGACCACGAACAGCCTCGTGAACCGCATGGGCCCGGTGTTCGTCACTCGCGCGCAGGAGGACACCGATGCCGATCCGGCCGCGATCGCCCGAGCCTACTCCATCGCGCGCGAGATCTACTCGATGCGCACGTTGTGGTTCGACATCGAGTCGCTGGACAACCGCGTGCCGGCGAACGTGCAGTACGGCATGTTCTACCGCGCCGCGCGGCTGCTGCGGCACACGTCGTACTGGCTGCTGCGCGAACGCGGCAAGAACCTGCACATCGAGAATTCCGTGCGCGAGCTGCGTCCCGGCGTGGAACAGCTGGCCGACAGCATCGATGCGGTGATCGGCGGCGCCGCGCGCGAGCAGCACGACGCGATCCGCGCCGAGCTCGCCGGGGGCGGCGTGCCCGAGAAGGTGGCGCAGCGCGTCGCGCGACTGTCGCTGCTGGAGCCGGCGCTCGACATCGTCGCGCTCGCGGCCAGCGAGAAGACACCCGTGGCCGAAGTGGCGCGCGCCTACTTCGAGCTGGGCGTCGCGCTCGGCCTCGACTGGCTGCACCACGAGATCGACCGGCTGTCCGTCGACGGCAGCTGGCAGGCCACCGCGCGCACCGGTCTGCGCGACGCCGCGATGCGCGCGCACCGCGAGCTCACCCAGCAGGTGCTGCGCACGCGCGGCACGTCGCGCGTCGCCGAGAAGCTGGCGCGCTGGAGCGCGGCGCGCGGCGAGGTGCTGGCGAGCTGGAAACGCACGCTGGCCGAGATGCGCGCGGTCGGCACCGCCGACTTCGCGACGCTGACCGTCGGCGTCGACGCGGTGCGCAGCCTGTCGAGCGGCTGAGACCTTGCCCCGCGTCGCGCTGGTCATCACGACGCACGAACGACCGGATGCGCTGGCCGCGGTCCTCGACAGCGTCGCACGCCAACGCGACGCGCCGGACATCGTCGTCATCGCCGACGACGGCTCGGGCGCCGGGACTCGCGAGATCATCGCCGGCTTCCGCCGCCGCGCGCTCGTCCCGGTGCGCGACGTCCGGCAGGAGCACGAGGGATTCCGCGTCGCGCGGCTGCGCAACCTGGCGATCGCGGCCGTGGCGCCGGCCGACCCGGACTATCTCGTCTTCGTCGACGGCGACATGTTGCTGCATCCCGAATTCATCGCCGACCACCGGCGTTTCGCGCGCCCCGGCTGGTTCACGCAAGGCGTGCGCGTGCTGGCCGACGCAGCGTTGACGCGCCGGCTGCTCGCCGATCCGTCGCAGCCGCTGACGCCCGCCTCCACCGGCCTCGGCGGCCTGCGCCGCGCCTATCTACTCCACTCGCCGGCCGCCGCCGCGGCCGCGCGCGTGCTGGCCAACGGCCTGGTCGCCATCAAGTCCTGCAACTTCGCCGCGTGGCGCGACGATCTCGTCGGCGTCAACGGCTTCGACGAGGGTTTCTCCGGCTGGGGTCCCGAGGACAAGGAGCTGGCGCTGCGCCTGCGCCATGCGGGCGTGCGCCGGCAGACGCTGCTGTTCGGCGGCATCGCCGTCCACCTGCACCATCCGGCGGCATCGCGCGAGCGGCTGGCCGCGAACCTCGCGCGGCTCGAGACGACGCGCCGGGAGCGCCGCACGCGCGCCACCCACGGCCTGGACTCGCACCGCGACGCCTGAAACCGCGGCCATTTCGGTTACCATGGCGCCCCCTTTCGGAGGTCCCATGCCCGGCAAATTGATCCTCGTCCGCCACGGTCAGAGCACCTGGAACGTCGAAAACCTGTTCACGGGCTGGCACGACGTCGATCTCTCCGACCAGGGCCGCCACGAAGCGAAGTCCGCCGGCGCCGAGATCAGGAAGGCCGGCATCGTCCCCGACGTGGTGTTCACCTCCGTGCTCAAGCGCGCGATCCGCACGATGTGGCTGGTGCTCGACGAGCTGGACCTCATGTGGCTGCCGGTCGAACGCAGCTGGCGCCTGAACGAACGCCACTACGGCGCGCTGCAGGGACTCGACAAGGCCCAGACCGTCGAGAAGCACGGCGAGGCGCAGGTGAAGATCTGGCGCCGCAGCTACGACATCCCGCCGCCGGCGCTCGACGTCGCGGACGAACGTCACCCGATCCACGACCGCCGCTACGCGAAGCTCGATCCGCGCGTGCTGCCGGCCAGCGAATCGCTGAAGGACACGCTGGCCCGCGTGCTGCCGTTCTGGAACGACCGCATCGTCGCCGAGCTGAAGGCCGGCAAGAACGTGCTGGTGGTCGCGCACGGCAACAGCCTGCGCGCCGTCGTCAAGATGCTGGACGATGTCAGCGAAGCCGACATCACCGAGCTCAACATCCCGACCGGCGTGCCGCTGGTGTACGAGCTGGACGACCGGATCAAGCCGCTGAAGAGCGGTTATCTCGGCGACCCGGAGGCCATCAAGGCCGCCGCGGAAGCCGTCAAGAAGCAGACGGAAAAGAAGAAGTAGTTAGGTGGCGCCGCGGCCGCTGCCGGCGCTTCAGACGATGCCGGCGTCGGTGCGCGGCACTTCCTTCGCCGACCAGCCGTCGTAGCGGCCCTGCTTCGCCGTCGCCGCCTCGGTGAGCCGGCGGCTCAGCTCTTTCATGTCCGGCACCGTCAGCTTCATCGACTTGTGCGCATGCAGGCTGTAGCGCAGGTCGCCGTTCTCCGGCGTGTCGGACACGTCGGCGTCGAAGCCCTCGCCGCGCAGCTGGGTCGCGATCTCCTCGGCGGCCTCGGGCGTCGGGAACGCGAGGAAGAAATCCACGTCGTGCGGCTTGAAGGGATCGGACCCGCGCTTGCGCAGCTGGTCGATCAGGCGTTCGTCCCAGGAGTCGTTCTTCTGGTTGCGCAGCTTCTGCAGGTTCTGCCAGATGCGATACGCGGCGACCACGCCGCCGAGCGCCGCGAAGAAGTACATCCAGTTGGCGGACATCGCGGGCGACCCGTCACTCGTCTTCGGCGATCGTGACCTTGAGGCCCGACAACGCCTGGGTGATCTCGACCTGGCAGGACAGCCGCGAGTTCTCGCGGTAGTGAGACAGCTCGCCGAGCAGCTCGCGCTCGTCCGACATCGGCGGCGGCAGTTTTCCGATCCAGGCGGCGTCCACGTAGATGTGGCAGGTGGCGCAGGAGCACATGCCGCCACAGATGGCCGCGACGCCGTAATCCAGTTCGCGCAGCACTTCCATGACCTTGAGCCCCGGCTTCGCCTCCACCGCGTGCTCGACTCCGTCCCGATCGACTACCTGCAACGTCGCCATTCCGCTCAACCATGTCCCGTAATCCGCGCCGGATGGCGCGGCGCTAGTGTGCCCGGGATCAGGCTTCCGGCGCCAGCGAAACCAGCCGGCGCAACGCGCTCGATTCGAGCTGCAGGTCGGTGGACGGCACGACGCGCGACACGCGTCGGGCGCGATACCAGAGATATGTCAGAAGATTGAACACGTGCGTCAGCTCGACCAGCATCGCGTCGGTCGCGCCGAGCTCGTCGAGGCCCGCGGCCTGCAGCAGCAGGCCGCCGTGCGCCAGCGAGCGCGGGTAGTACGCCATCACGCAGGCGACGTCGAGCAGCGGGTCGGCGACCTGGGCGTATTCCCAGTCGATGAAGTAGACGCGATCCGCCGTCAGCACGTTGCCGTGGTGCAGATCCATGTGGACGATCGCGGGCGGGCGCTGCGCGGACTGCGAGCGCTCGATCGCCTCGTTGCCGCGGTCGAGCAGCGCCTGGATGCGGCCCGCGTCGGACGGATCGTGGCGCACGATGTGCTCGGCGTAGCGGCGCGCGGCGGCCATCGCGTCGAAGCGCGGCGCGCGCGGCGGCGGCAACGCGTGCAACGCGCGCATGCGCGAGCCCAGCGAGCGCAGGTCGCGCATGCGCGAGAAGTAGTGAGGCGTCCAGAGTCGCCCCTCGACGAAATCGGTGATCAGGCAGGAATGATCGGCCGCCGAGTACACGATCTGCGGCGCGATGCCGGCCTGCGCTGCCGCGTTGTGCAGCAGCAGCTCGCGTTCGCGATCGAGACCGGGGTCGAGTGCGGCGTTCTCGTTCATGCGCACGACGAAGCGGCCGCGCCGCGTGCGCACCAGGAAGCTGCGGTTCACCCGCCCGCCGCCGATGAGCTCCTGCGAATACGGCGCTTCGCCGTCCTCGCAGCCCGGCACGTGCAGCAGCAACGCGCCGGCGATCATGACGGCACCGCCGCCTGCGCCTTGAGGCGCCGGCGCCAGCCGACGAAACCCGCGGCGGCGATGATCACGAAGATGACGTTCAACAGGGCGAGCAACGGGAGATCCTGCACGTAGAAGAGGTACACCAGCACTCCGTCGATGACGATCCAGTAGATCCAGTTTTCGAGCTTCGCGCGCGCGGCCAGCCAGGTCGCGAACAGGCTGAACCACGTGGTCAGCGAGTCGAGCAGCGGCCACGCGGCGTTCGTCTCCGTCGCGAGCAGGTGCGCGCTGAGGAACGTGAGCCCGACGAGCACGACCGCGACGCCGAGATGCCAGAGCGGCGGCCACGTGCCGACGGGCAACTCGCCCTCGCCGGCACTGCGCGTCCAGCTCATCCAGCCGTACACGGACATGAAGACGTAGAACACCTGCAACGCCGCCTGCATCGGCAGTGCGCGCAGTCCCGCCAGCGCGGCGAGCAGCGCGGAGCCGAAGGCGCCGGCGATCCAGCACAGGCGATTGCGCCGCGCCGCGAGCACGACATACGCCACGCCCGCGATCGTCGCGAGCAGCTCGACGGCGCGCAGCAGTTCCGCCGGCACGATCAGCCCAGCGGGCCCAGCACCTTCATGACGAAAATGGATTTGCCGTCCTGTTCGAACGTGGGACGCAGCTCGCGCGTGAGTGCGTCCATGACGTCTTCGTAGCGACCGAACACCTGGGTGCTCATGTCGTTGGTCTGGACCTTGAATCGCCCGTCGGCGTTGAGGCGGTCGATGAAGCCGCGGATCGGCGGAATGAACTCGTTGCGCAGCGGATAGAGACTGATCTCGACGCCAATGTTCATCTGAACTCCGTCATCGGAATGTATACGCGACGGTCACGCCCGCGTGGCGCGGATCACCGGCCTGGACGTAACGAGTCGGCGTGAAATCCGGCGGCTCGTTGCCGAACCAGAATCCACGCTGCGAATAGTACTCGTCAAACAGGTTCCGCACCCAGACTTCTGCGCGCCAGTGATTCCCTGAGTACCCGGCCTTGAGGTTTGTCAGGACGCGTGCCGGCGCTCGCACGTCGTTGGTCTCGTCGAAATAGAAATCGTCGAGGCCCGAGACGTCGACGCGCGCGAAGAATCCGGCTGCACCACGATATTCCACGCCGAGATCGAACTGGTATTCCGGCGCGTGCGCCTGCTCGCGGCCGCTCAGATCCACGTCGCCGAAGTGATAGTCGAGATATCGTGCGCGCAGCAGCGCGCCGCGCGCGTCGAGCAACCAGCCAGTGGATAGGCGCCACTGCAGCGTACCCTCGACGCCGTAGTTCTCGCCCGACGCGGCATTGTCCGTGTACAGCACGAAAGTCAGGGGATTCCCCGGTTCGAGCTGCTCGCCGGTCGGCACCTGCTGGTCCTGGCGGCGCATGTAGAACAGCGCCACGTCGCCGCTGACATTGCCAGCGGCGGCGCGGAAGCCGATCTCGAGGTTGTGCAGCGTCTCGCCGTCGAAGCTGCGCTTCTCCACCGGCACCTCGGCGCCGATGTTGAAGCCGCCGGCCTTGTAGCCGCGCGACAGCGTGACGTACGCGCTGCTGCGTTCGCCGAGCTCGCGGCGCAGGCTCAACGAGCCGCCGACCATCGTCTCCACGGGCGCGAAGCGTGCGCCGTCGCTGTCCGCGTAGTCCGCGTCGCGGCGCTCGCCGCGCACGCCGAGCGACAGGACATTGGCGCCGCCGACGCGCCACTCGAGCTCGCCATAGGCCGCGAGGTTAGTGGCGCGGTAGTCGCTGCTGAACCGTGTATCGCCGTCGCCGTACAGGCGGTCGCGCCAGACGTCGTGCTGCTGCAGGTCCTCGTCGGTGCGCAGCGAATACACGCCGGCGAGCCAGGCGAAGTCGCCGCCGTTGGCCACCGATTCGCGCGACACGAGCCGCACGTCGGCGCTCAGCGTGTCGTGATCGCGATCGAAGCGCTGGAAATAGTCGTACGGAGAGTTCTCGCCCCAGCTGTCGTCGTTGCCCCAGTCGCCGTCGTACGAATACACGCCGCGCGACGTGCCGTACGAGAAGCGGCCGATGGTGTCGAACGACCCCGCACCGTCATAGTCGAGACGCACCGCCAGCGCGCGCGTCAGCTGCGTGTCCTGGCCCGGCTTGTCGGACAGCGTCGTGCGCGAATTGTCGATCGAGAACGCGTCGTAGCCGTTGTCGAGATCGGCCCACATCGCGGTGACGTCGGCACGCAGGTGCTCGAACGGTTCGGCGTGCAGGCGGAACCGCGCGCTGCTCTCGTCGTAGCCGTTGGTGTCGTCGCGATGCAAGTATGCGTTGCGGCGGAAACCGTCGCTTCGATAGTTGCCGGCCACCAGTCGCCACGCGGTTTCGCCGTCGCCGATCGGTCCGCCGATGACGCCGGTGGCGCCCCGGGTGCCGAAATCACCGAGCGTGACGTCGGCATTCGCTGCGGCGTCGCGCGAGGGCGCACGCGTGTTGACCGCGATCAACCCGGCCAGCGCGTTCGCGCCATAGGCCGTGCCCTGTGGGCCGCGCAGCACTTCGATTCGCTCGACGTCCGACAGCGTCGCGGGCATGCCGACGCCGGAGAAATCGATGCCGTCGATGAGGAAGCCCACCGAAGGATTCGGCGCGCCCTGCCACTGCGACAGCTCGCCGATGCCGCGCAACTGGAAATACCGCGGCCGCGACGTGCCGGCGGACCAGTTGAGGTTGGGCACGAGGCCGATGACGTCCTGGAAATGCTGGACGCCGGCGGACTCGAGCGTCTTCGCGTCGAGCACGGTGGCGCTGGCGGGCAGATCGCGCAGCTCGCGGTCGCGCAGGTCGGCGGTCACGACGATCTCGTCGATCGACGTGGCTTCGAGCGACGCGGCTTCACGCGGCGCGGCGTCCTGCGCCCCGGCGTGAAAACTGACAAACAAAAGTGGAACGGCGCCAATGGCGCGCAAAGAAGCGTGCATCCCTATCCCTCCGCCGGTACTAGCCGGATCAGGTTCTACGGGTTCGCGGACCATCCGCATCTCAGGCCAGCGCTGCGCGCCGACCACCCCGAGGCGACGCGGATAGTAGCGGAAATTCCGATTGCGGGTAGAATTCGCGGCCCGAATGAGCCGCCGCATCCGCATCTTCCAGGTCGACGCCTTCACCACGGATCGCTTCACGGGCAATCCGGCCGGCGTCGTGCTCGAAGCCGATTCACTGTCCGACGCGGAAATGCTCGCCATCGCCCGCGAGCTCAACAACGCGGATACCGCGTTCGTGCTGAAGCCGGACGGCCCGGATCACGACCTGCGCGTCCGGTTCTTCACGCCGCGCACCGAAGCGGGTTTCGTCGGACACGCCACCGTGGCCACGCATTTCGTGTTGTCGCGCGAAGGTGCGCCCGCTCTCGAGCGCACCTCGCCGCGCATCCGCCAGCGCCAGAAGTCCGGCCTCGTCGACATCGAGGTGCGTGGCGACGGCGCCGCACGCCGCATCGCCGTGCGCCAGCCGGCGCCGCCGCTCGGCCGCCAGCTGAACGATCGCGAACGCCTCGCGGTGCTCGATTCCCTCGCCCTCTCGACCGGCGACATCGACACGCGTTGCCCGCTGCGCATCGTGGGCGGTGCGGGCACGCGCCTGCTGATAGGCGTGCGCAGCACGGACCAGCTCAAGCAGTTGAAGCCCGACTTCTCGCGCCTGACTACCCTGTCCGCGCAGCTCGGCGCCGCCGGGTTCTTCGTGTTCACGCTGTCGCACGGCATGGCCGGCTGCCTGACGGAGTCGCGCATGTTCTGCCCGGCGCTCGGCATCCCCGAGGACCCGGTCAGCGGCAACGCGCACGGCCTGCTGGGCGCCTATCTAGCCGAACAGGGTCTGCTGCAGCACACGGGCAGCACCGCGAGCTTCACCGGCGCGCAGGGCCACCACGTGCACCGCGCCGGCCGCGTCGACGTCGAGCTGGAATTCAGCGCCGGCAAGCTCGACGGCGTGTGGATCGTCGGCCAGGCCGTGCAGATCTTCGAAACCGAGATGACGCTCTAGTGAGGCGCGAACCGGTTGGGATCGACATCCTGGCCGGCCTGTCCCTCGCGCAACGCCGACATCCCGCGGACCACCGAGTCCGGGATCATCGCCTCGGTCCAGCCCCGGTCCTTCGACGGCGCGTCGCCGACGCGCAGGATCACCAGCTCGCGTGACGGGATGACCCACAGGCGCTGCTCGCCCTCGGACTCCAGCCACACCGTGTCGTGCGCGGCGAACTCGCCGCCGACGTGCACCAACCAGCCGCGCTTCGCATCCTTCGCCACCGGCGTGAACATCTTCGTGACGAAATCGGGCGGCACCAGCTCGTTGCCCTCGAACACGCCGTGGCGCGACAGCAGCTCGCCGACGCGCATCCAGTCGCCGAGCCGCGCGGTCATGCAGCAGCTGGCGCGCACCGCGCCCGGCCCTTCCGCGGAGCGGCGCGCCATCGAGAAGGTGCCGCCCTCCATCGGTTTCCACAGGCGCTCGGCGACCACCGTCTCGTAACCTTGTTTGGTGAGCCGCTCGAGCGCCTCGGCCGCGAGATTGGCGCTCCAGCCCATGTCGTCGGCGACGTCGTGCGACAGCAGTTCCTTCAGACTCTTCTTGCCGCTCGGACCTTCGGCGAAACCCGGCACGTAGTTGGACATCGGCTGCTCGAGCCCCGGGATCAGGCGGTCCTCGACCGCGGAGCCCGCGGCGAGCGCCACCAGCACCGGCACGAACCCGGACAGCTCGACCGGCGTGTCGTAGTTCGTGTCGCCCCAGTACTTCTCGAACACGATGTGGCCGTTGTGCGCGACGACCAGCGCGCGCGTATTGCGCTCGCCCGCGTAGGTCGCGGCCTCGTCGAGCGCGACGCGATCGATGCCCGCTTCCTCGGGCGCGATGCGCGGCGGCGCCGGTCCGCCGGTCAGCGTCACCGTGACCGGCTCCGGCAGCGGATCCGAGAACCACCAGACCGCGCCCAGCAACGCCGCGAATGCACCGACCGCGAGCACGCCTAACTTCTTCATGCTTCCCCCAGATGATGAGAGGTGACCACGCGGCCGCCGGCGAGTTCCATCACGTGTGTCGTGTGCGCTGGCCATTCGTCGCGATGATGGGTCGCGATGACGCAGCTGCCGCCGCCGGCGATCCAGTCGTTGAGCCGGCGCGTCAGGTCGGCGCGGGTCGCGCGGTCGAGGCCGGCGAACGGCTCGTCCAGCAGCGCGAGCTTCGGCTCGCGCGTCCAGGCACGCGCGAACAGGACACGCCGCGCCTGGCCATACGACAGCTCGGCCATCGTGCGGTCGCGCATGCCGGCCATGCCGAAGCGTTTCAACGCGCGCAAAGCATGTTCGCGATCGGCGGCGGTGATCGAGTCGTTCAGACCGATGCTGGCGTAGCGGCCCGACGCCACCACCTCCATCACCGCCATCTTCGGCGCCTGCCAAGTCTGCAGGTGCGGCGCGACATACGCGGTACGCAGCTTGAACTTCTCCAGCGGCACGCCGGGCACGATGCCGTCGCGAACGATGTGCCCGCCGGACGCGACGCCGTGATCGCCATAGATGGTGCGGATCAGCGTCGTCTTGCCGGAGCCGTTGGCGCCGTGCACCACCCAGCAGTCGCCCTTCGCGACCGCGAGATCCACGCCGTGCAGGATGTGCGCGTCGTCGACGTGCACGTGCGCGTTCTTCAGTTCGACGAGCGTGCGCGGCCGGCGCGTCGACCTGCGAGAGATCTTCGGCGCGCCCGGCGCGAGGAAGGCGGACTGTTCCTGCCGCAGCAGGTGGCGCGCCGCGGCAGCGCGCATCGGGCCGCGCTGCTTCACGCGGCCGCGGTCGAGCTCGAGCAGGTGCGTCAGCACGTCGGGCACGTCTTCGCGCCGGTGCGTCGCGAACACCCAGGGCATCGACGATCTCGCCGTCGTCGCCAGCCACTTCATCAGGCGCGCGTGGTTGCCGGCGTCGAGACCGTTCGCGACCTCGTCGAGCAGCAACAGCTTCGGCCGGCTGGCCAGCGCGCGCGCGATGAGGACGAGACGCCGCTCGCCGTACGACATCGTGAGGAATCGGCGATCGGCCAGTGCCGCGATGCCGAGCCGCGCGAGGAATCCACCGACGCGTTTTTCTTCGGACGGTGTCAGCGGGCCGGCGGGGATGTCGGTGCGATGCAGGCCGGTGCCCACCACTTCGCGCGCGCGGAAATTCCACTCGTAGTGTTCGTAGCGGTCCTGCCGCTCGGCGCCGACGTACGCGATCTCCTCGCTGATGCCCGCGGGCTGATCGAAACTCTCGCCACGCCAGTGGTAGCGCCGCAGCTCGCGGTCGGTGGGCGTCGGCCACACCGCACCGGAGACCAGCTTCAGCAGTTGCGTCTTGCCGGCACCGTTCCCGCCGACCAGCAGCCAGCGCTGTCCCGGCTTGATGGACCACGACACGTCGCGCAAGACCGGGCGTTCGCCGCGGTCGAGAGCGATGCGGCGGAGCGTGACGGAGAGATGGGGGTCGCGGGCGCGCGGGGTCGGCATGCGGCGCCGGAGCTTACCGGCGAATCCGCCCCGGCGCGAGGCAGCCGGTGGTTACGAAGCAGCCAGCGAGGCGACCGGCTGATCTTCCGGCAGTCGCGCGTCCGGCGCGTGCCCGGGCAGGTGCGCCTCGGCGAACAGCGCGTCGAAGTCCGCGGCGAGCACGCTGTCGAACAGCTGCTCGATGTCGTCGAGCACGAAGTACGTCTTCTGGTAGGCGTCGATCAGGTAGTTCGTGCGCAGCACGCGGCGCAGGTCGAAGCCGATGCGCGCCGGGCCGGTGGCGCGCGTCGCGTAGATCGTCTCGCCGCTCGACGAGAGGATGCCGGCGCCATAGGCGCGCAGACCGCGGCCGGTGGCGACCAGGCCGAACTCCACCGTGTACCAGTACAGCCGCGCGAGCATCTTGAGCGCCGCCGGTTCGCGCGCGTGCGCGCCGATGGCGCCGTAGGCCTGGATGAAGTTCGCGAACACCGTGTGCGCCAACATCGGCAGGTGGCCGAAGAAGTCGTGGAACAGGTCCGGCTCGACGAGATAGTCGAGCTCGTCGCGACGCCGCATCCACGTGGTCACCGGGAAGCGCCGCTCGGCGAGATGGGCGAAGAAATCCTGCTCGGGGATCAGGCCGGGGACACCGATGACCTCGAAGCCCGTCAGGCGCTGCAGCCGTTCGCTGGCCTCGTCGAGGCGCGGGATGTGGTGCGAATCGACGCCTAACAACCGCAGGCCGGCGGTGAATTCCGGCGCGGCGTGCTCCTGCAACATCCCGGACTGGCGCTCGAACAACGTGCGCCAGATGGCGTGCTCGTCCGGCGTGTACGCGTCGTAGTTCTGCGCGAGCCGGAAGTCGGGGCCGGCGTGGGCGTAGTCGCCACGCAGCTTCACGGCCGACTGGGTCGGCGCGACGGGTAATTGGGCCATGAGGCGCATCTTCCTCCGCTGCTTTCGGCGGAAACTGGCTATTTCCGGTGACCGGATTCCATTTTTTGGCGGATTCCGCTACTGCTGCCGGCGAATGTGGTTGAATGCGCCACTTATGAAGCTCGACAAGACCGATCGACGCATCCTCGACATCCTCCAGCGGGACGGGCGAATCAGCGTCACCGACCTGGCGGAGCGGGTCGGCTTGTCCGCGACCCCGTGTGCGCGCCGGGTCCGGCAGCTCGAAACCTCGGGACTGATCCAGGGCTACGCGGCACTGGTCGATCCGAAACGCGCCGGCCCGACCATCCAGGCCATCGTGCAGATCAAGCTCGAGCAGCACTCCGACGAGATCGTCGAGCGTTTCCGGCGCACGCTGATCGACCGGCCCGAGGTGCTGGCCTGTTACACGATGACGGGCGAGATGGACTTCCTGCTGCACGTGATCGTGCGCGACATCGAGGCGTTGTCGGATTTCACGATGCGCCGGCTGCTGCGCGTCAGCGGCGTGCGCGACGTCACCTCCTCCATCGTGCTGGAGACGGTGAAACGCTCGGCGGTGATCCCGCTCGAGGAGCTGACGCCGGAGTAGCTAGGCGGGCAGCCGCGCCAGCACGTGCGCGACCACGCGATCGCAGCGGTCGGCTCCGAAATCGAAGATGCCGGCGCTCTCGCCGCGCAGCCGCTGCGCGAGATCGATGCGCAGCTGGCGCTGCGCGCGGAACAGCCGCGTGCGCACCGTCGTCTCGTTGATCTCCAGCGATTCCGCCGTCTCGCGCACGTTGAGGCCTTCGACCAGCCGCAACACGAACACCATGCGGAAGTTCTCGGGCAGCGCGTCGATGGCGTGTTCGAGCAGCGCGCGGGCGTGCGCCGCCTCCACGTATTGCTCGGCGGTGGGCAGGTCCGCCTCCGCCTCTCCCGGCTCGTCGTCGAGCGGAACGGTGTCTCCGTGCTGGCGTCGCCGCATCATCAGTGCCTCGTTGAGCGCGACGCGCGTCAGCCACGCGCCGAATTTCCCCTCGGGCCGGTACGTGTCGAGCCGCTGGAACGCGCGCAGGTAGGTTTCCTGGATCGCATCCTCGGCGGCCGAATCGTCGCGCAGGACGGTCCGCGCGACGCGGAACAGCCGGCGGTTGTGCCGGCGCATCAGCGCCTCGAAAGCCGCGCGGTTGCCCTGGCGGAGGAGCTCCACCAGCCGGTCGTCGGGCAAGTCGCCCAGTGAATGCCAGTCTGCAGCGCCGATGGCGAGTTGAGTGGAGGTCATGTCCATGGGGGTATGAATGCAGCCACCCATGAGTACGTTCCCGGGCCGTTCCGGTTCCCGGGTCGCGAGGAATTCCCGGCGGGCGCGTCAGTGGTCGGCCGCGGGGACCGGCGCCGGGCCGCTGCGCTGCAGGGTGCCCTTGCGCAGCAGGAACACCAGCGGCGCCATGAACAGGTAACTGAACGTGATCAGCTTGAACACGTCGAGCATCGCGCCCATCTGCGCCTGGCGCCCGACCTCGCGCGCCACGACGGCGAGCCCGCGCGGGTCGTGCGCCGACAGGTGCATCCGGCCCAGGTACTCGACCAGCGCCGACTGGTACTGCGTGACGTGCGCGCCGAGCTCGTTCCACAGGATCTGCGACTGGTGCGCGAGCACCGTCGTCACGATCGAGATGCCGACCGCGGAGCCCACGGTGCGCACCAGGCTGAACAGGCCCGCCGCCTCCGCCATGCGGCGCCGGTCGAGCGTCGCGTACGCCACGGTAGATAGGGGCACGAACACCAGCCCGAGGCCGATGCCCTGCAGGAATGCCGGCGCGACGATGTTCCACGTGGTCACGTCCAGCGAGTAGTAAGTCATGCCCCACGAGCCCACGCAGCCGAACGCGAGGCCGGTCAGCACGAGGATCCGCGCGTCGACGCGCGACACCAGGCGGCCGACCACGAGCATCGTGATCGCGGTGGCGATGCCGCGCGGCGCCATCAGGATGCCGGTGGTGACGATCGGATAGCCCAGCAGGCCCTCGAGCAGGATCGGCTGCAGCACCAGCCCGCCGAACATGCCGAGGCCCATGCAGGCGATGACCAGCGACGACATGCCGAAATTGCGGTCCGTGAAGATGCGCACGTCGAAGATCGCGGTCTGCGGATTCCGCAGGCTGTGCACGATGAACACGCAGACGCCGACGAACGCGGCCAGCGCGGCGATGCGGATGTCGGCCGCGTCGAACCAGTCCTGCTGGTTGCCGCGGTCGAAGACGTATTGCAGGCCGGCGATGCCCATCGCCATGAACGCGAAGCCGTACCAGTCCATGCCGCGCGGACGCTTCTCCGTGTCCGGCACGAAGCTCGACGCGAGGAACCAGGACAGCAGGCCGACCGGCAGGTTGATGTAGAACGTCCAGCGCCAGCTCGCGATGTCCGTGAGCCAGCCGCCGAGCGTCGGACCCGCGACCGGGCCGACCATGACGCCGAGACCCCAGATCGCCATCGCCTTGCCGCGTTCGTGGGGAGGATAGGCGTCGGCCATGATCGCCTGCGACAGCGGCACCAGCGCCGCGCCGAAGATGCCCTGCAGCAGCCGGAAGAACACGATCTGCGCGACGCTCTGCGAGATGCCGCACAACGCCGACGCCGCGACGAAGCCGGCGATCGAGATCAGCAGGAACTGCTTGCGGCCGAACACGTCGGCGAAGTGGCCGGTCAGCGGCATGAAGATCGCGGACGAGACGAGGTAACTCGTCAGCACCCACGAGATCTGGTCGGACGTGGCACCGAGCTCGCCCTGCATGTGCGGCAGCGCGACGTTGACGATCGTCGTGTCGAGCACCTGGATCAGCGTCGCGGACATCACCGCGAGCGTGATCATCAGGCGGTCGGCCGGCGCGGCGGCGGTCATTACGCGGGAACGTCCATCGCGACGAGGATGCTGCAGTGGATCTTGTTGAGCAGCGTGACTTCCTCGGCCTCGTTCCACCACTTCTTCAACTTGCTGCGGTATCGATGCCCGACGACGATCAGGTCCGCGTTGATGCGGTTCGCGACCTCGGGGATGTGCAGCAGCGGATCGCCGAACACGAGCTGGCCCTGCGCCGGCACGCCGTGTTCGACCAGCCAGCGCACGCCTTCCTCCAGCAGCTCGTTGGCCGCGCCCTGCTCGCAGTTCACGAGCTCCGGCGTCAGGCCTTCGGGCACCGCGGTGGCGACCATGTTGCGGCAGATCGCCAGTAGATAGGCTTTCGACTTCATCGACATTGCGACGTCGGCGCCCTGGCGCAGCGCGCGGCGGCCTTCCACCGTGCCGTCGTACGCGAGCAGGATGTTCTGGTACATCGCGGCCTCACTCCGGCGCGGCGACGCGGACCGTCGCCGTGGTACCGATGCGCAGCGGGAATTTCGGATCCGGGTCGACGATCGACACGCGCACCGGCACGCGCTGCGTCACCTTGACCCAGTTGCCGGTGGCGTTCTGCGCCGGCAGCAGCGAGAACGCCTGGCCCGCACCGCCCGCGAGACTCTGCACCTCGCCCTTGAATTCGTGGTGCTTGTACATGTCGACGATGACGGTCGCCTTTTGCCCCGGCTGGATGCGCGCGAGCTCGGTCTCCTTGAAGTTCGCGTCGACCCAGTATTCGGCGTCGCCGATGATCGTGAAGATCGGCGTGCCGACCTGCACCATGCTGCCGGGCCGCAGCTCGAAGTTCGCCACCAGCCCGTCGGCCGGCGCCGTGACGCGCGTGTGCGCGAGATCGAGCCGCGCTTGCGCGAGCTTCGCCCCGGCCGCGCGCACGGTCGCATTGTTCGCGCCCGCCTTGCCGAGCGCGCTGAGCGCCTGCTGCAGGTTCGCCTGCGCCGCGCTGACCGCCGCCTCCGCGGTGCGCGCCTCGGTCATCGCCGTGTCCGCGACTTGGCTCGAGATCAGCTTCTGCGCGGTCAGTTCCTTGGCGCGTTTCTCGTTGGCCTGCGCGTTCGTCAGCTCCGCCGTGCGCTGCGTGATCGTCGCGCGCGCCGCGGCCACCGCGGCCTTGTCCTGCGAGGTGGATTGATAGGCGAGATCGAGCTGGGCCTCGGCGGCGTCGACCGCCAGTTGATAGGGCTGCGGATCGATCTCGATCAGCACGTCGCCCTTCTTCACCGGCTGCTGGTCCTGGATGTGGATCGCGATGACCGGCCCCGACACCTGCGCCGCGAGCTCGATGCGGTTGGCGTTGACGTAGGCGTTGTCGGTGCTGACGAAGCGCTGCGACTGGTGCCAGAAATACACGCCGACGGAGAGGGCGCCCGCGAGCACCAGCACGGCGATGCCGAGCTTGATGATCTTCTTCGGGGAGGTGCGCTCCGGCGCGGTGGTGGCAGGAGCGGGAGTTGTTTGATCGTTCATGGGGTCCTCGTCGAGGCCGGCATCATCCGCAAATCCCGCGGCGCGGCGCAATCGGCGAAAAACGCAAGTTTCGGGGACCAGGCGCTATCGTGGGTTATGAATTCGTAATGGCTTCGGCACAGGTACAATGCGCCCCACGCGCCCGTAGCTCAGTTGGATAGAGCACTTGGCTTCGAACCAAGTGGTCGGGAGTTCGAATCTCTCCGGGCGCGCCACTCTTTATATATGGCTGTAGCCCGGCTCACAGCGGCTCAGGGAGCTTCATCCTCCCCCTCGAATCCTCATATCGCCAACCCGAGTGCACCGTCCTCTGCATCTTTGATCAAAGCGCGATCCGCGATTGAAAGCCCGCGCGCCCGTCTTTGCTGAACAGGATGCAGCCCTGAGGCCGGCCCGTACGTTGATGGCGCCGGCCACGAACTAACAACCTCGATTCGTATTCGCTTTGCGTTGCGAGTCCACTGCCGATCGTCAGCACGCCGACGACGCGCGTCACGCTTCAACTTCCGTTCACGAATGATTCACCCGCGATGCGCACTGTCGACCCCGCTCGGCGCGCCACGCGCCGTCTAACAAACGGGAGTCCTTGAATCATGCGTATTTCGAATGTGTACGCGGCGCTGGGTTGCGCCGCCGTGTTGGCCCTCGGCGCCGCGAACGCCCCGGCCGCCACGATCGTCAGCTTCGACAACGGCTGGTACTCGCAGGCCAACAACTCGTCCGCCGATTTCACCGCCGGCGTCAGCAACGTCAACGTCGGCTGGAACCAGGTGACGGGCGCGACGTATCGCAACTGGCTGGCGTTCGACCTGACGAGCCTGGCCGGCCAGAACATCACGTCCGCGACGCTGACGTTCTACGGCGGCAACGGCGACTACGACTCGCCGAAGGCGAGCGAGACGCTCGGCCTGTTCGCGTATGACGGCAGCATCAACGCGTTGGTGGCCAACCAGACCGGCGTCGGCGTGTACAACGACCTGGGCACGGGCGCGAGCTACGGCCAGACGTCGGTGTCCGGTCCGCTGGGCCTGTTCTCGATCACGCTGAATGCGGCGGCGATCAATGCGCTGAACGCGGCGGCGGCCAATCCGGCCGATCACCGCTTCGCCGTCGGCGGCTCGCTGCTGTCGATCGCGGGCGTCCACGACGGCAGCAACTGGTACAACGACGGCCAGCTGTTCCGCCTCGTCGGCCCGAACCCGGCGCTCGAGCACGCGGCGTTCCTCGACGTGCAGGTGGCGCCGGTGCCGCTGCCGGCGGCGCTGCCGCTGCTGCTCGGTGGTCTGGGTGCGCTGGGCGCGCTGCGCCGTCGCAGGATCGCGCGGGCTGCCTGAAGACATCGTCGATGACGAAACGAAAAGGCCGCCCCCGGGGCGGCCTTTTTGTCAGTCGATCAGCGCGCTCGACGGCGACTCACTCCAGCGCGACGTTGAACCGCCCGCTGCGCGGCAGGTAATAGTTCTCCGGGTTGAACGAGATCGCGACGCTCGACGCGCGGCCGACGATGTTCCGCCGCGGCACGAAGCCGATGTAGCGCGAGTCCGCGCTGTTGTCGCGGTTGTCGCCGAGCATGAAGTACATGCCGTCGGGCACCACGACGGGCTGCATGAATTGCCGCGGACTGCCGAACGGCAGCCGCATCACGTCGTGTTCGCGGATCGGTCCGCGTTCGCGATACACCGCGGGACTCTGCTCGCGCGTCGTCTCGAGCAACGGCGCGAGATGCGCGACGTCACCGTTCGCGTACCGGGCGTGTTCGCCATTCACGACGAGCCCGCCTTCGTCCAGCGCGATCGTGTCGCCCGGCACGCCGATCACGCGCTTGACCAGCGAGATGCCGGTCACGGGCGAATCGAACACGACGATCTCGCCGCGCTGCGGATCCTGCCCGTCCGTCACGCGCACGAGCGTCCAGGGAATCCGCACGCCGTAGACGTGTTTGTTCACGACGATGCGGTCGCCTTCGACGATCGTCGGGTTCATCGAACCGGTGGGCACGGTGAGCCAGTCCGCCCACGCGGAGCGGAAGGTGAGCATCAGGACGAGGAAGACGACGCTGCCGCGGTACTCGCGCCACCATTGGCGCGCGCTCTTGTTGCCGATCTGCATGGAGACCTCCCGGTTTTCCACTAGACCGGCCCGATCGGCACAGGTTCCCACTAACTAACCGTGCGCCCGCACGCCCGCGCCGTTCCGCCCGGTCAGGTGCAACACCAGCCCCAGCACCGCCATCACCCAGACGATGACCGGGCTCGACGGCAGGTCCGTCACCACGGACACCGCGAGACCCGCGACGTAACTGCCGATCGCCAGCAGGTACCCCAGCGTCAGCTGTTTGCGCGGCGCATGCCGGTACGTCGCGACGGCCGGCACGATGAGGCTCGTGAACACGAGATACACGCCGACCAGCTGCACGGACGCCGTCACCACCATCGCGAACAGCACGTAGAACCCGATGCGCCCGATCTGCTCGCGGAACCGGAACCAGACCAGCGCGAAGATCGCGGTGATCACCGCCGTGCGGATCAGCTGGTCCGTCGACACCCAGAGGATCTGCCCCGCGAGCAGGTCCTTCAGGTTCTCGCCGCCGTGCGGATCGTTCGCCAGCAGCAGGATCTGCGCCGTCGACGCCAGCACGAACAGGATGCCGATCAGTGCCTCCTGCACCTCGGGCCGCTTGCGCTCGGTCCACGTCAGCAACAACGCGCCGGCCAGCGCGGCGACGCCGGCCGCGACCTGCGCGCCCCACCCTTCGATCGGCAGTCCGAAGCCGTTCGCCGCGATGACGCCGAGCCCCGCGACCTGCGCGATCGCGAGATCGATGAACACGATGCCGCGCGACAGCACCTGCTGCCCGAGCGGCACGTGCGAGATGGAGACCAGCAGGCCCGCGATCAACGCGGGCCACAGGATGGTGAGGTCTATCTCGGCCAGGTTCACTTCGCCGCCCCGAGTAGTTTGTCGATCGTGTCGTCGAACAGGCCGAACAGGTCCTTCGCCGCGTCGTCGCCGCCGACCGAGAACGGCAGCGTGACCACCGGCGCCTTCACGCGGCCCGACAGCCAGTCCGCGGCCTTCGCGTCGTTGTAGGCGTTGATCAGGATGAGCTTCGGCGGGCTGGCGCCGAGCTTCGACACGAGCTGGCCCAGGTAGGCCGCGGTGGGCGGCACGCCCGGCTTCGGCTCGATGGACGCGAGCTCCGTCAGGCCCAGCCAGTGACACAGATAGGCCTGGTCGCGATGCATGATGACCACGGGCAGTCCCTTCAGCGGCGCCGCCTTCGACTCCCAGCGGGTCATCGCCGCGCTCCAGCGCGAATCGAAATCCTTCTCGCGCTGCTGGTACACGGCCGCCTGCGACGGATCGACCTGCGCCAGCCGCGCGGCCAGCGCGTGCGCCACCGCCAGGATGTTGTGCGGGTCGAGCTGCACGTGCGGATTGCCGAGCGGGTGGATGTCGCCCATCGATCTATCTACCTTGCCCGGCACCTCGAGCAGCCGCAGCGCGGACGCCGCCTCGAAGTTGCCCGGCGCGCCCGGCTGGATGCGCCGGTTGCCGGATTCCTGGATCAGGACCGGCAGCCAGCCGATCTCGAGCTCGGCACCGGTCGCCACCAGCAGGTCCGCGGTGCGCGCCCGCGCGACGAGGCTGGGTTTCGCCTCGACGCGATGCACGTCCTGCAGCGCCGTGGTGGCGACGTACACGTCCACCTTGTCGCCGCCGAGCTCCTTCGTCAGCGCGCCCCAGTCGGACGTGGTGGCGAGGACCTTCAGCGCGGCCTGCGCGGGCAACGCGGCACCGAACGCGGCCGCGACGACTAACAATCTGATGAGGGTCTTCATGATGGGTTCCTAGTACTTGTGCGCGCCGTGCGCGCCGATGCCGAAGAGGTATTGCAGGCGGAAGATGCGGTCCCTCTGCCCGTCGTCGCGCGCGTCATCCAGGTCGTACTGCGCGCGCAGCCGCGTGAACTCGCTCGGGTTCCAGTCGAGCATCACGGACACGCGTTCCGGGTGCGCCGCCTGCAGGAAGCCGAAGTCGACCTCGCTCGCGTCGAGCACCCGGTACGCGGGGTTGCCCGAGTCGAGGCGGTCGTACCGCAGGCCGGCGCGCCAGCGCGCGGCGAACTGGTACACGCTCTGCACGTAGAAGCCTTCCTGCGTGTTGTCGTACGCGACGGGCACGGCCAGCGCGAAGGGATCGACCGTCGCCTGCCCGCTCTCGTCGCGGCGCAGGTATTCCGCCTGCACCTTCAACTGCCGGCGCGGCGACGGCGCCCACTTGAACACCGCGTCCGCGACCCACGTGCGCGAGTCGCCGGTGAAGCCGGCGAGCAGCGGATCCTCGAACAGATTGCGCTCGTCCGCGTGCGTCTCCTGCCACGAACCGCCGAAACGCCAGCTCGCGTAGTCGCCGACGTCGCCGCCGACGTGCGCGAACAGCGTGGCACCGTTCAGCCCGTTGCGATCGCGGCGCGTGCCGGGGAACGAATCGCCGTTGCCGGCCTCCGCGCCGAACTCGACGAACACGTCCGTCGGCGCGATCCACTTCACCTGCACGCCGTTCTGCGTGTACTGGCCGCCGAACATCGCCTGGTAGGCGAGCGGCTGGTCGACGAAGTCCCACGCGTGCGCGTGCACTTCGTTCAGATAGCCGAGACCGGAGAAGAAGCGCCCGAGCTTCGCCGTGAAGCCGTCCGGCAGCGCGCTGGTGCGCACGAACGCCTCCTCGACGTCGATTTCGTTCTCGCCCGTGATCGCCGCGGTCAGCTGCGCCGAGAAATACGGATCGACGTTCGCGGCGATCGTCATCTCGGACTCGCCGAGATCGAAGCTGCGATCGCCGGGACCGATCTCGTCACCCGACGGCGTGAAGCCGGCGATGGCCCAGTCTTCGGGATCGCGCCGCGCACGGGTGTACGACCCGCCGAGCACGACCGAGATGGATGGATTGAACGCGGACGCACCACCACCGCCGGCGGGCGGCAACGCGGGCGCCGGCTCCGGCGCGGGCATCGACGCCGCGGCATCCGCGGCCGCGGCATTCGCCGCTTCGAGTTGTCTGATCTTGTCTTCGAGCGCGCCGACGCGCGCGTCGTAATCGGATTTCAACGCCTGCAATTCGCTGCGCAGCGACGAGACATCGTCGGCGGCAGACGCCATGGCCGGCAGGGTGGCCAGCGCGAACAGCGCCGCCACGGGCTTCAGCATCGACATGGGATTCTCTCCTCTGAAACGTAAGGAACACGCCGCGCGGAGCGCGGACGTGGATTCACGGCGTCAGAGGGAGATGGGTGGTGCTCGCGAGCGGAAGGCGTCGAACTCGCGCGGCGGAACCGTCGCGACCGCGTCGACGTCGAGGAGGCGATGGACGGGAGGCTTGACGGCGAGGACCACCGTCGGCGCGCTGCCCACGGCGTTCTGCAGCGGCGCGAAGGACAGGCACTCGCCGCAGAGCTGGGACTTCGTCGGCGCGCCGTGCGGATCCGCCTTCAGGTGCGAGCTGGCGTGCGCCAGCATGCCGAACTGCGCCAGCAGGAATGCCAGCGACAGCAGGTGCACGAGCCGTTTGCGGTAGCGACGAATCACGGGTTGTTTGCGAAACCTCGGCGGCGAGTATCTCCGCCGCACCCTTCATCGACAAGCTCGGCCCGTCGAAAGTTGCAGCTTCGTAATGTCAGTGCGAATCGCGGGTCACCGTGACCCCGCTGCCGCCCACCAGGAAATCCAGGTCCGCACCCTTGTCCGCCTGCTGCACGTGTTCGACATATAACTTGTAGTACCCGCGCTTCGGCGGCTCCGGCGCCTGCCACGCCGCGCGACGCCGGGCCAGCTCTTCGTCGCTGACGTCGAGGTGCAACTTGCGCGCGGGCACGTCGAGCTCGATCACGTCGCCGGTCTGCACCAGCGCCAGCGGTCCGCCCGCCGCCGCTTCCGGCGCCACGTGCAGCACCACCGTCCCGTACGCGGTGCCGCTCATGCGCGCATCGGAGATGCGCACCATGTCGGTGATGCCCTTCTTCAGGATCTTCGGCGGCAACGCCATGTTGCCGACCTCGGCCATGCCGGGATAACCCTTCGGGCCGCAGCCCTTCAGCACCATGATCGAGTTCTCGTCGATGTCGAGGGAGTCGTCGTCGATCTTGGCCTTGAAGTCCTCGATGGTCTCGAACACCACCGCCTTGCCGCGATGCTTGAGTAGTTTGGGCGTCGCCGCCGAGGGCTTGATCACCGCGCCGTCCGGCGCGAGGTTGCCGCGCAGGATCGCGATGCCCGCGTTCGCCTTGAACGGCTGCCCGTATTCCTTGATGACGTCGCGGTTCCACACGGGCGCGGACGCGATGTTCTCGCCGAGGGTCTTGCCGTTGGCGGTCAACGCGTCCTCGTTCAGCACGTGCCGGATCTCGCGCAGCACCGCCGGCAATCCACCGGCGTAGTAAAAATCTTCCATCAGGTATTCGCCCGACGGCTGCAGGTTCACGAGACACGGCAGGTGCGAGCCGTGACGATCCCAATCCTCGAGCTCGAGCTGCACGCCGAGCCGCCCGGCGATGGCCAGCAGGTGCACGACCGAGTTCGTCGACCCGCCGATCGCGGCGTTCGCCATGATCGCGTTCTCGAACGCGCTCCTCGTCAGGATCTTCGACAGCACGAGATCCTCGCGCACCATCTCGACGATGCGCCGCCCCGACATCTGCGCCAGCCGGTAGCGGCGCGAATCGACGGCCGGGATCGCCGCGTTGCCGGGTAGTGAGACGCCGAGCGCCTCGACCATGCTCGCCATCGTCGACGCGGTGCCCATCGTCATGCAGTGTCCCTTCGACCGATGCATGCACGATTCCGCCGCGGTGAATTCCTCCTGCGTCATCTTGCCGGCGCGCACGTCCTCGGACATCTGCCACACGCCGGTGCCGGAGCCGATCTGCTTGCCGCGGAAGCGTCCCGACAACATCGGGCCGCCGGAGATGCCGATCGTCGGGATGTCGCAGCTCGCCGCGCCCATCAACAGCGAGGGCGTGGTCTTGTCGCAGCCCATCAGCAGCACCACGCCGTCGAGCGGATTGCCACGGATGCTCTCCTCGACGTCCATCGACGCGAGATTGCGGAACAACATCGCGGTGGGTTTCAGCTGCGTCTCGCCGAGCGACATCACGGGGAACTCGAGCGGGAATCCGCCGGCCTCGTACACGCCGCGTTTGACGAACTCCGCGATCTCGCGGAAGTGACCGTTGCAGGGCGTGAGCTCGCTCCACGTGTTGCAGATGCCGATGACCGGACGTCCGTCGAACAGGTCGTCTGGATAGCCCTGGTTCTTGAGCCAGCTCCGGTGGATGAAACCGTCCTTGTCCTGCTTGCCGAACCAGTCCTGGCTGCGCAGCTTTTTCTTCGTCATCGACTCGTGGTCTCCGGGATCCCTATAA
>Ga0335075_10002434_pt1 | contig 30027 bp, 38 predicted proteins | sample Lox_Sample_24_FD_206723 | JGI IMG/M metagenome (GOLD analysis project Ga0335075, IMG submission 206723) | Soil microbial communities from Loxahatchee National Wildlife Refuge, Florida, United States - Lox_Sample_2.4 | ecosystem: Environmental > Terrestrial > Soil > Wetlands | place: USA...
GGCGGCGTGGCGTTGCTCTACGCCAGCAAAGTCCTCGCCAAACTCAAGCCCGCCAACGATGACCAAAAGGTGGGTATCGACATCGTCCGCCGTGCGCTGCAGACGCCGGCGCGGCAAATCGCGGAGAACGCCGGCGTCGATGGCTCGATCGTGATCGGCAAGCTGCAAGACAAGACTGACGCCAACTACGGCTACGATGCGCAGACCGGCGAATATGTCGACATGCTCAAGGCCGGGATCATCGATCCGACCAAGGTCGTGCGTCTTGCCCTGCAGGATGCGGCATCGGTGGCGGGATTGCTGGTCACCACCGAAGCGATGGTGGCTGAGAAACCGGAGCCCAAATCGGCTCCAGCAATGCCGCACGGCGGCGGCATGGGCGGCATGGACTTCTGAACATCCTACGTTCAAAGAGGACCGCTTCGGCGGTCCTCTTTCTTGCGTGTAAGACAGCGTCACAGAAGCCCGTCAGGAAGACAAGACGGCTTCGCACTAGGTCCGGTTCTGATGCTGTGGACGGCTCCTCCACCTCCACGGAAGCGGAACGGACGGGTCGCCAATGGGGCGGCCCGGAGCTGGGGGAAGCAGGTATGCGAGTGGTCGCGACGGTCGGTCTCGACATCGCCAAATCGGTCTTTCAGGTCCATGGCATCGACGCAGCGGGGGAACGTCGTTGTTCGCCGCCAACTCGAGCGCGGCCCGCCAAACGCTCCACTGAAGCCATCTGGCACCAAATCGCCGCTCTCGTGGCCACTCAAAACCTTGCTCCGCAGGGGCTTGGCGAAGACCTGTTCGATAGGGCGCAGGCCGCGCCATGATCGGCTACACGCCCGGGGGCGGCATCCCGTGGACGCCATGGGGCGTAGGAGCGCCTTCCACCGTCACCACCTTCGCCGCGGTCGCCGATGCGCCCCTATTCGGTTGCGCTCCAACGCCGTGAGCCGCATCATTGGCGCCGGTGTTCGCTTGCTTCCGCGAACAACGTGAGGTCGGCGACGAGGCCGTCGTCGCGCTCGATCGCGTACTGGCTCCGCCCGGCCTTGCTTTTCTCCAGAACCGCCAGGACGTCCTCGTTCCCCGTCTCGAAAAATTCGCAGGTTGCGTTCGCCACGTCGCCATTCCCTGAGATTTCCGTCTCGGACAAAGTCGTCATCATCCTGCTCGTGCTGCTGCTCAGCAACGCGTTGGACGGCATCGCTAATATCGCCCAACGCCTCACTCTTTCTACTACTAATCGGTGTTCAAATTGTGCTCCATGCAATGAGGAGTACCAATGAGCCACAAAGTTCGCATTGAACGGATCTGGGAGACCGCCAGCCGATTGTTCGGCGGGTTCAAGGCGGAGGTCCGCGAGCTCGGCATCAGCGCTGAGGGTAAAAGCGAAGACGAGGCGCTCGCGATGCTGATGGAAAAAATTGCTCGGCATTGGGTCTTTTCGGATCAGCGCCGGCGGGCTGCGCGCTCAAGAGGTCCTTGGCCTTCTGCTGGATCGTGCCGGATGTCACGCCGGTTCCTCGCGACGAAGGGGTTTAGGTGAAGGTGTCGAGGGTCCTCGCGGTTCGAGAGAGCGGACCGATATCGCCGATCCTTCCCAGCCTGTCGAGCATGGGGCATCCATCATTCGACGCTTTCCGATGCCGCCAGCCCGGCCAATTTGCGGCGACGCGGGCGACGCTTGGCATCCAGTCTTTCGGCGATCTCCCGGTCGGCAGCCTCTTTGGCCAGGCGCAGTTCGCGCAGCCGCGCTGTCTTGGCCGCCTCGGCACGCTGCGCGCCACTTCGGGCGTCCACGTCTCGCTGCTTGTTCCTGTCCCAGATTTCTTGCGCTCTTCGGCGCGCCGCGTCATTCGTTACGTTGCTCATTCGGCATCTCCTCGCCTGTCGTTCGAGCGCTGGGGCGCGCTCGCCATGATCGTCACCAAGCACGACACCGTGCATCCCGACAACTTCGCGCCGCCTGACGGCGAAAATATGACATCGGCGTCCTCTCTTTCCTCTCTAAAACGAACCGGGACTCGATCATCGCATCAGCCAGACAACGAACACCGCGACGCAAATAAGCAAGGACATCCAAGTCAGCACCGAGATGTACGCTGGAGATCGAAAGTCATCGACGCTGCGAACCAGCCAGGCTTTCCACTCGCCGCCGTTGAACCGCATCGCATCGCCTCCTCACCGCCCAGGTTCGCGTTTCCTGGAAAGAAGGTCTCATACGCCCAGGTGTTTCTTGGCATCACGCTCCGCCCCGCTGCGGAACTTACGATCGAGATTAGCCACGATCCTGCTCGACGTGCGCATCGCCCAAGCATCGTAGCGCTGGTTTAGGCGCTTCGTCGCAGTCCAGATCTTCACGGTCGTCTCTCCTGTCGCGCGTTGGCTCGAGCGGATCCGCGATGATCCCAGAACCTCAATATGATGCTTCCTACGCCGCAGTTTTGAGCGGCGCGACCGCGCTCGACGGCGCCTGGCCGGCTAATACCAGCGCGGAAACTGGATTCAAGCTGTCGACCATCCCGGTCGGGATCAGGATCGTGGCGCCGCGCTCTTTGGTGGTCTCGTAGATGATGTTCATGGCACGCAGCTGGAGCGCCGCGGGATGATCGGCATAGATGTCGGCGGCCTCGACAAACTTTCCGGCGATCTCGGCTTCGGCCGAGCCGAGAATGACCCGTGCCTGTTTCTCGCGTTCTGCTTGCGCCTGACGAGACATGGCGTCCTGCAGCGCCACCGGGATGGCGACGTCGCGGATCTCCACCGATGTCACCGACACGCCCCATTCTTGCGTCTTGGCGCCGATCTCGTCCCGCAGGCGCTCGTCGGCAGTCTTGCGGTCCGACAGGAGCGCCGCCAGCATGGAGGAGCCGATCATCTCGCGCAGCGAGGTCTGCGCGACGCGATCGATGGCCTGACGGTAGTTGGTGATCTTCAAGGCCGCTTTTTCCGCGTCGTGAACGTGCCAAAAAATGATCGCATCGACGTTGACGGGGACGGTGTCCTTGGTCAACGCCTGCTCGGCGTTGAAGGCCGTGGTCTGGATACGTTCGTCGATGACCGCGGTCACGTTGTCCAAGAATGGGATGATCATGAAGAGCCCCGGCCCTTTCACGCCTTGGAGCTTGCCGGCCCGCAGGATGACGAACTTCTGCCAGGCGTTCGCCATCTTCAACGAGAGGGCGATGATCACGGCGGCGATAGCAAAGGGCAGCGCCAGATAGAGGTTGACCCATTCCCCGAAGGCGGCGCCCGCGACGACGCAGGCGACCGCCAGGAAAAGCGTAATCGGGTTCATGCGCGTTGCTCCTTCAATCGTCTAAGTCCGGGGAGTCCCGCTCCCGGACCGGGGAGGGTCGACTGTTGCTTTCGCCGTAGATGATTCCGATGGCCATTGCGAGCGCCGGACCCATCGTGCCCGCTCCGAGATCGGCCACTCCCGGTTGACAGACGGTAGGTCGCGCTGAGGGAGGAGAGCGCCTCCAGCGCTAGCTGGATGACGCATCGCCGTCCTGCTCGGCGCATCTCCCCGCCGCGTTGCCGTGGTTAATGGGCCGCCTTGTATGGTCATGGGCAATAACGCCTTGGTGCGCCGCATACGCGTACGGCCAGCGAGTGGTGTTCCGCCACCTGAGTTTCGCGGTCGTGCTTCTCACCTATGCCGCAGCTCGATGCTGAAGATTTTCGCGGGATCACACTTAATGTTAATGTTGGGAGTGGCGACAGAGGCGGATAGGTTCGGAAACTACTCAGCCGACAGCCCATATTCGCCCGCGACATCGCCATATGTGCGCTCCCTCTTATCACGCAACCTGAAAGATGGCCGTCGAGGCGTCCGGCGTCTCGTTCCGGGGCGGATCGCCGGCTCGGGAGCTGAGTAGTTTCCGAGCCTGTCCGCGGCCCTTGCGACTCACAATGTCAGGAGTGTTCGCGCATGTCGCGTGCCCTCTCGGAGCGAGCATGTCAATGGCACCAGGGGAAAAGACGCCATCCAGCGTTGCGAAACCCTATTCCAAGCTTCCCACGACGCTGGGCCGAGATTTCAAAAGTCGGGCCGCAAAAGCGCGGGCACAATGGGCTCGGGCGCGCAGACGGGGGGATCGAAGGGCAGAAGCGGAACGCCAAGGCGCCTGGGCGGACCGCCGGGAGTAGTTGCGATGTCCTCGATTTTCAGAAGACAGTGGGAAAGGCATCAAATTGCCTCCTGGTTTGTCCCTCCGATCGTGCTTCCGCCTGCTCTCGTGCTGCTGATCATCTTGTACGCCGTCTTCCGTGCGCATTAGCACGGCGGCCGCGCTTGAAAGGGCATGAGGGAGCATACGGAGGACCCGGGGAATATGGAGGTCGGCATATCAAATCAGATCGAGTGCGTCGTGATCTTTCCCGTCAGAGGCGGAATATTCGGCGTAGGCCGCCTCGCAACGAGGCTAACCGCGCTTGCGGCGAGTCGCCAAAATCGGAGAGTGGCATATCGGTCAATGGGTGGACTGGAGACACACGGCGATCCGGATCACCTTCGACACGGCAGCGGACGCCGCGCTCGCCAGGTCCGCTTACTATGAGGCGGCGACCGTGACCGCGTAGATGCAAGATGAAGAAGAGATGAGCACTTGAATGCAATTCACCGTCGGAGCCTGGAACAAAGCGTGGCGCACTTGGTGTTATCTCAACGCCAGTGAATTGGCCTCATCTTGTTCACCGACTTGTTCGTGCGTCGGTGACCCGCCCCACGGCACGTCCGCTCGCGCACTTGGGAGGAGCCATGACACGCTGGGCCACGATCAAACCGGTCGTCGTTGCGTCAATCCGGCAGGGACGCGATGGGTTCGCACTCCAGCTTCGGTGGCTTGTGGGTCGGAAGTGCTCTGCTACGGCCATCAAGCATCGAGCAGTCCAACGGTCGTCCAGGCGGCGAGTTCTATCGGCCGGATCTGAGTAGTTTCCGAACCTAGCGCCGCCCGGCAACCTGCTCGCTATATGGTCAAGCGGCTGAGGCAGCGCTGCCGTGCGTGGGCGACCGAGCGCATGGAAGCGCGCTCGACAGCGCTCACCGCCTGTCTATGCGAAGTCCTTCCGGCGGCCCAAGTTCACGGAGCTCGACGCTGGAGGCGGCGAAGATGAAGATGGAGATGGAGAGGATACCGGTGACGGCAGTGGCGGCGCATAAGTGCGCGGCGCAATCACCGCAAAGCCGCACGAGCACTGACCCACCCTCTTCGATGCGCGATCAGTCCAAGCGCTCGTGGCGGGAGATCGTCGCCCCCTATGCTCGGCCTGATACCAGGCGCGCCGTGATCCAGCTCCTCGACACGGGACTTCCGTTTCTGGTCCTTGTTGCGGCGCTGCTCTATGGCATTGGACGCTATCGCTGGGCAGCGTTCCCGCTGGTCGTGCCTGCAGCAGCACTCCTGGTTCGCCTGTTCATGATCCAGCACGACTGCGGCCACGGTTCATTCTTCAAGTCGCGTCTTGCCAACGACCTGCTCGGCCGGACACTGGGCGTATTGACGCTGACGCCCTACGCCTTCTGGCGCAGCAGCCACGCGACACATCACGCAACCTCGGGAAATCTCGACCGCCGCGGTGTCGGCGACGTCATCACCCTCACGGTCCGCGAATATCGGTTGCTACCGGCGTGGCGCCGTCTTTTTTACCAGATCTATCGGCATCCGCTGGTTCTGTTCGGTATCGGCCCAACCTACCTGTTCGTCATTCGCCACCGCATCCCCACCGGCAACCCGCTTCGGCACCGACAGCGCTGGACCAGCATTCTAGGCACGGATGCCGTAATTGCCGCGACCATTCTCCTGCTGGTGCTGACGGTAGGACCGCGAGCCGTTCTGCTCGGTTACCTCCCGATGATCCTGCTCGCTTCTTCGCTGGGCGTGTGGCTGTTTTATATCCAGCATCAGTTCGAGGATACCTACTGGCAGGCGGAGGCGGAGTGGGACTTCGGCGCGGCCGCGCTGCAGGGCAGCTCCTTCTACGATCTGCCTCGGGCGCTGCACTGGCTCACTGGCTACATCGGTTTCCACCACATCCATCATCTCTGCAGCAAAGTGCCGAACTACCGTTTGCGTGCATGCTTCGAGCAGAACTCGGAGTTCTGGCAGGCCAAGCGCCTCACTCTGTTCGACAGCTTGAGATGCCCGCGGCTCGCGTTGTGGGACGAGGAGCAGCGTATTCTGGTATCGTTCCGAGATGCTACCGGCCGGCGCGCCGTCGCCCCCGCGCCGACGCTCGATCAATGGGCTGACATGGCCAGTTCCGTCACCTTCGTCCGCAGCCGCTGAATGAGGCTTGACACGCTTCCACCGTTGCGCTGAACCGCGAACGCAAATTCTTCCTGCTGGGCCCGCGCCAGGCTGGCGGCGCCGGCGCTGAGGTCTATGACCTTGTAGCTCTCGGGGGTTTTTTCCACGCGCCAATCCAACACGATCTGTTCTCCGGTAGCTAAACGAGTGATCTGGGTACTCACCACCGCAACGGTCGCAGTCTCCTCCCGCTCGCCAATCACGTGGAATGACTTAACGCTGTAATCGGCGAAGCGCGCGGAGTAGAGGCACACCATGCAGTCGGCGAATGCATTCGTGAACCGCTGCCGTTCGATATCGCTGGTCGTCTGCCAATAGCGCCCGAGGACAAGGCGAGCAATCTTCGGAAGATCGAAATCCTCGCCCATGAGCGCTCCGAAGCGCGGTTGGCGATCTGCCGCCGAGAGATTCGCATCCGTCATAGTGATTTGCTCGGCTGACGAATCCCGCGACGAACCCACTCGCGTCGCTGGCGGCGACCGCCGGATGCGCACCATTCAGTGCGGCGGCACGGCACGCATCGGCAGGATGTTCGGTCCCATCATGCTGGTGTGGTTCGGCACAATTGCCGTGCTGGGCGTGATCGGCGGGAGCCGCGTTGGTCACCTCGGTTGAGTGAAATGCTTGGCGCGATCAGTGAAATGCTTGGCGCGATCAGTGAAATGCTTGGCGCGTGAAAGGGAAGAATGGATGAACGCGACGGGGCTCCAAACGGAGATCGGCCCGATGCGACCTTCTCCGCTGGCGCTTGTACGCCGGACTCCTGTCAAAACCGCTTCTGGTCAAGGATCGGGGCTAAGTATAAATACTCAGATCAAGTAAGTTGACTTGCATTCCTCTTGCAGGCGCCGCCTGTAGGAAAACGAACGTTCCGGGAAAACGGCGGGTTTGCCTCAAATTAGAGACCTTGCTAGGGAGCATTTCATGCGCAGCGCCGCATACTTCAAGGCGAAGGCCGAACAGTGCCGCGACCTGCTCAAGCTCGCTGCCGATCGGCAAGTCGTCGACCAGCTACGGCTGTGGATCTCGGATTTTGAGACAGATGAAGCGAGAGCCAGGGCGACGCGACCTCGAACAATCGGGCCAGACCGCGGGTGGCACGATCGTCCTAAGTAGACGCCCGTCACGAACGACCGGCTCCGCGACATCAGGCCTTGCACCGCCGTGAGTACCTCGTCGTCGGAGACGCGACGGCGGCATCTGCACCGACCGGTGATGAGAAAAGGACGCCGACGCCCATCTGATTTCAGCGGCCCTATGCGGTGGCGGAAGTGGATCTGAGACAACTGTGTCCCGCAACCTCGCCCTGATGAGCGCATCAAATTTAGAGGGACCGCTGCTAGCTCGAGGCGAGCGTCAAGCGGACCAGTGCCGCAAGCGATTTCGAACCGGTCTTGTGCATGATGGAGGCGCGATGGTTCTCCACGGTGCGCCGGCTGATGCCAAAATCGGCGGCAATGTTCTTGCTGGGTTGCCCAGCGAGCACAAGGTCCAGGATCTGACGCTGCCGCGCAGTGAGGCCGGCGAGGCGCGCTGCTGCCGCCTCGCGCCACGCCGATTGCTTGGCCGAATCGCGTATCTGCTCCAACGCTTGGTCGATACTGGCGAGCAGCTCGTCGTTGCCGACCGGCTTCTCGATGAAATCCACCGCTCCCGCCTGCATCGCCCGCACCGCCATGTGCACGTCGCCGTTGCCAGTGATCATGATCGCCGGCAGCCGACAGCCCTTGTCCTTCAAGCGTTGCAGCAGCGCGAACCCGCTCATGTCGGGCATCACGGCATCGACCAGCAGACATCCCTCGGCGCCGGGGCGATAGGCGTCTAGGAAGGCCTCGGCGCTGGCATAGATCTCCACCGTCCGGCCATTTTCCCTTAGCAGATCGTCCATCGACTGGCGTACGGCGCGGTCGTCGTCGACCACGAAAATAATAGGGCCTTGCCCGCCGTTGCCCAGTGCCGACGAAGGTCGAGGCTGCGGAACCGCGGCCGGCGTCCGCTCCGAGAGAAGACGCCGGATGAGGCTCGTCAGCTCCTGCAGCTTCACGGGCTTGTTGAGCTGGGCGCAGCCGTGACGCGCGATCTCCCGCAAGGTGTCTGTCGAGATGTCGCCAGTGAGAATGATCACCGGGAGCTCCTGATGAAGAATCTCCTGCGTTCGGGCGGCGACCTGAAGCCCGTTCATCCCATTCGGCAGATTGAAGTCGGCGACGATCATATCCGGGCGGGACGTCCCGCGCGCAACGACTTCCAGGGCCTCCTTTCCATCCGCCGCGGCTACCGCATCGTAGCCTTCGCCGATGAAAAGAATCTCCAGCATCTCGCGCACATCCGGGTCGTCCTCAACCACCAGGATTGTGCCCCGCTGGCGTGGATCCTCCGCTTTCCCCTGCCGTTCTTGGGGCAACGGGCGGGCTGCGTCTTTGCACCCGAGCGGCACCTCGACGGCGAAGACTGAGCCCTTGCCCAGACGAGACCGGACATCGACCGCGTGGCTCAACACATCTGCCAGGCGTTGCACGATGGCAAGGCCAAGGCCGAGCCCGCGGCTGCGCTGGCCGACGGCATTATCGAGCTGGTGGAACTCCTCGAAGATCGCCTTGAGCTGCCCTTCGGGAATGCCCGGGCCGGTGTCCCACACCTCGATGCGCAGCTTATCGCCGCGCCTGCGGCAACCGAGCAGCACCCTACCGCGTTCGGTATATTTCACCGCATTCGAGAGCAGGTTCCGCACCATCTGCTCGAGTAGCCGCGGATCGCTGCGCACGAAGAGCCCGCACGAAACTACGTGCCAGCCGAGGCCGCGCGCTGCGGCGTGATAGGCAAACCCCGTCCTCAGCCGCTCGAGCAGATCCTTGACCGGGAACGTAATCGTTTCCGCACGCACGATCCCGGCCTCGAGCTGGTTGATGTCGAGGAGCGTATCCAACATGCCGGACATCGCGCCCAAGGTGTCCTCGAGCCGGATCACTAGCCTCAAGGCCTCGGGATCCTTGACTTTCGTAGCCAGGAGCCCCTGCAACAAGCTGAGAGTCTGGAGCGGCTGGCGCAAATCGTGGCTCGCGGCGGCGAGAAAACGCGACTTGCCGAGATTGGCCTGCTCTGCCTGCCGCTTCGCGGCTTGCAACGTCTCGGCAGCGTGCTTTCGTTCGGTGATGTCGTCGATCGCCATCAGAATCTTCGTATGTTCCGCGAGCCGGTCATCGATTCTCCGCGCATTGAGCAGCAGGACTCGCTGGCCTACGAGCGGCAGCTCGGCCTCGATCTCATAATCCGCGATGGGAGCAGGCGCGCGCCTGACCTGCTTGAGAAAGGTGGGCAGCCCGGCAATTTCCGCGAGGTGATTGCTTACAGCCGCAAAGTGTCGACCGACCGTCTGCTCGGGTGCGAGCGCAAAGGTGCGATAGAAGGCGTCATTGCCGGAGACAATGCGCAGCTCATCGTCGAACACGACCAACGGCTGTCGGACAGTATTGATGATACTGTCCGAATAGGCGCGGGCGGCTTCGATCCGCCGCTCCGCCGCCTTGACCTCGGAGATGTCGGCGAAGGTGATGACGACGCCTTCGATCCGATTGTCGCCGGTGCGATAGGGCAGGATCCGACGGTTGTACCAGGTGCCCTCGTGAATTTCGATCTCATGCCTTAGCGGCGCAAGATTCTTCAATACGGCGCGGGCGTCGGCGAGGAGCGCAGTGTCGCCGGCGAGAGGAGTGAGATCGGCGAGCGGCCGGCCGATGTCGCTGACGATGATATGGAAGAGCGATTTAGCCGCCGGCGTGAAGAAGCGAATGTTGAGGTTGCCGTCCAGGAAGAGCGTCGCGACGTCTGAGCTGTAGAGGATGTTCTGGAGATCGTTGGCCGTACTGCGCTGCCGCTCGAGCGTCTCCTGAAGCTGGCCGTTAAGGGCGGTGAGCTCCTCATTAAGCGATTGCAGCTCCTCTTTCGAGGTTACCAGCTCCTCGTTGGTCGATTGAAATTCCTCGTTGACGGACAGGGCTTCTTCGTTAATCGCCTTCTGCTCTTCGTTGGCGACCTCGAGATCACGGATCGCGTCTTGCAGTTCCTTGCGGGTGGCGTCGAGTTCGCGCTCAAGCTCGGCGACCCGCGCGACATCCTCTGCCTGTCTGACGGATCGGCCTGGCTTCTCGGGGCGCTTGGGCTCCTCGATGAAGCTGACCAGCAGCAACTCATCGCCGTCGCTTTGAACGGGCTGGACGGCAACGCTGACAGTCACGGCGTTGCCGTCATACTGTACGCGCCCGCCGGTGACGATGGCGCTGGCGCGCTCCTCGGTTGCCCGGCGGATCGCTGCTCTGAGCTTGTTGCGCAGACCTTCGCGCACCATGGCCATCAGGTCACGGCTGGGCTCGCCGGAAGCCACACGCAGATAGTGATCCGTCGATCCCAGGTAATAGAGACATTCGTTGCGGCGGTTGATCAGGACCGAAGCCGGCGCATAGGTCTGGAGCAGCAGACGTTGCGCGACCTCGCCAAGGCGCCCGCCCTGCGGCGCCCGCTTCTGGGCTCCCGGGGGCCCGGGCGGGCGCCCCCGAGCGCCGGCGGGGAAATCGACCTCTCCCGGCCGGATCCGGCCGACATGGCGATAGATCCGCTGCGCCTTGGAGATCGGCTCGAACCGGTCGTTGAGTCTGCCCACCGTTTCGGACCCGCCGAGAAAGAGGATGCCACCCTCGCCCAGAGCGAAATGGAAGAGCAGTAGCACCTTTTCCTGCGCCTCGGGGCGCAAGTAGATGAGGAGATTGCGGCAGCAGACCAGGTCGAGGTGCGAGAACGGTGGATCGGCCAACACATCCTGGACCGTGAAAACCGCTACTTCGCGCAGCGCCGGCACGACGCGATAGCTGTGGTCCTCCCTGGTGAAGAAGCGGGCGAGCCGCGGCAGCGACACGTCCACCTCGATTGTGTCCGGATAGATGCCATTGCGCGCGAACGCTACCGCATCCTCATCGACGTCGGAGGCAAAAACCTGGAGCTTGAGGTCGCGTCCCGCAGCGGCGATTTCCTCGAGAAAAAGCATGGCGATAGAATAGGTCTCCTCGCCCGTGCTGCAGCCGGCCACCCATATTCGGAGCGGCCGGTCCGAGCTGTGCATGCGCACGAGCCCAGGAACAATCTCCTTCGCCAGGAATTCGAAGATTTCGGGATCGCGGAAGAAGCTGGTGACATTGATGAGCAGGTCCTTGGCGAGAAGCTCAAGCTCGCGAGAGTCCTGCTGAAGTAGCGTGAGATAGCGACTGTTGTCGGTGACCGCGGCCATCGCCATACGCCGGTCGATGCGGCGCTGCAGCGTACCTGGTTTGTAGAGGGAGAAGTCATGCGGTGTCTTCGCGCGCAGAAGATCGATGATCTCGGCAAGTCCGCTTTCGGTTCGGCTGCTGGGTGAGACGGCTCCGCGCTCGCCGTTGAGGTACGTCTGACGGCAATACCTGGCGAGGACCTCTGGAATTTTTGCCACTGGCAGCACGAGATCGACCGCGCCTGTCATGATCGCGTTCCGCGGCATGCCGTCGTAGCCGGCCTCTCCGGGATCCTGCGCAATGACGAGGCCACCCTTCTCCTTGATCGCCTTAAGTCCAAGGCTGCCGTCCGCTCCGGTGCCCGACAGGATCACGCAGATGGCGCGCTCCCCGACCTCCTCCGCCAGCGAGCGCAGCAGGAAGTCGAAAGGCATGCGCGCACCGTGGCGCTCCCGAGGCTTCGAGAGACGGAGCGCGCCGTCCCGGATCGAGAGGTAGACCCCCGGGGGGATGACGTAGACACGGCCGCGCTCGAGGCTCGTTCCATCCTTGGCTTGCTCGACCTTCATCGGCGTGTGTTCCACCAGCAACTCGACCATCATGCTCTGATGCGTCGGGTCAAGATGCTGGACCAGCACGAAAGCCATTTCGCTGTCGGCCGGCAGCGCGTCGAGGAATTTTTGGAAAGCATTGAGGCCGCCGGCCGAAGCACCGATCCCAACGACCGGGAAGTCATCACGCTCGCGCGACGCCGAGCGCCGCGGCAACGCGCGCTGGCGTGGCGACGACGCAGCTGCGTCCGTCCGTGCACGCCGGCGTCGTCTGGCCATCTTTCCCCTTTTTCCTGCCATCGGCCCTCGCACGAAGTTGCAGGAGGCGAGTAAGCTACCACGAGGCGTAGGCTGCCACCACCAAACCCGGAATTGCTCGGAACGGCGCGAAACTACGCCCCACGCCGGTTGGTCTTGAAGCGACAAGCCACCGGTAGGTGGTGCCAAGGATCGTAGATAATCTGTCCATGTTCGACAGCGGATGCCCGCTGTGGGCGCCGGGCCGGGGCGCGCTACTCGGCGCGAAGTCGCTTGCCAAAAGGAAAGCAAGATCATGAAGCACGCAAACATCCTGACTGCGCCCATCGCACTGCTGAGCGGCAGCCGGCTGCTCGGGCTGGTGGTACCAACCGCCGATGCGCGGCAACGCCCAGGTGGAATCGATCAATTTCGCCTCCGCGCAGGCGGCGGCCCCGCCGGCCCCAGCGAGCTTAACGCAGTCGCTGGCGAGCGAGTTTCCGATCTGGCGAGGACGATGACCAAGACGCCGATGACGACCGCCTCGGGTGACTGGGTAGATAGCGACTACTTCTCGCGCAAGAGCCTCAAGGCTGATCGCGGCCAGACCGTCCAACCGGAGAACAACGCCAACTGGCTGGTCCCGCTCGCCGACCGGATCGACGACCATTGGTGGGCGGCGTCGCGCGTACAGTTGCTGTGCCGCCTCCGCTTCTCGGCGAAGCCGATCGAGAGAGTGGATGAACAGTAAGGCGGTGAGAAGAGAAACCGAAGCCCATTCTCACTGTGTCACTGCCTCCTTGCGAACTTCTCGTCCCAGCTTGCGATCTCCGGGCATTCGAGCCCCATCCGCTCGATCTGCCGCTGAACCTTGAAGATGGAATCCCCAGCGCAGGTGACTTCGACAGCTGCGCCGGTGTCGGTGATGATATGCATCTCGACGCGGTGCTCGTCCAAATACGCGACGAGCTTCATCGAGGCGGCGTGATAGCGCGCTTGCGCGTGAGGAATGGTCATGACCCGTCTCCTTGCCGCCGGCCAGGCCGGATGGCGGCCGATCAGCTACCCAGCCTCACTTCGACGCTGAGTGGCGCGCCGCGATGCGGCTCTCCTAGCGCGGCGAGGCGGAAGGCGAGATCCTGGAACGTCGCCTTGGGCGGCAGAGCGAAGGAGAGCGCGCTGCCCGCGAACTCGGCGATCACTCGATGCAGCTCCGGGCGCTTGCAGTCAAGGGGTCTCATGGCGCTTCCTCCTCCTCCTCGATGGCGTCGGCGAGAGCTTGTCCCGGCTTCGCCAAATAAATCGTCGAATTTCAAATCACTTTGCTCCTTAAATATCTCTATAGCAATGACTATATATTAGCTTGACCAAATAAAAATGTTTGGTAACACAAATCAATCTGGATGAAATCCGCCGGTTCTCCAGGGAGGCATATTATGAGCTTAGGCACAATCCTGCCCGTCGTCCTCATCGTGCTGCTTATCGGCGCGCTGCCGAATTGGCAGCACAGCGCCAACTGGGGCTACTTCCCGAGCGGCGGATTGGGGATCGCGCTGATCGTCGTCCTGGTGCTGCTGGTCATGGGTCGGGTCTAGCCGCTCCAATCGATCGTCCGCGTCGACTCGCTCGCTTCACCCGTACCTACGGAGAAAGTTCATGAACAATATCCTTCGAACCGTCGCCGTCGCTTCTGTCCTGGCCTCGGCCATCGCGCTCGGCGCCTGCGCGCAGACGAAGACCACCGAGAGCACCGGCGCCTATGTCGACGACGCCACGATCACCGGCAAGGTCAAGACCGCGATCCTGCAGGACTCGGCGCTCAAGGTCATGCAGATCCACGTTGACACCTACAAGGGCGTCGTGCAGCTAAGCGGCTTCGTCGACACGCCGCAGATGATCGGACGCGCTGGCACCGTCGCGAGTCAGGTGAGCGGCGTCGCCTCGGTGCAGAACGACCTCATCGTGAAATAGGCATAGGCGGCGTTCGCGGCAGGTAGAAGTCGGATGAAGACACCTGGTGACAAGATCGACGTCCGGGCGGCCATCGCGGGGTTTCCGACGCTGGCACGGCGCGGAGGAACCCTTAGTCGCAACGAGCCCGGAGCGGCATGGGCCGACGGGATCGTCCGAAGGCCTGCTCCGGGTGGTCGCCGATCCGAAATACCGGTGAACGCAACCCCGCATCGCGAACAATCGAGGCCCCCCATGGCACTCTCCGCAGAATTCTCGCTGCTCCATTCCGAATTCAACGACTTTCTCTTCGCGCAGATCGGCGAGGAGGAAAGCGGCGCGCCGCTCTCGGTGCTCTCGGCGCTGACGCGGCTCGGCACCGACCCCTGGGCGGAAGGCGCCCGCCTCTCGGGTCTGCCCAAGGACGCGGCGGCCCGGGCCCTGGTGCCGGTGATCGTGATGTTTCCCGAGGAAAAGCGCAGCAGCTCGGACGTCTTCGAGCTGGCGGAGCGGCTGGCGGCACTGCTGCCGCTGCGCGCGCCGCCACTGCGCAGAGGCGGTCCCGCCACCGAGACCCGCCGGATCGCCGACTCACCGGCGTTCTGGCTGCTCGCCCTCGGCTTGCTCCTCATGCTCTTCGGCATGGGGGCTTACGGGGTGCTGCCGGGCCAATAGGCCGGCCCGGACGGCTGCGGAGCTCGATGCCTCAAGGCAGGAGCCCTGCCTCGCGATAGTATCTGAGCGCCCCCGGATGGATCGGGATCACCGCCTCGCTCGGCACCATGTCCTTCTTCGTGAGCGTTCCCAGCGCGGGATGCAGGCGCCGGAAATCGTCAAAATTCTCGAACACCGCCTTGACCACGGCATAGACGAGATCGTCGGGCTGCCGCGCCGAGGTGATGAGCAAGGTCTGCGTGCCGAAGGTCGGCGTGTCCCGGGGATTGCCGTCATACATGCCGCCCGGGATGACCGAGGCGACATAGTAGGGATGGGACGCCAGCAGGCGATCGATGGGCGGCCCGGCGACGCGCACGAGACGCGCGCGACATCCGCTCGTCGCTTCCTGGGTCAAGCCGTCGGGATGCGCCGCTTCGAAGATGATGGCGTCGACCTCGCCGTTGCACAGCGTCTGGTTCTGCTCGGCCGGGCCGAGTTCGAGCGCGCGATCGAAATCGGAGATCGTCCAGCCATAGGATCGGAGGACGACGTCGCGCGTGAAAGTGTAGTCGGCGCCGGCCGTGCCGATGCCGACGCGCTTGCCGCGCAGATCTTGAAAATTGCGGATCTCGGAATCGGCGCGGGCGACGACCGTAAAGGATTCCCGTTGCAGTGCAATGACCGTGCGCAGCTCCCGATCGGGGCCGGTTGCGGCAAAGGGTCCCTCGCCGCGATAGGCGCCATAGGCGAGATCCGACTGGGCCAGTCCGAAGGTCGCTTCTCCGCCGCGGACCATCTCGACATTCGCCCCGGCTCCCTCCGACACGATCGCCCGGCAACGCTTGGCGGGATTGTCGTCCTCGGCGAGATTGACGATGCGGCAGACGGCATTGCCCACGGGGTAGTAGATGGCGGCCGGGTTGGCCGTCGCGATCGTCACCGGGGCGCGCTCGGCGATGGTGAGCGGGGCCAGGCATGACGCGAGCACGGTCGCCGCCGCCACCGCGACGGCCGCCAAGAGCGCTGATCCGAGCTTCATGGCCAAAAGTCCCTCATCCCCGGAGCGAAATTTACGTGTCGAGCCGATAGACGATCTGCGCGGCGTCGCGCTCGAATTCGCCGTGCACCCATAGACCGCCGGCGTCGTACCAGATGCTGCCGGCCAGATAGGGCGTGATGAAGCGGTAACGCGTCGCGCGAAGCTGACGGCCGGCGACGGCGATCTCTTCGTCGGCGAGCTTGCGCACGCTGACGCCGATGACGCCGCCATGTTGCGCATCGATCACGACCGCCTGCTGCAGCACCGCCGGCGTCCACAAATCGTTCGAGGTCAGGGCGCCGGGCGCCGCGATGAAGGGAAGACCCTTGCTGACGACGCGAAAGCCTTGAGGCGTTGCCGCGCCCGTGACCTGGAGCGTCTCGCCGTGCTCGACCGTCTCGCTCGTCAGCGAGACGAGCCGCCCGTCACGCCAGCGCTCCTCCGAGCGGTGGCTAAAGGAGAACACGGTGAAGAACAGCGCCTTGACCAGAAGATCGATCTCGGTGGTGATGCGAATTTCCCCGGTCGACGCGGAACACGACACCCGATGCGCGCCGATCCGATCGCCCTTGTAGAGGACCGAGAACCGCCGGTCGGCGGCCTCGGCCGGCCAGGCCAGCCCCGCCGCGGCGCGTGTGACGCGCGGCAGGGCACAACCGGCCGCCCCGGCGATCGCGGACATCAGCAGCGTGCGCCGGGGGATGGACTTCGGGCTCGATGCGGTGGGCCTATCTGCTCGGCAGGGCATGGGCTGGAGCGAATCACCGCGATTGCTGCACGCTCGTCTTCGCTTGAAGCTGCCGAACGAGGCCCGACAGGTCGCCGCCGTTCCGCTCGAGCGCCGACATGAATTCCTCGCGCTGGGCCAGCACCATGCTGACCCCGGCGACGCTCATGTCGATGACCCGGTAGCGGTCACTGTCGACGACGCTCCACTCCACCTTGACCGGCTGTCCCGAGGCGGATTGGCCGATCTCGCTATAGACCAGCGCGCTGGTCGCGCTTTCTGCGCGCTGGCCGACGACCCGAAAGGATGGTCCATCGTAGTCGGTGAAGCGCCGAGAATAGATGCGAACCAGGAAATCGCGCAAGACTGCGGAGAAGCTCTGCCGCTCGGCGTCGCTCGCCTTCTGCCAATAGCGCCCGAGGACGAAGCTGGAGATCCGCGGCACGTCGAAATCCTCGTCGAGCAATCCCTCGAGTCGGCGTTGGCGGTCGGCGGAAGAGAGCGTCTTGCTGTTGACGGAAAGCAGCGCTTGGCGCGCGAGCTCCGTGACGAACGCGGCCGCGATGGGACGGCGAATCGATCCTTGTGTGCGATGAGGAGATAGGGAGCGCGCTCCTTTTTGCAGTCCATTTTTTTGCCTTCTCCGATAAACCCCAATGGGGGTGACGGCGATCGCCTCGCCGATTGGACTTCCGGACGTATGTGATGACCGCGTCGGGATGCTCGTGCTTAGCCTTCAGGGCAGCGATGAGTGCGTCGTCAGCCTCGTGAGCACCTCGGAGCGTGTTTGAAGTCTAAGCCCGACCGTGTATTCAGTAGTCATGACTGGCTCCGATCGTGAAGACGCCGCGCAATGTAGTGCGGGCATCCGCTTTCGTCACGACCCATGGACACCGCACCGTGCCAGCCGGACGCGGGGTCGCCTGCGCAATCAGAGATGTGCGTGTCCCAGCCAAACGAGAAGTAAGCCGGACACGGGGCCGATGAAACCACGCTGCTGAGAGCCTACATCTATCGTTGCGGCCAGGGAGCAACCAAACGTGGGAGGGCAGCATTTGCGGGAGTTTTGCGAGGAACCTCTAGACGCGCTGGGCCGCAACGCCGAGGCATATCAATTCTCGTCAGCGGGGGACTAGCAAACGATTAGCGCCCTTTTGTGAGATCGTAAGGCGTCATCTCAACGGTGACGCGGTCGCCGACTAGGATGCGGATGCGGTTTTTTTCATCCGCCGGGAGCTGTAGGCAAGTGTTTCGCGCCCGTTATCGAGACGCACACGGAACCGTGCATCAGGCAGAATCTCAAATACGGCGCCGTCCATTTCAATGACGCTCTCTTTGGTCATCCCATCTCCTTCTCATGCTGACGGCGAGCATGTAGCACTGTTCACGCCTGCTTTAGATTGACGGCGGAAGTCTTGCCTTGCTGGCCGCGCTCCAGGTCGTAGCTGACCTTTTGTCCTTCGCTCAGATTGCCTATGCCCGAGCGCTCGACGGCGGAGATGTGGACGAACACGTCCTTCGAGCCGTCATCGGGCTGTATGAAGCCGTAGCCCTTCTGCGTGTTGAACCATTTGACGGTGCCGATGGCCATGATGTCCTCCAAACAATGATGTGTATCTGCACACGCATAGGCGCGCCGATCCGACTCCAGTGGACCGGGGAAACTGGATCCGGTGCTCTCGATCGGAGCGCAGGAGAACAGGCCGGACCGCAGAAGAGATAGAGCAGTAGGATGACGCGGCGTTGGCGCTTTGGCAAGAAATCGGCGCGAGGCGTGCGCACAGCCGGTCTTGACCGCCGCCGCGCTGCTCGTCACCGCCGCTGCACCACCAGCACCTTGGGAACGGCGCCGGTTGTCTCCCAGTCCAACGGGTCGATCTGCTCGATCTGCCGCCCCACCTCGGTCCTGCCATCTTGTGCGAACGGCGCGCGGCCATACCGCATCGGGTGCCCGTCCAAGTCCTTTTCGCCGAGATCGACGGCAATCTGCGTCCCTGGTCGTTGTAGATAGATATGCGCGCGATGATCGATGGACCGCCTCCTCGGGGCTCGCAACCGCCATTATAGCGCGCCTCGTCGAGCCCGGGAGGGGACCGCCCGGCCCCGCATATAGCGCTCGCGGAGTTTGAAATTGTAACAGTCCCGCCAGAACGGCTATGCTTTTGTGTGAAGTCCCTTCCTGAACCGCAGACGATCTGAAGGCGGCAATGCAAAAGAGCGGCGTCGTAGGCTCAGCGAGCATCCGCTTCGCGACTTAGCCAGCAGAAGCGGACCGACAGCGCGCCGCGGGTTGCTGGTCTCAGTCCGAATTGCGATCGTCTTGTTGCGGCGTCGACGCCGATCCGGCGCGCGCCGCATTTCACAGAATGCTCAATGCCCTGCTCGCTTCTGCGAAGAGGCTCAGGTCGGCGACTAATCCGTCGTCACGCTCGATTGCGTATTGGCTGCGCCCAGCTTCGCTTTTCTCGATGACGGCCAGAACGTTCGGATCGCTTGTCTCAAAAATTCGGAGATTGCGTTCGCCCACTTCCAACTCGGCGAGCTTGCCGCGCAGCGCCGCCTCCGTCGTGCGCGGGCTGACGTCGACGAGACCGATCAGGCCCTCCGCCGTAATACCGGCCGACTGCACACGATCGCGCAGGGCGTTTGCCGCGGCCACCTTAGCCCGCTCCGCAGCCGCGTGCTCATCGGCCAGCGCCTTGGCGTCGCGGCGGCTGGCAGAATATTGGGTGCCGATCCGGCGCAGGAAGCCCGACGCCGACATGTCCCGAGTGTCGACCCAGTCCGCGGCGGTCGTCCACGTGGCGGCGAGCCAATCGCGCATCTCCTTGTTCTCCATGACCGCCAGCCGCGCGGCGCGCAGCTCGGCCGCCCAGCGCTTCTGCGCCGGAGGGCCGGCGAGTTCCGGCCACTCCGAATGGCCGGGCGCGGCGCGCCTCTCTGGCAAGGCGCGGTGACGCTCTGGGGCATGGCGCTTCGCCAGGTCGTACTGGCGCCGGTATTCCGCCTCCCATTCCTCCCCCTCCTGGTCGGGCAGGATGCCGTCCCGGTCGACGAAAAACCGCGTCGTGGCCTCCAACTCCCTGTCCCGCAACTCCTTCAGATCATCCATCGGTCGCCTCCTGAGCGATTGAGTTTTCCCTGCTTTGACTCCGAAGGGATGGCGTATCAAGCCCGCTTGACATCGGCGAAGAACGCGATGAGGGCGGGGCCGTCCAGGCCAAAATCTCTCTCTCCGCGCATCAGCGCGACGCTTCGCCAGGTGAATGTGCCGGCATCCGTGGCGACGATGAATTCATCGAAGCCGGAGGCGACGAGCTCGTCTTCGATCGCCTGTAGCCGATTGCGGATCTCGAGATCGAAGATGCGGCGGTGCGCTTCCACGACCTTCACAAAACCGAGGCTGTCATCGTTAGGGACGCGCTCGGCTTCCTCCTGGGTCAGCACGATGAGCTCGCAACCACCAAGGGCGGTCAAGGTTTCGCCATCGTTGAGGAGGATGATGGGTTCGTACTCGTCGGCAAGGTCCATGTTGACCATCTCTGTCACTGTGTGACGGAACCATCAGGCATTTAGGCTGGTTGTCTCGAGCGGAAAGCATCAATCCGACCCCGAAGGTGAGCACGTTGGAAGCGCTGCTCCGCCGGCGAGTACCGCTGCTGCTGCTGGCCGCACTAGGGCTTTGGTCAGTTATTATCCTGGTGCTGGTCGCCGTCGTAGATAGTGGCTGAGACGGTATTCCCATCTGTCAATGCTGGCTATCGGTCGGCGGTGCACCCCTACCACGCTCGAGCCCAAGTGGGCGAAGGTCAGCGCGCTGCTGCTTTACATCGTTGCCTCGGTATCGTTCGTCGAGGTCACCTCGGACAGATCTACGTGGCAAAGGGCCTTTCGAGTGCCTACATGACCCACATCGTCCGCACTCATCAGTAGAAGGGCCGCCAACAAGGTGAGAGGGTCCCCGCTCGTCTCAGACAGGCTGAGACGGCCCGGACGGTTGAGGCTGCTTCGGTGGCGATACGGACGTGGCAGAGGCGACGGAAGAGCTTTGAGAAGCACGAGGCTTCGCTGCAAAGGTCACATGGGAGCGAGGGCTATGACAAGCGACGTGGTAGAACTCGATGAGCACCGGGGCAAGAATGCTCAGAAAGCTATGGAAATTCGTCGACGTCTCCACGAGGTGCAGTGCGACCAAGCCGCTCTGAAGGAGCGCCAAGCGGAGTTCGAGAGATATCTCATCGTCGTTCCAGCGGTGACTTGGCCGGAGGCCGCTGCCAGGGCGCAATACCTCATTCAACTGCTCGCGGATGGCGCCGACGCTCAGAATGCGCGCCGCCAAGAACTGATCGCCAGTGTTCTGAAGGATCTCTCGGGATTATCCGGCTGACGCAACCGACTGCAGCTATCAGCAGAGTGCCAGCTATGAATGAGAACCTCAAGATCGTAAAAGCGAATATCCAGCGCTATCGCTGGCTCTTGCAAACGAAGCTCACCAAGGCACGACGAAAACTGGTCGCGGAGATGCTTGGTGAGCAAGAAAGAGAACTGAAGAAGCAGCAGGCATCATCCGGACGGAGTTGGGCCCGACGCCTCCTGCGCGCCCTTCCATTCGGCCGGCGCTCCTAGGGACCGTCGTTCTGCGTAGAGTGGCGCACTCGGCGCGCGCCGTCGCCAAGGTTGGAGACGACCGTGATAGCGATGATGACGGGGAGGCACGCCTAACCGGCGCTGGCCCTTCGCCAGTCCGGTATTCGTCGACGGCCTGTGGCGCGTACAGATGCCGGATGCGGCGGTGTATCGGGCGAAGGCTGAGGAGATGCGCAAGCGCGGAAACTCGGCACATGACCCGGTGGCACATCAGGACCTTCTGAGTCTGGCTGTGAAATACGAGACGCTTGGACTGCCGATCAATGCCGGGCGCGCGCCTCCTTTGGCGACCTCAAGCCGTGCCGCTCAATGCGCGCAATCCTACCCGGATGCGTGTCGCTTGGCGGTGCTATACTCGGCCGATGGAAGCCGCGTACAGCATCGTTAGCCAAGCTGATGGGACGTTTGCCGTCGAGAGGACCGAGCCCGGGAAGTCGCCTGTAGTCACCGGACACTTCAAGACGGAAAAAGAGACGCGCGCTCACGTTGCGGACCTAAGGAAACGGCCTCCCGATACCGACTAATTCGATGACAAACAGCCGCTCTACTGCGTCGACGACGGCGATGGCGGTGGCAACGTCAACGTATTCTATTCACTCACTCAATCACGAAATCTGGCTGATCAGAATGCCCGCATCAATGCGGCGCGCTCGGTTTCGTCGGTCATCATTTCCAACAGCGCACGCGTTGCATGAACGAGCGAGCGTGTCGCCTCGACGCCTTGCTCAGCGTCGTGAAGTCCTCGCTCGAGCATCCTTTCGAGTTCGTCTGTGCGCTGGCGTCCGCGTAGGTGCTTCAAACAGTAAGAAATCGCGAAACAGGTTTCCGAGGTCGTGAGCGTCGCGGATTAGAGTCAACTCGCGGATCTTCCGTTGCCGGGACGAGTCAAGGGTATGCGGTTGTTGCACGGTAGCCCCCTAGTCTTGGTTCGTCGACGCAACGGATTGCCGACCCGATCTCCATGTACCATCAAAGTAGTGGCCACCAAATGATCCAAATCAAGGGGCTCCGGGAGAGCCGTTCGGGCCGGTCGAAGAGGGTTGTGATCTCTATGAAGTGGCGCAGCGGCACGCCGGCCGATTGGGCGGACGACGGCTGCGGTGCGAGCAACCTGATCTACGGCGTTTGGCCTCATAGCCCCGGCGTCGTACGAGCAGAAGGCGATCTACGTGGTGCAGGTGCAGCTCGAGAGAAGGTGGAGTGCGGCTCGCGGCGGGGTCTCGACAGTTGCAGAACGTCCATCGTTATGTCTTGGCGAGCGGTCCATGAATGGCCGCTCAGGAATTCTTGTGCATTGTTGCTGGCCACTGTCTGGCATGAGCCCACGTATTGCGGAGTTGGCGATAGCGCTCTCGAAACCCGCGCCCCGCGGCGAGCGCAGCGAGTAGCTAAGAAAAAGTCCGGCTTCCGCTACCGCCCGAGCCCGCCGTAAGGTCGGAGCGGGCCGGCACCGTTCGTCATCAGCGTGATAAGGAGGCGCCGACGCCGTTCATCCGTGGGAGAAGGTTTGGGCGCCTCGGGAGCAACAGCGGGTACCGGCGAGGCAGCTCGCGCTCGCGGCTGCTCTTGCGTCGAGCGCGCTCCGGCGACTGGCGTTGGGTCGTCACGCCGTTCGCTGGACCAGGGGCCAATGGCGAGGCTGCCGGCAAGGACCCCCGCTAAGATGAGACCGAGACCCCCATACCGACGCTCTCGCCGGACGAATGCTAAATTGGACTGCGCCATGATCGGCTCGTGGCCTCTTGCCCTCATGATCTTACTTGTTCTTTTCGGCGCTGTTCGTGATTGCATGACCGGTGGCGGACAAGTCCTCTCCGGCGCCCGCCGTCGTGTTGCAAGCGCTAAGCAAGGATGCCGCACCGGACACAAGCAGGATGCTCAGCAGAATTGCCACCAGATTTTTTCGCATCGTGGTCTCCCGTATTCTGGATTTTTCTTTGGGGCTGCGGAGAGCAGCGATCGTTCCCAGCACTGTTGGCATGTGGGCGGAGTAAGAGGGGGGCGCTAGGTTCGGAAACTACTCAGTGCCACGCCAGTCTCGCCCGGCGTGCCCGCCGTAAAATCGGCGCCTACTAAGTAGATTCCGAGCCTAATCCTTTGTTACTGGCTATGTGGATATTGACGGGCGCTAGGATGAACGCGGCAGCAGAGCGACGGATCAGCGCCCATTTCGACATCGATCTGGGGAAGCTGATCGAGGAGGAGTGGCGGGGATGCCTCGTGCATTCGGATGCCCCCGATCCCCTATCCAAGATGCGGTAGTGAACGGACCGAATGCCGCATCGTCACTGCTGGGCCTGGGAAGGGACGGCGGACGGAAGCGCCGTGTTAGCGCCTATATGGGTCGCAGTGGAGCAAGTCATGCCCGACATGAAAGATGAGATGCTAGGCGTCCGCGAGGTGCTTCAGAGCGTCGAGGATGCCTTGATTGACAATGGATGGCACGAGATCACCGTGCGCACCGAGCAGGGCATGTTTGCCTGGGTCTCCGACAAGCGGGCAGCGAAAGTCGAAGAGGAGGAAGGCGACGACGGGGATTACCTGGGCGGGTAGCCATTAGCGAAGGCGCAGTGCACGAGCTTCTCGAGCTCGAAGGTGTGATGATGACGGGCCATGGTACTGAGCGCGCTGGCGGTCGAGAACAAAAGAAATCCAGTCGCACCTTTGGCGGAGCAAGCCGAATCACCGCGCCGCGACAACGGGCGGACTGAGTAGCGGATCACGATGCCAAGTAGGAGTTACCGTCGCTGCCGCGGCTTATCCTCTTCCTCTCGCCGCACTTTGGGCGCCGCTCTCAACAGTTTGGCACGGATGTGCTTCAGCATCCAAATGCGCTCCGATAGCGGGAATCGGCTGTGTTCAATTTCCCCAATGTACGAGGTCGAGCAAGCCGCGCCTTTTGCCATTGCGCCATACCATCGTCGCACCCATGTATTGGTGGCATCGCCTTTGGGCGCCATCGGCAGAGAGACAACGCCCGCCTTCGCAAGAGAGGTTGCGCGCCCTCCCGCCCAGGACGGGTAAAAGGTGAGCGCCGGTGAGCGGTGTCTCTCGCGACAAGTGAAACATCTCATATTGTTAGAAGACGATCGCGACGTTGCGGCCATGCTCGCCCGGCTGCTTGGGGAACTGGGCTACTACGTCACCTGCGCCATGCGATCCGCCGACGCATGCGAGGTGCTCGAGCGCGTAAAGGTCGATCTTCTGATCGCGGACGTGATTCTGCTGGATGGCACTTGCTTCGCCGCCGTGGATATCGCCAAGCGAAAAAGCCTGCCCTGCATCCTCATGACCGGGAACGGAGATCAAATGGCGCAGCTTCAGACCAACGGCGCTCTTCATCTCAGCACGCCCTTCAGGCTCATCGCCTTCATGGACGAAGTGCGCAGTCGGATCGGTCCGGGCGACGGTGAGGGACGGAATTGACAATTCTGATAGCGCCGCATGGCGCCTGGGAGAGGCAAAATGCGCAAAATCGCGCTGATTACCACCCTGCTGGCATCGGTCGCCGGCGGGGCATTTGTCGCTGAGTATTCGCCTCCCGCAATGGCTTGCAACGCCCCGAGCTGTGATCAAGAGGATCCGGCGACCGTCCCCGGACAGCCCGCAAGCCCAATCGCAGACCCGGTGCTGACGGACTACCCGGTAACGCTTCCCGGAGAGCCCTGCTGATCCAACGGCCAGTGAGTGCCACAGGAGACGCGAGGGAGACAGAGCCATGGGCCACCGTGCGTACATCTATCTGCAACCGCCGGGGATCAAGATCGCCATCGACCTCGGCGAGAAGGAGCTCGAAATGCGCCCGACCCGGCACGGCCGCGCCCGGTTCGAGCACGAGGGCATACCCCAGGCCGGGCACATCGAGCAGGTCGACCCGCCCGACTGGGAGGCCCGCGGGGCCATCCCCAAGGTGCTGGTGGTGCAGCGGCAATAATGGGCTGGCTGCCGACATAAGGATCGACCATGGCATTCCTCGATCGTGGCGCGCGCGCCGTCCTCCTCTCCGAGCTGGTCTCGGGCCTCATGATGACCTTCCGCTACATGTTCAAGCGGCCGGTCACCGTGAACTATCCCTACGAGAAGGGTCCGCTGTCGCCGCGCTTCCGCGGCGAGCACGCGCTCCGCCGCTACCCCAACGGCGAGGAGCGCTGCATCGCCTGCAAGCTGTGCGAGGCGATCTGCCCGGCGCTCGCCATCACCATCGAGGCCGAGCCGCGCGAGGATGGCAGCCGCCGCACCACGCGCTACGACATCGACATGACGAAATGCATCTATTGCGGCTTCTGCCAGGAAGCCTGCCCGGTCGATGCCATCGTCGAAGGGCCGAATTTCGAGTATGCCACCGAGACGCGCGAGGAGCTCTTCTACGACAAGGACAAGCTGCTGGCGAATGGCGATCGCTGGGAGGCGGAGCTCGCGCACAACCTCGCGCTCGACGCGCCCTATCGCTGAGCCGCGCCCATGATCGTCCAGGCCATCTGCTTCCGCCGCCTAGCAGGAACGCAGCCCTCTGTCCTTACGCGTCATATGCCTCGGCGATGGGGTTATAGGAACCCGAGTGCGAGCCAGAGCCAACGCGAACCAGGATCAGATTTTTATCGGTGGGAAGGCGCGCCGATGTCGCTGCCCGGAAGTTCTAGGGTTTGACCCATGCTTGTGGGGTGAGCGCGAAGGTGTATCGCGCTGCTCGCGAGCGGGGCGGATCGAGGAGCGGCACCCTCACCTCAACGAGCGCCAGTTTTGCCGCGCGGCATTAGCTATGAACCCATTTTTGTGGCGAAGCACCCAGGACTAAGGCCATCGAGGGCGGTGTCTGGTCATTCACCATCCACTTAAGGGTTGACCTGGCATGGCTCTCAGAACAGCCAAAGCGGCGAACCACGTCCTTTACCGTCACCGGAGGGGCGTCAGGTCTCACTCCCCTCTCGATCCTGATATGCAGCGGTTCGTATTGCATGCTGCTCTCCGCACTGCTTCCGCCAAGCATGGGGAGCGACGGCGCCGCGTCAAGCGCGGCGTGAGCCTGTCACAATGCCGCCTCGTTCACCGGCCGACCCGCTTCCGTCGCGCGCTCGCGACAGCCCTCAGGCTCGGCCGATGAGAGCTGTGTCGATTGGCGCGCTAAACGCCAGCACGCGCACCCCTTGCTTGAACCTCCCCGGGCAACTCCTCTGAACGGAGATCACGATTGCCGATATGAGCTTGATCGTTGATGATTGACGCCGCACGCAATAGAGCGACCACCATGCTGGAGTCCGTGCTTCTCATGCTCAACGGCGCTCGCGCGAATCGGGAGCGTGCAGAGCGAGCCCGATGGCTCGCCAAACACGGGACGCTGTTGAGAACCTGTTGCACTACGCGGCGGAGCTGGAACGGATTGCCCTTGAGACCGAGATGCGCGTTTGCGCACGGGCCGAAACTATCGCCCGCACGAAGGCCTTGGGCGCCGAGATAAAGAAGCTGGTTGAAGAGACGCAAGCGCGGCTTCAGCAGGGCAACGCGCGCGCCAAGTCGAAAGGATAGCCGAAACCCTCGAGCCGAAGGACGAGCCAGCGAAAAAGCTGAGCGTCCCTCTGCCCAAACTTGCCGCTGGCGAACGCTTCATTGAGCGCGTCGCAAAGTTCATGGATGCGGAAGGGCTGGTGGAGAAGCTGCAAGCCGTGCTCGGCCGCATACCCCATAATGGCGTCGTTCCCTGAGATCATCATTATGGGCAACCGAAGGCTCTTTGCATGCCCGGCGAAGGAGGCGCTTGTCTCGTCCTGCATGGACGCGTCAATAACGATAGCATCGATGCCGTCGTCCTTCAGGAACTGCCGCATCGAAACACCGCTCTCCGCGGAACTCACCCGATACCCGGAATCCTCAAGCATGGCCGTGATCGTGTCTCGTATCAGGCCTTCACCATCGACGACTAGGACGTGCTTTTGATCGGCCAAGAGGCTCGCCCACCCTTCTCAGTTTGACCCAACAGCAACAGTTTCGCCTCAGTTCACCGGCTGAGCATCGGGGAATTTCCATGAGCCCTTCAAGATTTCGGAACGGGGTCGATAGAGACGGACCATGTAGTTCCAGCCCGGCGTGATCGGCAGGCAGTTCGGAATCTGGCTGTCGCAGACGCCAAGCCGTCAATGCAAGCGCCAGCGCGGCGCCTACCATCACATTTGGTTTTGTGGACGGCGGAAATTCTTCGATGCCCATACCGTCGATTTCCCCAATGGGAGGATTCGTACTCGCGAACGACCACCGGAGCTGCTTCGAGATGCACGGACCGTAGAAGACAAATGTTGATCGGCGTATCTGTGAGCTCTGCCAGAAATGTTCGTCGATCCTATCTCCTGCCTCTGCCCATCGTGCAGCTTGACCAGGTACCGCGCGGCTCATACATTTTTTATCGTTCGCACATGACGCCGCATCCGCTGCCGGGTCCAGGCCCTGGGGGATGCCGATCGGTAGAAGTGCGCCTGACATTGGTGTTGGAGGCGCCCGGTGGTCTTTCGACTTGCAAAGAGCACGCTCTCTGTCGCAGAGCTTTTGGTGACGGCCTGAATGCCTACGTATCAGACCACACCGCAATCATTGCATTCAGTTTCGGAGACAGTGAGGGCGCGCTCGCCGCGTCAGAAGAAGAGCGCCGCCGCATCAGGACGGAACCAGATCGCGCTGGCCTTGCAAGGCGGCGGCTCGCACGGGGCCTTCACTTGGGGCGTGCTCGATCGGTTGCTCGAGGAGCCGAGTCTCGAGATCGTTGCGGTCAGCGGCACGAGCGCCGGCGCGATGAATGCGAGTGTGCTGGCGCACGGGATGCGAGATGGCGCCGCCGCGGCGCGCGAAGCGCTGCGAGGTTTCTGGGAGGCGCTCGGCCGCATGCCGGGCTTCGCCAGCCTCCGGGGTACATGGATGCAGGCCGCCCAGGAATGGCACCTGGAGAACTCGCCGCTCTTCCACTGGTTCAATGTCTTGGCGCACATATTCTCGCCCTACCAGCTCAACCCCTTTAATATCCATCCGCTCCGCCCGTTGATCGAGCATATCGATTTTGCGGCGCTTCGGAGCGATCACGAGGCGATTCGGGTGTACATCGGCGCGACAAATGTCCGCACTGGGCGGCGCCGTGTGTTCGACAATAGCGAATTATCGCCGGATGTGATTCTCGCTTCCGCCTGCCTGCCGCTGATGTTTCAGGCGGTCGACATCGATGGCGAGGGCTATTGGGACGGCGGATATACCGGCAATCCCGCGATCGCCCCGCTGTACCAGGTCACCACGGCGACCGACCTCATCGTCATCGGAATCAATCCACTGTCTCGCGACACGCTGCCGCGAACCGCCCGGGAGATCGCAAACCGCATCGACGAGATCTCGTTCAACTCCACCTTCATGCTCGAGCTTTCGACGATCGCATTCATCGATGAGCTTCTCGAGACCAAGGCGATCGATCCGAGCCGCTTCAGACCCTTGCTCCTGCATGGCATCGATGGTGGGGCGAAACTCGGCAAACTCGGCGCATCGAGCAAGATGAACAACCATCCCGCATTCCTGCGCTATCTGTACGGCTATGGACGGGAAGCAGCCGATGCGTGGCTCGCGAGGCATCTTCACGAGGTGGGCAAGCATTCGACAGTCGACCTGACCGAGCTGGTGCCGCTACGCAAGGACTTCCACGTCGGCCTTGTAACATCGCCACGATAGGACATCGTCGAGTGCGCGCGTCTATTTGCGGTTTCTGGGCGGACCGACCCTGACTTGAGCGGAATCGTGGCGCTTCTCGGAAGTAATTCTCCTGGAGCGCACAAGTTCGCGCATAAGTTCACTTTGGGTCAAACCCTGCCCAACGTGAAGGGGCAGAGCGTGTCCGCTCTGCCCGGTTGTTTCAGACGTCGACTGTTCCGCGATGGCAAGAGCGTCATCGACCTCGATGCCCAGATACCTTGCGGTGCTTTCGATCTTTCTGTGCCCCAGCAGAAGCTGTACTGCTCGCACGTTGCCGGTCCGCCGGTAGATCAGCGTCGGATCGACGGCTTTCCGAGTTTGCTCCGTCACTTCGAACCTAACAGGTTGCCCGGTTTTCTTTTGACGCACGGTAGCCCGCTCGATTGCATCTCCGCCGGGTGCAACGTCCTCGACCTTGAGAGCGACGACATCGCAGCCACGTAGCTTGCTGTCGATAGCAAGGTTGAACATCGCCAAGTCGCGGGCCTTCTCCTCAATCTGAGGCTTGGTTCGTATCGCCCAGACGTGCTTTGGCCGGAGGGGCGGCTTCGGTCCGATCACTCTGTTCTTGTTCCACGGCGTGCGCCCGTTCGAGGCTACTAGGGGGATCTGACAGTCGTGCATTGTCACACTCCTCTGTTGGGAGGATGACCAGCATCTGCTGCCGCCGCGTCGTCTCTGCCTGGTGAACCCCGGCTCTCGCCGCCGTCCGCGCCGATCGTCGGCTTCCACGGGGAGGATCTGCGAGGTCAGGTCTGGCACAAAACTGACACACGCCCCGGGAAGTCAATAATTTTGCTTTATTAGCAATGGGTTGCGGCGTCCCCACCAACTTTGCCAAGGTTGGGGTCGAGGGTTCGAATCCCTTCGCCCGCTCCAGATTTTCTCGGCAAACCAACGTGTTGGGGAAAGCGGCCGCCTCGGCCTGCGGAACGCGCGTACG
>Ga0335075_10002435_pt1 | contig 30020 bp, 31 predicted proteins | sample Lox_Sample_24_FD_206723 | JGI IMG/M metagenome (GOLD analysis project Ga0335075, IMG submission 206723) | Soil microbial communities from Loxahatchee National Wildlife Refuge, Florida, United States - Lox_Sample_2.4 | ecosystem: Environmental > Terrestrial > Soil > Wetlands | place: USA...
AAGGCGAATTGTGCAGGCGGCAGCTCATGAAAAGAACGCAAATATCATCTCCTCAAGGAAATGGATATTCGGTGTTTCGATTTTTGACCTTGATGATTTGGCTGACAGCATTCACCTTCGCCGTGTGTAACCGCTGCTTTGCCGCCAGCATCGGTCGCGACCAGATCTGCGACATCAATGCGGACTATGCGCTGGGAATAGAGAATTATCCGCTCGCGGTTCGATTATATCGCGCATTCCTGCGTTCTCATCCCGCCTCTGCGCTCGCCCATTACCATCTCGGGTTTGCCTACGGCATGCTTGGCAATGATGATGCGGAGGTGGCGGAATATCAGCGAGCGGTTGCCCTAGGTTTGAATCAGTGGGATTTGTTTCTGAACCTCGGACTTGCTTTGGCCGAACACGGTGATCAGAAGACGGCCGAGGGCATGTTGCTGCGGGCCGTTGCGCGCGCTCCCCAGCGGGCGGATACGCATTTTAATCTGGCAATCGTCTACGAACGAGGACAACAACTAACGCTTGCGCTTAAAGAAATCCAGGTAGCAGTTGGACTGCAACCAGGCGACGCTGAGGGTCGCAACCAGCTCGCCGTCATAAACGCTGAAATGGGCAATTATGAGGCGGCGCGCAAGATATGGAGCGGCTTAGCCCGTTCCAATCCCGATTACGTTCCGGCGCGAGAGAATCTCGAGATTCTCGATGCTCTCCTTTCAGCACCTCCACCATCGGTAGCGCCGGCTATCTCCCCATTGCAGCCATTCCGAGTGGCGGCTCCAGCGTCCGCCCTCTGCAAACTGGGACATTAATGCCTCACGTGGGGAGATAATCAGTGGAAGTGGCGCCACACAGACCGCCGTGTACCCATCTCTTTTTATAGTTTGGAATTATGAGATTCGTCTTATGAACTGCGACATGAATGTCCCAAGTGGGGCGTGCAATCCGCAAAGTTCTTAGATATCTTCCACCAACTGGTCACTGATCGCGGACATCATTCGAGACGCGCGAGATCTAATCCCACCGGCTTGAGCTATTATAAGCGAATCCATGAGGCAATCGTGCTTTCAAGTGATGCCTGCCCAATCGCTTGATGATGAGCGTGGCATGACTCGTGCTTTGCTATTCCGAGATAAGCGCCGGGGCGGGTGAGAAGTGGTGAACGAGGAAATTGGCGCAATCCCCAGATTCAGGGCCCTGCGAAATCTTTCTGAAAAAACAATTCAGGTCCGCCATCTGCCTGCGAAGTCTGACGCGATTTCGATCCTCTCGCTCGCTCAAGACCCTTCGTAAGGGGGCGATAACCTTGTCTCAGACAATATTAGTAATAGACGATGATAGAGATCTCGCAGACACCTGCGCCCGCGTCCTCAAAGCAGCGGGGTTCGCCTGCCTGGTCGCGTACGACAGTCCCATGGCGCTTTCGTTATTTGATTCGTCGCGCCCCGCCCTGGTCTTGTCCGACATCAATCTGCCCACCAGTGACGGCTACGAAATAGCGCGCTACGTGAAACAAAAAGCGTCTGGGACGCCAGTGATCCTGATGACTACGTATCATCACGGAAACGCTCCGCAACAAGCTGCAAAGGCCGGTGCGGCAGGATTTCTGCGCAAACCGTTTGCCAATGTCGAGCTGATTGCCACGGTCAAACTCCTGCTTGACCATGGCAAAACTCAGGATCCGGCTGATTAAAGTTAGTACGATCTACTATAGTGCAGCCGATCGCTATGGGCTCGAGCGGCGAAAATAATTAACCCGGTAGCTAAGATTTCCATAAAGCCTTGCCAACCGTTAGAGAGTGTCGCGTTTAGTTACAGACGAAAACTTAAAGCGGCATTACGATTTCGAAGAGTTCTCCGTGGGCGGCATGATCGTGAACGTCGTGGCTCTGCCCGATTCGGATTGAACTTCGATTTTGCCCTTGTGTTCCTGCACGATTCGCCGACTGAGCCAAAGCCCCAAGCCCGTCCCCTCAGCCTTGGTCATATACAGCAGATCGAATACCTTGCTGAGGGCGTCGGGAGCTATCCCCGTCCCCGTGTCCGCGACCGTAAGATGCAACCAATCCGGTCGATCGCTTGAGCGGCTGGTTGCCAGCATGACAGCCCCACCCTGTGGCATCGCGTCGCGCGCATTGCCCAGCAGATTGATTAACACCCGCTCAAGCGCAGTGCTATCACCCATTATCTCCGGCAGAACCTCTTCCAAATTCGTTTCAACGTGAATCCCGGCTTTGCGCAACTGCTGGCCAAACAGCAGCAGTGTGCGCTCGACGAGCCGATTGAGGCTAACGAGCGCAAGCATTTTATCGCGCCGCCGGGACAACCCGAGGAATTCCTCAACGATTCGACCGGCGCGCTGGGCCTGTCGGTGAATAACGGCGAGGTCTTCCTTTATCTCGGAGGCTGGCGTCGTGTCAGGCAATTCCAGCAGCAGTTCGACGCGCGAGCGAATTGTCTGCAGCGGATTGTTAAGGTCGTGCGCGATGCCTGTGGCGATAGTTCCTAGCGATACTACCGTCTCGGCGCGCCGCGCCTCGCGTTCCAGTGCCACTCGTTCGGTGATATCAATCACGGCGGCGATCACCAAATCCCCACGCTCGGTTCCCCGGGCGTAGGTCAGGCCAACTTCGATCAGGAACTGGCTACCGTCTTTCCGCCGCCCCGCCAAGTTAAGGCCAGTCCCCATCGAGCGGTTCCGCGGGATCGCAAAATAGTTCTCGCGATGCTGCCGATGGACCCCATGCAGGGTGTCTGGAAGCAACAGTTCTACCGGCTGGCCCAAAAGCTCGCCTTGGCTATATCCAAAGAGCCGCTCTGCGCTGGGGTTCGCCTCGACAATAAAACCTTTGCAGTTGACAATGATCAGACCGTCACCAGCAGCCTTGAAATATTCTTCATAAGGCATTTTTTCGCCCCCTCGGCTCCTCTGGTAAGATTGGGGGGTCTATGGCTGTCGCGAGAAGGTATGCGTCTTGTTTTAGACCCCAGAGTCAAGACGCACTAGACATTTCAATTTTGCGGTAGCTGCCACGAGGGAACTTAGCACTCAATCGTAGTTAAAGATATCTGGCGATATGGTCGTCAAAACCTAACCCAGCCGCGCCTATCCTCCGGGGATGGATGCGCATCCATCCCTCGAAATTTCATCAGGAGCTGGCGATGGCGTTTGCTTTGTTCTCCAGATGAAGCTACCAAGGCCGGAGTTTTGCACGATATGGCCTTTTAGCAAATCAACATTTCGGCAGATTTACCGAGGAGCTTCCTTGCAGCAACCACGACTCCAAATATGCTGAATATTGGTTGAAACTAGTGCGTTTGACGCCCGAGAAAAATAGCCGCCCTGCAGCCAAGCGAATAAATATCGCTCCGACAGCAGCTCGTGGGCGCTCGTCAGCTTCGAGACTCCAAGGTAGATATAGTGGGCGATGAAAAATGGTTTGGGCAAGTCGGTTGTGATAATCGCCATCATTACTGTCACCGTTGTGGGTGCCTACCTATGGTATCAGTCGCGGCCACCGGAAATTCCCGCAGGGATCGTGTCGGGAAATGGCCGCGTTGAAGCGACTGAAATTGACATCGCAACCAAATTCGCCGGCCGCATCGACCAGGTGCTGGTGCACGAAGGCGACACAGTCAATGCAGGACAACTGGTCGTGCGCATGGATATAAGCGAGCTTCTGGCACAACTCCATGAGGCGGAAGCCCAAGAACAGCAAGCGATTGACTCGCGGAAATCCGATGAGGAAATCGCCAAGCTAGCGGAAATTGAGTTTGAATTTGCGGTGAGAGATTACAAACGCTACTCACAACTGGCCGAGTCTAACGTTATCAGCGTCCAACAACTAGACAATTACACTACTAAAATGGAAGCTGAACGTTCGGCATTTGCGGCCGCAAGCTCGAAGGTCGCAGCCGATGTTGGCGCGATTGCCGCGGCGAGGGCCGGGATTGAACGAGTTCAAACGCAAATCAATGACAGTGAGCTAAAGGCGCCGGTTCGAGGAAGAGTGCTATATCGCCTGGCCGAGCCTGGTGAGGTTCTACCGTCCGGCGGCAGCGTAGTTACGATTATTGATCTTACCGATGTGTACATGACCATTTTTTTACCTGAACTCGAAGCAGGAGAAGTCGCAATCGGAGCCGACGCACGTGTTGTTCTGGACGCGGCGCCGCAATGGCCTGCCAGTGCGCGCGTTTCTTACGTAGCTGCCCAAGCTCAATTCACACCGAAATCGGTTGAAACTACTATCGAGCGCCAAAAGTTGGCCTTTCGCGTTAAGGTTCAAATCGATCCGGAATTGCTTCGCCGTTTCGAACCCTGGGTTAAAGTCGGCCTGCCAGGAGTTGCGTATATACAGGCCGATCCGAACGTTGGATGGCCGCCGCAACTCCAGGCACGTGCGCCCATCGAGCTGCTGAAAATCACTCCTCATCAATGATTTCCGACAAGAATCCGGTCGCGCGACTTCGCGATGTTACTCATCGTTATGGAAAGAGCAATGCCGTCGAATCTCTCTGTTTGAACATCCCGCAAGCCCGGCTGGTCGGCTTCATAGGTCCCGACGGCGTGGGAAAGTCTACAGTCCTGGCGCTGATTTCCGGTGTGCGCAAGATCCAAACCGGCGAGGTCGAAGTTTTCGGAAAAGATCTGGCCGATGCACGCGTCCGGGGCGAATTGCGCGCGCGAATCGCATATATGCCGCAAGGCCTTGGAAAGAATCTCTATTCCACCCTCTCGGTCTATGAAAATATCGATTTCTTCGGGCGATTGTTTGGACAGCCCTCTAACGAGCGCGCATCGAGGATTGGCGAACTGCTTGCGAGCACCGAACTCACCGAGTTTCGCGACCGTCCCGCCGGCCTGCTTTCGGGCGGAATGAAGCAAAAGCTCGGACTCTGCTGTTCGTTAATGCACGACCCGGACCTCCTGATCCTAGACGAACCAACGACCGGCGTTGACCCATTGTCCCGCCGGCAGTTTTGGGATCTGGTCGGCCGAGTACGAAGCCGGCGTCCTGGGATGAGCGTGGTGGTAGCAACCGCATATATGGAAGAGGCGGAGCGGTTCGAATGGCTGGTCGCGATGGACGCTGGGAAGTTGGTGGCTACTGGAACTCCGACCGAGTTGCGTTCGCGAGCGAGGGCGGCGACACTCGAGGAAGCGTTCATCGAATTGCTGCCGCTTGAGCGTCGGGCAGGCCACCAAGCATTGAAAATTCCGCCACGTACACCCGGAAGCGGCGAGGTCGCGATTGAGGCAAAGGGACTCACCCGCCGCTTCAACGGTTTCACCGCGGTTGATCATGTCAGCTTCCACATCGAGCGCGGCGAAATCTTCGGCTTCCTAGGTTCGAACGGCTGCGGCAAGAGCACCACTATGAAAATGCTCACCGGCCTTTTGCCGATAACGGAAGGAGAAGCGCGCCTGTTTGGCCGCTCGCCGCAAGCTGAGGATCTGCAAACACGCGGTCGAGTAGGCTACATGTCGCAGGCCTTCTCACTTTATAGTGAATTGACCGTGCGGCAAAATTTGAAATTACACGCACGTCTGTTTCATTTGCCGCGGGAAAAGATCGACGCACGCATCGACACACTCGCTGAACAATTTGGATTGTTGCGCTATTTTAACAAGTTGCCCTCGGGCGTGCCGCTGGGGATTCGTCAACGGCTATCGCTGGCCGTGGCGGTAATCCATGAGCCCGAGCTGCTGATTCTGGACGAACCTACCTCCGGGGTCGACCCAATAGCCCGCGATGAATTCTGGCAGCTCTTGATCGATCTCTCACGTAAAAAAGGCGTCACCATTTTCCTCTCGACGCATTTCATGAATGAGGCTGAGCGTTGCGATCGCATTTCTTTGATGCATGCGGGCAAGGTCCTCGCGCAAGGCGTGCCGGAAGAATTAGTAAGATCTCGCCGCGCGGACAATCTAGAGCAAGCTTTTATCTCTTTTCTTGAGGATGCCACAGGAGCCACCGGCTCAACGGATGCATTGTTAACAAAGGATACGATTATAGAATATCAACGTTCATCGCACATGCGAGCTGGCAATCGCCGCTTTAGTGCGACTCGGCTCTGGGCCTATACGCGGCGTGAGACAACGGAATTGTTGCGCGATCCTGTGCGGCTCATGTTCGCGTTGCTGGCGCCCGCGGTGCTTTTGCTGGTAATCGGCTATGGAATCTCGCTGGACGTCGCACACGTCAGCTATGCTGCTCTGGACCAGGATAATTCACCTGAAAGCAGAACCTACCTGGAAAACTTTAGGGGCTCGCGCTATTTCGACGAACATCCTCCGATTCACGATCAGGGCGAGGAAGAATGGCGTCTGCGCCAAGGCGAGATGAAGGTGGCGATAGAGATACCTCCGAAGTTCGGCCATGATATCAAATCAGGCCGCCGTCCCGAAATTGGGATTTGGATTGACGGGTCGATGCCGTTTTATGGGGATACAGCACGTGGTTACGTCGAAGGCGTAAACCAGCTTTACATTGATGATTTCATTGTTCACGGCCTACGCAAGCAACTGCCAGCAGTTGCGGCTAACGTCGAGACTCGTTTTCGCTATAACCAGGACTTCAAGAGCGCCTTCGCCATGATCCCAGGGGATATCATGTTGTTTCTTTTCTGGATTCCCGCGATGCTCACCGCGCTTGGCGTTGTTAGAGAAAAGGAACTCGGCTCAATAACGAACTTCTACGCTACGCCGGCGACCAAGTTGGAATTTCTGTGGGGTAAGCAAGCACCATACGTAGTTCTTGCGCTCATCGAGTTCGTCACTTTGATCGCTCTTGCGATTTGGCCGTTTGCCGTACCCATAAGAGGCAGCTTTGTCGCACTTCTAGTCGGTGCTGCTCTCTATGTGACCGCCAGCACCAGCTTAGGGTTGCTGGTATCGGTTTTTGTTCAGACACAGATTGCCGCAATTTTTGCTGCCGCAATCGTCACTAATCTTCCTGCCGCTCAGTACTCGGGATGGCTTACTCCAGTTTCTTCGCTAGGCAAATCAGCTCGCATCTTCGGAATGGCCTTTCCAGCAGCCTATTTTCAGCGAATCAGCATCGGAGCTTTTACCAAGGGATCAGATTTGAACAGCCTGATCCTCAGTTTCATAGCACTCATCGGTTTTATTGCCATTTATCTTATCGCGAGCCTCATGCTGTTGAACAAGCAGGAGGCCTGACGTGCTCTCCGTGCTCGCAAATATCTTTTGGCTTGGCATTAAAGAGCTTTTCAGCCTCTGGCGGGACGCTGTCCTGGTCTTTCTTATAATTTTTGCCTTGACATATGTTGTCTACGGTCCCGCCAAGAGCGTCTCGATGGACGTGGATCAAGCGTCCATCGCCGTAGTCGATGAGGATCATTCGCTGGTTTCCGAGCGAATACGCGAAGCGTTTCTGGCACCCTATTTCGTCAGAGCGGCCGAAATACCGTTCGAAGCCATCGACAACGCTATGGATAGCGGCCGATACACCTTTGTGATTGATATTCCACCGAACTTCGAGCGCGACATTAAACATAAACGCCGGCCGACCATTCAGGTGAATATCGATGCAACTGCTATGGCGCAGGCTGGTCGCGGAGCCACGTACATACAGGAGATTCTGTCCCAGGAAATTACAGATGCCATTTACCACGGGCAAAAACAGCCAGCGCCGCCCCTGAATCTGGTGGTTAGGGCAAAATTCAATCCGAATCTAACCTTCTCCTGGTTTATCGGGGTCATGCAAATCGTCAATAGCATTACCTTACTTGCCATGTTCCTGAGTGGTGCGGCGGTTATCCGCGAACGCGAGCATGGGACGCTCGAACATCTCTTGGCAATGCCCCTGCGGCCTTCGGAGATAATCCTGGCCAAGGCTTGGGCGAACGGACTTGTCATCGTGGTTGCCACCATCCTTTCGCTGTTATTTATTGTGAAGGGGCTGCTCGGCGTGCCGATTGCCGGTTCGTTGACGCTGTTTGCATGTGGGTTGACGATATATCTGTTTTCGGTAAGTTCACTGAGCATTCTGCTCGCCACGCTGGTTAATTCCATGCCACAGTTCGGACTTCTGGCACTCCCGATCTTCATCATCATGGATCTCCTATCCGGTGGAACGACGCCGATGGAAAGTATGCCCGAGAGATTACAGCAAGCAATGCAACTCTCTCCTGCCACTCACTTCGTCAGCTTCGCCCAAGCCGTTCTTTATCGTGGCGCGGGCCTAGCTGTAGTCTGGCGCGACTGCTTTGTGATTATTGTTCTCGGAAGCGCTTTTTTTGGCATGGCGCTGACGCGTTTCCGGAGAATGGTGACCACCATGCAAGCGTGATTGTTGTTTCCTTACTGACGTGACTTTCCTGGAATCGGGTTGATTAATTAGCCGAAGGGTTCAGATGGCAGCAAGACGACGCTCACCCTTCCTGGCTTCGCAGTCTCCCTATGCTTCGTACAAGAGATCGTGAGAGTGCGTAGAAGGCTTGATGTAGTAGAAGCAGAGGAAGCGATCTTTTGCGTACCAGACTGGGTCTGCGTTTTGGCCGCTTCAGTCAGTGTTCCGCTAATGCATCGATGACTCTGCGCTCCCCTGTTGATACGACGGCAGAAAGGGACCATCACGCACAGATTAGTCAGACCCACGATTTGCTCACGCGGCGCAACACAGCTTTGGATAGAAAGCAGTGGCGATCGTCCCGATTCAATTGGATCAGTCTTTTTCACAGTCGCATTGTGTTCTTGGCTCGCAGCCTTACTGAACCTGTTGTAGCATTCTGTCGAGCGGCAACGCCTTGGTACTAGCCTGCAACTTCGAAAGTAAACCAAGATTCTGTTCTTGACCGTTCCACCAGCCTCCTCCAAGAGCCAGGAAAAGCGCAGCGGTATCCTGAAGGCGCTGTCCTAGCGCTTGAATATAACCAAGGCTCGCCTGCTGGTACTGATAGTCAGCGATTAAAACTTGAAGGTAATTGACAGTGCCGGCCCGATAGTTTGCCTGTATCAGACGAAGTGTTTCACTTGCCGCGCTGAGTGCTTCCGATTCGGCTCTTACGCTCTCGGCGTCATGTTGCAGAGCATCCAACGCGTCGGCGACTTGGGCGAGGGCCGCTAGAACGGTCTGACGATAGTTCGCCAACGCCTGTTGGTATGCGTCGATAGCAGCCTTTCTCTGATACCAGAGCGTGGGTCCCTGGATCAGAGGACTGGCTATCGCCGCCCCCAGAGTCCAGAAAGCAGCAGTGCTTCCAAATAGACTCGAAAGGGAAGTGCTGTTCAAACCATAGTTCGCGTTCAACGTGAAGCTGGGCAGCATGGCTGCGGTCGCGACGCCGATCTGAGCGCTGGCATAATGAAGTTGTGACTCTGCAGTTAGCACATCGGGACGCTGGCGAACCAAATCCGCGGGCAAACTGACCGGCAGTTCCTCTGGCAACGTGAGCTCGGCAAAAGTAACCTCGGGCAGTTTTACATCGGCAGGCGCTGCGCCAATCAAGATCGCGAGCAGATGGCGAGTATGTGCCAGTTGCTGCTGAAGCGGTGGCAACGCGGCCTCAGATGTAGCGAGCTGACTCTGGATGCTGAGCAGATTTGAATAAGGCACCATGCCGGCTCTCACTTGTGCGGCGGTTATCTGTGTCTGTTCCGCGAGAAATCCTAAGATCCGTTGCGTGGCTCCGATTTCGGCTGCGTATGCTGCTTCGGCCACGATGGCATTGACAACATTGCCTGACAGAGTGAGGTACGTACCTTGAGCATTATAGTATTCGACATCCACCTGCGCGCCGAGGCCTTCGATCGTACGCCGTTCGCCGCCCCACACATCGAGCACGTAGCTGACTGTCGTCGATAGCGTATAAAGATTAAACAGGGACGGTCCAGAACTTTCGCCAAAGCGGGCAGGTGAAAATTGCTGACGAGTAGGTTCAAAGCTAGCCCCGAGCTGCGGGTAAAAGATCCCGTATCCAGCGCGGAGATTGTCTTCACTTTGCCGCAACGCGGCCTGCGCAGCCTGCATCGTAGGACTGTTTTCGACAGCTTGCATGACCGCGACATTCAGTTTGGAACAATTAAATAATCGCCACCAATCTGCGGCGATCTTTGCTTCGAGCTTGAAATGTTGCTCACCATCATCGGCAGTGATTGTGCTCTCTGGTTCTTTCTCATAGGTGTAGCGCTGCGTTGTGGGTTCCTTCGGGCGCATAAAATTCGGTCCAACCGCACAGCCGTCAAGAGTAAATGAGAGCACAGCGGCGCTGAGCGTGAGCAGTCTGCCAAGGAAGCGCCAGATGCCGGCGGAACTATTGTTCAGCGACGTAAACATCGACCAACTGACCAGGATAGACTGGTAGATTCTTCGACCGCTTGAAGCGGAATATGACCGGCAGGACCCTTACGTCGACTCTTTCCAGACGCTCATCTGAGAGCTCGATCTTCGGTGAAACGTAAGGCTGGATTCGGACAAATTGAAGCGGAACACTGATGTTGGTACCCCGAATAGACATCTCCGCTTCGGTCTGATCACTGGCCTTCAATCGGTGTATAAGTATTTCGTCGATATAACAGCGAACGTTAAGATAATCCTGCGGGGTTCCCATTACGATAACTGGATCGAAACCCTGCGTGTAGGTGTCGTAAGTTCCCTGCGCTCCGACGTAGCTGCCAACCGCCGTCTGGATCGCTAGAATCTTTCCGTCGGCCGGCGCTGTGAGGGTGTACCAGGCCAATAGAGATTTTGCCGCCATATAAGCCTTTTCATCAGCTTCATAAGTTTTTTCCTGGTTACGAATATCATAGATCCAGGCGCCGGCCTTTGTGAGCTCATACTGCTTTTGCACCACCTTGAGGTTGGCAGCGGCGACTTTCGCAGCGTTGATCGCGTCATCCAGCGTGTATTTGCTTACAGATTTTGGATCTAATCGATACGAAGTTTCTTGTTTTGTAAGTTCATCCTGCGCGTTCTTGAGTTGGGCTTGCGCATATACCAGTTGCGCCTTTGAGACGTCGAAAGTTTCGATTCGCGGTTCAGCCTTTAACTCTTCGAGCATGGCGCGCGCGGCCTCGGCTTGCGAGCCAAGTTGCTCGGCTGTAGCGCGCTGCACCGAATCGTCCAAGCGTATCAGTACCGTTCCCTTGCTGACTTGCTGACCTTCGTGAACTTGAATCTCGACGATTGTGCCGGATACATTCGGATAGATGTTGATGTTTGCACCGTTGCTTTGGCTGCTCTCGATAATACCTTCCGCATAGATACCCCTCGCGAATGGATTTGCGGCTGGATTAAAAGCAGGCGCTTGCGGGGAAGCATGAAGCCCATAGACGAAGGCTCCGATAAGCCCGACGATCAGGCCGAGAAACGCGAGCGCGAGTTCTAGCCTAGGCTTCATAGGCGACACCTTGATCGAAACCGGTTATCCGTCCGTCTTCCATTCCCATGATTCGGTTACTAAACTCAAAGATCCTGCTGTCATGCGTGACAATTAGTATGCAGCGAGTCGAAGTCAGAATGTCGGTTTTTACGAAGGAGACGATTTTGCGCCCGGTCTCTCCGTCCAGCGAGGCGGTTGGCTCATCGAGAACCAGAATTTCGGGTTGATGTACGATCGCGCGCGCGATCGCGACGCGTTGTTGCTCTCCTCCGCTGAGTTTGTTCGGCGGAAGCTCACCCTTGCCCGCAAGACCCACGACCTCCAGGCATCGAGCCGCGGCAGCAAGCGCTTCCTTCCAGCTCCGCTTCTGGAGGATCAGAGGGATCGCAACGTTCTCCGCCGTCGTGAGGCGCGGAAATAGATGAAAATCCTGAAAGACAAACCCGATTGTGTTCAGCCGGAAATCGGCAATCTCATCGTCCGACAGGCTCCATAGATTGCGACCATCGATCGTGACTGAACCCGAGTTCGGCCGAAGAATGCCGGACAGCATACTAAGCAGCGTCGTCTTGCCGCTGCCCGAAGGGCCAACAATATAAAGCATTTCGCCCCAATACGCTTCGAAACTTGCTTCTCTGACCGCATAAGTCCGCGCCACGCCCTCGCCGAACCATTTGCTGAGCTTATTCGCCATAATTGCCGCTGTGGCCATATCAGCCCCGGAAGATGTCGAACGGCTCGATTTTCAACACCCGGCGGACACCGGCATATCCCGAGATACTCGCGATAGTCAGTACCAACAGGAATGCGAGACCGAGATTGCTATAAGTCACACGAGAGGAATACTCTGGCAGTCTCAGCTTGGCGGCCGTTATGACTACCGTCGCCAGGCCAATTCCTAATCCGTAACCGACAAGCGCGGTGAACCCTGCTTGGAAGATGATCACGTAAACCAGCTCGCGCCCCTTGGCGCCCATCGCTTTAAGCGCACCGAAATGTTCAAGGTTCTCAATGATGAAGGTGTAAAAGGTCTGGCCGGAGATCGAAAGACCCACGAGGAAGCTTATTACCGTCATCAGTAGCGTGTTCGTGCCGATACCGGTTTGGTATTTGAGATATTGCGAGATGCCGTCCTGGAATTCTTGATTCGTCAATGCGAGGTAACCAAGTTGTGCTACCTGTTGCTTGATGTATGGGATAGCGGCGTTAGTTTTTGGCTCGACTAAAATATAAGAGATAGTAAAGCGCATCGACGGAATGTACTGAATCGCTCGATAGTAAGTGGTATAGAGCGTCGGAGTACCGTAAAGGGCACCGGTCGGAACCTTAGCGATGCCGACGACGACACCGCGATTGTCGTTGAGTTCGAATTCTGTTCCCAGTTTAGGATTTTCGAGTTTGGGGAACTCCTCATCTTTTACCGCAATGAATCCGTTTTCGGCGAAGATGTCGTCGATACCTCCCTGCAACAACTCTGGTCTGCCCGCCAAACTGCTGTCATCGAGGCCGATGACCGTGGCCGCCTGATAGGTGCCATCGTGTAATTTCAATAGCGCTGAGCCCACGTAGAGAGGAACTGCGTACTTGACTCCGTTGATACTGCGTACTCCATCAAGGACGTAATCGGGCATCGGAATGCTGCCAAACACGCTATTCGTGGCGGAGGGATCCATAACCCAGATCTTCGCGCCGATATTAATCACGGTGGCGGAAGCCTTGGTCAGAATGCCGGCGAAAGACGAAGTCATCTGCACGATCAGGAATACCGAAAAGGTCGTTCCGACGAGGAGAGCTGTGTACTTGCCCTTGTCCTTGACCAGAAGCTTGTAAGCCAGAATCAAAATTTGCGTCACTGATCTTCACTCCTTCATCGCTGCGGTTTCCTTTCCGGCTTGTCCCGGCGAGTCCTCTATTTTTCGCGCACGCATCTGCGATCAGGCCAACCGCAATCACAACCAAACGAAAGTCGCCATTTTCCATTATCCTCAGGGGCTGGAGCAAAAAGTGTGCGAGTCCTGGACTCCGGAGTCCGTAATTAGCAGCCGCGCACACTCTGGCGCTGCGAAAGGAAGTGACCTCGATCTGGAAGGCGAGACATAATGCTAAACTGAGCTCTGATTCCGCCACGGCGTGGATTTAACCGGCGCAAAGCTACCGCTCGCCAACCTAGTTTTCGTTCTAAAGAAACCGTAGAGAAAACTGTGGGCATTGAGCCGGCCGCTTCGTATACGGACATATTCTTGTGCGGGCGGCGGTCGACAGCTCTCATCTTTTCAACAGTGTTTAAATATTCCCGCAAGGCCGGCTGCATATCTTGTTGTGAACCGTCCATCGGGGCGCCGTGCTGGGACTCCATGTCCCAGGTGGGGCGCAGATGCCCCATTTTGAGAGTGATTTGTTGTGCTGGCCCCGAGAAAATTGCTGGCATAGAGCCTGCTGAGTCGAATCTACGAAGAAAATCACAGAACGCTCGATTAGGCCGGCGCTGCCAAACCACTAAAAACGAAATTCCATGCAACAGAAATGTCAGGAAGTGAACGCTCCTATTATTCCGAGGGGCTAAGTCGCAAGAATGAACACAGCCAGCAAATTTGCGCACGAACACAATGGCCTGAACCATTCATCCCAGCAAAGCGATTTAATTCGGCGCTGGTCGCCGCTCAATAGCGAGCAGCGCCTGCTGTGGGCCATCCTGGAGGACGGAATAAAAAGCTACCTGGCAAACAGGAAATGCGCGACTCCGAGCCAGCGCGCCAAGTTCGCAGAAGCCCGTAGCTGGTTTGAGGCCAGTCAAGCCGAACCGCCAGGGCCGTTCGGCTACGAGACCGTGTGCGATTCGCTCGGAATCAACTCTAGGCGCCTGCTGAAAGGACTCGAATTATTCGATGCAAACGAGTGTCCGCCACTGCGCCATAGGCCAGCGCGCCATGGGGTGCTGTGCGGCCTCGCTGTTTGAAGGGCGTCAGGCAAGGGCGGTTAAGGTGAAACTGATTTAGAGACGAACTACGTGACGGAGCAGTTATGGACCGAGATCAGACAAGCCGATATAAGGACAGCCGTACCGCACTAATCCTTGCGGGCGGCGAAGGCACACGGCTCGCCGAGCTGACGCGAAGAGCCGACGGTGCGCACGTTCCGAAACAATTTTGCAGACTTGTCAGCGGCATTTCGCTGCTCGATCAAACCCGCCAGCGAGCGGCGCGATCGGTTTCTCCCGAGCACACTTTTCTGGTCCTCAACCGCAACCATGAACGTTTCTATACGCCATCGGTTGGAGGAGTCCCTCCTCAGAATCTGATCATTCAGCCGCTCAACCGCGGTACGGCGGTGGCGATATTGTATGCGCTTCTTCGGATTGCCGAGGTGGCTCCCCGCTCTTCGGTTCTCATCGTGCCTTCCGATCACCACGTTAACGACGAAATGGCGCTTATGCAGTGCGTCGATTTAGCTTTCGCGGCCGTCGAGGAGGATCCCAAACTATCGGTGCTTCTAGGAATCGCCGCCGGCGAGCCGGAAAGCGGCTACGGCTGGATTGAACCAGGCCCAGCGGTAAGCGCGCGGCAACCAGAGATTCTGCAAGTGCGCCGCTTCTGGGAAAAGCCCTCTCGCGTACTAGCGCGCGAGCTGATGGCGAAAGGTTGCCTGTGGAACAGTTTTATGCTCATCGGCGTAGTGCCGACACTGATCGGTTTGTTCATGCTCGCCATGCCCGAACTATACATCACGTTTACGATGATAAAGTTAAGCTTGGGAACTGTGTTCGAGGATGAAACTGCGCGCAGGCTGTACGAAGATCTGAGACCGTCTGATTTCTCAAGGGACATACTCCAATCACTTGCTGGTAACTTCAGTGTGTTGCCGGTAAGTGATGTCGGGTGGAGTGACTTGGGCGAGCCACATCGCGTTTTCGCGCTTCGCGCCATGCTCGGCGGTCAGCCAAAAGAGGCGACCGCTTGATCCTAGGCAACAGAGCAAAGCGAACATGTTCGTGATCGAAGCATTGGATGAGCCACAGATGGGGCTAAAGCTTCCAGAAATGAAGTCTTTTCACCTTATTCTGCGTCAAGACTAGCGTCCCGATTCATGCAACCGGTGGCTACCTGGTTCATCGATTCGAATTGTCGAACGTAATTTACAAGGAAGTGCTCAACGATTGTCCTCAATCGCGCAAATTTATTTTGCTGGAGATGATGAATGAAAGACAAAACATTCGTAAGTGAAGTGGCTGATCGGTTTGGGTGTGATGAGCGCCGGGCCGAGACATTGATTTTCGCAGTGTTCCAGGAATTGCGCGACCGCCTTACACCTGAAGAGGCGGCAGACGCGGCCGCTCAACTCCCTGCCTCATTAAAGATGCTCTGGTTCTCCTTCGATGATCCCGGCCGTAACATAAGGCGAGTCCACGAACATCAGTTCTTGCACGAAGTCGGTCGGATGCTTGGGCTTGAGGATGAAAGCACCGCCGAAGATGCAGTCGTTGCGGTATTCAGCGTATTGCAGAGGGCACTGGGCAGTCCGAGCGGACGCGAGGGCGAGGCCCGCCACGTATTTAGCCAATTGCCCACGGATCTCAAAGAATTATGGCTTACCGCTGCCGAGGAGAATGGCGCCTGAAGCTGCCAGCGAGGAGCTGAATCGAAATGAAGAAAGTAAATCAGGCACCCTGGCCATCTGCCAGTGCTGCGGGACCGCGAGACAGTGTAGCCGCACCGGCTGGCATGGCGGTTGTTAAGCTTCCGGCCCCCCGCACCGAGGGTGGTAAACCGCTGATGGAAGCGCTCAGGCTTAGGCGCTCAATCCGGGAATTCAGCCCTCAAGCGTTGAGCGCTGAGATCCAATCCAACCTCTTGTGGGCAGCGTACGGTATCAATCGCTATGAGATCGGCGGCCGAACCGCTCCCTGTTGGCGTAACTCCATAATTATCGACCTCTATGTGGTAATGCCGAATGGAGTTTGGCTCTACGACGCTGAGACCCATCGCTTGTTGCCGCACCTGGCCGCCGACATTCGAACCGAAACCGGCCTCCAGGACTTTGTCGGCAAAGCCCCAGTCAATCTAGTTTACGTCGGACGTCGTGAACAGATGAAAGATCTGCCGACGTGGGAACGGCGGCTCTATGCTTCCGTCGACGCCGCCTTCATCGGTCAGAATGTCTATTTGTTTTGCGCCTCGGAAGGGCTCGCGACCGTGTTTCATCAGACCCTGGACCACGGCCGAGTGGGCCGGGCTCTCCAATTGAGTCACGAACAATTCGTCGTATTCGCCCAAACGGTGGGTTATCCGGCATGAATTGTTCTTTTCAACCAGGCCATCGGGCGCTTGAAAGGCGGCTATCGTCCATCGCTCGAGCGTTAAGGTAACAACTGCAGATGGAACAGGCGGCGCAGCAAATGCAAGATCTGACAACAGAACGACTTCGGATGGTTCGTGATCAAATAGCTGCGCGCGGAGTGCGCAATCCGGCCGTGCTGGAAGCAATGAAGCGGGTTCCGCGAGAAGCATTCCTAGCTAATGAGCTAGGCGAATTCGCATACCAAGATACTCCCCTTCCAATCGAAGGAGGGCAGACCATTTCGCAGCCTTATATTGTCGCGCTTATGATCGAAAGTGTTGAGGCCCGCGCCGGTGATCGCGCGCTCGAGATTGGAACCGGCTCCGGCTATGCGGCGGCTGTGCTTGCGGAAGTAGTAGACGAAGTCTACACCGTAGAGCGGCGTGAGGAATTGGCCAGTATCGCCAGACGGCGATTAGCGGGCCTGGGATATGCCAAGGTCAGTGTTCTTTATGGTGATGGGACACTCGGCTGGCCCGAGCATGCTCCGTATAACGTGATCGTAGTAACAGCGGGTGGTCCGCAGGTGCCGAAGCCGCTGCTCAAACAGCTGGCCATCGGGGGACGCCTCATAATTCCAGTAGGCACTACGTCGCGGTCGCAACGCCTCATTCGAGTTACGCGGACAAGTGAAGACAAATTTGACAACGAGGATCTTGGCGATGTCCAGTTCGTACCTTTAATCGGCGCAGAAGGCTGGAGACCGGAGACCGAGAAGCGTCGCCCGGCCACGGAAACCAGCCGTCCCGCGACGATTGCAAAACTGATCCGCGAAACGGCTGAGCCAATCAGCGATATCGATGAGGCCGATATCAGCGCGCTGCTCGAAAGAATTGGCGGTGCGCGAATCGTCCTGCTCGGCGAGGCAACGCACGGGACATCAGAGTTCTACCGCATGCGCAGCCGCATCACGAAGGAGCTGATCCTGCGGCACGGCTTTAACTTTGTCGCAGTCGAGGCCGATTGGCCGGATGCGGCACGGATCAATCAATACGTGCGCGATGAGCCTGTACGGCAGGAACAATGGAAGGCCTTTGCCCGCTTTCCGACCTGGATGTGGCGCAACCACGAGGCATTGGAGCTGGTCGAGTGGCTTCGCGCGTGGAATGCGGAAGTTGCGGATCCGGAGCGGCGCGCCAGCTTCCATGGGCTCGATCTCTACAGCCTGTTCACTTCGATCAACGCGGTTATCAGCTATCTCAGCAGCGTCGATCCGGCGATGGCTGCGACCGCGCGGCGACGGTATGCCTGTTTGAGTCCGTGGGAACATGATCCGGCAGTCTATGGAAAAGCAGTGCTCAGCGGGCAGTATCAAAACTGTGAAGCCGCTGTCGTTGCCATCCTGCGTGACATGCTGAGCCGGCGGATTGAGTATTCGCAGCGTGATGGCGATCGTTTTTTCGATGCCGCCCAGAATGCTCGCCTGGTGGCCGCGGCCGAACGTTACTATCGCGCGATGTACTACGGATCGGTCGAGTCATGGAATCTGCGCGATCAGCATATGTTCGATACGCTCGCGCAGCTGCTGGAGTTCCATGGCCCGGCGAGCAAAGGCATCGTCTGGGAGCACAACTCACACGTTGGCGATGCGTCGGCTACTGAAATGGGATCGCGGGGTGAGTACAACGTCGGCCAGCTAGCGCGCTCACGGTTCGCCGAGGCGGCTTTTCTGATTGGCTTCGGCACCGACCACGGTACGGTCGCCGCAGCCTCGGACTGGGACGGACCCATGGAAATTAAGCGTGTACGCCCATCCCATGAAGCCAGTTACGAGCATCTGTGCCACGACTCCGAGGTCAAGGCCTTCATGTTGCACCTTAAAGATCCTGTGCGGCACGCGGTGCGTGATGAACTCGAGGCCGCCCGCCTGGAGCGCGCAATCGGCGTCGTGTATCGGCCCGATACTGAACTTATGAGCCACTATTTCCAGGCCTGCTTGTCCAGGCAGTTTGACGAATACATCTGGTTCGACGAGACCAGAGCCGTCTCGCCACTAGCGCCCATTGCCGCTGCTGGGGTTCCGGAGACGTTCCCGTTTGGAGTCTAGCCGCGAGAGCATGATTAGTGGATAAGGCGATCGGCAAAGTACTGACTAAGCTCGGCTGGATGCGCGATCAACGCATCTGGCCCAACGGCCTGCGGTACCTATGGACCGATGCCTTTGGGATTGTTCTGCTGGTTTCGCTCTATCAGGAATTGGGGCGCAGCGAGCTCCTCGTTGAAGCGGAATCGGTTGTCGCCGAAGTCGAGCGCGTGCTCGGACGGCCGAGGGCGGATGAACTGCCCTGGAAAAAGCGATACGCATGCATTACATGCCACGCGGTGTCGCTACTGAGCCGCAAGTGCAAAACACAGGGATAAACATTATTGAACGGCCACTTCAGATAACTTCGCGCTGACCGATGCCATGCGGGCGCTTATCGAGGAACGCGCTCAGGCCCTCAAGCGATACTATGAAGGGCTTAGCGGATGCCAGGTCGTGATCGAAGGCCCGGTTCATCGCCATCGCCACGGCGGTCTCTTCAGCGTGCGGATCAATTCGAGGTGTATCCAGGATGCATTGGCTCCGTAGTGATAGCGCCCTGCCCTGCCGTTGGCTTAGGCTGTTTGAATGTCCCTTTACCGGCAGGGCTTTAAATGACTTGTCAAAGAAACATTACAGATGAAAAGCCTGAGGCTGGCGGGGATGCCGAATAGACTGCATAGCGTCTCCTGTCTTGAACATGCAATTGTTCGCTCATAACGTCCTTCGTCACAGTTCATACGCGTGATAACGCTAGGCAAATATGATCATGGCGCTCGCGGCCAGTAAAAAGGTAGAGAATTCTGGCGAGCAAGCCGGATCCGCCCCTGCGCCAAACTCGGAAACTGCCATCGAGGGCGTCGTCGTTCGGGTGCGTGGGTCGGTGGTAGACGTGGAGTTTACTGATGGCGGGTTGCCCTCGCTTAACGAAGCGCTGATCGTCGAAGATGACGGGGTTCCCTTGCTCATGGAGGTGCAAGATCACGTGGATCGCCACACCATACGGGCGATCGCGATGCAAAGCACCGCTGGCCTCCGCCGCGGAGCCCCAGTTCGCAAGAGCGGAGGACCAATACTGGTTCCCGTTGGTGAGAAGTTGCTTGGACGCCTGATCAACGTGGTTGGAGAGCCGATCGACGAACTGGGGGGCTTCGCAGCCGGGGTTCCGCGATCGCCTATTCATCGGGACGCGCCGATGTTCAACCGGCAAGACCCTTCGCGCGAAGTGTTTCAGACGGGAATTAAAGTCATCGATCTGCTTGCGCCATTGGCCAGAGGCGGCAAAGCCGGCATGTTCGGGGGCGCAGGCGTTGGAAAGACCGTTCTTATTACGGAATTGATTCATACTACGGTTGAGAAGTATGCGGGTATATCGGTTTTTGCGGGAATTGGCGAGCGCTCGCGAGAGGGACACGAGTTGCTGGGTGACTTGCGGAACTCGGGCGTTCTCACCCGCACCGCTTTGATATTTGGGCAAATGAATGAACCGCCGGGCGCGCGCTGGCGCGTAGGAATGACTGCGCTAACGGTTGCGGAATACTTCCGGGACGTCATGGGCCGCAACGTTTTGCTGTTGATGGACAATATCTTCCGCTTTGTCCAGGCCGGGGCGGAAGTGTCCGGGATGCTGGGACGCCTGCCCTCGCGTGTCGGGTATCAACCAACCCTTGCGACGGAAATTTCCGCGCTTCAGGAGCGAATCACCTCGGTGGCTGGTGCCGCTATAACTGCCATTCAAGCGGTATATGTTCCGGCTGACGATTTTACCGATCCCGCCGTGGTCGAGACCTTTCGTCATCTGGACTCGTCGATAGTGTTGTCACGTGACATGGCCGCCCAAGGTTTGTACCCCTCGATCGATCCCTTGAATTCGACCTCGATACTGCTCGATCCGCGAGTCGTCGGCGAGCAACATTACGTATTGGCCGAAGAAGTGCGCAAGACCATCGCACGGTATCGTGAACTGCAGGAGATCATCGCGTTACTCGGGGTTGATGAATTGAGCAGCGAGGACCGGCTGGTCGTCGGACGAGCCCGGCGGCTGCAACGCTTTCTGACCCAGCCCTTCCTCGTTACTGAGCAGTTTACGGGGATTGCAGGCAAATCCGTTCCGCTCGAGGAAACACTCAAAGGTTGCCGCGCGATCTTGGCCGGTGACGGCGACAAGTGGGCCGAGGGCTCCTTCTACATGATTGGAACGTTCGAGGATGCGCGTACAAAGGAAGCCCGGTTGAATGAAGCCCCGAGTTAAGCCATGCCAATGAACTTGGTAATTACCACGCCTACTGCGATTGTCGTGAGCGAGGACGATATTCGCTACATTCGGGCCGAGGATTTGACCGGGACTTTCGGCATACAGCCCGGCCATGCGGATTTTCTAACTGCGCTGGCGATCAGCGTACTGATCTGGCGTGACGCCTCCGGAGCGGAGCACTATGCGGCGATCCGTGGCGGAGTTCTCCGCGTGCGTGATGGCAAGTCCGTGGAGGTTGCAACTCGCGAGGCCATAATTGGAACAAACCTCAAGCATCTTCGGGAGATCGTTCTGGCGCAGATGGCTAGCAATGCTGAGATCGAAAAGGCCGCACGAGTTGGCGTGCTCGGTCTTCAGCAAGCCGCCGTTCAGCAGATTTACCGCTATTTGCGTCCGGGCGAGCCTTCACGGGATCCGCTGGTTCGCCAACGCCGATGAGCGATGCTAAGGGCAGCGGGTCTTCCGATGAAGAAGAAACGCGGCTCGAGCGAGTCGTCGAGCAAGTGCGGCAAAGATGCGAGCACCGGGATCGGACTGGTGAATTGCCACTCAGCCGAACACTCGGCATGATGGGCCGGTTCGGCTGGACGATAGTCGGTCCAACGCTGCTCGGAGCTTTTATTGGCCGCTGGCTCGATGGGCATTTCCATTCGGGCGTTTTTTGGAGTGCGACGCTGGTTTTGGTTGGTGTGACAGCGGGCTTTTATATGGTCTGGAAAAGGATGAATGCGGAATCGTGAACGTCGAAGGTTCAAGGGTACTCATTTTTCTCGTCATCGGTGCAGTTGTCAGTATCGCACATCTTCTTGCTCTCAAATGGAACGTTAGTTTGTACTGCGTCAGTTCCCGAGCTCTTGTTGCGTGCTCGTTTCATGTTCTGCGATTGCTCGGCGTGAGCGCGATATTTGTTTTAATCGCACGAACCGGCGCTGGACCATTGCTTTTTGCCTTAGCTGGCTTTCAATTAACTAGAATCTTCGTCATGCGTGAGCGCAAGTTGTTGTTTGAGGGGGCTTCATGAGCCATTCTCCACTCGAAGCGACGATCGTGTTTCATATCGGTCTGATTGGGATTACAGGAACGGTGGTCACGACTTGGATGCTGATGGCTACGCTGGTTATCGCTTGCCGCTTCGCGACGAGGCGGCTTAGCGTTAGTCCTGGCGGCTTGCAGGCCATGATCGAAACGCTAGTCAGCGCGATCGAAGATCAGATCTGGGAAACAGTCAATCGTGACCCTTTCGAATTTCTGCCCCTTCTAGGGACCCTATTTATATTTCTTGTATTGGCTAATCTCTCCGGATTGCTTCCCGGAGTACGTGCGCCCACCGCTGCGATCGAAACCCCGGCCGCGCTCGCCTTCATTGTCTTTTTCTCGGTGCATTATTTCGGAATCAAGCAACACGGATTGGGCGGTTATCTCGAGGGCTATCTGAAGCCAAATCCGCTACTTCTGCCACTTAATATCCTGTCAGAATTCACGCGTTCGTTCTCGCTGATGATGCGGTTGTTTGGCAACATCATGAGTGACGAACTGGTAATCGCGATTGTCGTCGCGCTGGCAGGCCTGCTGGTCCCGATTCCATTCATGGCGTTCGAAATTCTGGTCGGCCTCGTCCAAGCCTACATATTTTCAGTTTTAGCCGCCGTCTATATAGGTGGCGCCGCTGGCGCGATCGCGAAGTAGTAATGGAGAAAGCACAATGACTGTGCAGATGATTAGTATAATTGGGGCCGCACTCGCGGTTGCAGTGGGATCGATCAGTCCCGCTTTGGCGGAGGGACGCGCCATTGCCGCGGCCATGGAGGGGATCGCCAGACAACCCGAGTCCGCAGGCGCCTTATCGCGCACGCTTTTCGTCGGGCTCGCGATGATCGAGACGATGGCGATCTACTGCCTCGTGGTAGCGCTGCTCCTGCTTTTTGCAAATCCCTTCGCCTCGCACTAATGTCCTTCAGTTGGACGACGTTTGCGCTGCAAGCGGTCAATTTTCTTGTTCTCGTATGGCTGCTCACACGCTTCCTCTTCAAGCCAGTCAGGGCCATTGTCAGTCGGCGCAAGGCGGAAATCGCCCGTGCTCAGGCGGAAGCGGAGGCCGCTCGCCAAAGCGCAGACGAAGCCCGTAAGAGTTTTGAGGCTCGCCAACTAGAGATCGAAGCACAGCAACGAAACATTATTGATCAGGCGCAAGCGGCGATGGCCGTCGAACGGTCGAAGATGATCGAAGCAGCGCGCGCCGATATCGAAAAAATGAAAACGGCCGGTGGCAAGCGGCTTGACGAGGACCGAGAAAATGCCGCCCGCGAACTGTTCGAGCGGTCGCTGCAAGTAGCGGTGGGGCTCGCCGAGCGCCTGTTGAAACAGGTCGCGGCGCCGCGGCTGGATGAGCTGTTTCTTGACCGCGTACTCGATCAATTCGACCATCTGAATGAAACGGAACGTGCGGCCTTGCTTGGCCAAGCAGGACGTGACGGCGGCGAAGTGGTCGTTACAACCGCTTATCCGCTCGGGGCCGGCGCTGAAGCTCAGTGGCGCGCGGCGCTGAGCAAACGTGTTGCAGGATCACAGCCGATCATATTTGCCGTCGATAGCAACCTCATCGCGGGAGCCGAACTAAAGTTTTCTCATGCAACGCTCCGCTTTAGCTGGCGTGACAATCTTGCCGATGCACAACGGGAGTTGAATCAGCATGAGCACACTGGCTGAAAGCGTGAGGCAGCGATTGAGCGATGCGCAAAGCCGGATCGCGGCTCTTTCCTTCAAACCAGCGCTGGATCTGGTCGGGCGGGTCGAAAGTATTGGCGATGACATCGCGCTAGTCTCCGGACTGCCACAAACGCAACTTAACGAACTGCTGCGTTTCGACTGCAAGGGCGGTGGCCAGTCGGTCGCCGGGATAGCTCTCGCGCTCGATCCCGAACTGATTGGTTGTGCAATGCTTGGCCGAAGCGAGGGAATCCAAGCAGGTAACCGTGTACACGGAACTGGTTCGGTTGCTGGCGTACCGGTTGGCAAGATGCTGCTGGGCCGAGTAGTCAACGCTCTAGGGATTCCGCTCGACGGTGGCCCAAAACTAGATGTCAATATGTTCGAACCAGTCGAGAGGCCAGCGCCAGGCATTGTCGAACGAGAGCTGGTAAGCCAGGCGCTCGAAACCGGTCTTACCGTCATAGATGCAATGCTGGCGCTGGGGCGAGGCCAACGCGAGCTGATTATCGGCGATCGCGAGACCGGCAAGACCGCGATTGCGGTGGACGCAATCGTCAATCAGCGCAACTCGGGCATCATCTGCGTTTACTGTGCGGTCGGCCAGAAGACCTCTTCCGTGACCCAGGTGATAGACGCCGTTAAGCGCTACGGTGCTCCCGAGCGATCGATTTTCGTAGTCGCCGCATCAGATGATCCTCCGGGATTACAATTTCTCGCTCCATATGCGGCATGCACCATGGCAGAGTATTTCAGCGACCGGGGCGCTGATGTGCTACTGGTCATCGATGATCTCACCAGCCATGCCGGTATCTATCGCCAGCTCTCATTGCTGCTCAGGAATCCACCGGGACGCGAAGCCTACCCCGGCGACATCTTTTACATTCATTCGCGGCTCTTGGAACGCGCCGCCCGGCTGCGCCACGAACGTGGCGGCGGCTCGCTGACGGTGCTGCCAATCGCAGCAACTGAAGATGGCAATATTTCAGCCTATATTCCGACCAACCTGATCTCGATTACTGATGGCCAGATCGTGCTTGAGCCTCGACTTTTTCAAGAGGGCCAGAAGCCCGCTATTAACGTAGGCAAGAGCGTTTCCCGCGTCGGAGGAAAAACGCAGCCGCCTGCGCTGCGAAAACTGGCGGAGAATCTGCGTCTTGAATATGCGCAGTTCCTTGAGTTGGAGATCTTCACGCGTTTCGGCGGGATGATTGATGATCGGACACGACACCTGATCCAGCACGGCAATCGCATCCGCGCGGTCCTGAGTCAACCACAATACTCAGGTCTGGCGATGCCATATCAGGTCGCGCTGTTGCTTGCTCTCAACGAGGGGATATTGGATTCGCTGCCGCTACCTCAAGTTGCAGAGGTCCGTAAGGCGCTGCCGCAGTGGCTCGATGGAAAGGGTGCTGCCCTGATCGCGCAGATCAAATCAGGCGGCGAACTCGACGATTCGGCGCGCATAGCCCTTCGCCGCCTCATGTCTGAGTTGATTGCTGAAGTCAGCACGGCGGCTTCTGCGGGGCCTGTTCCGGCGAATTAGATCTGTGGCACGGGCACAGGAGATCGCGGCGCAGACCGGCTCGCTCAAAGAATTAGGCGAAATAGTCGCGGCGATCCGCGTTGTTGCCGCCGCCCAGATGCAAGAGAGCCAACGCTATCTCGAAGGGATTCGTAACTATGTAACTATAATTCGCAACACCGTCGCCGAAGCTACTGCTCTTCTGCCTGAGAAGGCCACGGACGCTATCCCGCACGTCGCGCGCCGGTCTGGCCTCGTGGTCTTTGGTGCCGAACATGGGTTTTGCGGCGCGTTTAACGAACCGCTGATCAGAGAGGCCGCAGGTGCGTCGCGCACGCAGCCGAAGCCGTATCTTATTTTCGCCGGAACCCGTTGCGCTCAGCGCTCGTCCGAGCAAGGACTCCATCCAGATGTGATATTTCGCGCGGCAACTCACGGCGGTGGAGTCAGCGCGGCTGCGAGGCGCGTCGCCGCGGAGGTATACCGGCTAATCACATCCGAAATTATCAGCACGATCAGCGTGCTTTACATGCGCGTCAGCGGAAGCGCAAACAACCTGAAGAAACTGCTGCTGCTGCCAATCGAAATGCAGGGAACGATCAGACATAGGGCAAGAATTGCACCACTGACCAACATGAAACCGCGGCGGTTGCGCGATGAACTAGCCTCTGAGTACGTGTTTGCGCTGCTTGAGGCAGCCGCCATGGAATCGTTCGCGAGTGAGAACACAGCGCGCTTCCATACGATGGAGGCCGCGCACGAAAACATCCGGACAAAGAGCGAAGAACTAAACCGATTGGCGCGGTGGATGCGCCAGGAGGCCGTGACGGCCGAGATACTCGAAATCATTGGCGGCGCCGAAGCTATGAAGGGAAAGCATTAGGGAATAGCTGGAGTCATGGCGATCCAGTCGCCTTTCTAGCTTTTAATTACTGATGATAATACGATAGGCATCCTCGTCCGAATCGGCAGCAGATATGCGACCAGCCGAACAATCACGCGCTTGAATGGACGCTGGTCCGCGCTTTGGCAGTGAAACGCATACCCAACCGGTATGTCACGCGGCCTGTGAGCCTTGACGCCGAAGCGACCCTCGATGAACCGCGCTATCTGCTATTCGGGCAGCGGATTCCCGTAGCGTTCTGCAGGTCTGCGCAAATCTGTGACGCGAAGTCATTCCCAACTTTTATGAGCGGGATCATAACGGCGTCGCCGCCAAGTGGGTCACCCGATGATTAAACACCTCGCATTGTTCCATCTTAATCCGGAGCAAGAGTTCCACTTGAAAAATCTCACACCCCTCTGGTTCCGTTAACGTCATCTTCCAGTACAAAGACTAATGGCTCTACACATCAATTAGAGCGATCGCCGAGTTGCGTAGCGATCATTCCTCTCGCAACGTCAGTACCGGACAGGAAGCTGTCCTTACCACCCTGTCCGCTACACTGCCCAGAAAGAAGCGCGGAACCCCGTGCCGGCCATGGGTACCCATCACGATGAGATCGGCACCTAGTGCCGATTGGACCGTAGTCACTCTTTCGGCCGCGTCGCCGGTCGTAACCAAAAGTTCATAGGGCACGGTACCAAGCTGTCTGGTAGCTACCTCTTGAAGCCTGCCTCGAGCAGCGTCCTCTGCCACGGAGATGGTGGTGAGCGGAATGGCGATCGCGGGACAGACGTGAATAACGTAAAGCTCCGCGTCATTTTCAGATGCAATCTGCTTCGCAAGAGCCAGCGCCTTTAGCGAGTTAGATTCGAAATCAATCGCACAGAGAAGGCGGTTGAACGACCTAGGCTTGCGCTCTTTCGCGGCCCGTTCGTCCAATTCGCGGCGTAACCTCTCGAGCAACGCGCGGTCTCGCCTCGCCGCCCATTCGTTTGTAGCGGCATTGCCGACGGCATCGAGTTTCTCGCCTAGTTTATTCTTTTCGTCTGCCATTTTCTCTCTATATCCGCAGCGCAAACAACACAGATTGAACCACAGCTGATTGTGTTTGCACGTTCCGAGGACGAGTATAGCAGCAGAATTGAGAGCGTAATCAACTGCAGACGAATCTTATTGCCAGGCTTCCTCCCCTGAACTTACATTGAGACGATGTCAGTGATCGCCACCTATTATCGCGGTCCGAATGATGAATCCGGCGGCGGGACGGCGCTGGCCAAGCGCCATATTAAGCGTCTCTAGGACTATTCCGTACGCAAATGAGTGGCCATGGCCCAGCCCACGATGCGGCGGCTGAAAGTGTCGAGCACCACTGCCAGGTAGAGAAAGCCCCCGCCCAGGCCGGGATGTAAGTAATAACGGCCACCCACACGGAGTTGGGTGTCGGACCGACGAACTTGCGGTCGAGCAAATCCGGCGCCGGCCGTGCTTCACGACCACGCACGGTCGTAACTATTCACGAGCGGCGACTCACACCGCGCAAGGCTACCGCTTTCATCAAACGCGCCACGCGTTTGCGGGCCGATATGAATATTGGCCGCTAATAATTCGGCATGAATCCGTGGTTGCTTCTCCAACAAGATGTAATGCCGGACGTTGTCGAACGCCGCCTTGATATCAAACTCGACGATCCGTTCGTACTGCCAGCACCGCTGGCGCGTTATGGCAATCGCCTGTTTGACCGATTTACCCGGCCGTTATCCATAAGAATCTTCATGGAATATCGGATCAAGTATCGGCTCGATCATGAGCTTGACCACTGTCTGGGCAATTCGATCCGACACGGTGGCCACGCCTAGTTTTCTGGTTCCGCCTTTCGCCTTGGGGATTTCCACCTGCTTAACCGAGACCGTCGATAAAGGGCTACGCCACGTCGGCGCTTAGGAAATCTCTCCGAAAACGGAGATAGACGAACGAGAGAATGAGTACGTCTAAGGTCAACGGCTTACCTGGCGGCGAAAGCCAAAGGGAACAATCGCATGCCGTTAAAGCGGGGAGCGTCGGAAGATGCGTACGGCGGGCCGCCCTGCGAGACCTGCGCGATATGGCAAAGGCTATACGGCTTGAACCCATATTCCCAGTGATGAACTCGACCATCACTCGATACCGCATCTACACAGCGAGGCCATCAGTCCTGCGACTGGTAGTCTTGGACTTTCTCGAGAAGCGGCTGGGACTCCGGGAGCTGTCACGCAAGCATAACCTGTCGCGCAATCTGCTCAGCCAGTGGGTGAGAAAATACGAAACCGTCCAGCTCACCGATCAGATCGCTGACGCGCATCGCATCGCCGAATACAAGGGTTTAAGATCGCCGAATAGAGCGCACGGCCAGCCAATTGACGATGGAAATCGACTTGCTGAAAAAAGGGGCGCAGCTGGCACGCCGGCCCAACGCCGAGATTATCTCCAACAATTCAATCGTGAGCGGCCCGCAGGTTTCTCCGCCGCGCGAGGATGCCGAACCATGAAGCTGGCGCGTTCCACTTATTATGACCGCGCGCGCCGCGCGGCGGCGCGGGAAATGGCCTTGCATGAACGCAAGTTGCCGCACGCCAGCCGCGGCCAGGATGTATTCACCACTCGGATCGCGGTGGCCGGTACGCTGCTGATTTATATCGCCAGGCTTTGGCCAATTATGGCTTGCGCGGATCGATGGGCCGGCGGGGCAATCCTTACGATAACGCCAAAGCCGAAAGTTTCATGAAGACGCTCAAATGCGAGCATGTCTGCTTGAACGAATATCGCAGTTACGAGGAGGCCGTTGAACGTCTCCCAGTGTTCATCGATCAGGTTTATAACACGCGCCGATTGCACTCGGCCTTGGGCTATTTGCCACCAGTGCAATTTGAGGAGCGACATACCAGGTAGCTGGCCCAATCCACCGTCTAGTCTCTGTCCAGCTCAAAGGGTTCACTCCATCTGTCTCAACCGTTCTGACGACGTACACTTTCCGACATTATTTGAGCGTTTACTGATGCAGAGTGGGCGCGAGGAACATCGGCAAGTAGTTTCTTACATGCCAGCGAACTTTTGTGCGATGCTCTCAATTCTGGCTGATGTAGGTATTGACGTGTTCATTGTTCAGGTCGCGCCTATGGGTATGGCGGGATTCTTCAGCTGCGGCACAAACGCGGATTACACCATCCCTACGGGCGCGAATCGCCGAGCGACTGATTATCGAGGTCAATCCGCGTATGCCTCGGGTTTTCGGAGATTCTGCTATTCACATATCGGATGTCGCAGCGATTGTGGAGCGTGAGAGCGCGCTAGCTGAACTGCCGATCGCAAACCAACAGAAACCGATCGCAAAATTGGCCGATCCATCCCCGAATTGGTTCCGGACCGGGCGACGTTGCAAATTGGCATCGGTGCGGCACTTAATGCCGTATGCGCAGAATTCTTAAATCATAAAGACCTGGAATTCATACCGAGCTGATGACACCGGCGATTGCCGCCCTTATCAAGTGTGGTGTGGTCATGAACAAATGCAAGAATATGCGCCCGCACAAGAACGTCTATACCCTCGCTGGCGGGGACAAGAATTTCTATGACTTCTTGGATGACAACTCCAGCATATCATCGGGCAGATGATAGGGCGATTTCGATCAGCGGCTTTTTGGAGGTCGGGGCTTGACGGTGAGGTGAACTCTGAATAGATCGGTGAAATACAGTACAGTGCGCCGGGCGGCCAGTTGGACCTCGTACAGGCGCACAATTGTCGAAAGGCGGCAAGTCAATTTTGACGGCCTATGCGACAGCCAGAAATGGGACGAACTCGAGGCCGCCCGCCTGGAGCGCGCAATCGGCGTCGTGTATCGGCCCGATACTGAACTTATGAGCCACTATTTCCAGGCCTGCTTGTCCAGGCAGTTTGACGAATACATCTGGTTCG
>Ga0335075_10002436_pt1 | contig 30004 bp, 37 predicted proteins | sample Lox_Sample_24_FD_206723 | JGI IMG/M metagenome (GOLD analysis project Ga0335075, IMG submission 206723) | Soil microbial communities from Loxahatchee National Wildlife Refuge, Florida, United States - Lox_Sample_2.4 | ecosystem: Environmental > Terrestrial > Soil > Wetlands | place: USA...
CTACATGGGTCGCGTCGGGCTTCTGTCTCGCTATAAGCAAAACATTCCCGAAAGAGTAGTTGGGAAAATGCACCATCGCGTCAAGGAACGTGGTCAGTGCTTCGCTCTTGCCCGCCTCTAGCTGCTCGATGAGAAACTGCACATTCTCACGGACAAGCTGTTGCGCGGATGCAGGCTTCCGGTTTTCACTGCCGGAAGCCGGGTTGCTGGCAATGCTGCTGGTGTTGGCTGCGGTGTTGTTGCTGCTGAGATAAGACATGATGTTTGCTCTCCTGTGCTGCCCGCGTGGGGCGAGATTGTGAAGGAGGGCATTTCGCCTTTGGCTCTCAACCAAATTTCTTTTGTTGAGTGCCCCCCTTCATGTCTTGCGCGGCGGGCAGAGGCGAGGCGGGTTCAGTCAAGGGCGGGCGTACTGTGCCCGTTTATGGAGCGCCAGCGAACACCCTTGACGGGTTCCGACCGGCTCTGCCATAAAGCCGCATGAAGGGGGGCACTTGATAAAAGAAGAAATTCGGTCTACTTCCGCATTGCTTTTAAGGGTCGCGTCGCGGCAGGAACAGGCCGCGGAGGTGGGGAGCGGAGAACGCGCCAGCGGTCGCAGCGAGGGCAGGAGACTTCCTCCCCAAAAAGATTGGAATGGTTTGGAAATCCTTGTTACTTTTGACAAGTGTTAGGCTACGGGCTACACTAGATCAGGTGAGGATACGGAACTTCGTTCATAAGGGCTTGAAGCGGCTCTACGAGGATGACATTGCGAAGGGTGTTCCGCCGGACACCGTAGACAAACTTCGCAAGATGCTGGTCTTTCTGGACGACATGGAAGACCCGGAAGAATTGAGGGCTTTGCCGTCGTGGAAGGCGCATACGTTGACCGGCGACCGTAAGGGGGCATGGAGCCTGAGCGTCACGGCCAATCGGAGACTGACGTTTCGTATCGACGCTGCCGAGCGCGAGATTTACGAAGTGAATTTAGAGGATTACCACTAGGAGAAAAAGATGCCGCTCAAGAATCCGCCCCATCCCGGAGATTTTATTCGGACAGAGATTATCGAGGCCGCAGGGTTGACGGTGACGGCTGCCGCGAAAGCATTGCGTGTTTCGCGGCCTACGTTGTCCAGTCTGCTCAATGGCAAGGCCGATCTCTCCGGCGATATGGCTCTCCGTATCGAGAAGGCTTTTGGAGTGAAGATGGACACACTGATGCGGATGCAGTCTTCCTATGACATTGCTCAAACACGGAAGCGTGAGAATCAAATCCGTGTGCCGCGCATCTTCGTGGTGGCGGCTATGCAATAGCTGTGAGAACGAGTCACAGTGGAGGAAACCATGCTGATACTCGTACCCCTCAAACCCATTGCTATCGTTCTTGGCTGCCTGAGCGCGCTGATTCTCGGTAGCTACTTCGTCTCGTGCTGGATGGAGCATAAAAGCCCGTTCCTGACGTACCACCCAATGCAGGTGCGCAGAACTATGACCGTCGCACATCCACCTCCGCAATCCTGGCATTCTCACAAAGTGACTCCCCAGGTGAAGTAGTAAATATCCATTTTCGGGATACGGCAAATTGAACGCATCCGTCGCAGCAGGATAGATATTGTCTGTGCAAATAGACTAGAGGGTTATATTATTTTCTGTCAGGAGATGCCCTTGTCGCATACCACGAAAAATAAGAAAAGGACGTTGTCGCGGATACGCCGCATTAAGGGTCAGGTTGATGCCATTGAACGCGCTCTTGAGGGCGAAGGAGAATGCGAAGACATTTTGCAGCTTGTAGCCTCCTGCCGAGGGGCTTTGAACGGCCTGATGGCCGAATTGATTGAAGGCCATGTACGATTTCATGTTCTTTCTCCTGGACAAAAAGCCATACCATCGCAGCTAGAGGCAGCCGATGACCTGATTGCCGTGGTCAAGAGATATTTCAACTGATGGACATTATTAAGTTGTCCGGGCTTGTGCCGGTTTCCAGCCGGAACCGCGTTCAAGGGATCGAACCATAACGAAAGTGAGCGGTCCCACCAAATATCCAAGCAAGCAGCGAGATGAGCACGAAGCGATGTTGACGATGCAATGCCTGTGCATCATCCCCTCCTTCCTTCACGCATGAACCGCAATCGGCTCCTTCGCTGCGTCCTCGCCTTTCTGTCTGGAGGGAAGCAGCCGCGTCGAGTTCAGGATGAAGGTCAGTTCAGAGGCGACGTGAATGAAAGTCGCCAGCAGCGGATTCAGATACCCGAAGGCGGCGAGCGCAATGCCGATGGTGTCCACAATCAGGGTTCCGTAAAAATTCTGGAAGATGATGCGCTTGCAATTTCTGGCAATCCGAACCGTCTCTACGAACTTGCTCAGGTCATTGCCGATCAGCACGACATCCGCACTTTCGCGGGCCACATCGGTTCCTGCCCCCATAGCGACTCCAACCGAGGCTTTACTGAGAGCGAGCGCGTCGTTGATACCGTCTCCCAACATGGCAACTGTTCGGCCTTTCCTGACCTGTTCGGCAACAAACGCTGCTTTCTCATCCGGCAGCAGATTCGAGTGAGCCTGCACGATACCCAAGTCATCCGCGACCTTCTCTGCCACTGCCTCTGCATCGCCAGTGAGAAGCATGACCTTGATCCCCATCTGGTCAAGCGCCTTGATTGCGGGGGCAGAACTGGGGCGCAACTGATCGGTGACGAGGAAAGAGCCAAGTAAGCGCCCGTTTCTCGCCACAAGCACCTCTGTTCCGGCCTTCGCTGCCGGAGGCTCTGCAAAATCGATTCCGAGTTCGGAAAACAGGGCGCGATTTCCGACCACAATAGGCTCCCCTTGTGTGGATGCGAGGATGCCGCGGCCAATTCGGTACTCAAAGGACTCCGGGGGCGATGCCTGAATGCCCTTACCCTCCGCGTAGCGAACAATGGCGCGACCGAGCGGGTGTTCGGAGTTCCGCTCCGCAGAAGCGGCGGAAGCCAATAGAGCCTGTTCGGAAACACCGGGAGCGGTCGAGATTTGATCGACGACGGGAACGCCAAAAGTAAGTGTGCCGGTCTTGTCGAGAAAAACAGTATTTAAGTGGCCGAGAGCTTCGAGGTAGATTCCGCCCTTGATGATGGAACCATGCCGCGCCGCGCGCCCGATGGCTCCGAGAATCGCCAGCGGCGTGCCCGCCGCAATGCCGCACGCCCCGGCCACGATAATGACGGAGATGGTGGAGCGTAGGTTGTGCGTGATGAGGAAGGTCAGCACCGCCGCGCCAAGCGCGAAGTAAACCAGGTATCCGGCCAGCCGGTCGGCGGTTTTCTGGATAGGAGCGCGTGAACGCTCCGCGTTTTCGACGGCCTCGATGATCTTGCCAAAGGTTGTTTCCCTGCCGAGACGTTCTGCCCGGACCTGGAGCGTACCAGCTTGATTCAAGGTTCCTGCGTAAACTTGGCTGCCCGCGGATTTTTCGCTCGGCATTGGCTCGCCGGTGATCGCAGCCTGCTCCACGAAAGAATGCCCGTTTGTCACTTCGCCGTCCACGGGGATTTTTCCTCCCGGACGGATGAGCACGATTTCACCCGGATGAATGGTCTTCGTCTCGACTTCGATCACCTGTTCGTTCCGCAACACGCTGGCAGTCTGCGGGAGAAAGTCGAGCATGTCTTCAATGGCTTTGCGTCCGCGTCCCACGGTCAGCCCTTCGAGGATTTCCGCGGCCAGCACAAAGGCCGTAATGACCAATGCCGTAAAAAACTCGCCAATCGCCAGCGCGGACACCAGCGCAATGGTCATCGACAGTTCCATTGTCATGCGGCGCTCAACAATGTTCTCAAAGGCTTCTTTGAAGATGGGATAGCCACCAATGAGGGTTGCGGCGAGGCCGATTACGCTGACACGATGAAACGGCTCCCAAAGATGAAACCAGACCGCAGCGGCGGCAAGTGCAACAAAGGCTACGCGGAGAATGTCGATCATCCCGGCCCCATGCTCGTGATCGTGGTCATGTTTGTGGTCGTGTTGATGGTCATGGTGGTGATGACCGTCATCGTGGTTATGGATATGAGTAGGTTCCGGCAGGTGAATTCCGGCTTTGGCAACCTGAGCTAAATCGGCGGGGTGGTGGGCTTCATTTCCAGTTGCCATGCTGTTCTCCAAATTGAGCTGAGGTGGTTCAATTCTGATTGGTAATATACACCCCTATACTATATCTTTGGTTCTATGAGCATAGACAGGCCGCTGGAAACCAAGCGCCGGGTCATCGGCCAGATCATCATTTGTCAGGGGTGTTGCTGTGGAGCGACCCACAAGGATCGCCCGGAAGTGCCTGCCGACTGGCTCAGAGACGAATGGCGCAGACGCGGCTTGCTGAAACGGGTACAACTTTCCGTTAGTGGATGCGTCGGTCCCTGCGATGTGCCGAATGTCGTCGTCGTGAATTCTTCATCAGGCTCTCAGTGGTTCGGCAGGATCACGGAGTTCAATCAGTACAGGGCGTTGGTGGAATGGGCCGTGCGCTCTATGGATGCGGGACATTTGTTGGAACTGCCGAGGGAGTTCAACGAGCACAGAATTGATCCCTGGAGATAGAACTGAGCAATGATCTTTCCCGCACAGAGTTCCTATCCCCTCAGAGTGAAAGTGCAACCGCGTTGTCATTGACTTTTTGTTGCTTAATCTCGTTACCGCTGTCTGACATGACGATATAAGATGCCCCGATTTGAAGTGCGGAAGTCTTGGTCGTGTCGTGGCTGAGGCTTTCAGTAAGTGAGGCGGCGTTGCTTGTATAAATATGTGCTTCATGTGAGGCCCGCGAGACAGAAACATAGGCAAAGCGGTTATTGATGAGGTCCGGGTGGACTTCGGTATCCATATTGACGAGCACACGTTCCGCAGTGAGTCCTTGCGAGCTGTGCGAGGTCACGGCGTAACCGTGATCGAAGTGCCGCATTTCGTTGGCATCAAAGGAAACGGCTTTGCCATTGTCCATGCGGACGGAGAGTTGCCCGTCCTGGCCGATATGCTCGATGGTTCCGAGGTCGCGGTTGGCGACATGCAGGGTACGATTAGGCGCGGTGAACTGAATCCGGTCGCCTACGGCAAACTCCCGCTCGATCTCCCGATAGGCGCTGATGCCGCGCAGCCGTGAGGGATCGTAGGTCACTTGTTCCCCATCCTGCTTCTGCACGGTGATGAGATTTTCTTTCGGGTTCGTTGTGACGACCTGGGCGTAGCTGCCGCGTTCGATGCCAAGCTCCTTGCTGCCACGGATGTAATGCAGCACATCGCCGGTCTGATAGTGAGCGGCCCAGGCGCGCTCCGCGCCGGTCATGTCGTTGCGCGGCGTGAGCACACGCATGACATGATCGGTCTTGTCTACCAGGCCAAGCGTCTGCAACTCCTGTCGCACAGCCTGATTGATCTCGCGGCGCGAAGCGTTGTCGGGAGATACGATAAGGGTGTTTTCAGGATGGGCAACGTAGCTCTTGGCAATCGCCGCGATGCGCTGCTGCGGATCAACGATTTCCGTGATGCGGCCTTGTTGCTCCAACGCGGCAATGGCCGGAGCCACTTCGCCTTTAGCCAAACGTTCCACGGCTCTAAGTAACTCCGGGTCTTTCTGACGCACAATCTGGTCAAGCCGGACGGTGTGCATCCCGGCTTGTACTAGCTGCTCAAAGGGCTTCCCGGCCTCTACTCCCTGATGCTGCCGGGTATCCCCGATGAGCAACACGCGGTCCTGCGGTCCGATCTTTTCCAGGAAATCGCGCATCTGTTTCGTGCTGGCAAGACTGGACTCATCGACCATGTAAAGATGCCGCGTTCCGGGGTCGTCTCTGCGCTCACCGCGTGCAAGAAAGCTCTGCAAGGTGTCCGCATGGATACCGGCATCGCGGAGCTGGTGTGCGGCGCGAGAAGTAGGAGCAAAACCCTCGACTGCATAACCGCGCTGCTCGGCACCTTCACGGACTGCAATCAAGGCGCTGGTTTTTCCCACCCCCGCGCTGCCTTGCAATCCTTGAATCGTATCGTGCGAGGTCATCACCTGTTCGATGGCGGCACGCTGCCCGGCATTGAGATTTGGGCGGGCATCGGTGAGCGCCACGGCCTCCTGAATGGACATGATTGGTTGAACTCGATTCTGCCCCTGCTGCATCCGGTGAATCACGTCGTGCTCGGCTCGGATGGTAAGTTGCGTCGTGAATTGCCGCCCGGTGTCATGTTTTTGTCCCGGCATTTCCTGAAATTCGCCGGATGCGATGCGCGCCTCGAAACTGGCGCGGACCTGCGGATAGGTGATTTCGCCCATGCCGCGCCGTAAAGCATCGCGGAAGATGGCGCGTTCGTCGCTGACCGCCTCGCGCTCAAAGAGCCTGTCCCGCGCCCAGGTGATCGTTTCTCCCGCGTTCATTTGTTTGCCTTCTCGATGTTTCAATGCACGGGCGCGGGCCTCGGCCACCACCTTATCGGGCTGGTGGCCGAACTCTGCGGCAAGCCGGCGATGGGCGGCAAAGACTTCTGCGGGAGAGAGAATTTCCTTTTTGTCGCGTGTCGAGTGTGCCGCGATCTGCGCCGCCTCCGGTCCCTCGTGGCCGTTCTTTTCAAGGTACTCGCGTATCTGCTGGCTGCGCGGGCTGGAAGCGTCAAGATATTCCTGCGAGTATCCCTTGATTTCGGGAGCGCCGCTGCGTCCCGGCTCGATCTCGTAGCCGAGACTGCGAAGCCGGTACATCAACTCGGATTGATAGACGGCGGTGGCGAATTGCTGACTATCAAACAATCCTTGCGGCTGGAGAGCGCGAAAGCTCCCATCGTCGCGCTCGGTCATATTGAAGACGACGACATGCGTGTGAAGCTGCGGCGCGGCGTAGCCGTCCACTGGCCGGGCGGTGTCGTGCTCGAATTTGGCGGCGACAAACTGGCCGGTTGTTTCGGCAGGATGATTGCCGCCGATGCGTGCCTGCGTATACCGTTCCAACTCGTTTAGCGCGGCATTGACGGCCTCCCGGTGAGCTTCGCGCACCCGGTCATCGCCGCCGACGAGCGCGGTTAGCGAAACGGATTTCGGAGTCGAGAATGTCGCGTCCCACCCGGCGCGATGCTCTACGGACGTGATGGTTTTCCCTTCGGCGTTCTGGTAGGTGTGCGACTGGCGATGCTGAACAAGCTGCTCGGCAGTCGTCGGATGCTGGCCCTCCGAGAGACGGGCAAACTCTTCCGCGCTCACTGCTCCGGCAAGGCCGAATTGCTCCGCCAGCTTTCCATGCCAATGTCCCTGTATGGTCTGCCCCTGGTTCCAATAGCTCTGGTCGGGAGACGTAAATTCTTTCTCATGGTAGGTCTGCGCCTGCGATGCGGAGAGCGGCTTGGAGATGGTCAGCATGGCTAGACTCCGAGGGAGAAGCGGCCCTGCGCCTGAGCGTGGGCGTCGTCTTCCGCCTCATCAGTTGCGGCTTCCGCCGCCTGCTCGGCGGCTCCCAGTTGCCGCGCCTGGAGCGTAGCGGGATCGAAGCGTAGCTCGTCATCTTCGAGCAAGCGCGGCTCGAAAGCTGGCTGCGTTTTGGGCAGGTCGCAATAGGAAAATGAGAAGCGAGCAACGTGGTTGCCCAGCTTCAAAAAGGCGTGCATCGGGTCTAGGCCGGAGATTTCGGAATCCATCACCAGCGGCTCGGCCTGCCGGTCCAGAGCGAAGTTTCTGCCCGCGCGGAAGCCGTCGAAATGTGTTTCCCGCATCCGCTCGATTTCGACTTTGCCGATGGCGGCGCTGACCCATTCGGCGGCCTTCGGCTCCGTAGTTTTGAGAAAAATCTTGGTCGCGGGCTGTGACAGCATGACCTCGGCAATGTGGCCGTAGATGACCTCAAGCTGGGCCTTGCCCTGAAAGCCCAGCACCAGCGGATTTTTCGATTTCCGGTTCTCGGTAATGGCCGTATGCAACTGCGGCAACCGTTGCAGGCTCGCCAGCTCGTCCAGCACAAACCATACCGGGCGCTGGTTCTCTGTCGGCGCATTCAGTAGCCGTAAAACAAGCAAATCAATCCAGAGACTATTGAGCGGACGTAGGGCCTCGCGCTCACTTGGTTGCGAGGTAATGAAGATCCAGCCCTGGCGTTCTTTCGCCCATTCGGTTGCGCTCCATGTGCGTTTCGATTGATCTTTTCGGGGCAACATCCGCAGGCTGTCGGCAATCAATCCAAGCGAGGCCAGGACGCCGTTGCGCTGTTGCTGCGCGCCTTTGGCAATCATCATAGCCATTTCGGTTCCGTGAACTCTGCGGTCAATCTCATCCGGGTTCGACATCCACGCGACAAGCTCCTGCGGGGAGGGGCCGAAGGTGAGCAGGTGGGCAAATATCTTTTGCGGCGTCTCGACGAAAAACTCACCCTTCTTGTCTGTGGTCGGCTGATATAAGGATGCGGCGACGGCCTTTGCTTCGGCCTTCCGGCGCAACTCTTCTGCTGGCCCCCAATAGGGGCAACGGCGGTCCAGAGGATTGAGGATAATGTCACCGTTTCCCGGCCTGTAAAATCGCTGTACGAACTCGCAGGCCGGGTCATAAACAATCGCCGAATGGCCCCGGCTCTGCACCTGCCGGAGTATCTGCATTATCAGGCTGGTCTTGCCCGATCCGGTGTCACCCATCAACTCGATGTGCTGATCTTCCACCCTGAGCGGAATCCGCATCATCTTGTCATAGTCATTGGTCTTGATGCCGATGCCGTCTCCCTGCACGGCTTTATTGAAGGCTTTGGGTGAGACGAGAAACGGGCCTTTCAGTCGCCGACCGTACTTCATCTGCTTGCGGCGGCGAATGTCTTTGACGATAGAAAACGGAAGCTGCAAGCCCAGCGCCAGCACCCCGAAAAGCAAGGGTGTCTCAAAGATGTTCCAAAGGCTTTCGCCACCATAAACGGTGCTCTGAAGCCAGGCATGGAGGGGTTTGTCGAGATAGGCAATCTGCGGGCCGCGATAGAGGAAACGCAGGCCAGCGGCGCGGACCCGCGATGAAAGCTGGAGAGGCAATGTCTTTCCATCAGTCTGTGGTGTAGACCCCTTCTGCACATCTTCCTCAGTAGCAACGCGGGCGTGCCGCTGGCCGTCCGAGACGATGAGAAGCTGGTATTTATCCGTCTTGTGCATGACGCCTGCAACCTGGGTTCGCAGGTAATACGGAAGATAAAACTGCTGCAATGGAGTCAGCGCAAAGCTGAATCGGAGATAGAGGAACAGCCCCGCCGCAACAATGGAAAGGAAGACTGCGCCCCAGGTATAAATCGGTGTCTGCGGCGGCCAGATGACGGTTTCTTTGCGACCCCATTGTGTCGTTGCCATGACTACTCTCCTATGCCGCGGCGATAGCTTTCCATGAGTTCGGCGGCTACCCGGTGCTTATTGGATTTCACGTACAGAAGCATTTGCTTGAACTGTTCCGCGCTCCACTTCTCGCCGCGCAAAAGCGGTTCAAGAGTATTGACGAGGATGAGGCGGAGCGCCTGAATCTCGGCAAAAAGCGCGGCATGATTCTGAGGTTGTGCCTCTCTTGCGGCTGCCAAAAGAGCTTCCCGCGCCCATTCGCTCAACCATTGCCCGCGTGTTTCCGCGACTCGCTCAACCTCTGCAAACTCCGTTTCGGTGAGTTTGGTACTCACGGTTTTGCTTCGGCTGATGCGTGCTGGCCGATTGGCCCGCGACGTATCTGGATTCAGGGTTTCTAACATCGCTGTACTCCCTTCTAGCAGGTAGCCATATAGCTACCGAAAATTCGCAAGTCCTCTCGTATCAAGTAGTCTCTGTATGGCTACCGAAGTAGCCATACAGCACCCTTTCAGGGGTGGAGTGTCGCAATTCCTCCGGCGCGGAGCGCCGCAGTGGTTCACCCACGGATTCCGATGGAGGATCATGCCTTCAACCTCTGCACGGAATCCCCGGACTCCACCCCGGCAGCAGGCTTCCTCTGGGGCTGCTCTATGTCGGCAGCGGCAGCTCGGCGGACGCGCAGAGACGGCGTGACATGAGCTGCCTCCGGTGTTCGCAGGAAGTCCTGAAAGTCGCGGTCCTTCGAGAAGACATAGGCGAGGGCTTTGTCCACTACATCGTCGGCGGATGCGTGGATGAAAGCCGCGTACTGATCGACCTGCGCCGCGGTCGTTTCATCCAGCCGGATCGTGGCGTTGACATATCGAATTTGGGTGACTTCAATGAGTGCCATTGGGGTTCTCCTTATGGGTGGAATCAGGCCAGCTTGCGCCGGGCAATCATGCGCTGCGCGGTGGCGGCAATCTCCCGCGCACGAGCGGCGCATAGCACGGCGGGAATCTCGAAACGGCGGCGCGATTCGAGCATGGTGATTACGTCGTCAAAGCGGATGCCTTCGATGAGCCAAAGGCGAGCCGAAGCAACATCCACTGTCCGCTGCGCGTAGTAAAGCGGATTGGATTTGTCGCTGCGCCGCGAAGCCAGCAACCGCGTCAGCTTCGCAGCGTCTTTTCCGCTGGCTAGTTCATGGGAAACCCATGCCCAATCCTGTTCGGAATGGGTGTGCTTTTGAGGCGGCTTTCGACCGTCGTTCGAGGGGTGAGAAAACGCCGCTTCCGTGGCTGGAATCTCCAGCCGGAAGTCACCGGGATTCCATATCGCATCGCAGGGGTATTCGACGGTGACACGATGGGCAGGATCATACTTGCAATTCAGGAATCCGGGCAGCCGGAGAACACGGTTGCAATCGGTACAAGCGGGATCGCCGCCGAAGGCGATAGCAAGCAGCTTGAGCATGGTTTCCTGCCGCTCAAAGTCGAAGCCAGCGACCCGCCAAAGCGCCTGGTACTTGCCCGGCGAAGTGGAGAGAATTATGGTCGGCGCGGGCACGTCATTCGAGGCCCGGAGCGCAGAGAGCCGGGCATCGCCATCTGTATCAATGTCTATGTATAGGTGACGAACGGAAACGATGCTCTCTTTGGTCCGTTTCCGGCTGCCGGAACGGAGCGGATTGGCGGCGACATAGACATTCGCGCCGGTACTGTTCTCGTGCGCGAGCCAGCCGAGGTAACGAGGCACAAGCACACGTTCTAAAGGAATGATTCGCTGCTGTGTTTTCTCCCTCCGCAAGACAAACGCAATCGTCTCAGCCGGAGCAAAGCAACGGGTGAGAAAGTCAGCGGCCATCCGGGTATCAATGCGCGGCATGATGGGCCTCCAATACCGGCTCCATAAGAAAGCACTTTTGATCGCGGTCGAAGCCGCGCAGGGCCAGCACTTCACGGACGACGCGGCGGCCCGGCTGCCGCTCGACATGCACAACGAAATCCACGGCCTCGGCAATCTCCGCCTCGGTGTCTATGAAGGTGGACTGAGAATGATTCCGCATCACCAGATTGGCGAAGCGATGCAGGGCTTTTTCGGCGGAGTTGGCGTGGATGGTGGCGAGCGAACCGGAGTGGCCGGTATTGAGTGAATCGAGCAGAGTGCGGGCCTCCACGCCGCGCACTTCGCCCAGGATGATACGGTCGGGACGCCAGCGCAGAGCCGACTTCAAGAGGTCGTCGAAGGTGATGTTTGCCTTGAAGGTATCGGTCTGACATTCGACGGCAAGAAGGTTCGGCTTATGCAGGTGCAATTCCGACGTATCTTCGATGACGACGATGCGCTGGTCTTCGGGGATCGCGCTCGCCAGAGCGCGGAGCACGGTGGTCTTTCCCGTCGAGGTTCCGCCGCTGATGAGCAGCGTCTTTCCACTGCGAATCTCAGCGGCAAGGAACTCGGCAAGCGGCAGCGTAAGCGTGCCACGAGCAATGAGGTCATCGACGGTGAAATGGCGGCTGGGAAACTTGCGAATAGTCAGCGCCGGAGCGGGCCGCACGACGGGAGGAATCACCGCCGCCAGGCGGCTGCCATCGGGGAGCTGCGCGTGCAGCAAAGGATTGTCTTCGTCCAGGTGTTTGCCAAGCTGGTTGGCGATCACTTCAAGGCCGGTGCGGAGCCTCTGGCCGTCGAAGTGAATGGTCTTCTCCTGATGCAGAAGCCCATCGCGTTCGTACCACCATGAAGCATCGGGATTGCCCATGATCTCGCTGATGCTGTCGTCCAATAACAGCGGCTCGATGGGGCGGAGGAATGGAAGGATTAAATCGAAACTCATGTAGAACCTCAAGCGATGGAAGCCCGGTGTTGCCGGGCCTCCACGAGTGAAAAAGAACACCCCCTAAAGGGGGGTGTCCTCTGCCTCCGGCTCCGCGGCATCGGATACGTCGTCCGCCGCGGCCTTTTCAGCGCGGTCGAGCTTCAAGATCGAGCTGACCCGGATCTCCCAAACGCGCTGCTTCGCTTCGGCTTTCTTGCTCTTGCCGGTCGCCTTCTTGGGCGTATACTCCCGGCTGCGAAGCTCGCCTTCCACCTGAACGTGCGTGCCTTTGGTGAGCGTCCCGGCGAATTTCGAGAGGCCGCCGAAGACCACGCAACGGTGCCACTCGGTATGCGAGACGTACTCGCCGCTCTGCTTGTCCTTGTAGGAGGACTTGGTAGCCACCGAGAACGTGGTAAAGCTGCGGTCGTTGGCGGTGTGAACTTCCGCGTCGTTGCCGAGAAAGCCGATGAGGTTGACTTTGTTCTGATACATGATCGTGTCTCCGTTTGTTGAATTTCCCGAACTTGATCGGGTCACGAAAAAAGCGAGTGGGCCATGCTCCCTAGTGCCGAAGCTCTGCATTTGCGGAAGGTTCGGAAAATCTTTTTGCGTTCGTTGCACAAAAGTTTTCTGAAAGCCGTAAAAGCAGAAGAGCGAGCTGCCGACGGGCGCATGAAAAGCCCCGAAGCCGTGACCGAGCAAAGGCGGGATACAAAACGGCAGACACATGCCGAAGCAAAGTTTTCATCTGCGTCCTGGCTGCCGAAGTTCACTCCTGTCGCAGCGGTGTTCGGGCTATCAAAGACTCCCTTAGCAGAGCGCAGTCCGCCACTCCCGTTGCGTTGCGGCAGACTCCTGTTCGCCTGCCTCATCATGCACAAGAGAGGAAGGGGTACAGCAGCCGGGTTGGTAGCAAGAGCAGGCATAGCGAAGCCTTTGGGGGAGCCGGGTCAATCCTTTAGCTCCGGTCGCCAGTCGCGCACAATGGACTGGAACGATTCCTTGTAGCCGAGAGCGTCCGGGTACTGATTCACGCGGGCAACGTATCCGAAGACGGTTATCATGTCCTCGCGTATGCCCTGATCGACGCCCCACAGATCGGTGAGGTCAAAGCCTCCGCAGCTTTCCGCGTTCCACCATGCCAGTAGGAAGTCCGCTACGCGGCGGCTCTGTCCGGTGTCGCTTCGGGCAATATCGAGAAGTCGGTTCAGTGCGGCTTTCTCATCGAAGCTCATAAGCCAATCCTTCCTTTAGTCGAACGCCTGGTCTGCACGGAAGCGCACAATGGTCAGGCCGAGAGGATTCACGGCCAGTTCGTTGTTCTTCACCACCTCGCGGAAGACATAGGTAACGCTGGCAACCCAATGCTCCCGCCGGAGTTCGGTGTGATCCGCAGGGTTCGTGAATACCTTGTCAAACTCGATGCGAGCCGAGTAAGGCGATTGCCGCAGGTCGTCCAGAATGACGTTCTTCACTTCCACGTCCACATACGGGAGCGTGCTGTCATTGCGATAGCTCTGGATGGTGTTGTTCTTCTGCTCCTGGGCGATGACGGCCCGCTGTACGTCGCTGTTGAGGAAATAAAGAGCGTTGGTCTGGTCGCGCTCGATGGTGAAGCGATTGCGGCCAAAATACAACTCCACCCAGCGCGTGAGGTAATACTTGTTTTCCGCTTCCTGCGGCCTGTACTGGAAATTGCGGTAATCAATCGCCTCGGCGCGGCCCACGTCGTTTACGCGGATAATCAGCGGGTGCATGTTGGCAAGGGCGCGTTGGCTTTTGTACGTCAACCCGGCCAATGCCAGGCAGACCACAGCAAGGACAAGGATGGTGATCTTGAGATAGGTATTCATCACCAGAGGATCGCCATACTGTTCGAGATACCGTTCAGCCGCGCGGGTGATTTCAGGTGATGAAGTTGCGCTCATGGCAAATACCTCCTTAGCTCATCAAGGCTCTGGTAGCAACGTAGGTAGCGATGCCCATACCACCGTCATGTCCGCCGGTGGAGCCGGAAAAGATGCTCATGGTCAGCGCCGGGATTTTGAAGAGGATGTAGACGTTGACCAGGACCAGCAGGATCAGCAGCGGCAATTCCTTGACCATGTTGCCGGGATCGGAGAAGGCCACAAGCTGCGAGTAATACTGCGCGAGCAAATGGCCGAGGATGCTGAGGACCGCCGCGGCCAGCACCTTGTAAAAGCAGAAGCCAATGAAGGCGCGCAGCCAGCCCCAGAAGAGAAATTCGAGCTTGTCGAAGACAAGGAACGGAATGAATACGGGTCCAAGCAGGCCGGTGACGGAGCTGGCGACTGCGCCATAAGCGACGATGGCGCTCACTACGGCGGTCAAGGTCGCAATCAATACCTGGATGATGACGTAGACGATGGCATAGTAAGGATTCATCAGCGCCTTCATTACGCCGGGGCCGCCATTCGATTGCGCTTGGCTGAGAGTGTTTTGGATGGTGGTTACGCTATCGTTCCCGATGACAGAGACAAGATACTGCGCGCCTCCGTTGATAAAGCCGCGCAGCGAGTAGCCGATGCCGGGGATGCTGCTGTCGTAGAACCTGACCAGCACATAGGCGAAGGTGATGAGCATGAAGAAGCTCAGGAACTTTGCCATGTTGAAACCGGGGCCGCCCTGGGCGGACGAAAGAGCCTCCTGCACGCCGAACCAGACGAGCATGATGGTGGCGAGGGCGATGCAGATGTGAAGGCCCAGCGCGTCAATCGACGGCGACGCCGTGTTGGTCAGTGTGTCGCATCCCTGCGTAATCCAGTTGAGAACACCCATAGCGGCCTCACATCAATAATTCAAAGCCTGCGCCGTGCCGTTGTAGGCCGGTGCTACATCGGTTTGGTAGGTGCTGGAGTAGCTGGACGCATCCTGAAAGCCCGCTTTCAGGGCGTCCTGCTGTTGCTTCTCGGCAACGATCTGCTGGAGCGCCAGCGTTTCGTTAATCTGGTTGGCTTCCTGCTGCGTGCGAAGCTGCAAAAGCAAAGCCTGATTCATGCGCTGCATGGTTGCCATGTCGGTTTGCTGCGCCGGGTCCGTCGAATGGCTGGCGGCTTCCAATGCTTCTATGTCGGCTTCGCGTTTCTGCTCGTTGGCGCGGATGGTGCCGAGCGTCTGGAGGCTGCTGGCCGTCACCGCATCGTTCAGGTCGCTGGTCGCGCCCTCTGCTGCGATCTGCTGCTGGCCGCTCGTGCTGAGGGAGCTGTACTGCGGCAATACGGTGGTGTGCGGAATGGATGCCTGCTGATAGGCATACTGCGCGCCTGCGCCGGTGTTGGCAGAGTTCATCCACTGCTGCGAGTTGCCATAGGTGTTAGCGGCCTGATTTAATGCCGTCCAATACGTCGAAGGCGAGAGGTACGGCTGATAGAGACTCCGCGGCGCAAGCGATAGCTGATGAATGAGGTTGTAGGTCGCAATCGCGTTGTCGGCCAGCTTGACCGTGTTGGTAAAGATGTTCTGGCCCTGCTCGATCTGCTCGATGGCATGGGCGGACTGCGTGGGGTCATAGACGATGCCGGAGCCAAACTGCGCGTGCGCGGCAGTTGCTCCGGCGAATAGAGCGATAGTGGCGATGAGGCCGATACGTTTCATGGGGAAAATTCCTTTCAGTGTTGTGGCTTCGTTTTCTCAATGCCGTTGGCGTCCTGCTCTCCCATGCGGCAGACCTCGGTAGAGGTATTCGATTTCAGGCAATCCTGAAACGCCTTGCAGACCTGCGGCGAATCTCCGGCAGCGCATTTCTCCTGCTTCTTGCAGCCGGTGATGAGTGACACAGAAACCAGAACGGTGATCGTGGCGATGCAAATTCTCCGCATGGAACCTCCTAGAACGTGGGCGAGATGGTGTGATTGGAGTACGCAGGCAGCAACATATCCTGCGTGAAATAGACCTTCACGCGATGGCCTTCGCGGATGGTGATGGTCGGCGGGATTTGAAGAAAGCGGTCCAATACGGTTGTGGCCGACTGCGAGATGCTGGCGGACGCGCCTGTGGCGAATGCCTGGGAGCCGCTGGTAGTAATCGTGCCTCCGCCTTCTTCGATCTCTCCGGCTCCGGCAATGACGCCAAGCGCAATGGACGTGCCGAAGATTTGCAGGTAATGGTTGTTCACTTTATCTTTCAAACCCTCTTCACCAATCTGATCCAGTCCGTGAAATTGGTCCAGGTCCACGGAGTAGCCGTCGGGCATAATCATCCGGTGAAAGGTGACGGCCATGCGCCGCTGTTGGCCGAAACCTGCCGCGCCAATTTTGCGCGCTTCACCGAGCACAATGGTTCCATCTGGAATCAGGACGTGCTGACCGTCGTGGGAGTAAAGCGGCATCGAAACCAGCACTTTGACCGGGCCGGGCGCGTCGCCGTCCAGACGGTTCATCAACACCGTGTCCAGCGTCGTGCCCTCATAGATCACATACGGCTGGCCTACTGCCGCGTCGATGTTGACCTCTGGATTGCGCTTCGGCTGTGATGCGGAAGGCTCGCCCGCCGCGCGGGGAGCAATCAGACTGCTTTCCGGCTGCGAGGCCGCGGCCTGCGCGTAAGCGTTTGGCCCGGACGCATTGCTGTGTGCGTCCGGGGATGGCGGCGCGCTGGCAACGTGGGTATAGACGAGATTCGAGGCGAAGCGCGAATCATAGGCGAGCGCCTGTTCTTTGGCGGCGAGCTGCTGTGCTTGCTGCTGTGCGGGGGTGAGCTGCGGCACACTGGCCTGTTGCTGCAATGCTCCATTCGCAGCGCAGGGCTGTCCCGGCACGCAGGCCACAGGCAGTCCGTTCGGGGCGTACCCTGCGGCGGCGGTCTGCTGTGCGGGCGTTGCTCCGGCCAATAATGGATTGACAGCGTTGGCCTGGGCGAGAGCCGCCTGCTGCTGCGCGTCTTTCTGCTGTTCGGCGGCAAGCTGGCTTTTCAAGTCCTGAATGTTGCTGTCCGTGTTGTCCTGAATCATCGGCTGCGGCGGCTGATTCTTGGTTGCTGCCTGCGACGCGGGCTTTTTCCCGCCTGCGCTGATGATCGCTGCGACAATCACCAGCGCACTCGCTCCAAGAAACACGAGCATCTTCATGTTTTTCTGGAGCACACCGCGCGGCTCAAAGACTTTCTTCTTCAACTCCGGCTCTGCCGGTAGCTCTGGAACTATCTGCTCTGGCATGGCCTACCCCTTCCGTGAAAACTCCATGCGCTTTTTACCCAATTCGACATAGCCCGAATCCATCACCTTCGGAATGATGTAGGTGCCATCACGCAGGTCATAATTGATGAGGTTGGGCTTGCCGTCCTGCATCTCGTATACGCTGAACTTCTCCGGGGCATCGGTCTTGATGTACGTGAACTTGTCATCGTGATAGATCGCCTGAATGTCAAAAGGCGGATCGTTGGCCTTGAAGGTGTAATCGAATTTCAACTGCATCGGATAGGCGCTCTTGTATTGATCGACTGCCTGGGTGATGTGCGATTCGACCGCTGCAAGTTGCTCCTTCGACTGCGCCAGTTGCGCGGCAGGAACGAACTGCGGCGGCCCGCTGGACGCGATGATCGCGGAGCGGTCGGCGGGCTGGATAATCACCTTCAAGTCCGGCGGCTCCGAGGTATCGGAAACGTCCTGCAAGGTGAACGAATAGATGTTGCCCTTGTCGGTGATGAGGTTCAGATTGGAAGAAATGCCAGCCTTCGCCGGATGGACGAAACAGAAGTTGCCGACAATATCCACGATCCAGAAATCCTTGTCGCCGGTTGCCGCCTCCATGATCTTTTCGGTGGTCGGAAGCTCAATCAGCGTCGTGTATCTCAGCTTGGCGTGGATCGGCACAATGTCCTGCGAGTGATACTGCACGGTGCGGGCCGAAGCATCCTGCGCCACGGCGAAAGATGCAGAGAGCGCCACGGCAAGCGTGGCGGTTATGATGCGGGAACGAGACATGACAACACCTCCTAACGGTTGAGCGAACTGGATGCGGCCATCGTGCGGGGCCGGAACGGATGATCTTCGGCCAGATGGCGCAGGCCCTCGGCAATCCCGAAACGCTCGAAATACTCCCGCTTTTTCAGGTTGTCGCGGGCGTTGTTGGTCGCCATCCAGTGCGAAATGGAATCGACGTTCAACTGAACTTTCTTGCTGGACTGCGCCTTGCGAATGAGCATCTGTCCTGGCGGAACCAGCCCCTCAATCAATTCCAGTTCCGTATCGTTCAGATGGAACGCCTCGCGGTACACATCGCGGTCCATCTCCGGGTTGGCGAGGAATATCTTGGTCGGGCAGCTTTCCGAGACGATCTGCAACATGCCCGACTCCTGCAATTCCTTGAGCGATTGCGTCGCCAGCACCATTGCGGCATTGTGCTTACGCCACGTTTTTTGCGCCTGTACGACATAGTTGCGAATCGTCTCATTGCGGACGAACAACCATGCTTCATCCATGAGGAAGAGCTTGAACGTCGCCAGTCTTTGCGGGTCGGTAATCTCGTTCGAGGCGCGATGGAGAACATAAAACAGCAGCGGCTCCAACACTTCCGGCGCATCGCCCCAACCGGCGAAATTGAAGGTCTGGAAGCGAGAAAAGGAAAGCGTGTCTATGGCGTTGTCGAAGAGGAATCCATGCTGGCCGCCGCGCGTCCAGCGATACAGCCGCTCCTTCAACTCCCCGATGATGTTGGAGAAATTGGAAAGAGTGCGCTGGCTCTCTTCCAGCATGTAGGTTCGTTCGACAGCATCCCACAGCCTGCGTTCTTCCTTGTAATCCAGCCGATACCGCTGCTCCGTACCTTCAATGAGCACGCGGAAAAAAGAAAAAAGGAATTGCAGGTTGTCTTTGGTAGGTGGAAGAGAAAACGGGTTGATGGTGAAGTCCCGCGCCTCCTGGCCGACGTTCAAATAGCTGCCGCCGAAGATGTGCGTCAACGATTCAAAGCTGCCGCCGATGTCGAAGATAAAAGTCAGCGGCGCGTACTTCTGCGCGTTCTGCAACAGGAACGAACACAGATACGACTTGCCGCTGCCGGTCATTCCGAGAATGAGCGTGTGCGGCACTTCGCCGTTATGTAGGTTGAGGAAATACGGTGTGGAGTTGTCGGTTTCGAGAACAGCCAGATATTCCGCGTCAAGATGCGGATTCCTTTTCTCGCCCGGCAGGATAGTAAATAGGAAACTCAGGTCGGCATAATTGCTGTTGAGCAAGTACAGCTTGCGAAGGTTCATCGCGTAGTTGCCGGGAACCGTCGCAAAGTAGGCGTTGAGCTGGTTGTACGTCTCAGTAAAGAGATTGCCGTCCGCGTTAGTGAAGACGCCGGTGAACTCACCGATGAGCTGGTCCAACTCAGACCTCGATTTTCCATAGAGCACAATGGTCAGCGAGAAATCGCCCAGCGATTGCCCGTCGCCCAATGCCCGCAGGCAATCGCCGAGATTTTCAATGTCCGCCTGTTTCGACTCGTCCACCAGCACATCGCGGGGATTGGTTTTCGAGGCATCGTTACCGATCTGAGAGACGAAGCCGGTCTTCGACATATTGAAATGGCGGCGACGTTTATTGACTTCTTTGCGGGCCTTCGCCATGCTCAACGGCATCCACTCAGTCACGACATAGAAGCTGGCAGGGATCTTCAATAAGGAATCGAGCACCAGAGGCCGCGTCTCTGTGACCGCCTCTTTCATCGTGAGGACGCGCACGCAATGATCGCCCACGCGCAGATGGTCGCGCTCGGCCTCGATGTTGGAATTGACTACCTGATAGTCAAGGAACTGCGTGGACTGCGGCCTGCCCGCAATGCGCCATTCGTCGTAGTTCAAAAGCCTGCGAAAGAATCGGAATTGGCCGCCCTGGTCCAGCACCTCGATCTGCATGAAGTCGGAAAGCTGTCGGACGAATGCCTGCGTGCGCTGCTTCAAGCGCGACACGTCCTGCTCGATCTGCGCGCGCAGCAGCGTCTTCATGCTGTTGCTGGTGAACTGTGTCCGCAACTCGTCCATAGCTCCGGCAGGATCGCGGAGCAATCTGCCGAGGGCCGCGCCCACGCCGGTCTTCGACCGCGCTCCTTCAAGCAAAATGCAGTAGTAAATCTCAATCTGGTACAGGTGATCGCGCTTTTGCTCGAAGAACTCTTTACGCTGCTCGATGGCAGTCCGCACGACCGGATCATCGTAAGTGGAAAACGGAATCTCTGGCCTGTTCTGTTTGAAAAGATATTGATAGACGTGAAAGCCGGGGCCGAAGTGTTTGAGAGCCGATTCCAGCCGCTTGACGGCATACTCCTGCTGCGCGTGATCCAGACTCTCATAGTCCACACCGGGAACACGGAGCACCATACCCACGTCGCCGGACTTCGTGAGAAAGACTGTCTCATTCCAGAAGCCGTACAGGTTGATGTGATCGTTCAGCGCGGCGGCTTCTTTCCACGGTTTGATAACTGTATCGAGGCGCAGCATCAGCACACCTCCACGCGGGGAACGCTCTGCTTGGCAGCGTCATAGCGCAGCTTGTACTTTTCGGATTTGGCGAGGATGCGGAGAAAGGCTGGATCGCTGTTCGTTACCCAATGGCCGAAGGCAAAGCCTCCGACGAACACGGCGATGCCTGCGATAATGCTGTTGAAAATGTTGAATGCTCCCACGGCTCCGACGCATACGAAGTAAAACAGGGTGCGCTCGACACCGAGATAGGTAAGGGGCTTATGCAGGCTCTTGAAGACCCGGTTCGTGCGTCGCGCGGGTTGTACTCGGTCTGCCATAAGCCCCTCGACGAATGGACGGGATTGAAAGAACGAGCTGGCATGGGAACGGGCTTACACGCCCCACAGCCAGCTCAGGACGTTGACGGCCATGACTGCAATGCCGGTTCCTGCGGCGACCCCGGCCAGGGCCTTCTTTGCGCCCGGTTCGCCGTGCGCGAAGCCGTAACCGCCAATCACAATCGCAATCAGGCTGGCGACCTTCGCAATCGTGCCGGTGAACAGGGTTTGCAGGGCAGTGAAGCCGGTATCGAAGGGACTGCCGCTCGACTGCGCGTGCGCGGCCAGCGGCAACAGGATGGTGAACGCAAGAAAGCCCAGAAGTCGAGGTCGAAGAAACGACCTTTTTCCCTGGGCCGGATGACGGGGCTTTAGCATTTTGCACCTCCGCTGACCTGATGTTGTCAGCTATGGCGCAACGCTAAGAGCGATAGGCGCGAACGTCCAATGAAATTTTGAGCGGCGCGTCATTCCATTTTGGAATGACGATGCTTGGGTAAGACCTAAACTTCGTAGTCGCGGATGATCTCTGGTGTTCCAGCTCCGCCCTTGAATAGCGTCCCCTTGACGGCGGGTTGATAGGAAACCGAACTGGTAAACGATGTGCCGTCCGTGAATTCAATCAGGGTTTCGCATCCGTCTACTTCGTCTTCGTACATCTTGAGCGCCTTGACCGTTTTGCCCACGACCTCGGCACATTCCACATACTCTTTCGGCACATTTACCTCCTGGGAAGAATTAGATGCCAACCGTATTGTCCCCTATTAGGGGATTCATCAACCTGTTTACCACACTTGAAGGGTGAAGAGACGGAAGAAGCCTGAGACCCGCACCTCGCGTAAAGGAAGGACGACGCAGCATCAGGCTCTCTATGAGAGGTTCCTTCAAAAGCTGATCTCCAGCCGTGAAGAGGCCGGGCTGACACAGCGCGAAGTCTCGGCGCGTATGGGCAGAGCGCATTCATTTCTCTCGAAATGTGAGACAGGGGAACGCAGTATCGAGGTTTTTGAACTCATTCAACTTGCTCAAATCTACGACAAGCCTCCGCAATACTTTCTCGGTTCTGAATAGCTATTGTCGCGGAAAACCGTGAATTCTGAATGTATTTTGGAATGACGCGGTATCATAGAAGGGAGGTGGCCCATGCGGACGACAATCGAACTGCCCGAATCCATCTACCGTAAGGGGGAGAAGGTCGCGCGTTCTAAGGGCGTTACGGTTGAAGAGTTCATCATCCAGGCGTTTGAGCGCGAGTTGAAGGCTGCGCCGGACGCTCATCCTCATTCCAAACGAGTGACCCTGCCGCTTATTCCGTCCAAAGAGCCAGGCACATTGGATTTGAAGGATTTCAATTTCGATGACCTTCTTGCCTGACGTAAACATTTGGATCGCCCTCACCTCGAATCGCCACATTCATCACTCCCTTGCAACTGAGTGGCTGCAAGGCGTACAGACAGATGAGATCGCCTTTTGCCGCGTGAGCGAAATGGGGTTTTTGCGACTTCTCACAAATGCTCATGTGATGGGCAAGGACGTTGTGACTCCCATCGAAGCATGGCGTGTATATGACGAATGGCGAAGTGACGACCGGGTAATTTTTCTTCCAGAGCGTGCGAGTTTCAGTGACGAGTGGCGACGAGTAGGGAACCAGATTTCAGGAGGGCCGAACATCTGGACGGACGCATATCTTGCAGCGTTCGCACTACACGCGGGCGCAACGGTCATCACGCTAGATCGAGCGTTCCCATCCGTCGGCGGAGCCGCCGTCAAAGCTCTTATTTAGCGGCGTATGAATACAAATTTTCGTGCGGGTATCTATATGGGTACTGTCCGAGCAAACACGTCGTATCTCCTTTATTTTCTGCGTTCCTGAATCCCTGGGGGGCAGCCAATCAAATCAGCAGCTTAGCTCGCCATCGCTTCCCGACTGTGACGTAAACTGTGACGTAACTCGTCACGCTGCGCTTCTCCAGCTCGCAATTGGTTGCGTTCGTTCACCAGTTCCGCAAGATCCTTCATCTGCGGATGCAGGTATTCGCCGCCTCGTTTAGCTCCATCCAGTATGTCGAAGGCGAGAGGAACGGCTGATAGAGGCTCTGCGGGGACAGCGACATCTCGTGAGCGAGGTTGTAGGTGGCAATGGCATTGTCGGCCAGCTTTACGGAGTTGGTGACCCGCGCGCCGCGGCCGCTGCCATTCTTGGCCGCGCTTCCCAGTCGCAACGCCGCGCGGTTTATCAAACAATCGATTCCAATGAATGGCAGACACCGACCACGAACCTGCTGAACGCGCGGCGGAAGCAATGGCCCAGGTGGCCGTCTCCTTGACACGAAAGGAGAGAGCGCTTACTCTCCTATCCAAGATAGGGGAGAGAATTTGAGGAAATCAGTTGAACTTCCGCAGGGCACGCTGGAGATGCTAATCCTGAAGGCAGTTTCGCTCGGACCGCTGCATGGCTACGGTATCCTGCTGCGTATCCAGCAGATCTCCGGCGAGCGCCTCGAGATCCTGCAGGGCTCCTTCTACATTGCGATCTATCGTCTGGAACGGCGGGGCTGGCTCAAAGGCGAGTGGGGTGCGTCGGAGAACAATCGCCGCGCCCGCTTTTACTCGCTCACCGCCGCCGGCAGGCGCCAGCTTAAGGCCGAAACCGCCAAATGGACGGACATGGCGGCTGTCGTCGCCGGCATTCTCGACAAGAAGGCGGGCGAGATATGAGTTGGCTCTCCGCAATACGCAGGCTTTGGCGGCCTCTCCTGCCACGTACCCAGAACGACGTCGCGGACGAGTTTCGTTCTACGCTCGACGCTTTCAGGGACGATTTGATGCGCCAGGGTCTCTCAGAAGAGTACGCCCACCGCAAAGCCCGCATCGATCTCGGCCAGCCGAGCACTCAAAACGAAACCTACCGCGCCGCCGTTGGCCTGCGCCCGTTCGATGAAATGGGAGGCGATATCCGCTACGGCCTGCGCGCTCTGCGCCGCAACCCTGGCTTCGCAACGGTCGCCGTGCTCTCGCTTGCCCTGGGCATCGGCGCCACCACCGCCATGTTCTCGCTCATCTACGCCGTGCTGCTGCACCCCTTCCCCTACGCCGGCGCCGACCGCATCATGAACCCCATCCTCGTTGACCAGCAGCATCCTGACGACTATGAGTGGTTCACTCTGAGCAAAGCCCAGTTGGATGAAATGCGCCAGGCAGCTCCGGTTGAGTCAGCGCTTGGCTTCAACAACGGACACATGGAGATCACCGGCGGCGCACTGCCGGAAGACATCTGGGGTGTTTACCTCACAGAGAATGCCGGGAGTTTCTTTGGTGTGCCCGCGCTGATCGGCCGGATGATCGAGCCTTCCGATGCAGGCCACTCGGTCATTGTTCTCAACTACCGCTTCTGGCAGAGCCATTTCGGCGGCGATCCCCACGTCATCGGGCAGAGGCTGGAAATCGATCACGCCCCCTGGATCATCATCGGAGTCATGCCGCGCAGCTTCGCATTCAGTGACGTCGCCGGCGTCGGAGATGTATACCTGCCGGCCAGTCAGATGCCGATTCCTGCGAACATTCCTTCCTTGTCCTACCTGCCGTGGATTAAGCTCAAGCCCCACGTCACCTTGGCCGCCGCAGACGCCGCGCTCGAGCCCCTCGTGCCCCAGCTTGCGAAACAGCCTCTGCACTCCCCCGATCACTGGCATCTTGCGCTGCAACCGATCATCGTGCCTTACCAGCGGGACACGGGCCGCACGCTCACGGTATTGCTGGCCGGTGTTGTGCTCCTGCTGATCATCGGTTGTGCGAACTGTTCCATCCTCATGCTGGCCCGCGGCCGCACGCGCCTGCATGAGCTCGCCATCCGATCGGCGATCGGTGCCAGCCGCTGGCGCATCGTGCGCCAGTTGCTCGTCGAGGCTGTCGTCATCTCCTCTACCGGCGCCGTTCTTGGCGTGGCAGCGTCGTACTGGCTGGCGAAGCTTCCCCTGCTGCTGTCTCCGGATTCCTTTCCCGCCGAATCGGCGATTCGCATCAACGTCCCTATCCTCGCGTTTTCCGTGGCGCTCGCGCTGCTCTGCGGCATCCTCTTCGGTCTTGTCCCCGCGCTGCGTCTTTCGCGGCGCGACTCCGCGCGGATGCTTCCCGGCCGCCACGTGGGCGTCGTTGCCGCACCCGCCAGATACCGCTGGAGCGTTCTGATTGCCGCACAGGTCGCGCTCACGCTTCTTCTGATGGCCACCGCAGGCACGGCCATCCGCAGCTTTCTCCGGCTCGGGGAGATGCCGCTGGGTTACGACCCTGCAAACGTCATCAAGGTCGGCATGATGCTCCACGCCAATGACCCGAGCGAGTGGAGCCACATTCAGTCGCGCGCCGCGCGCACCGCCTATATCGAGCAGATCCGCGACAAAATAGCAGCCGTCCCCGGCGTCTCCACGGTCGCTGTCGGGAACGATGCCACGCCCCCCTATATCGATCCGGCGGACACCTTCGAGATTGACGGCACCGGCGATAGCCAGCCGCCGCAGGCCCGCGTGATCCTGGTCGGCCAGCGATATTTCGCTGCGCTCCGCATCCCTCTGCTCCAGGGGCGCCTCTGGAATGCAGATGAAAATGCCCGCGGAGATTTCATCGCGGTCGTCAACCGCGCTTTTGCGACGCGCTTTCTCTCCGCTTCCGGTGCCGTGGGCCGACAGGTACGCATTCCCGGTCTCACCAGCAGGAATCGCTACCGGATCGCCTCCGCGCAAAGCGCAGGATGGCGTCAGATCGTCGGCGTCGTCGGCGACGCTCGCAACGACGGCATCGATCAACCGGTCGCACCGGCAATCTACATTCCGTTCACGGCCGTGATGCAGCCGTATGTGCAGTTCTTCGTCCGCACCCAGGGCGATCCGCTTGCCTGGCTGCACTCCATTCGAACCGCGATCGCATCGGTCGCTTCCGACCAGCAGATCTCTACGGACGGATACAACCGCACGTTCACTCTCAACGAAGCCGTCGAGAAGGACGCGCAGTACACGCGCCAGCGACTCTTCTCCATCCTGTTTGCGATCTTTTCGGCCATGGCGCTGGGGCTGGCGCTGGTGGGCATCTTCAGCCTCGTCGCGTACAGCGTGGCGCAGCGCACGACGGAGTTTGGCGTCCGCCTGGCTCTCGGCGCGCCGCGTGGGCACATCCTGTGGGTCGCCGCGCGCATCGCGCTGGTTAGTGCGGCTGCCGGCATTTTCATCGGTCTTGCTGTTGACAGCTTTCTTGGCGCGGTTCTCGCCCACTGGATGCAGAACGTGTTTGCCGTAGGAAGTCTGTTTGCAGCCGCCGCACTCCTCGCTCTCAGCGCACTCCTCGCCTGCCTCTTGCCCGCTCGCCGCGCGGTGGCGGTCACACCCGCGGAAGCTCTCCGTTATGAGTAGAGCGTTTTGCCTGAACGCGGATAACCTGTGCGAGATCAAAGAGCAAATCGCCGAGTCGTAAGCTGACCCGCTGCTGGGTGCTTCCCGGTTCCACGAACGGTGATCCTTTTTTTGAGGGTTCGATAGCCGGTCTGTTTCACGAGGCTTTCAGCTTGCGAGGAAAGAGATTGCGTTTGCAAGAAAAAAGATGTATTTTTTCTTGCATGGATAGATGACTCAAATGGCGCAATCGATTGAAAATAAGGCTCTATATCGCATCCGGGGAAGTGGAGAGGGGTGGACATTTTCTCCTCATGATTTTTTGGACCTGGGCATTAGGAGAACTGTCGATTCCGCTCTTCATCGGCTTGTCCGGAAGGGAAGCATCCGGCGTGTTGTCCATGGAATCTATGACTACCCGCGATTCAGTGAGTTTCTCAACCAGCAACTCAGCCCGGATGTCGATCAGGTCGCAAGGGCGATGGCGCGCAAGTTCCGCTGGAGAATTCAGCCCAGCGGCGCGACCGCGCTCAATCTGCTCGGGCTGTCTACTCAAGTGCCGGCGCGGGCCGTATATCTTTCGGATGGTCCAGACAGGGTTTACGAAGTCGGTAATTCAACGCTGGCTTTCGAGCACACAGCGTTGAAAGAGGCAGGGCTGAAGCTGAAGGAGAGCGGTCTAATCGTTCAGGCGTTAAGATCGCTTGGCCCGGAGCGGATTACCCCCGAGGTCATCTCGAAGATCCGGGCGTGGTTGCCGAAAGCGCTGCGCGGCAAGGTCTTGGCTGATACCAAAACAGCAACCGGCTGGATCTACAGCGCAATTAAGCAAATTGCTCAAGAGGACAGTCCCCGTGGATAGAATTGCTGCCGGTCAGGCCGCGGAGAGGCGAGACCTGTTTGGCGAGTCGGCGCGACGGCTCGGAATGAGCCCGGCCATTGTAGAGAAAGACTTCTGGGTCTGCTGGATCTTGAAGCGGCTTTTCGCGGAGCCATCGCTGGGTAATCACATGGTATTCAAGGGTGGTACCAGCCTCTCCAAGGTCTTCGGCCTCATCGATCGTTTCTCGGAAGACATCGACCTGATTCTGGATTGGCGCCTGCTTGGCTATGGCACGGAGGAAGGGGACGACCCCTACCAGACCCTCCGCTCAAAAACCCATGCGCGCACTACGACACGGCCGTGCCGGGCACATTTCGATTGATGCCGCCGGAGCTCCAGGTACCGGCGCTGGCGCGCGACTACGCCACGATGTCCGAGATGTTCTTTCGTGATGCTCCGAAATTTGCCGATGTTCTTGAGGGTCTGGGCGTGCTGGAACGGGAGATCAATGCCCTCAGCGGCGGTCGTTCGGCGCACGGCCGGTGAAACCAGACTGTGACTGAACTGTGACATGGCAAAGTGTGGAAATCGTACATACAAAGACAGGCAATTGATCGAAAGTTAGCTTGCTGTACTGTGACGTGAACTGTGACATGCGCGTGACGCACATTCCTGCAAGTTATTGAAACTAAAGCAACAAGCTTACACCAATTTGCAAGTCCATTTGCGCGGGCCGTGTTCGTTGTAACTGACGTAGAATCAGTTAGTTAATCCCCACCGAAGGGGCTGGTTTCGCGATAACTCTGGATCAGCATATCGGGGTTCGAATCCCTGGGGGGGGGGAGCCAATTAGAATCAATAACTTACGTTTCCTCATCCCCCCGAAAACGCCTCTGTCGTAACATTTTGTCGTAACTTTTCGTTGAGGAATTCTGTGGAATTCCGGTCCCTGTCAGGGAACGTCCAGGAAAAGAAGCGACGCTGTTGGGCCGCGCCCCCGACGCAACAGCATGACACCTCAGCGGCGCAGATCGAGAAGCTTCCTGCGTTTGACCGAACGCCTGTTCTGTCTGACAAAGACACTCACCATGGAACACGGGAAACGGCCCACACTGCCTCGCGGACTTCGCTGGGATCCACGCTCGCCTCACATCTGTATCAGTTGGCGCGATGAGCGCGGACGACAGCATCAGCAGTCCACTCACACCGATGATCCTGCCAAGGCGCTCGCCTTCAGACAGGATTTCAAGAAGGAGAACCGCGACGCCATCGAGGAACGGCGTGCGCGAGCTGCAGATCAGAGTCGTCTGCCCCTTGGTGACGCAGCCAGGATGAAGGGAGGCGAACTCTACGGCGATGCCGAACAGCGTCTGAGGTTTGCGTTCCAACTGGTCCGGATGCTCGCCGAAAGAGAAGATCCCACCGTGATTCAATCCTGGCTGACCGGCCTGAATCCGGAGCTCGGCGACCGCGTTCCGCTCCGGCTCATGCGGGAAAATGATCTGGAGACCGTGGCACCGGAAATCATGGGAGCGGCGCGAGCTTTCCTCGTTGGTGGCTGAGAATCAAATCAGTTGGTGATTAAAGTTATGTAGCGTCTGTGATAATTTAAATCATAGAGGTATGCAGATGACGCATGCTAGTCAGCTTCTGAAGAATGGACCTGAGGTACTGGTGGGTACGGGTAGCGAGGTCAGTCGCCGCCTGAACCGCTCTTCGGCCCGAAGGGCGCTTGCCGTCACGTTTGCAGACGATGAGCAATCCGCCGTGCTGGAAGACGTCGTCCGAAAGGTCGCAGAATTCCTTCCCCATATTGTCCGGCAGCGTCAGCAGGAGTCGCTGGAGAGAATTGTTGGAGCGCTTTTGCCCGAAATTGCAATTCCAGACGCGGCCCTCGCCCAAGCGAGGATGCTTGTGGATGCGAAAGCAACGATTCTAAGAAGTGGCGATTTCTTGCCTGCCGGAGAGATTGCAAAACTGGCAGGGTACAGCGATAAAAATCCAAGCGCACAGCCTAATAAGTGGAAGAAGGATGGCACGATCTTCGCAATCCAGCATAAGGGCGTGGACTATTTTCCGCTGTATGCGTTAGATCCGGACGAGAACTACAGGCCATACAAGGCAGTTGCGAAAGTTTTGCACGTCTTCGGCGATACCAAGACGGGATGGGGGATAGCCTTCTGGTTCGCAGGACTGAACAGTTTCCTTGACGATCGCCGGCCACGAGATCTTTTGGCAAGCGACCCCGATCTTGTGATTGCCGCGGCCAAAGACGAAGTGGAGGGCGTGCAGCATGGCTAGGCGGGCGAAGACTTTTTTGCCGCCTGCCGATGAACTTAATGCGACAGTCGTCCTCTGGGGCAAAGGGGAGGAGTTTTATCGGGTTCATGATGAAGTCTACAAGGGAAACGAATTCAATCCCAGTCGCAAAGGAAACGCCCGTTTCAGCCCAATTCGCGATTCAGACGGAAAAGTCATTCCAACGCTCTATGCAGGCACTTCACTCGACTGCGCATTGATGGAGACGATCTTCCACGACGTCCCGTTTGTCGCGGGCTTCAAGCCACTTTCGATCGCGAAGTTGGCGGGCAAAGTGCGGACCGTTTTCACGCCAAAGGTGGATCTGAAGTTGGTTGACCTTGGCTCCATCGCGTTACGCCGGCTTGGAGTGGATCGCACACACCTGATTGACACAACAAAGTGGCATTACCCGGAAACGAGGAAATGGGCCGAATGTTTCTATACCCAGTACGGGGATGTGCAGGGTTTGCGTTGGACCTCTCGGCAGGACGATAGTGCGTAAGCGTCTGAGCAACGCACCTGTTGTGACAGGCAGAGGTGTGATGGACTGCAGTCATGGTGGAAGAGACTGGAGTGGTGGTGAGGCGCCGCAGCCGTGCGGAGACAGCGCGGATAGCGGGGTTGTTTCAGAGCAGCGGCATGGGGCGGCAGGAGTTCTGTGAGAGCCACGGGC
>Ga0335075_10002437_pt1 | contig 30000 bp, 24 predicted proteins | sample Lox_Sample_24_FD_206723 | JGI IMG/M metagenome (GOLD analysis project Ga0335075, IMG submission 206723) | Soil microbial communities from Loxahatchee National Wildlife Refuge, Florida, United States - Lox_Sample_2.4 | ecosystem: Environmental > Terrestrial > Soil > Wetlands | place: USA...
TGGCCGAGCCGGGCCCGCCGCTACTGCTCGTCAATACCGCTCGCGCCGACCTCATCGACGAGCCCGCCGTAGCCGCCGCCATGCGCTCGGGGCGCGTGGCGTGGTTCGCGGCCGACATGCTGGCGGCCGAAAACGCCGCAGGCGCGTGCAGCAGCGCGCTGTTGGCACCTGAACTCGCCGACCGCGTAATCGTCACGCCGCATGTCGCAGCGCAGACTATCGAGGCCATCGACCGGATGACCGCTACAACCGTCGATGACGTGCTCGCCGTCCTGGCCGGGCGCCCGCCGCGGCACGCGGTCCCACCGCCCTGGGAAACTCAGTGCAGCCAGCGGACGTAATCGGCTCTGTCAGCGCGGTCGGCGTGATCGCGGTGTTGCGGGCCCCTGACCCACGCACCGCGCTCAGGGCCATCGACGTGCTCGTCAGCGGCGGGATACGCGGGATAGAGGTCACTTTCAGCACACCCGGCGCGCCGGCGGTTATCAAGGAAGCCGCCGCGCGGTACGGCGACGCTATCGTTCTCGGCGCCGGCACCGTGCTCACCCCCGACCAGGCCGCTGCCGCCTCGGACGCAGGCGCCCTATTCCTGGTGAGCCCAGGCACCTCGGACCGGCTCGCCAGCGCAATGCTCGACAGCGGCGCCGCCGTGCTCCTCGGTGCGCTCACGCCCAGCGAGGTCATGCACGCCGTGGAGCTAGGCGCGCGCGCGGTGAAGATATTCCCGGCAGCTGCCGTAGGCCCTGCCTACCTCAATGCGCTCCGCGCGCCGTTGCCAGAGGTCCCGTTCGTGCCGACCGGCGGGGTTAGTGTTGCGAACGTGGCCGAGTGGCTGGCCGCTGGCGCGGTGGCCGTCGGCGCCGGCGGCGAGCTGTGCTCAGCGGCCGACCTGGCGGCAGGCAGATGGGACGCCCTGATAGATCGGGCCCGCGAATTCGCGGCGGCCCTCAGTGCAGCTCGCCACGGCAATGCATTGCGGCAGGACCTGTCGTGACAAGCTCTTACCCGCACGCCCGCAGCACAAGGCGGGACGGCTGCAGCACCCAGGCGCGTCGCGGACTGACCGTGGCCGGCAGGTGGCGCTACTTCATTCATACCTGGGCAGGGGTGATCGGCAAGGCATTTGGCCCCGCCGCGCCACTGACCCTTGTCGATCTCCTTGCGGGAACTGCCACGGAGCTCAGATGAGCACGTTCGTCCGCGCCGCGCTTAGCGACCTTGCCCCTGAGCGGCTCGGCCGTGCCGACTACCACGAGCACCTATTCCATGCGTCACGGCTGCTGCCGGGCGACGATCTCGATGACGAGGACCGTAGCGGCCAGGAAGCCATCCAGTTGCGCAGTGCGGGTATCGACGCGCTCGTCGAGGCTACGCCGATTGGTCTAGGCCGCAACCCGGCCGCCGCGGCAAGGATAAGCGCTCGTTCTGGCCTGCACGTGCTCCTGACCACCGGCGCTCACCGCGAGGAGCATTACGATCCCGGTTACTGGCTGCTGGAACTCACAGCCGGCCAGCTGGCCAGCAGGTTCAGCGGCGAGCTGCGCGAAGCGCTGCCTGCCGACGACTGTGGACCGACCAGTCCGCCTGCACTGGGCCCAGGCGGAGCGTCGTTGCGTGCTGGTGTGATCAAGGCTGGCATTGGCTATTGGTCCATCAGTGCTTTCGAGCGCCGAGTCCTCGACGCTGTCGCCGCAGCGCATGCACGCTCGGGCGCGCCCGTAATGATCCATACCGAACACGGCAGCGCCGCCCTGGAAGTGCTCAAGGTGCTCACAGCCGGCGGAGTGGCCGCCGACCGGGTCGTCTTGGCCCACATGGACCGAAATCCCGACGCTGGCCTGCACCTGGAGATCGCCTCCACCGGGGCGTACCTCGGCTACGACGGCATGGCCCGGTCACGAGCATGGCCGGACTCGGCACTCATCGAATGCCTAATCCGGGTTGCCGCCGGCGGCGGCGGGAACCGCCTCCTGCTCGGTGGCGACGTCGCGAGGAGCAGCCGGTTCGCCGCCTACGGAGGAATGCCGGGGCTCGTCTACCTGCCCATCCGGTTCGTCCCGAGGCTGGTGAAAGAGGCGGGCCAGGAAGTCGCCGACCAAGTTCTCGTCCGCAACCCGGCACGCCTATTCGCGTGGGCACCGCCCGCAGCCACCGCTCAGTTACAAACGACATAATCATCGTCGTCTGACCCGCACAAGCGAACAACGAACCGGGTATTGGCTAAGAACCCCGCGTGTGTGCAACGCTGGTGCGCCGTGGCTGAAGCGCGCTCAGCTCACTGAGGCGCGACCCTGATCCGAAAAGAGTAGCGGTAGGGACTGCCCCTTGCGAGCGGCCCCCCGCGCAGATCCCAGCGTGCGGGATTACCGCACTGGGCTCCTACCTTGGGCGTGTGGCGGCGAAGCGTGCCTCCGGGAAGGGGTGCATCACGCGCACCGACGGTGGCCACCGCTGCCCGACCCGGACCATCCGCGCCCAGGTCCGCCTCCGGCCTTTCTGACTGCGGCGCCGCAGCGCCTTCAGCCAGTGCCGGGTCACCTGTCGGCGGAAAGCCGCCACCGCCTCGGTGTTGCCGGGCACGGCATACTAGGCCATGTGCCCGCGCACCACGCTGGACGGCCAGCGGCCCTGCTCCGGTATGGGCTGGTGCATGCGCTGCTTTCAGCCTCCCCGAGGAGGGCGAGCGCCGCAGCGGCTGACCATGCTCCGCCAGGAGCAGGCGCTATTCGCCAACTGGGTTCCTGGTGGATCGCCGCGGGTTTCCGCGGCGATCCACCAGAGAGCGTCCTAGCTGGTAATTAAGCGGTGTGCTTCACCACCGGACTCACCGGCACCACCGCCGGACCCACCAGCCACCGTCGCAACTCGGCGGCGCCGCTGACACCGTCACCGTGATGGGATCTGACGCCCCGGTAATCGGAGTCGTCAGGTTGGACGCGGGAAACTCGGAGAGCGTCGTGCCGCTGATCGTCCCGCCGGACACCACTGCGGTTGTGGCCCCATTTCTCTGCAACGGCAGGTAGTCAACCTGGCTGTTGACGATGACCTCATACGTGCCAGAGATGACCGAGCCGTCGTTGGGGATCGTCACTGTGCCAGACCAAGTGCCATCCGAGCACTCCTTCTGCTCGTCGGCGACCGGAGGGTACGGATTGCCGGCGGAGTCGACAGCCGCGGTGCTCGGGAACGTCGCGCCTCTGGCGCAGCGGTTCGCGGTGGCATGCAGCGCAATGTCATCTGCACCAGGGGCCGGATCAGGCTCCGGCGCCAGCTCGAGCTGGAAGCTCGGCGTCGTCAGCCCGCTCACCCGGACAGAAACGTGCCGCGAGGCGCCGTCCCGGCTGAGCGTCAGGCTCGACACGGGTGCGCCACGCCGCACTGATCTGACGCTCACCGGGGCCGTGCTGCCGGGGTCGGTGGTGCCGTCGGCGGCGACCAGGCCTGGGTAGTTCCAGTAATTGTCCACGTAGTAAGTGTCACTGACGTTCAACGCGTAGAGCTGCTCTCGACCGGTAACGGGGTTGACTAGCTCTCCCAGCCCCCAGTTGCTGCTCTGGATATCGTTGATCGTCCCGTCAGGGTTTTCCGACCACTGCTGGGTAGCGTCGTCGTTGCACTTTTGCAGCGTGATCACCAGAGGGGTAGTCCCGGACGGTGAGCTGGCGGCGGTGCCGTTGCCCATGTCAACGCACATGTTGTTGATCATGATGTATGAGCCCCAGAACGAGAAGTTCTGATTGGCGGCGCCAGGGTGGCATGGCTTCATCAGGATTTCAGTGCCCGCATCCGCGCTGTTACGCGGGTCGGTCATGCAATCGCCGGTGCCGTCCGGCAGCGGGCTGGTCGCCGGCACCGTCGAGCTCGCCGTCCAGGTACCAGTCGCTGCGGCAGAGCCTGGCGCGGTGGCGTTTGTGAACTCGCCGACCGTTCCACCCTGCAACGGCTTACCGTCACATGTGTTATTGGCTGCGTCATAGACCGGGTTCGTGTTCACCGGCTCATCGCTCGGCGGGTTGAGGATGATCGGCGTCATCAGTGGGCCGCCATACTGGTTCTCGCCCGTCATCTGATCCTCGCAGGCGACGACGTCAGCGAAGTCCTCGCCGTCCCCGCCGACCCAGCGGTCGAAATGGACAAGCCCTGGGCCGCCATCCTGCCCGACACCAAGCGTGCCATCGCTGTTCGTGCCTGATCCGGTGATATCACTCCTGCACTCAGTGCAGGAGTCTTCGACGATGTAGTACTTCTGGTCGCTGGGGACGTAGATCTCCGAGCCGGCAGGCAGCATGCCGGTGTAGTCCGCCGCGGTGACCGGGTCGCTGTAGGTGCCGGTGCCGCTCGCGGAGGTGTGGATGCCTGTGCCTGTTGAGTTGTTCGGGAAAGTCGTCGTGCTAGTCGCCGGGTAGGCGATGCCAGCGCTGGGGGGCGTGTTATCCGGGTAGCCGTATGCCGTCAGATAGGCGGAGGTGTCGTACGGTGGCAGACCGCCGTCGGACTCAGGCTGGTTCATGGCCGTGGTGTACGTGCTCGTCTGGGCCGGGTTCAGGCCAACGCCTGGCGTTGCGGTTTCGGCGATCGCGGTGCTTGACGTCCCGGTCGTGGTGTCCGTGGCCGTCACCGTCACTCCGATGTAGACGCCGATCTGGGCGGTCGTCGGCGCGAAGTCCATCGCTTTGCCGCTCTTGGAGATGGACGTCCCGGCAGCGCTTGCGTTCGCTGTTGTCGACGTCCACCACTGATATGTGTACGTGATCGAGTCACCGGGATTGTCGCCGGTCCAGTTGCCGTGATTCGCCAGCAGCACAAAGCCCACCTGCGGTCCCGTAATCGCGTTGCCGTCCGCATCGACGGCCGGGATCAAGGTCTGCAATCCGGTGACGTTTGGGTTCTCGTTCGACATCATGTACGAGATCGTCGGTGCGGCGCTGTTAACAGGCGCCGCTGACGCGACCGCGCTCAACGCCAGCATGCCGATCAGGCAGGTGGCCAACAGCAGGCTCGTTACGACGAAGCCACGAGCTTTGCCCCCCTTGCCATGTATATGACTACTCAACATCACTTCTCCCGGTCGTGAAGACAGTATGTTCCGGCAACAACAACACTGAGCAAATGACAGGGCTGCCGCACCGGGCCTCGCCCTCCTCTTGCACTCTTTTGTTAGTTAACTTTCCTTTTTATAGGAGAGCTCGATCGGCGTCAAGGGGTGGCGCAGACGCGATGGCGCGGGGCAGTGGTTCGCGCCGGCCACGGTTCGGGGCTCAAGTCCCTGGCGGTGCACCCGTTGTTTTACTCCTCTGACCTAGGCGTTCTCGCTGGCCCGGCGATCTTCTTGCGATGCGCGCAGGCGCACGTTTGCTTGATGCTCGCTCATTTGCCGTGATCTTAGTAACGGGCCGCGCATCCGGGCCGTCCTCGGCTCAGACGCGAAAGGCGCGCCTTGGGCGTGCGCTCCGGCCGCCGGGCTGCGGGCGCCAGCCCTGCCGGACCGGTTCGCGCTAGCTTGCAGGCCGTGCCCGATGCGGAATCGGCCTTGTACGCGCCGTTGCGGTCCAACCCGAAGTCGCTCGTGACCGGCGTTCGTAGGCGAGATCCGTAAGCGCCTGCAGGACCGGCTCGGCGTCCGGGAAGGCCGGGAGCCGGTCATACCCCGCGAGGATCTGCTGCAGCTGGCCGCCGTTCGCGCTGACGCCAGCGCGAAGACGAGCGCATGGCTGGGCACCTGCCGGAAGTCGAGGTACTGGCCCATCACCGTCAGCCGGAAGGTATATTCCAGCTGCTTGAGGCGCCACAGCCGGGCGACCTCGCCGCCATCCACCCCCAGCACGTCCAGCTCGGCTGTCGTGGCGAGCGGGTCGACGAGAGTCCCGTACAGGTCGAAGACCAGGACCTCGGCCCTCGCGCCCCCTCATCAGCCCGGAGCGCGGTCAGACCTCAGCGGTGTCAGCCAGGTTCCAGATGCGGCCCGTCTGCTCCCCGTCCGGGCCGAGCAGGTGACCCATCAGCGCGGCCGCCGACTCAGCCGGCGTGAGCAAGCCGCCGTCGGCATGACTGCGGACGAATCGCTCGTGCAGCGCGTTGCCGATGCGGCCGGGGTCCTGGGCCCGGATCCAGGCTTGCATGGCCGTGTCGACTCCGCCTGGCCGGTAGATGTTGACGGTGACGCCGGTGCCGTCCAGCTCGGCGGCCAGGTTGCGGGTGTGGGCCTCCAGCGCGGCCTTGCTCGCCGCGTAAATGTTGCCGCCCACCATCGCGCCAGGGGCGGCGACGATACCGCTGGAGACGTTGACAATCCGCCCCCAGCCGGCCTCGACCATCCCGGGCACACAAGCGGCCGCCAGCGCAGCCGGAGCGATCACGTTGATCTCAAAGGCCCCGCGAACCTGGTCCGCGCTCAGGGCGACGGTCGGGCCGAGCGGCTCGACCGACGCCGCGTTGTTGACCAGGATGTCGATGTGGCCGCGCGCCAGTCCCGCCTCGGCCACCCGCTGCCGCTGACGGTCATCCGTGATATCGGCCGCCACCGTCCTGGCCTGCCCCGCGCCCAAATCCGTTCAGGGACGTGACTCCCTGATGGGCTGGCAGGTCGGCGCCCGCCGCATAACCCACGCCAACCACCGCCTGACGTTCGCTGCCGCTGCGCAGGCTGAGGTTATTTTCCGGTCAGCAGGTTCGCGCAACGCAGAAGGTAGGCGCGATATCGCCCGTTCTCAGGCTTTTGAAACTTTCACTCAGTTCAGACCGAAGCGCGCACAGCATGAGAGGGGGAGCCACCGAGACGCCGCCATGGTCGTCCTCCTGCCTCAAATGCCTGTCTTGTCCGCCCGACCGCGGCTTGCTAGCCTATTGAAATGAGTAAACTTGACTGGTCTGTGTTCGCATTGTCTCAATTTATATTAATTCTAATGCTGTTTGGTGCTATAAACGGGTCCGTGGAGGCACACAAACTGAAGAAGGAAGCTAAGAACCTCGAACGCCGTAGCCGGTCGTGGCTCCTATCAAGAGATAGAAGGGATGAACTAGAGCACGACGCTTTTAGTATGAAAATGGAACTCATTGACGTTGAGAGCGCATCGTTCATTTTCTGGCTGCTCGTGATAGTTAGCTCAGCGGTTAATGGCCTAACATTGTGGGGTGCAATCGGATTCGGATGGCCTCCCTCGATGAGGGAGAGCATCGGATTGCTAGTACTGAATGTCTGCGCTTTTATCGTCTGTGCCGTAGATGAGCTAGATTTGTCCGGCTGGACTCGGACCTCCATGTATTTGATTGGAGTTATCGCTTGCGTCTTTCTTTCAAGCGGGCTTGTATGGCACGAATCCATAACACCGACTTCCGGTCATGTAGCCCAGACAAATGCAGGTGAGAACGAGTCGGACGGTTCTAGCGGCAACCAGTCCAGCTCCGATAATGGGCCAAATGGTATTTTGCTGTGGACCGCCGTCAGTGCACTAGGAGCAGTTGCAGGTGCTCTTGGCACCTTTGCCCTGATCTACCAGGGGAGAAGGCGGTAGTCTCGACTATGGTCGCGCTAACGGTAAGAGCGACAGGTCCCTGTGGAAGGGCATTGGCAGCGCTACAGCACGGCAAGATCAGGTTGGCAGGTCCGGCCTAGCTCAATCCATTGCGACTGCGCGTCGCGAACGGGTCTCGTCGTGTCAGTCAGGATCACGAAGCCAAGGTTATCGGTGGCGTTGGCTGCTACATCACGACTCGGGTCGGGTCGCCCAAGTTGATGCTCGCCTCCCCGAGTGGCGCGCTTGAATCGCTCTACCTGACTTCGGCCAGGGGCCGCCCCTAAGTGATCTTGCGAGTCGCTGACCATCTCGCGCCAACCGCGCGCATCGCGACTGTCAGCGAATTGTCGGAGGCCTGGTCGCATGCTTTCCGACCCCGGTGAGGGCAGGTTTGCATGGATGCACTTAGCCGTAGCGACGGGTGGATCAATTCAGCCGTGGCTAGCCGGGCGCAGCGGGTGTGAGCCTGCGTGCGACGCCTGAGCGGGAGAGGTGGGACCTGCGCTGCTATACGTGGCTAGACGCGACTTCAAGTCTTTCTCATTCAGGCGTCGTTCTGTCGGGAACTGGGCGCAGAAGCGACGCCGTCGTCCGCAGAATCACGGGGTTCCTCGACGCAATTCTGGTCCACCCGCAGCTGATCACCGGGGTTCACGGTGACCGCGAAATGCCGGCCGGCCCGCAACGCGGCCGGCCGGTTCTCCAAGGACGGTATCGCACCCGGGATAGTCCTCGGACGTATGCAGCACGACGGCCTCATTCCGCACAGCCGCTCGACTAGCCTCATCCAGCGTTACCGATTTGCCGACGACTGAATGCGCACAGCGGCAGCCCGGCTCATGCGGGGCCTGAAACGGAGCATGCGCGGGGCTTCCGGAAGATCGCTCCGGAAGCCCCGCGGAGGCTCAGGCGGCCAGATACGAATGCGTCGTAGCCGCAGCCTTGTACCGGCGGGGATGGTCGCTGGTCAGCTGCGCCTGGCCGAGCGCGGTCAGCCGGTCCAGCGCGTTGGCGCGGTGAACGGGCGCCTGGCCGGCCAGCAGATCGCCATCGTGGGCCTCGGCGGAACCGGCTCGTACATCCTCGATCTGGTCGCTAAGTGCCCGGTCGGCGAGATCCACCTCTACGACGGCGACCGGTTCTCCAGCCACACCGCGTTTCGGGCACCTGGCGCCGCCAGCCTCGAGGAAGTCCGACGTGGCGACCTCAAGGTCGAGCGTTACAAGGAGCTCTACTCGAAGCAGAAGCGCAAGATTACGGCGCACGGCTACGACATCAACGCGGCCAACGTCTCCGAGCTAGCCGAAGTCGCCTTTGTCTTCCTGGCCATGGAAGGCGGAGCGACCAAACGCGCCATCGTTGAGGGGCTGGAGCGGATGGACAAGCCGTTCGTGAACGCCAGCCTCGGCGTCAAGCAGACGCGCGCCGGCGACCAGCTCCAAGCCATCGTCGAAGTGAACGGCAGCACGCCTGGCAACCGCACCAGCCTCCGCGACAAGGTGGACTTCGGCGAACTGGACGAAGACGACCCATACATCGCGAACATCCAGGTCGCAGAGCTCAACGCGCTCAACGCTGCGATGGCTGTCCTGTGGTGGAAGAAGTGGGCCGGCATATACGTCAGTAGCAAGCAGCTGTTCTGGATGCTCGTCGACACCTACCTTGACGGGCTGTACACGGACCGCGCGTGATGGCCCGAGTCACTGAGATCAGCTACACGTTTGTCGACTCGGCGCCAGCGGTGCTGGAACCCGCCAAGATCTACATCTCCACCAAGTACCGGGCGATCATCCATCTCTGCCTGTGTGGATGCGGCGAGAAGGTCCTTCTTAACCTCGACCCGGACGGCTGGAGCTTCACCTTCGACGGCCGGTCGATCTCGATTCACGATTCCGTTGGCAACGTCGGCATACCCTGCCGGTCCCACTACCTCGTCCGCAGGAACCGCGTCGTCTGGCTCTCGCCCCTCTCGGCGGTCGACCCGCACGCAAACCTCCACACGAAGCCCCAGGGCCAGGAGCCCCGCCGGGCGCCGCCAAAGCGGCTTGCCCGCTGGTTCGATCGGCTCCGCCGACGACCGTAGGACGGCCACGTGCTCTTGCCTTACGACGGCCGGGACGTTTTGTCCCCACTCGGTGCTAGCTTTGGCACGCGCTGGAGAGCGAGCCTTGACCTGCCAGTCCTCGGGCGGAGGCATTGCCGCGGCCGAGTCAAGCGTTCGAGGGGGTCGTAACGCTGCAACGGGCAGACGCTGTTGGCGTCCTCAGCCCAGGCCAGATTCTGACGAGGGCTCTCCTTAGCGAGCCCATGCGCCTAGAGACGGTGCAAGCCAACAGTCCCACGAGTTGGGAGGTTGGCGTGGTGGGGACGGACTCGGCCGCTACCCGCGATGTTCGATGGACCGCGAGACCGCCGAGGTGAACAACTTGGAGTGGGCGACGCCCCGTCGTCCGCTTCTCGAGGCGATTCGGCGGCACACTCGCGTCCAGGCCTTGAATGTCATGAGCAGGGGCGCGACGTTCTACTCACTTCAGCACGAGTGGCCGATTCGGCTCGACTTCCACCGAGCGGGAGTGGTAGACGGACTCAGGCAAGTGATCAATGAGCGCCTCTTCGTCCTAAGATCTCCGACAAGACGAGCCCCGTCTGCAAGATCCCAGCGTCCTCGGCAACTTCATCCAAGCAGACTCGCCGACTGAGCTGCCGACAGTCGCCTCCCGCTCCTGAACGGGCCTGCCGGGTCTACAAGACCCGCAAGGCACCCACCTACCAGCGGAGAGTGGCCGGTACACGCCGGCAAAGAAGCGCGGACCGCCGCCGTGACGGCTCGCGCTCCTCGTGATCGAACTACCGCGATCGACTCGCTCGTCTCAGTCCTTGGCCAAGGTTGGGGTAAGCCGGTCATGGTGGGCCTTAGCCGGCAGAGATTGAACAGGGGTGCGGCCGCCCACCTGCGCCGATGCGCTCACGCCGCAGAGCGTGGTGAAATTCTGGCGCCACCACCGACCAGGCCAACCGTCTACACAGCGCCGAAGCGCCACCTGCGCGACCGACTGACGCCCGATGAGCTTGACCAGCTCATCGCCATGTACCGAGCCGGTACCACCCGCCGGGAGCTAGCTCAGCTCTTCGGCATCAGCATGAGCAGTGTCGCCCGACTGTTGCGGCGAAGCGATGCGCTCCGTCGAGGCACCAAGGCGCTTGTCTTGTGACTTGGCTAGATCCCTGCCAGGACAGCCCCCGACTGCTCCCCTGGCACTTATGATCTGACCTATCCCATGTCGATCCATGGCGCTATGCCCGAAAGGGGCCGTGTGCTTTGATGGCTCCGCCGCCCGAGCCGATTGCCGCCTTCCTGACCGGTGATGAAGCCGTAAGGTGGTTCATGGGCCGCAAACATGGCGGTTATCTGCTCGATGCACATGTAAGTCTTATCGAGCAAGCCTTCGGCTCACAGGTGCCGATTCGGTACCGAGCAGCAATAGATCCGTCAAGCGGCAAGCCCAACGTATTGATCATCGAGATTGACGCCTCATTCGACGATGACGCGGCGTGGGAGAGGCTTGTGTCGGTCCAGGAACAATTGCTCGGGAGCCAGGCCGACATAGGAACGTACGTTAATTTGGTCCATCCTTACAGCAGGATTGTCATCAGTCTCCGTGGCGAGCCGTCAGCTTCTAATAGCTTGTCTGATGTGTCGGAGAGCTTCCAGTGACGTTCAAGTGGCAACTGCTGCTGCAAGTAGCCACTAATCTCCTAGCGTCTTCGCCGGAAGAGCGCGAATACCGTTCCGCAATTAACCGCGCATACTACGCTGCATATGGTGAAGCCCGCGACTATTCGGAAACACATGGCCTTGTCTTCAATGGTAAGCGGCCATCGCACGAACAGGTGTGGCAGTTTCTGCGTAGTGGCGCAACTTATTCCCAAAGCTGGCAAGGAGCGGCTGCGAAGGCGATAGGTGATCTAGGCATAGATCTTCGTACACTGCGCACTCAGGCGGACTACTTCTCCGCCAGCTCGCCGTCGGCATCTGATGCTCGAAGAGCCATAGCTCTTGCCGATCTGATCGTCAGGCGGCTGAATGGCCTGCCGTAGTAGCCAGACCACTCCAGTCGGACATCGCCGCGATCAGGATCAGATTCACTCGTTCCTTCGTCTCGGCGAGCGCTAGGTCGATGAAACACTCGCACGTCGCGAGGTCCCTGTTATCCATGACGCACAAGAGGATGCCGGCGACTTGGACGCCGCGGGCAACCCCATCCATCTTGACGTCGAGCGGTCCGAACGGGATGTTGGAGGCCAGCTCCTCGGCGAAGGCGCGAGCGGCGCCGTTAACGCCCACCGCGCCACTGACCCAACCGAACATCCGCCCGACGGCCTTATGTAAGGCTGCTTTGGCCTCCAGGATTGAACGGGCGATCCGGGCCAGGGCCTTGCAGTTGCGTTTCCGGTGTGACTGAGCGAGGCGCTCCCAGGTGGACTGGGCGTAGCCCGTTACCCGGCTGGTCACAGCGGCCTGCCACCCCGCTGAGAGCGAGTCAGCGCAGAACTCAGCGGCTTCTTTGACCCGTCGACGGTTCCTCTCGCTCTGGGACGGCTCAGTGGGTGGCTTCGGTGAGCGCGGTTTGTACTCCCGTGGCTTTGCCGACTGCCAGAAAGGCTCGTCCTGTATTGCCGGCCTGCGCGGCGTGGCAGGCGAAGGTGCCGGTATACGGCGTGAGGATGCGGTTCTTCGGGAGGCCTGGCGTACTGATGCTCGGACTCCGCGGTGCTGATAGCAGTGCTGCCCCTCTTCAGTAACCTTCCCCTTACATAACGTTCCGTCTCCGGTCACGGCACGGCATCGCGGCATGCACAGATCGTCTACTTGCTCGGGACCTTTGACAACTGACCCGTCACCGGCTTAGTCGCACGAATCGGCCCTGTCAGCTACTGCGTCGCTTACAGATCCTGTTCTTCTGCGACAGTCGGCCTGGGCCGGCCCAGCACGATCTGCCCGTTTTCGATCTTGACCAGCCCTTGGGGGAGCATCACTCGGCTGACCGGCTGCTCGACGAGGCGGCGCCACGCATGTACGGCCTCGGAGTTGGGCTGCCGAGTCTCACGCGGACTCGCCCGCGCCCGCGCTGTCGCACAAATGCACGAAGCAGGTGTCGGCGCTGGCAGAATGGGAGACGATCCCCCCCGATCGGCCTACCTAGCTGAGAGCTGTCCGTGTTCGACTACGACCCGTTCCACTTCCCGGCGGAGCTCATCGAGCTACTGACGTCGGTCATTCCGCTGCTGAACAAGTCGAAGCGCGGGGTGCTGACGTTCTTTCGCAGCTGCGGTGTACCCGCGGGGATGCTGGCCGACCTGGCCGAGCGCGTCGCGAGCAACAGCGACTCGATTAGCAAGTACGAGATCGCCCGGACGGTGCTGACCCGGATCAACGATGGTGGCGATCGGCTGCTGCGGACGCGCCGTGAGGTCATCAAGCAGGTCGGCGAGTTCGAGGACTTCGGGCTCTGCTGGCCGGACGACCAGCTGAAGGCCAAGGGACTGGTCAGTGACGTTCGCAAGTACGTCAATGTCAAGGACTCGTTCACCCGGATGCAACAGGCCGAGGAGAACCACCGGCTACAGGAGGTCCGGGAACGTCGCCAGGCAGCCGAGGCGAAGCAGCGCCGCCGCGATGACCTGGCTGCTTTGCGAACGCGGCTGACTGGACTCGCCTCGATTGCCAACGCCCAGCAGCGCGGCCTGGCCCTGGAGTCGACGCTGAATGATCTGTTTAAGATCGACGGGCTGAGCGTCCGGGAAGCCTTCACTATCCGCGGCGAGGACGGTCGCGTCCAGGAACAGGTCGACGGTCTCATCGCTCTCGACAGGCGGCCCATCCTCGTCGAGGTCAAGTGGCTGAGCACGCCGATCGGCCAGGCTGAGATCTCCCGGCACCTGGTGCGGGTCTACGGCCGCGCCGAGGTGGCGGGACTATTCGTCTCCTCCTCGCCCTACACCGAGGCGGCCATCGCGGAGTGCAAGACGGCCCTGAGTCAGCGGGTCGTTGTGCTGGCCGAGTTGAATGAGATCGTGATGCTGCTGGAGGATGCTGAGGCGAGCCTGGCGGAGTGGCTGCGGGCTAAGGTCATGGCCGCCAGCGTCGACCGAAAACCACTGTTCTATCCGGCTATGCGGCCGCGCTCGGCGTGACCAGCCAATCGCCGGCCGAGCGCGCTCTCTGGCCGCTCGGCGATGACCCGGTGGGCGGAGTGCACGGTCCTGACACCTTGGACCGTGGTGACTTCGTCCGGCACGTCGCGGCCGTCCTAAATCGTGTTCGGCAGCAGACGGAGTCGAGCGTCATTGGCGTCGTCGCTGACTGGGGTGCCGGGAAGACGTCCATCGTCAACATGGTGCGGGCAGAGCTAAAGGAGTCCAGCACCGAGAGCGACGGTTGGCTGATCGCCGAGTTCAACCCGTGGAGTTACTCCGACCTTGACAGCCTCCTGCTAGGTTTCTTTGCCGAGTTGCACGCGGTCCTTCCGACGGACGGCAAGTGGAAGAACACGCGCGAGCGGATCGGCGGCTTGGCAACCGCGGTGGCCCCGATCGGCAAGGTCGGGGGACTCGTGGGGGTAGATCTCGAGTCTGGGATCCAGGCACTGGCCAAGTACATTGCCGGTGATGTCAGTGTCTCGGCTGTACATGCCAAGGCGGAGAAAGCCCTCAAGGAGATCGACCGTCCGATCCTCCTGATCCTGGATGACTTGGACCGTCTCACCCCAGACGAGCTGCTCTTCGTCTTCAAGCTAGTCCGGCTAGTGGGACGGCTCCCGAACATCTACTACCTGATGTGCTACGACGAGCAGACGCTGCTTGATGTGCTCACTCGGACCGACCTAGTTGGTCCCAAGCACGAAAGAGCCCTGGACTACATGGAGAAGATCGTCCAGGTCAGGATCGACGTCCCGCCGCTTCGCGAGGCGCAGATCAGCCAAGGCGTAGATAGCGCCATCGACACCATCCTCGGCGACGAGCAGCTCGAGACCGTCGATATCGAGCGGATCTCTGAGGCCTACCGCGCGCACCTGGTTGACAGGCTGACCACACCGCGGGCGATTCGTCGGCTCTTCGCTCAAGTGGACGCCTTCTACGGGCCGATCAAGGACGAGGTGAACTTCGCCGACTACCTCCTCCTGACGTTCCTGCGCACTGCCGAGCCCGGCGTCTACCGGATGCTGTACGAGCGACGCGCCGAACTCATCAAGCAGCCGCCGCGTTCGGTCAACGCGGCCCTGCACGACCCGGCTACGGCCGATGGCTGGCGCAAGCGCCTGCATGACGCCGGAGTGAGCGACGAGAACCTTGACGGCGTCCTGGCCATCCTGGCGATTCTCTTCGTCCCCATTAAGGAGGTCATTGAGAACGGTCGGCTGGGTGGCGGCTATATGGAGGATCTCGGTCGGCGGCGCTGCATTGGTCACCCTGACTACTTCGACCGCTACTTCGCCTTCAGCGTGCCGGAGGAGGACATCGCCGACAGCGCGGTGGCCGAGGCCCTGGACCAGCTCGCCGCGGAGTCGACGGGACCGGAGTTGGAGTTGCTGACCAGGGGTCTCAAATCCGACACCAGCCGTGTGATTCGCAAGCTCAGGGCCTTGCGCAGCCGTAAACCACTGCCTGCCGGTCCACTGCTCGGCCTGCTCGGTGGTGTCTACGACGACGTTCCTCTTGACAGCCTGTTCACGGGACGGCCGCATCTGGACATTGCTCTGCTCGCCGGTTGGCTGCTAGCTGGTCTGGGGGAGGATGAGGGCCTCAATGCACTTCGGGCTCTGGCGGAGTCCGATGGCGGGGCCGATCTGGCAGTCCGGGCCATTCGAACGCTACGGGATGCCGCCGCGAAGGCCGGAGAACCTGGCCCGTCGGCTGCCTTCGGGCTGCCCATGCTTACTTGGATGCCAGCGGCCGAGGAAGTCATTCTTGAACTGGTCAAGGCCAGGCTCACCACTGCCGCTGCACTTCCAGTAGCAGAGATTGGTTGCTCGCTGTTCAGGGAGCTTCTGGCCGGCTGGCATGATCTCGAGCCCGCAGGTGTAACAACCTGGCTCTGGGATCAGATAACGACTGGGCGTTGGTCCGCCGTGGACGTGATCGCTCACTACTCCTCGACAGACAGAGCACCCGACGGACGCCGGTTGCCTCGCCCGATATTGCAGGATCCGAACTGGGGAGACCTGGGTGCGCTCCTAGATCTGCCGCGGGTGTTCGATCATCTGCGCGAGGAATTGGACTCGGCGGAAGAAGTCGAGAGACCACAGATCGGCGCCGATGCTGCTGAAGTCAGGCAGTACGTCCTGTGGCTACTGCACATGCTGCGCGACCGCGTCGCGGTGACCGCTGAGGCAAGCGACGAAGGGGGTGAGTCGTAGGTAGGATCCGACGGCCGGGGTAAGAGCAGCCCCGCCGAACGCGCTTGCTGCAGCCAGCGAGATGGTCGAATGGCTTTCTTCTTCATCCGAGCCTCTCGGCGATCTCCCCAAGCACTCGCCTCAGTGAGCCGCCTCGTACTTCTGCATCACTTCGGCACTGATCCGGCCGCGCTCAGAGACATGCAGGCCCTGACTCTCAGCCCATGACCGGATAGCCCTCCGGTCGACCCGCGGGCCGACTGATCGAGTGTTGCGGCGGGTACGGCTAACCCGCCGACCGTGCTCGATAAACGGCGCGAAGGCCTTATCCAGCTTGATGCGGTTCTTCTCACTGAGGTCAATCTCGTAGCTGACTCCGTCGAATTCGAAACTAACGGTCTCAGCGCCGTCAGAGCCATCGAGATCGTCGCTGACAACTACCTGCACACTTTTCGCCATAGCAGAGATGATGCGGATCAATCAAGGAGTTGTCAAATCAACCGACTAGTCTGATGGCAGTATAAAGTAAGTTTCCAAACCCGGAGAGCATACGGATGGCTGCCTTTGTTTGCGGCATTCCCTGTTCTACAGATGGCCAAAAGTGTCAGACTGGCTTATGGCCCAGGCCCGGGAACCCTACAGCGACACCCGAGACTTGATCGAAGAGTGCCTCGCTGATCTGGCCAGGCGCCGGGCTAAGTGGCAGGGTGATGATCTCCAGGCCATTGCCCTATTAGCCAGCCTGGTCGAGGCGACTGAGCAAGCCCTTGCTGCGCCTGTGACCGTCGCCCGGCAGAACGGCCACAGCTGGGCCGAGATCGCCCAGACGCTAGGTACCACGACTACCGAGCTCCGCCTGCAGTTCGAGTAGCCGTCTATCCGTGATCTGCACCGACAGGCGCACTCCGTCCATGGTGGCGGCTGAACCGTCAAACCCCGCAATACCGGAACTGCCGCTCACGCCACGCCGTTTCAGTGCCCAGGATCTGTCATACCTCCTGCGTAGCATGACCCAGGTCGGAGGTGATCTGGTGGCGATTCCAGTTGCGCAACAGCGCAGACTCTTGCAGCGCTCCGGCAACCTCTGTGCCTTTCCGGACTGCCGTCTGCTGCTGACAGCTCCTGGCACGCCCGACGACCCGGTTGTCGTCCTGGGTGAGATGGCCCACATCGTGGCCGAGAGCCCGCACGGCCCCCGCGGTGCTTCGCCGCTGACTGCCGAGCAGCGCAACCAGTATCCGAACTTGATCTTGCTCTGTAATCAGCACCACCAGCTGATCGACTCTGACGGTGCCGTGGCGACCTACACGGTTGAGCGGCTGACGGCTATGAAGGAGGATCACGAGAAGTGGGTTGAGCGAAGCCTGCGGAGCCGAGCAAATGTCTCGGCTGAGCTGCCGCCGCTCGTCCAGGACACCGTCTACAGCAACTTGCTGCCGGTCCGGCAGATGCCTCGCTATGTCTACGGCGCCCCGTTTCTTGGCGAGAAGGAAGGCGACGTCCGGCCCGAAGGGGCTCCGGAGGCCATCATGACCCCGCTCATCGTGCGGGAAGGCTGGCTGTGGGCCTTCCAGGATCTGCGCGAGGAAAGCGGTCCGTTCGCTCATGTGGTCACCGCCACGGAGGCCGAGCAGCACCTGGCCAGCGAGTGGTGGGAGGAGGCCGACCGGCTTGGCTCGTACATCGCCCTGCTCAACCGGTCCCTGAACAAGCTGACCGGCCGCCTCGGCCTGCACCTCGACCGGGCGCACCGTCGCTACTACTTCGAACCCGCGTCGGCTGGCCAGGAGCTGGAGGTCTCCTACAAACCGCTCAATCTGGCCAAGGCGACCCGCAAGCTCGTCTGGCAGCCGATCAAGCAGAGCACCGGCGAGCCACGCAACTACTGGCTGCACCGGGCCGTCAACTTGCGCTTCATCCTGGCTGCACCGGGTCAGTGGCATCTGAGCATCCGGCCGGAACTACGGGTGACCTCCGACGGCATCCAGTCGATCGACTCGGAGCAGATCGGCCGGCGGGTCACCCGGCGCAAGTCACGGATGTTCAACTACGACCTGCTCGGCGAAGTCCAGTTCTGGCGCGACTTCCTCAGCCGCAGCAGTCCGACCATCGCCATGCCATTCGGGCCGAACCCGCAGCGCCTGCTGGTCTCGACATCGATGGGCAGTACCAAGGTGCGCTGGCCCGGCATCCCCGACGAGCATGCCAAGCCGTTCAAGAACGTCGAGTACCTCGACGACCTGTTCAGCTGGGCCGAGGCTGAAGGACTTCTCGACGAGGCGGACAGCGTGCCCGAGGAGATCGAGCCGGACCCCTGGGACAGCCAGCTCGATAAAGAAGAGGCGACGGCATGACCCTGGCTCGCCCGGCGCCGCCGCCCACCAGACCGCTGGCTTCGTCCTCACTGATACAGAGCAGTTATCTGACCGAGCCGCTCCTGCTCTTCGCCGACGACGGCCTCCACGTTGATCCGAAGGCCGGCATCGCCCGCTATGGTCCGCGCTCCCTCACCTCGACGGGCCAGCACCCGACCCGGCTGCGAGTCGGCTTCATCGGGCAGGCCGAACGGATCGCGGTGGCCCGGTCCTGGCTGGAAACTCAGGCCGAAGGGGTCAACGGCGACGAGAAGAATCCCGAGTTCCCCGGCTGGATGCCTGACCGTGGTTTCTTCTCGGCTCTGGAGTTCGCCGATGCCTGGAACCAGGAGCTGGGACAGGCCGAACTGCGCGAGGTCCTCGAGATCCGCTCCCAACGGGAGCGCTTCGAGGCCATGGTGACACTGTTCGACGGCAAGCTGCGGCTGCTGTCCGAGCGCGACAGTCCGCCCGAGTACGTCGTCGTGGCCATGTCCGAGGAGATCGTCGGTCGGTGCGGGACGGCTGACTACACCACCGCCGAGAACGGGGCCGTCCATCGTGATCTCCGCCGGGCACTGAAAGCGATCGCCATGAAGTACCGCATCCCGACCCAGCTGCTGCAGGCGGCCACCGCCGACGGCCGGGACCAGACGCCGGCCTCGCGGATCGCCTGGAACTTCTTCACCGGCATGTACTGCAAGGCCGGTGGCTACCCCTGGAGCCCGTACGGACTGGCTCAGGGAACCTGTTATGTCGGGATCGGCTTCTACCGGCCGCTCGGCAGCCGCTTCCCGACCATGCAGACCAGCCTGGTGCAGGCGTTCGATGAGCACGGCGAGGGCCTGGTGCTGCGGGGCCACGACTTCGAGTGGGACCCGGTCAAGGCCGGCAGCAACTCACCCCACCTGACGGCCGGGGCCGCCAACGACCTGATGGTGATGGCGCTTAACCAGTACGAGCAGGTCATGCACCAGACGCCGGCCAGGGTCGTCGTCCACAAGACCTCGCGCTACTGGCCGGATGAGCGCGACGGTTTCCGGGCTGCCATCGAATCACGGGTTCGCCGCTACGACCTGATGGCGCTCGAACCGCAGAGCACGGTGCGGCTGATCACCACCTCGAAGTATCCGCCGCTACGCGGAACCCGCTTCACCGTCGGTGACCTGGACTATCTCTATACGACCGGCTACATAGCAGCGCTCAACGAATTCCATGGGGTCCATGTCCCGGCACCGCTACAAGTGGCCGATCACATCGGCCAGGACACCGGCCGGGAGCTGCTGCTCAAGGAAGTGCTGGCGCTGACCAAGCTCAACTGGAACTCGGCCGCGCTTGGTGGCCTGCTGCCGATCACTATCAAGTTCTCGCGGCTGGTCGGCGAGATCATGCGGGAAGTACCGAGGGACCGGGAGCCCCTGCCCCAGTTCAAGTACTACATCTGATCTATCGGAGTCAGCCAATACGGCTCCCGTTCATTGGCCTGTCTATCCTCCCGTAAGGACATCCCCTCATTAACGAGACTAGTACTCTAAGCGTGTAGTCGACCAAAGCAGTCGATTTCGGTAACTTGATATTCGGTCGCATGTAAGTAGTGTTGGGGCCAACGTGGCGGTAATCGGCTGCCTGTACGAGTCGGCTGTCGCGCCGAGGGTGGGCGAGCGTGGTCGTCTGGTCCGACGGGTACGGGTTGCTGGAACTCCCGAGCTATGCGGTGGCGGATTGGTAGACGAGGAACATCCTCGTCGCCTCGGTGCCTATCTATCCCGGCTCCACTCCGAGACGACCGCCCTGGGAGATCTTGCAGCGACACCAGGCTGTCATCCGGAGGACCGCACGGACACGTCTGCCGATCTTGTGGGCATGAAGATCCGTCGGTCGCCGCCCATTCGGGCTCCTTCTTGCCGTCCACAGAGCCAGTAAATGAAGGTGGTACCGATCATTTAACCCGCGTACATGCAGGTGCAGAACGTGTACGAGTTCATGGATGACGGGGTGATGAGCGCGGGCAGGGAAGTTTGGCTGGTCAGGTTCCGCATGACGTAGTGCCCGTTGAGAGCCTGGCCTGTGCTGCCCGTGTTCACGCCGCCGAACTTCGGGATGGTGCCTGTGAAGCTCGACAGCCATGCCAGGTAGTAGTTCGTGCCTTCGGTCAGGGCGTAGCTGGTGATACCTCCCGGATTGCCGATCGCGCCCTCGGCGAACCCCGTGGACTCGAAAGCGGAAGTCATGTCGCCCGTCTGCGCCAGCAGTTCCCCCGATTCGGAGTACATCGCGAGCACGTTCACGCCCGCGCCTGGCGTCACCCCCGCCTGCGTGACCATGATGCCGAGGGTCGTGACCGTCTTGGATGCCGTAGCGGTGCAGAGGGTGATGCTCAATTGCTCGCTGTTGCCGCTGGCGCTGCTGGCCGCGTAAGCGGGGTTGACTGCGAGCAGGCCCAGGCCCAGCCCGGCGGTTGTGAGTCCGCCGATTCCCGAGGCGTCAAGGCTGAGGTCGGCTGGCGTGAGAGGGCGGAACGATGGCGCGCCCGCCCCACCCGAGGACGGCCCGGCGAACACCTCATTCTCTGGTGCCCCTGACGATGTTCCCGTGCCACCGCGGCTTATCGCCAGAGGCGACGATGATGAAGGGAGGGCGTCTTGCACGAACGCTGTCGTGGCCAGCTTCGTGCTGCTGTCGGTCCCGCTCTGAGTCGGTGCAGTCGGGCTGCCCGTGAAGGCCGGGGAGGCGAGAGGTGCCGTGCTCGCCCAGGATCCCGGCGTTCCGCCAGCTGTGCAGATCCAGAAGACCCCCGTGTGGTCTACGACCACGTCGCCGGTATCGAAAGAGCCCTCCGTCGGAGCGCCGCCATACGTTCCCCCGACAAAGCGGCAGCTGGTCGTGTCCGAGGGGATCCCGTTGAGCGCGAGGTAACCTCCGGTAAGCGGCCCCTTTCCCGAGGTGATGCCGTTCTGCAGCACTTGCGTGCAGTAGTTTGAAGGCAGGCTGGCCGCAGTCTGGACCTGGAGCCCGCTCACGAAGGTGATGGATCCGTTCTCGGCGTGCAGGCTGTTGATCGCCTCGGTCCCGGCGGTCTCGAAGAAGCCGATGACGGCTATGCTCGCCGAGTTTTCGGTGATGTGGATTCCGTAGGAGTTGTTCTGCGATGCATAGTGCCCGGCGACAGTGACGGATTGTGAACCGGTAATGACAGTTCCCGTGGCATCGTCCTCTGTGGTGGACCCGGAGAGCATGAGCCCGTCGCACGATATGAGGTTGATGCCCGTTCCGCCGTTAGCGTTGGTATACAGCATTGCGAGCTGTCCGGAGCAGTTACTGAGGGTGAACCCGTCGCCGCTGTTGCCGTAGCAGTGCACGTTGGAGAGTGCCACGCCTGGGCCAGATGATATGAGAACCCCGCTGCCGCCGTTATAGGCCGCCTGGCAGTCCCGCAGAGACGAAAAGTTCAGGTTCTCGGCGGCCCACCCGTGGCCGCCGAAGCTCGTGACCATGACGCGCTCGGCCACCAGGTACGTGTTCTGGTTGCCGCCTGCCTGCGGTATGTCGATGCCGTTACCAGTCCCGCTGCCGGGACCTTCGATCACTAGATCGAAGAGCGAAATGGCCGCACTCTGCGGTGTACTCGCAGTGATAGCGGACACTGCCGTGTCGACTTGCGTAACAACAGTCCCAGAAGCAAGCGGAGCAGGCGTGGTGTAGCTATATCCCCAGGCCGCTCCCTGAAGAACGCATGCGTCGGGCATGACGAGCGCCTGGTTGATGTAGTACGTGCCAGGCCAGAGCACCACCCGTGCGCCGACCGCCAGCAGCGACGAGATCGTTGCGTAATCGGTCGTGCCAGTCTCATCTCCAGATGGTGGCGGAGCGTAGATCACCGCGCCGCAGCCGCCGCTGGGGGTCTGGTTGACCCACTTTCCAGCGCTGCTGCTGTAGGCCAGTACCTGGTTGTTGGTGGGCGAGGATACGTTCACATCGCTCTGCTGGGATAACGCTGTCGGGGCCCCCACATTGCTTGCCGTCAGCGTCACATTCCCGTTCGTATTGGGAGTGACCGTGTTGACACTGAGCACTGCTCCGGCAGTCGTTAGGGCCCCCGGCTGTATAGTCCCATCCGCATTGAGAGAGACTTCAAGAAAGTCATTGAGGATGGTTCCCCAGTTTCCACTGTCTCCTCCGACTATGGGCAGGCGTGTCATATGGCGCTTTTAGTTCAACCCCGAAATAACTTTAATGCTTACGTTAGATAATAACAAAGAATGCCCATGTTGCAAGCAGTGATAAGTCTCACTCAGACCAGCACGGTGAATAACAGTGTTCGTCTAATTGAATGCCGGGGATCACATGTCGGGCACGGCGCACGCGAGTAGATGGCCCGAAACATATTGCAGCGTGCTTGTTAAAGCGGTTCTTGGCCCAGCAGCCGCTCGAAGTCGTCCAGATGCAAGGTGTACTCGCACAGTTGAATCATGAGGTCCCGAGCGACTCCGGCTGCCGACTTGCCGTCCGGATCGGCGAAGGTCCAGCCCATGAACTGGTTCGACGGAGACGATCCCGGCAGCATGTGTAGTCCGTAGATGTCGACCGTCACGGTCAGCGGCTGGTACGACTGCAGTGCGCGACCGCCATCGACGCCTACGCGGGTTGACTGGCCGGTGGCTGCTGGGATCTTGGGCACCGGTAGGCCGAGTCGGCCCCGGACAGTGCGGAGGTCATCTCGGATCGAAGAGCCAACTGATGACGTCGCTGGTAGCCAATACGCGTCTGTCGCGGGATTTCGTGTCGTCGAAGATCAGGAGCGTATGAAGGCTGACAGGACCGTCCCAAGGGCCATAGCGAACCTGCAGGTTCTCGCCGTAGAACTGACTGCGATGCGCGCACGGCGGATGGAAGCCCAGGACACCGGTGGCGAACTGACCGGCAGGCAGGTGGTCGTAGGGTCCACGCCAGACGCCGTCCGGGGCTTGGAACGCGTACACCGCGTCGGCATCGGCCGTGATGAGCAGCTGGTCAGCTGCGAGCCCGGCGCGTGAGCCGAGGGCCTCGGGAAGGGGTGGCACTGGCGGTGGGGCCAGACCGGCAGCGGCGTAGAGGGTGACGATCATCTCCGTCGTTTGTGGGTTATCGAGCATGGCCGGGAATCTGTCGTCCGCGAGGATGCCGGAACCGAGCAGCCGTCCATCGATGAGCAGGTAGGTATGGAGGGTACTTCTGACTTCCTGGCTTTCCTGCATCCCGCTGCCAAAACGGGTGGCCGTCTTCGCGCTGAGCCGCCAGCCCGCGCTGGCCTGAGGACCCTCCCGCTGCTTCCTTCCCCGACCGAAGCCAACGAGGGGGTCTCCCGGCACAACGACTGGCTCGAGCAGCCACTCGGCGGTTTCGATGAACGCAGGCAGATTGCGGCGCATGTCGGCAAGCAAGCCGTCGACGGCTTGGAACCATTGGCCGGCGGGGTCAGCGGATGGTAACGGCAGCCTCGGTCTGCTCTCCTCAGCCGCTCGCTGGTGAACGCGGCGTATAACGTCGTCGATGTTTCGATCGCGCGCCATAGGCGGAATCCTATGGCTTGAGAAATGAGACTTACAGGTCAGCGCGCTTGAATGGTTTCGCTGGCCTCAGAAGCCGCCTTGCTCACAAGAGGCTCGATTAGCTGACTCACGGCCTTATAGAGTTCCTCGGCGGACCGAAAGAGCTGCCGCGCGCTCACGTTGCCGCCGGGCCACAGAAGCACGACATCGCCGCCTCCGCGCACGGGCAGGATCGGGCCTTCAGCTCGTCGTCGTTCCCACTCGTCGAAGTGCTCCAGGGCGTCACGAGCCTTCAGCGCGTGAGCCCAGCGCGAGCGAAATCTCCGGATGGGGAGGGCCAACGTTCCGTTGGCGTCACAGCCGCTATCTCTGGCATGCTCAGCCGCCCGCAAGAGACGACGGACGGCCGTGATGAGGAAGTCCATATCAGCGCGAGCGTGCAACTGTTGACGAGCCAGGTCTTCGAGCAAGACTTCGGCGGAGACCTCGGAGTAGGACATCAAGCGGTCGTACTGGAGCTTGGCGGCAGCCCACTGCCAGTCGGTCTCGTAACGGATCGCGTCAGCGCGTTCGTTAAGCGGCAGGTCACGGAAGCGGCTACCGGGTACGGCGCGACGGTCACCTCTGCCTCGTGCCACTGTCGGCACCTCCATCGTCGCTCGGCCGGTTGCCGTTTGTCAGACGTCCTCGGGCGCCACCAGAACCGATGCCTGCTGGAGCCTATCGGCTGCGTCATGCCGCTCGAGACATCGATCGACCAGGTTCAGCAGTTCGTCGTTCCTGGCGAGCAGCTGCCTATAGCGCTCGTCGTCCTCGAGCAGAAGCTGGAGTTCGGTCAACACCGCTCCGCCGGACCGTCATCGAAGTCATTTCGCGATGATCGGACGAGTCGGCGGAACCGCAGGGTCGTTTGATAGAGGGCGATCACTGCTTGGGCTGCCCGACGGCTACAGTGCTCAACAGAACCGGTTGAGCGGGTAGAGCCAATGCTCGCACGCCGCCAGCCAATGGCGCAGTTTGACTGTGGTCACGCCCTCTGCGCGGGCCTGCAGGCCTCCACTCGATAGGACGTCGTACGCGGCTGCCGTCACGACGTTCGCCACTTGATCAAGGGCCGCTTCCTCGTAGTCGAGTGGTCCACGCACGTAGGTTCGGACGATGGCCTGCATGCTGGTACGCAGCCTTTCCGGAGCGTCACCGCCGAACGGCAGCGGCACCAAGGTCACGAAGTCCCGGCGGCTCAGGATGTTAGCGCGCTGGATCGATGCTAAAGACTCTTCGAGGACCGACGGGACTATTCGGGGACTGCCATTACGGCCAGCCGTTACGTGGGCGGAAAGGTCAAGGTCTTCCACCATGCGGACCACGTAGCTGTCGAACAGGGCTGGGTCTTCGAGAACAAGTCCCGCAAACTCCCCGGACGTGAGTCCGTAATCCGCCAACGGTCTGGGCACTTCGCTTGCCTCCTGAGCTTAGATGAGAAATAGGCTCCAGACGACGGCCGCGGTCCCGAGAATGAAGGTAATCCAGGCTCCGAAGAAACAGATCTGGACTGAGGGCTTCGATGCTCCATCTGTATTTCCAGCTTGCAGCTCCGCGACCGTGAACTGCACCCCGGCGAGGGACAGGATGATACTGACGACGAGAATAATTGAGGAGACGCGGATCGCCACCAGGACGCTCTGTGAAGGCGTGGCGCGGTCAGCAAGGCCCCAGATCAGAGCCAGCATAATTCCCGCCGTAGCGGGCATCAGTTTGAAAATCTCACCGACGAGGTCGGTGGCCTTCGCGCGCGCGTTCACCGAATCCCCATCTTCTGGGGCCGCATTGTTCACTGTCGACATTGTTTCTGGCTAGAACCCCTTCACGGCAACGCTCGCCGAGAGCCTAACACCTGGCTCGGTCTTTGGGCCGGCGCCACGATGACATGGTTTGACTGCCGATCTGTCGGTAGACGGGCTGGCGGCTTAGTGCTGGCAAGTGGTCGGGCGCCATAGTCCACCTCCGAAGGGCTGGCTCCGTACCGGCACTGTCTAGTGTTCATTGGTCGGCAGATAGTCCCGCCGGAGGGTGTCCTGAGCTAGAAGTTGGGCTGTCGCCTGGCTGCGGGGTGACGTACGGCTAATTTAAGGCTCTCCTGCGCTGTCCGCGGCCGCAAACTACGGCGTCGGCACTTCGGCTCTTCACTTCCGTCGCCAGTCTCCAGGCAGCGTCGCGCTCGGCGGCAGCGTTCATCACCAGGCCGACCAAGCGGTGAGTGTTCTCCAGCATCGGGGCAGCCAAGCCGAGTGTCAGGGCGGTCTGGGTCAGTGGATGCGAGAAGCTGTTGCGCAGTTCGGCCCCGGCGTCGGCGAGGTCGGCGATGTTGTCCGGCAGGACGCCTTCCTGCCGCGCCTTCCGGATCAGGGCCCGGAAGGGCCGCTCGTCCTCGGGGTAGAGCACCCGGAAGGCAGCCTCGAGAGCCTGAAATCCGGTCAGGGACGCGGTGACCATCAGCTCGTAGTCAAACCACGAGAGGGCGAACTGGCTGCGGGCCATCCGCAGGAGCTCGGCCGGACCGTCGATGATCATCGTCGCCGGCAGCAGGTCCGCCCACTCGGAGGCGAGACCAGCCAGGATCTCGAAGGTCATCGGCTGCATTACGCCATCAGGGCCAATGCCGCCGGAGATGTTCGCCCATCGCTGGTCTGGTTGTGGTGCCATCGTGTCAGGATGCCACGGCATTCCGCGCTAGACCTGGATCATGTTCGGGAAAGCGCCTGTCAGCCGCGCGGGTCAGCCACAACACTTACTCCACTAACGGCTGAAGCCATCGCGAATTGATCCGGGCGGGGTGGTCAGCCGGCAACTGCGACCATTGACCGCGCCTGAGCCGTTCATGCTGGCTCAGCTCCCACCGGCGGTAAGCGCTGCTTCCGTCGAGCAACTCCGTCTCACGGCAGCTAGCTATTGGCCTGTTGCAAGTGCAGATTCCGCCCCCCGTATCGTGGTGCAGGCTGCGCAGTGCCGCCAGCAAGGCATAAGCACTATCGCGTGACCGGTAGGCCTGGTCCCGCTCGTCCGACGCCTTATTGACCGCCTGCTGGTCGAGGTTCTGTTCGACAATCCGGACCGGCCGATCAGCGAGCTGCTGCTCCAGCTGACGAACTTGATCGCTTAGGCGCTCAATCTCGCTAACAGACTGAGACCGCTGGTTCTCCACGGCCCGTTCCCGGTCACGTTCCCACTGGGCGAAGTGGTCTGCTTCGCGCTTCTGGATGTCTCGCGGGCTGGTACCCATATGCCTTGCACAGGTACCGCAGACCGGCGGCTGGGACGGCAAGCCGCCTGGCACCCTTGTCGGCACCAGTTCGACGTTGCTGCTCCGGCAGCATCGGCAAAAGGCCACGAGCCGAAGCATGCCAGGAAGGTCCGACAGTACCCGAGTTCCCACGCCGTCGACCTGGTCAGCGCCCTGGGTCAGCGCTGCAGGAATCCCGCCAGTGGATGAAGAAGAACGGCCGTTGGTGACGGAACTGGCTGAACGAGTCCGGCGGATGGCAGGCATGGTATCTACTGCACCTGGATTACAGAGACAGGAATCGATCTGGTTAGGTGACCGGCTCTGTTGTTAGGGCAGAAGACGTCGACTGTGCGCGTACTTGGGCGAGAGTCTTTATGTGACCCGTGAGCGCGAGAGTTTTCAGCTCGCCGCGCCCAACAACCACCTGTTGCTGTCTCGGTCTGTGACGCGGTGCTTGAAATGCGAGCGGCGCAGTCCCGCTTGGTGCTGAACCCGAAGTCGGCGTGTAGCGGACGTCATATTCAACCTTGCCAAGGGCCAGGTGCAGTGCATTCTCATGACTGTTCTCGTCCACATACCAGGTAAGGCCGAGCCGATCGGAGCCGTGGTAGAACCACTGGAGCTGGCCCTTATCGCTCCTGTCACGAGGCTCTGCGCTGACCCCGCCCTGGGCGGAGAAGATTGCCTTCTCACGGTCACTGCTGTCAAGGGAGGCCAGGAACTCGTTCTGGAGGACCTCGCCGTAGACCTGCTGCGCCAGCAGCCAGACTTCGACTGCCGCCGTGCGGAGCAGGTAGCCGGTCAAACTCAAGCCGCCGGCGCCATAGCAGTCGATGAACTGCAGGTGCTCCGGAACCACAACATCCAGGTGAGCGCCTCCCCACTTATTGGCGTAGGAGTTGAGGAAGTCCGCCCACGTAAACCGGCGCCTGTCTCCGCCGAGGCTAATGACCAGGACGGCCGCATTCGGCCATTTGGTCATGGGCGTGCGCACAGCCCCGTCCGCTACCGCCCCAGCTTCGCGCGTCGGTATGGAGCCGACCGAGAATTGCGACGTCGAGCCGTCCTCGGGAGGCCGAGAGAGAATCACCTCCGGGATCCTGACGCCGCATTCCCGGTAGAGCCTGTACAGGACACCGTTGCCCTTGCCAGGGCATAGGAGGGCACGAAGGACCACGGCCAGATCGTCGGCAGCATGAACGGCGCCGTCATCAAGCCGCTCAATGTGATCCCGGAGGCGCGAGGTCATCTGCATCGCCGAGCCAAGCATCTGGTTGCCGACATGACGGAAGTCGCCGGGCCGTCCGATGAGCCGCGGAATTGGCCGGGCAGGCCCAGTCGCCGCACTGACGGTCAGTCCGGCTTCACCAGACACAGGGTTGTCCTTTCGGCTTCGAGCGGTCTGCTTACGACATGAGGATGGCAGGGTGGCTTCGACGCCGCATACGTACTTAGGCCTAGAGCAGGATCAGCGGAGCCCCTACCGCAGCACTCGGTACTTCCCAGATGTAGCTAGGCAAGCAGCGCGTGGATGGCAAAGCCGGCCAGCTACAAACCGCCGGTCGGCTACCTGACGGCCAGGGAACGCATCGAAGGCCGGGAGATCCGCACCGTAATGGTTGATCCCGACCGGGCACCGCTGGTCCGCTGGGCCTTCACTGCCTACGCCACCGGCGACTACACCCTGCGCGAGCTGACCGAGGAACTGGAGCAGCGGGGCCTGAAGACCGAGCAGACCCGCAAACGGCCGTCCCATCCCCTGAGCCTCAGCACCGTCAACGAGATGCTCAGTAACCGCTACTACCTCGGCATGGTCAGCTACGAAGGCGTCCTCTACCAGGGCCGCCACCAGCCCCTCATCGACGAGGCCACCTTCGAGGCCGTCCAGGCCCTCATGGCGGCCCGGCGGGTCTCCGGCGAGAAGCCCAAACAGCACCCGCATTATCTGAAGGGGCGCCTCTTCTGCGGCTACTGCGGCAGCCGGATGGGCGTCAGCTTCTCCCGCAGCCAGAACGGCACCCGCTACCCGTACTTCTACTGCATCGGCCGGCAGAAGCGGAAGAACTGCCCCCAGACCTTCGTACCGATGGAGACCATCGAGCAAGCCGCCATCGACCACTGGCGCCGCAATGTCCAACTCGACGAACAGCGCACTGCTGAAATCCGCAAGGTCGTCATGGACTGGCTGCTGACCCGCCAGGCCACCAGCGGCAAGACCATCGCCGCCGAACGGCGGCGGATCGAGAAACTCGACCGCGAACAGGCCAAGCTGACCCAGGCGTACCTGGCCGAGACGCTGCCCTTGGAAGTCCTCAAGACCGAGAAGACCCGCGTCCAGCGGGAACTCGCGCAGGCCCGGCTCCTGATCGGCCGTTACGAGGAGGACTACCAGGCCATCGAGGCTGCCCTCGACGAAGCCCTGCTGATGTGCCGTTACGGCTCACTGGCCTACGAGTACGCCGGGCCTGAGACACGACGCCAGCTGATCCAGGCCGCCTTCGACAAGCTGTGGGTGGTCGGGGCTGAGATCGCTGGCTGCGATCTCAAGCCGGGCTACGTGACCATGCTCGACGAAGACCTTGTCGCCGAACTGGAACGGCAGGCCGGACGGTCGGATGGAGCCGAGCCAGACTCGGCCCACGTCCACTACCGCCACGCACCAAGCCCGGCCCGGCAGTCCCTGCCGACTGCCAGCACCAGAAACCTCCAGCGGATTACGGCTGAGCGACCAGCGGGCCAGCTCCCCTGGGAAGCAAAAGACACCAAGCAACTCGTTGGTGTCTCTGGTGCGAACGTTGCTGATCTGGTGGGCGCGACTGGGTTCGAGCCAGTGACCCCTCTAGTCGGCATGCGGTGGGTCCAAGGCCGCTGGTGGCAAGTGCCCCGCCAACTGTTCACAGCCGCCACCGTTCCGGCGCCAAGACA
>Ga0335075_10002438_pt1 | contig 29996 bp, 29 predicted proteins | sample Lox_Sample_24_FD_206723 | JGI IMG/M metagenome (GOLD analysis project Ga0335075, IMG submission 206723) | Soil microbial communities from Loxahatchee National Wildlife Refuge, Florida, United States - Lox_Sample_2.4 | ecosystem: Environmental > Terrestrial > Soil > Wetlands | place: USA...
TCGCGGTAATGGCCCAGACCTTTCTCGGCGAGGGCGGCAACCGCCGTGATCCGCTGGCCAATCCGCTCCATGCCGAACTGGCCGGCCTGCCGCCGATCTACATCCAGGTGGGCGGCGACGAGGCGCTGCTGGACGACAGCCGCCGGCTCGCCGAGCGCGCCAGCGACGCCGGGTGCACGGTTAAGCTCGACATCTTCCCGGAGATGCAGCACGTCTTTCAATTTTCGGCGGGGCATGCCGCCGAAGCCGATGATGCGATCGCCCGGCTGGCGGCCTGGGTGCGGCCGCTTCTCGGGCTCGGCTGAGACGCGGCCGGCGCTCGGCTTATGCCGGTGACGCGGCTCGGGCCGGGGCCGCTGCCGGCGCTGGTGAGCCTTCCCGCGCGGCAAAATGCGGGATCACCTCCTCGCCGAAGAGGCGCAGGGTATGCAGGACCTCCTCATGCCGCGCCGGCCCGATCGCGCACAGCATGAACACCTCCTCGATGCCGAGCGCTTCGTAGGCTTCGAGAAAGCGGATGCAATCGGCGGGCGTGCCGACGCAGAATTTGGTTCCCTGCTCGCGCACCTGCTGCGGGGTTGGTTCGCCCGGATGCGGCCCGCTGGCGAGACGCTGGTCGCGCGCGTAATAGCCGCGATAATCGGCCGGCACGGTCGCCGGATCATAGTCGCGCCACACGAGGCGGGCACGCTCGCGCTGCTGCTCCATATACCAGCCGACGAGCTCGGTGCCGCGCTCGGCGACGACCCGCGGATCTTCGTGACAATAGCCCGCGGTCATCAGCGCGGCGCGCGGCGGCGGCGCTTGGCGATCGCGGCTGGCGGACTGCGCCGCATCGCGATAGAGGGCGATCAGCTCGCCGACGCGGTCCGGGCCACCCTCGCTGCCGAACAGCCCGCCCATCGCCAAGCTGCCGGTCAGCCGCGCGGTCTCGTCGCTGCCGCAAGCCGACCACAGCGGCGGGTGCGGGCGCTGCACCGGTTTTGGCAGCACCTCGCGGCGCGGGATCTGGTAGTAGGTCCCGTCATAGGCGATTTCCTCCTCGGTCCAGATGCGCGGCAGCACTTCGGCAAATTCCTGCCACATGCCGCGGGTGTCCTTGAGGTCGGTGCCGTAAGGGGTCAGCTGATACGGATAGCCGGTGCGACCGAGCCCGACATCGACGCGGCCATGGCTCAGGATGTCGAGGGTGGCCATGCGCTGCGCCACATGCAACGGATGGTGGATCGGCGCCAGCACGACGCCGACGCCGAGGCGGATGCGGCTGGTGCGCTGGCTGACCGCCGCGAGCGTCAGGTCAGGGGCGCTGTTATGCGACCACACCGGACGGAAATGGTGCTCGGAAAACCATACGCTCGAAAAGCCCTGCTCTTCGGCGTAGGGGATCTGTTCGAGAGCTTCGTAGATGCGCTGCGACTCGCTGGACTGCGTCCAGGGCTTTGGCACCTGGATCTGATAGAAAAGACCGATTCTCATCGCCTGCTCTCCTCGGCGCATCGGCGGCGTGGGCTTTGGGCGCGACAGCCAAGCCCGGGCCGCGGTGGCGGTGCGGCGTTGCCGCCGCGGTTCAGCCCTTCTCGCTTGCCGGTACGGTGGCCAACGCATCGACCCAATTGAGCGCTGAGCGGCGCCAGCTCTGCCGCCGCGGCCGGAACGCCGCGCGCTGGGTAATCGTGCCGACCCGCAGCGCGTAGCTCGTCGGGTTGTCGACGGCGCAGGCATAGATCGGCGTGCCGCAATTGCCGCAAAATGCATGGCGGCGCTGGTTGCCGCTTTCGGCAGTCTTGACATAGGTCTTTGGCGTGCCACGCAGCAGCACGAAATCCTCGGCCGCGGTCGGGATGTTGATGCGAAAGGCCGAGCCGGTCAGCGTCTGGCAATCGGTGCAATGGCAGATGCTGAGTGCATCGGGATCGACCTCCGCCGCGAAGGCGATCTCGCCGCAATGGCAATGTCCATCGATCTTCATCTGTCGCATCCCGTGATTGCTCTGCTGCTGCACGGCATCATAACCGGCCATTCGGCCGCTGTCTGCGGATCGGGCAGCGGTGAGGACGGTCGGCGATGAGGCCCAGCATCAAGAGACCGGATTGCGGCGCGGCTCGCGGGCGGCTGCGTGTCCGGCGATATAGCCCTGGCAGGTGGCGCGGGCGAGACCGTGCTGCGAAAACCCGCCGGCCGATTCACCGCCGCAATAGAGGCCGGGGATGATCTCGCCGTTCATGTCGATGACCTGACAGGCGGCATTGATGCGCAGCCCGGCGCGGGTGTCGTGCACGACCGGCGTTGCCCAGGCGGCGTAAAAGGGCGGCCGGGCGATCCTGTATTTCGGGCCGGGCTTGGCGAAATCCGCGTCGATCCCGGTCTCGACAAAGGAATTGTAGCGTTCGACGCTCGCCACCAGGTTTTCCGGCGGCATCGGCACGCGCTGGTACTTCATCTCGATTTTCTCGGCCAAATCGGCGAGCCGATTGGCGGCAAAGAAGAAGCCGCCGGCGATATCGACGCCGGGCGGTGCTGGCCGCCATCCTTCGCGCTCGACCGCGTCGCTGTCGAAGATCGCCCAGATCGGCCCGCCGCCATTGTGGCCGTCATCGATCCCGGCCAATGCCGCATTCAGGAAGTTATTGGGATTGTAGTCGATATTCCTCACGTTCAGGTAGCTGCCCTGAACATAGGGATCGATCGAGTTGTAGTTGTTGGCGATGTACTGGCCGGCAGTCTCGTCGTAGAAGCGCCGTCCGAGCATGTTGACCAGGATCACATCCTGCCAGTCGGCAACGCGCAGCCCGGTGGCGCCGGCGCGCTCGAACACGCGGCTGCCCGGCATCCATTGCAGATTGCGGTAATTGTAGCGGCAGCCGATCGAGCCGGCCTTGGTGATGGTGGCGCCGAATTCGCCGGTCTGATTGAAAAGGCCCCATAGCGAGGCGCCGATCGCCATCGCCGCGAGTTCGCCGCTCGCATCCTGGTCGGACCACGGCATGCCGGCCAGTCCGCAATATTCCTCGGTCAGCCGCGGATCAAACATGCGCCGGAAATTGATATTGCCGGTCGAGCCGCCGGTGGCGATGACGACCGCCTGGCGGGCGCGGATCGTCGAGCCGGCGCGGTTATGGTCGACCGCGATGCCGAGCACCGGGCCGTGATCCGGCTCCTGCCGGTAGATGCCGGTCATGCGGTGCTCGATCAGGATTTCGACACCGGCCTTGCGCGCGGCGGCTTCGAGCGGGCGCATCAGCCCGTTGCCGGAGGAACGGGTCTTGCGGACCGCGGGGTCGGCGGGCTCGCCGGTCTGCACCATCGGCCAGTCCATGACTGCGCAATGCATCTCGCGGGGCAGCGAATTGCCGACCGAGTTGCCGCCGATCGCATCAGGTGCCCTGTCGACAAAAACGACGCCGTGGGCGACCAGCCATTCAAAGGCGGCGGCACTGTTGTCGGCAAAGGCGCGGATGATCTCGCGATCATTGTAGCGATAGTCGGGAAAGCCGTTGGGACCGACGACCGACCAGTCGGTCAGGTCGCGGAACAGCAGGTCCGGCGTGTCGGGGATGCCGTATCGCCGCTGCACGCTGGTGCCGCCGCCGAGCGGCACATTGCCGCCACTGCAGATGGCATGGCCGCCGATATCCGCTTCCGCCTCGACGACGATCACCGATGCGCCGGCCTCGCGCGCGACGATCGCGGCCGGAAGCCCGGTGGCGCCGGACCCGATCACGACGATATCGGCCTCGCGGTCCCATGCGGCTGGCGACGGCGGTGGACGCCGCGCCATCGGCGCCGGGCTCGCCGATCCGCTTGCACCCGTAGTAAACGTCGCCGCCGTGCTGCCGGAGGCCGCATCCTGGCGGTTCGGTTCCATCGCGACGTTCTCCTTTGTTGCTTGTTCCGGCGCCGGTGTTGATTGTTCTGGCGCTGGCCGGTCTTCGACTGCAATGGCTCAGCGTAGCGTCACGCTGCCTCCAGGCAAGAAGCTGCAGGCAAAGCTGCCATGTCCCCGGCACCGGTCTCGGAGCGGAGCTGGTCGGGAAATGGCGCTATGTGATGACCGGCTGGTCGGGCGTGCGGGCGCGGCGCCTGACCGAGGCCGGTCGGAGCTCAGCGCGGTTGGCGGTGGCGGCCGCTCTCCTCGATCTCGGCCTGGGCGATTGCCCGAACGAGCGCGGCGCTCAGCTCCTTGGCGGCGTCGAGCGTCAGTTCGACGGCGACGCGGGTGCCCGGCGCCATCGCCGCGTTGACGAAATCGATGGTGATGGCTTCTTCGAGCAGAGCGTGGTGCGGGTGGTCGTAGGAGACGACCGAATGGGTCAGCTTGAACCACCCGTCACCACCCTTGCCGGCCCCGTCAGCGGCAACGATCTCGACGATCGAGGTGCACATTCGGGTTTCAGCCGGGTTCTGTGCTAGGCGGCGAGGTGCTTGCCGAGGAACGCGAACACCTTCTGCCAGCCATCAACGGCCTGCTCGATGCGGTAGGCCGGCCGGTCATAATAGAAAAAGCCGTGGCCGGCGCCGTCGTAGCGGTGAAATTCGTACTGCTTGCCGTGCTTCTTGAGCTCGGCCTCGTGCTGGTTGACCTGCTCCGGGGTGGGGGCGCGATCCTCGTTGCCGAACAGGCCGAGCAATGGGCACGACAGGTCCTTGGTGAAATCGATCGGGGCTTTGGGCTGCTTCGGGTTCAACTCCTCCCGGCTCATCACCACGCGGCCGCCCCACAATTCGCAGGCAGCGTTGATGCTCTTGGTGTTGCAGGCAAACAGAAAGGTCTGCCGGCCGCCGGAGCAGGTGCCGAACACGCCGACCTTGCCGTTGAGCCAGGGCTGGGCGCGCAACCACGCGACCGAGCCCTCGGTGTCGCCGATGACCTGGGCATCGGGTACGCCGCCCTCGGCACGCACCTTGGCGGCGACGTCGTCCGCCTTGCCCTCGCCGGCGCGGTGATAAAGGTTCGGGCTGATCGCCGCATAGCCGTGATGGGCAAATTTGCGGGTTGCCTCGCGATACCACTCGTCCCAGCCGGGCGCGTGATGCAGCAACACCATGCCGGGGAACGGCCCCGGACCCAGCGGCCGCGCCACATAGGCCGAGATCGTCTCGTTCTTGTCGCCGATGATCGAAATCGTTTCTGCAAGCATGCCTTCGTAGGCCATCGCCGCTCCTCCTCCTGTCCTCACGAGCGCCGCCCGATTGGCGGTGATTTGCTGCGACGATGGTTAGCGCATCCGCGGGCCGGGGTCCATCCCGAGATAGACCCGGCCGCCGATCGGATACCACTCGGGCGCGATCGTCACGGTCTGGCCGACGACGTGCAGGTCGCGCCAGCACTCGGCGAGCCGGCTGTCGCGGCGGAACGAGGTGCTGCCGCCGAGCCGATAGACGAGGTCCATCGCCTGGCGCGCGCTGTCGGCGGCGTGGACCGCGGCAAGCCGGCAGCGGGCGCGCTGCTCGAGCGTGGTCTCGCGGCCAGCCGCGACCGTGTTCCACAGCTCGGCGATCATTGCGCTGCGATAGGCGCGGCCGGCTTCGAGGATCGCATCGGCGCGGCCGACCGCGTCCTGGACCTGCGGGTTGTCGCGCAGCATCCCGGTGCGGCCGCGCGGCGTCTTCTCACCGGCGAGCTCGATCAGCGCATCGATGCCGGCGCGCGCGATGCCGGTGATGACGGCACTGTGGTGCGGCCCGACCCAGCAGGTGGCCGGCAGGGCGTAGGTGATCCCCGGCCAGCGCTGCCATTCGTTGTCGAGCGGCGCAAAGGCATGCGCCACGGTCCGCCGCTCCGGCAGAAACACGTCGGTGACGGTCCAGTCGAAGCTGCCGGTGCCGCGCAGCCCGGCGACGTCCCAGCTGCCGGGAACGATCTCGGCTTCCGAGCGCGCAAACACGCCGCGCCAGTAGAGCGGGGTGCCGTCGGGGCGGCAGCGCGGCCGGCCGTTTTCGAGAACCTGGAAGCTCCCCAGCATCCAGGCGCTTTCCTGGCAGCCGGTGCCGAACGGCCAGCGCCCGGTGACCCGGTAGCCGCCGGCGACCGGAACGGCCTGGCCGCCGCCCTGAACCGCGGTGCCGGCGATGATCGCGGGAGTGCCGCCGCCGTGGATCTCCTGCACGCCGTCCTCGGGCAGGCCGAGGGTCACGAGCTGGCCGATGCCGTTGTTGGCGAGGTTCCAGCCGACCGATCCGGCACCCTCGGCTAACAGCTCGACGACGCGAAGATAGGTCAGCGGGTCGGCCTCGAGCCCGCCGAGTTCGCGCGGCATCACAAGGCGGTAGAACCCGGCGGCGCGCAGCCGCTCGACCAATGCCGGCGGCAGGCGCTGCTCGCCTTCGATCGCGTCGCGATCACGGTGCAACACGGGCCGCAATGCCGCGGCTTGTTGCACGACCGGCTGCGCGTCGAGCTCGGCGGGCGAACGGGGTCGCTCGTCGATCATGTCCATCCGCATCTCCTGCCGCAATTGCGATCGCCGAACCCGGGCGGGCGCGACCGCTGCGCCGACCGGCGGCGGCGCTGGAGCGGCGGGCGATGCCGGTCGGCGGCACGGTGAAGGCTATCGCGCGACGGCTTGCGGCGCCAGCCCGTCGGATGAGGCAGGTAATATGCTACAGGCACCACACCCTATCAGGGTGGATTCGCCGAACACGGCAGGACCCGGCTGGCCGGGTGCGGTGTATGTTTGGGCGTGGCGTAGCGACGATGGCGCCGCCGGCCTGGGCATCATCGAGCGAGCGGAGAACGGGATGATCGATGCATTCGAGAAGCGCCGGATCGGGCGGACCTCGCTGCGGGTCAGCGCCGTCGGTCTCGGCTGTGCGACGCTGGGCGGCAGCCGCATCGGGGTCAGTCGCGCGGAAGCCGAGGCGATCGTGCGCGCCGCCTGGGCTGCCGGGCTGCGCTATATCGATGCGGCACCCTATTACGGTTTCGGCCAGGCCGAGCGCTGCGTCGGTGATGCGATGCGCGCCGCCCCGCGCGACGCATGGGTGTTGTCGACCAAGGTCGGGCGATTGCTGCGCCCACATCCGGCGGCGGAGACCGGCGACCCGGATCGGCCGGCGATGCCGTTCGAGGCGGTCTACGATTATTCCTATGACGGGATCATGCGCTCCTTCGAGGACAGCCTGCAGCGCCTCGGCCTCGCCCGCATCGACATTCTCTATGTGCATGATATCGGTGCGATGCAGCATGGTGTGGCGCATCCGCGGCTGATGCGCACTTTGCGCGAGAGCGGGTACCGCGCGCTCACCGAGCTGCGCGGTGCCGGTGTGGTGCAGGCAATCGGCATCGGGGTCAACGAGCGCGAGGTGCTGCTCGAAGCGCTGCAATGGGGGCAATGGGACGCGTTTCTGCTGGCCGGCCGCTATACCCTGCTCGAACAGGCGCCGCTCGATGATCTGCTGCCGCAATGCCAGGCTGCCGGAACCTCGATCGTTATCGGCGGCCCGTTGAACTCCGGCATCCTGGCCGGCCGCGACACCTGGAACTACCGTGCCGCACCGCCGGAAATCGTGGCACGGGTCGCGGCGATCGGCACGGTCTGCGACCGCCACCGCGTGCCATTGGCGGCAGCGGCGCTGCAATTCCCGCTCGCCCACCCGGCGGTGGCGGCGATTATTCCCGGACCGCGCAGCGTCGCCGAGCTGCACGCTAATCTCGAATTGCTGCGCCATCCGATCCCGGCCGAGTTGTGGGTTGAGCTGCGCGATGCCGGTCTGCTTCGGCCGGAGGCGCCGACGCCGAGGTGATCGGGCACGGCGCCCGTCGACCGACCGGGACGCGCTGATGATCCCGGAGATTGCGCTTGCGGCAGCGAGTGTGATTTGTCGGCCCGCTGAGACGCGGCGGGAGGATGGCGGCGATGACGGTGTTTCATCTGGTGCGGCACGGCGAGCCGGCCGTGTTTGGGCGGATCAACGGGCGCACCCCCGGCATCGGGCTGTCTGAACGGGGCCGCGCCGAGATCGCGCTGGTGGCCGAACGGCTGGCTGGCGAGGCGATCGCGGCACTCTATGCGAGCCCGTTGCAGCGCACCCGCGAGACCGCTGAGATCCTTTCCGCGCGGCTCGATCTGCCGGTCAGCTATCGCGAGGATGTGATCGAGCTCGATTTTGGCGACTGGACCGGGCTGACCTTCGACCAGGCCCGGGCCGACCGGCACTGGCCGCTATGGCAGCATCACCGCAGCATCGCCGCTTTGCCCGGCGGCGAGAGCATGCGCGCGGTCCAAGCCCGGATGGTCGGCGCGCTGTTCGAACTGCACCATGCTCATCCCGCCGGCAACATCGCGATCGTCAGCCATGGTGACGTGATCCGCGCGGCACTGCTGTTTGCGCTCGGCATGCCGCTCGATCTCTATGCCCGGCTTGAGATCGGCCTCGGCTCGCTCAGCACGATCCGCATCGACGATGCCGGCATGCGCGTGGCGGCGGTCAACGAGCGACCGCGCCCGACAACATCCATCTAACCGGTGACCGTCTAGGCCGGCGCTGGGCTACGCCCTCGCCAGGCTGGCGAGTGCCGCCTCGGCGGCAGCGATGCCGCTCAGGAAAGCGCCGTGTGCGGTCGAGAAGAAGTCTGGCGAGGTGGCTTCGCCGGCAAAGAACAGCCGGCCATCGACCGGTGCGGCCAGCACCGCGCGGGCTCCGGCGCTGCCGGGCCGGCCATAGGAATAGGAGCCGCGCGACCACGGATCGCCGAGCCAGGCAGTGGCCGCCAGCAGCGAGACGCGTCTGCGGATGTCGCTGCCGAGCAGGTTCGCCAGCTCGTCGGTGGCAAAGGCGAAGATTGCGGCTTCGCCCTCGCGCTCCATCGCGGCAGCAAAGCGGCCACCAAAAAAACAGTAGATCGCCGGCCGGTCCAATGGCCGGACCTGGTAGCTCATGGTCTCGCGGCGCCGCGTCGAGCCAACCAGGAATTCATCGTGACCGACGCCATCGACGGGTCCCGAGAGGCCTATGAACAGCTTGTCGTCGACCCCGAGCGGCAGCCCCGATGCCGCTGCAAGCTTGTCCGGGAGCGGCGGATCGAACCGGATCACCTCGTCGGCGAGGATTGTCGTCGGCACGGTGACGATGATTCGCGCCGCGGTCAGCGTGCCCTGTGCCGTGTCGAGCCGGATCAGCCGGCCGCCATGATCGATCCGCAAAACCGGCGTGGACAGCGCCAGCGGCAGCCCCTCGGCCAATCGTTCGAACAGCCGGCCATAACCCTCGTGCAGTCGCCAATTGGTGCCGCTGTCCTCGTAGCGGACGTAATCCTTGACCGAGACGCGGTCGAGTTCGGCCCCATTGGCCCAGGTACTGGTGGCGTCGAGCAACGCGTTCCAGCGTCCGCCGGCCGGCAGCACGCTCGCCAGCGTGCGGTCTTCCGGCTCCGCCGCCGCACGGTGTCGGGCCCGCGCCTGGGCCTCCCGGGTGGCGAGCCAATCCGCCTCGGCTTCGACCGTCTCGCCGCTGCGGCGCAACCGGCTGGTCCATTCGGGCGGGCGCCGGTGAACCGAGAAGCCGAGCTCCTGGGCGATCGGCGACAGCGGGTTGCGATCGGCCGAGTGCAGCCATTCGGCGCCGCGGTCGAGAGCGAAGCCGGTCGGGGCGATGGTATGAACCCGGCCGCCGACCCGGTCGCGTGCCTCCAGCACCAGCACGCTGTGCCTTCCGCCCTCGATCAGGCGGCGGGCCGCGGCGATCCCGGCGGACCCGGCACCGATCACGGCGATCTCGACCTCGGATGAAAAACCGGTCATTTCTTCTCGACCTCGACAGAGCGGGTCGCAACTCGACCCGAGGCTTGCGCCTGTTGCAACACGAAGGCGGCAGTAATCGCCGCCGATCCTCCGGCACGTGGCGCCGATCATAGCGCAGTTTTTGCGACAGCGGCCGCCGCCGGCATGCTGCCGCTGGCCCGGGCGAGCGCCGACGGCCGTCGATCACCGGGAGCGCTCGTTAGAGATGGCGCCCGTTGATATTGCGCAACACCCTGCGCGCGCGTATGGTCGCTGTGCCAGCCGGCCGCAGACGGTCCGGGTCCGGGCGACGCTCGATCAATGGCGGAGTCGCACAGCTTGGTTGAGCGGCCCTTCACACAGCAGCCGGCGGAGCCGCATTCGGCGGCCACAGCGGGCAATGGCGGCGAGTGGGAACAGAAGCAGGAGCCGGCCGAATATTACCGGGCGGCCGCTGCGCGTGCCCGGGCGCTGGTTCAGGACGCGACGACACCGCGGGTCAAGCAGCACCTGCAGGAACTGATCAGCCGATACGACCGCCTCGCCGGGGAAGTCGAGCGGACCAGCGAGGGCGAAGCCGGCCGCAATGGGGGCCGACTGCGGTGACCGGCAGTGGCGAGCCGATGCCGCCGGCCGCCGGCGTGGCGCAATCCGCGAAGCCGCAATCCGTGAAGCCGCAATTCACGAAGCCAGGGTGATGGCTACCGGGACGGGGAGGTCGGGCACGGCCGCGCCCGGTGCTGAATTTCCTGCCGCGATCACCGTGGTCGGCGCCGGCGCGATCGGTAGTGCGGTCGCCTATTCGCTCTCGGTTGCCGGGTTTGCTCCCCGGCTCATCGCTCGCGGAGAGAGCCTGGCAGCGATCCGCCGCGATGGGCTGCGGGTCGAAAAATGGGATGGCGGCGGTGGGGTCGTGCGGCTCGAGGCGAGTGGCGACCCGCGCGATTTCGGGCCGCAGGATCTGGTGATCGGCACGATGAAGGCGCAGGACTGGCCCGCCGCCCTGCCGGCGCTGCTGCCGCTGATCGGCCCGCACACCGCACTCCTGCCGGCGATCAACGGTGTGCCGTGGTGGTATTTCGACGGCATCGCTGGCCGCTTTGCCGGTGAGCCGATCCGGGCGGTCGATCCCGATGGCGCGCTCTTGGCGGCACTGCCGGCGTCACGGGTGATCGGCGCGGTGATCTATATGGGGGTCAGCCGCAGCGCTCCCGGGGCGATCGGCTGGACCAGCGGCAACAAATTCGTGCTCGGCGAGGCTGCCGGGGACAGCGGCGAGCGCTGTGAAAAGGTGGCTGCGGTGCTGCGCCGCGCCGGGTTCGATGCGACCGTCACCGACGACATCCGCGGCGAGGTCTGGGCGAAGCTGCTCGGCAACGCGGCGATCAATCCGCTCTCGGTGGTGGCTCGCGCCCGCATCGATGAGATCATGGCCGATCACGGTCTCGGCCGGGTGGCGCTCTCGTCGATGCACGAGGTTGCGGCGGTGGCGGCGGCGATCGGCGCGCCGTCGCGGATGGCGGTCGAGAAGCGCTATGCGATCAATGCCGAACTCGGTGCTTTTCGCACCTCGATGCTGCAGGATTACGAGGCGGGGCGCGGGCTCGAACTAGGGGCGCTGGTCGATGCCGTGGTCGAGATCGGCGACCGGCTGGGCATCGCCACGCCGATGACCGCAGCACTCGGCGCCCTCGCCCGCCGCGCCGCAGCACTGCGCCCGGCCGCCGACTGAGCCATCCCGAGCCTTCTGCAACCGTCATTCGCGCCGGAACAGCCGCCGCAGCACATCCTTGGCGCGCGTAAGAACTTGCTTGCGGCGGGCCGGCAGGTTGCGGCCGGCGCGGTTGATGTAGAAGTTCAGCATCGACATCGCCGACTGGTAGGGGCCGGCCTTGCGGCGGGTGCTGCGCTCGGCCGAACGCTTCAATGACCGGGCGATATGTTCGGGGTCGTCGCTCGTAAACACGCCGGGTTCGAGTTCGAGAGCGTCGCTCTCCCTGGTGACCCGGCCGGACCAATATTTCCGATCATCGGGTCGGCGCTTTGCCCGGCGTGGCATTCGGTTCTTCTCCGCGGCAGATCTCGCGTCAAAAACGCCTCTTGCGTCGAAAACACCGTGACCCCCGGTTCCGCCCATCGGCTGCGGACGATAAAACCCATCTTTGTGCCGCTCGGTGCCCCGGCGGTTCCGATCCCGCTCCCGGAGTGTCCCGATGCCCGATGATAATCCCCGCGACGACATCCAAGCATTTGTCCCCGGTCCGCGGGTCCGGATCGACGGCCGGCCGGGCGGGCCGCTCTCGGGGCTGACCTTTGCGGCGAAGGATCTGTTCGATGTCGCCGGCCATCCAACGGGCGGCGGCAATCCGGACTGGGCGAGATACAATCCGGTGCCGACGCGACATTCCTCAGCGGTGCAGCGGCTGCTCGACGCCGGCGCCACGCTGGTCGGCAAGACCATCACCGACGAAGTCTCGCTCGGCATTGTCGGGGAAAATGCGTTCTACGGCACGCCGGTCAATGTCAAGGCGCCGGGGCGGGTGCCGGGCGGCTCATCCTCGGGATCGGCGGCGGCGGTCGCGGCCGGGCTGTGCGACACCGCGATCGGCACCGACACCGGCGGCTCGGTCAGGGTGCCGGCGAGCTTTTGCGGGCTCTACGGCATCCGTCCGACGCATGGCCGCATCGATGTCGCCGGGATGATGCCGCAGGCGCCCTCTTCGGACACGGCCGGCTGGTTCGCGCGCGACGCGGCAACGTTTGCGCTCGTGTCGAGCGTGATGCTCGGCGAGGCGATCCCGTCGGCATTGCCCGATCGGTTGATCATCGCAGTCGATGCCTTCGCCTTTGCCGATCCGGAGGTCGGCGCGGCCTTGCAGCCGATGGTCGGGCGGCTGAAGGCGCTGATCGGCGAGGTGCGGGAGGAGATCATGGCGCCCGCCGGCATCGTGCATTGGGCTCGCGCCCAGCGCACCCTGCAGCCGGCGGAGGCGTGGCTGACCTTCAAGGACTGGATCGAGCGCTGCAACCCGCGCCTCGCCTACAATGTCGCGCGCAACATCTACACCGGCTCGCAGATCCCGGAGAGCGAGCGGCACTGGGCCAGCCTGGTGCGCGAGGAGGCGCAGGGCCGCATGCGCCACCTGCTGCCACCGGGCACGATCCTCGCCCTGCCGACGACGCCGTTCCCGGCGCCAAAGCGCGGCGAGCCGCTATCGGTTGCGAGCTTGCAGCGCGACCGGATCCTCTGTTTGTGCGCGCATGGCGGGCTCACCGGCGTGCCGCAGATCAGCATCCCCGGCGCCACGGTTGACGGCTTGCCGATCGGCTTGTCGATCATCGGCGCGCGCGGGTCGGACGCGGCACTGGTCGCGGTCGCGCAAGCGCTCGAAGCTGCCGGCTGAGGAGGCGAGGGTCAGGTCTCGTTGACGAGGTAGTCCATGGCGGCGGCGACACCGCCTTTGCCGTGCGGGATGCCGGCGAGTTCGAGCGCCATCTCGACCGCCGCCAGCGAGCCGAGGATCATCGGCTCGTTCAAGTCGCCCATATGGCCGATCCGGAACACGCGGCCCTGCAGCGGCCCGAGCCCGCCGCCGAGCGAGACATTAAAGCGGTCGAGACAGATCGCGCGCATCCCGTTGGCGTCGCAACCCTCCGGTGTCAACACCGCGGTCACCGAATCCGAGTGCCCGCGCGGATCGACCGCGAACATCTCCGGCCCGTCATTCTGGCGCCACACGCGGACTGCCCGCCGCGTCGCCTCGGCGAGACGATGGTGGCGCGCGAAGATCTGGTCGAGCCCCTCCTCCTCGATCATCCGCAGCGCTTCCTGCAGCCCATAGAAGAAGTGGACCGGGGCGGTGCCGTTCCACACCGCCTGTGACGTCCCGGTTTCGACGAGCCGGCGCCAATCCCAGTAGACACGCGGCAGCTTGGCATGCGCCGCGGTGGCGAGCGCTTTTGCGCTGACCCCGGTAAAGGCCATGCCGGTCGGCAGCATCAGCCCTTTCTGGGAGCCGGCGACGACGACATCCACGCCCCATTCATCCATGCGGAAATCCATCGACACCAGCGATGAAATGACATCGACGAGAAACAGCGCGGGATGCCGCGCGGCGTCGATCGCGCGCCGCAGCCGGGCGATGTCGTGGACGACGGAGGTCGAGGTTTCGTTGTGGACGACGAGCACGGCCTTGATCCGGTGCTCGCGATCTTCACGCAGCCGCTGCTCCAGCGCTGCCGGATCGGCGCAATGGCGCCAATCATTCGCCAGCGTCTCGACCTCGATGCCGAAGGCTTCGCAGCGCAGCCCCCAATTCAGCGAGAAATATCCGGTCTCGACGATCAGCGCCTTGTCGCCGGGCGAGAACAGGTTGACGAGTGCTGCTTCCCACGCGCCGTGGCCGGAGGCGGCATAGCCGAGGATCGTCTGCTCGGTCTTGAACACCCGCTTGAGCCCGGCAAAACACTCTTCGGCGATGGCTTTGAACTGTGCGCCGGTGAAATCGATCGTGCCGCGGTCCATCGCCCGCAAGATGCGTTCCGGTATATTGGTCGGGCCCGGATTTTGAAAAAAATGAATGCCTCGGCTGACGGCCATCGACGCCTCTCTACTCCGACCTGGTGATTGTGATCCCGCACCCCGCGGGGAGCGCAACATAATCGGATTAACATGAGATGTCTGCCGCGACAAAAAGGCGGGCGGCAAAACGGCAGGCGGCAAAAAGGCGGGGAGACAGAAAAAGCGGGGCCGCAGCCCCGCCTTTCCCCTCACGTCCCACTCCGCCACGAGCGGCTGTGGCGGTCGCACCCTCCCTAAACCTGGGCCGGGCGCCCGACGGCGCCCTCTCTTGTCTGAGACGCATCATAGGCATGCCTGCGGCTGATCGTCACGCAAAATCTTAATAAGATTTTCGCACTGTCGCATCGGCGCCTTGGGCCTGCTCGGAATCAGGTGATGCGCTGAAATCCGGGCCGCAACCTGATCCCGGGGAGGACGCCACCCGGCGCCTCAAGGCCAACCAATGGACAGCGAATGGGCGGTTCCCCTAGAGTCGGCACAGGCCGATAGAGTCGACACAGGCCGAGCGGCGTGAGGTGACATGCGTCTTTCCGAATATTTCGTGCCGTTACTGCGCGAGAACCCAAGCGAGGCGCAGATCGTCTCGCACCGGCTGATGCTGCGCGCCGGGATGATCCGGCAGTCCTCGGCCGGCATCTATTCATGGCTGCCGCTCGGGCTGCGCGTCCTCAAAAAGGTCGAGGCGATCGTGCGCGAGGAGCAGGACCGCTGCGGCGCCCAGGAAATCCTGATGCCGACGATCCAGCCGGCCGAGCTGTGGCGCGAGAGCGGGCGCTACGATGATTACGGCAAGGAGATGCTGCGCATCCGCGATCGCCACGACCGCGAGATGCTGTATGGGCCGACCAACGAGGAGCAGGTCACCGAGATCGTCCGCGCCGCGATCAAGAGCTACCGTGATCTGCCGAAATTGCTCTACCACATCCAGTGGAAGTTTCGCGACGAGGTGCGGCCGCGTTTTGGCGTCATGCGCGGCCGCGAATTCCTGATGAAGGACGCCTACAGCTTCGATATCGACGCGGCCGGCGCCAAGCGCTCGTACAACAAGATGTTCGTCGCCTATCTGCGCAGCTTTGCACGCATGGGGCTGAAGGCGATCCCGATGCGCGCCGACACCGGGCCGATCGGCGGCGAACTCAGCCACGAATTCATTATTCTTGCCGATACCGGCGAGAGTGCGGTCTATTGCGACCGCGCCTGGAACAGTTTGCTCGATGCCGATTTCCTGGCCGAGCCGATCGATTACGCCGGCGATCTCGAACCGCTCTTCGCGCGATGGACGCGGTTTTACGCCACCACCGACGAAATGCACGATCCCGGCAGCTGCCCGGTCCCGGATGCGGAATTGCTCACCGCGCGCGGCATCGAGGTCGGCCATGTGTTCAATTTCGGCGCCAAATATTCGGCACCGATGGGTGCGGTCGTCAGCCGCGCCGACGGCAGCACCGTGCCACTCGAAATGGGCTCCTACGGGATCGGCGTGTCGCGTCTGGTGGGTGCCTTGATCGAGGCCAACCACGACGATGCCGGCATCATCTGGCCGGCAAGTGTCGCCCCGTTCCGGGTCGGGCTGATCAATCTGCGCGCCGCCGACAGGTACTGCCGCGAAGCCGCCGACGGGCTTTACGGCAAGCTGCGCAATGCCGGGGTCGAGGTGCTCTATGACGACCGCGACGAGTCGCCCGGCGGCAAATTCGCGACGATGGATCTGATCGGGCTGCCCGAGCAGATCGTCATCGGCCCGCGCGGGCTTGCCGCCGGCACGGTCGAGACCAAGGACCGCCGCTCCGGCGAGCGGCGCGATCTGCCGCTCGATGCGGTTCTTAATCGGTTGGCGGCGAAGTGAGCCACGGGCCTCTTTCTCGCGGGGGCGCAAAAAACTCGCCGGCGGTGAAGCCGAGGGAGGGTGAATCCGGGGAGATGGCCGGGCCGGCATCGTTCGACATGGCCGATTTGCGTCCCGAGCGCACCGGCCTGCCGTTTGTCGTGTTCATCCCGCAAACGGGCGAGGCACGACATGATGCCCGGATAAAGCTTGCGCGCGCTGCGAAAGTCCGTCCCTCGGAAATGTCCACTGTGACGGTCTGTCCCACACCCCGCATCATTCGCGGTGAGATGAACGCGCAGGCTCTCGACTTGGTCAGCCGGTGGATAGAATTGAGCCGCAGTGTGTTGGTCGATTATTGGAACGGTGACGTTGAATATACCGAGGATGTCCTGAACGCCATCCAGCCGATCGGCGACCGGTGAAACTAACCCCATGATCTTCAACACCTTTGAGCGGATGGTCGCGTTCCGCTATCTGCGGGCGCGGCGGGCGGAAGGGTTCGTTTCGGTGATCGCGATCTTCTCGTTGCTGGGGATCGCGCTCGGGGTCGCGACGCTGATCATCGTCATGTCGGTCATGAACGGGTTTCGCGCCGACCTCCTGGGCCGCATTCTCGGCCTCAACGGCGATCTCGGGGTGTACGCGCAAACCGGCTCGCTCGGCGATTTTGACGCCGCGGCGGGGAAGGTGCGACGCGTGGCCGGGGTCACCGCGGCGATCCCGATCGTCGAGGGCCAGGTCATGGCGACGACCGACGCCGGCGCCGCGGGCGCCTTGGTGCACGGCATCCGGCCGGCCGACCTCGAAGCCCTGAAACTGGTCTCGGCGCACATCGTCGCCGGGTCGCTCAGGGAATTCGGCGATGACGGTGTGGCGATCGGCTATCGCCTGGCGGAGCAGCTCGGCATCGGCCTCGGCGGCCGGGTCACGGTGATCTCGCCGCAGGGGACGGCGACCGTGTTCGGCACGATGCCGCGGCTCAAGACCTACCATGTCGTGGCCTTGTTCAATGTCGGCATGTACGAATACGACAACAGCTTCATCTATGTCCCGCTCGACGCGGCCCAGCTGTTCTTTCGCCTGCCGCATCGGGTCAGCGATCTCCAGGTGTTTGTCGCCGATCCCGACCAGGTGCGGCAGGTGGCGCGCCGCATCGACGCGGCATTGGGCGGCACGGCGCGGATTGTTGACTGGCAGCAAGCCAATTCGAGCCTGTTCAACGCGGTCGAGATCGAGCGCAACGTCATGTTCCTGATCCTGACCTTGATCATCGTGGTCGCGGCATTCAACATCGTCTCGAGCATGATCATGATGGTGAAGGACAAGGGCCGCGACATCGCGATCCTGCGCACGATGGGTGCCTCGCGCGGCATGATCCTCAGAATCTTCATGCTGTCCGGCGCCAGCATCGGCGTCGTCGGCACCCTTGCGGGGCTGGCGATCGGTGTCGCCTTCACCCGCAATATCGAGGCGATCCGCGAGTTCGTGCAGGGCATCGTCGGCGTCAACCTGTTTTCGGCCGAGATCTATTTTTTCACCCGCATTCCCGCTCGCATCGATGTGCGCGAGGTCGCAAGCGTCGTGATCCTGGCGCTGGTGCTGTCGTTTCTGGCCACGCTCTACCCGTCCTGGCGCGCCGCCCGTCTCGATCCGGTCGAGGCGCTGCGCTACGAATGATGGCGCCGGGTGAAACTCGGATCGCGGCGAGCGTGCTCGAATTGCGTGCGGTCCGGCGCGTCTTCAGGACCGGCGGGGCCGAGATCGCGGTGCTGAACGGGGTCGATCTCGTGCTGCGCGAGGGCGAGCTGGTGGCGCTGGTCGGTCCCTCCGGCGCCGGCAAATCGACGCTGCTGCACCTTGCGGGGCTGCTCGAGCGGCCCGATGGCGGCACGGTGCTGGTCGTCGGTAGCGATTGCAGCCATCTGTCCGACCCGCAGCGCACGCTGCTGCGCCGTTCGACACTCGGCTTTGTCTACCAATTCCACCAGCTATTGCCGGAATTCTCGGCGCTCGAAAATGTCATGTTGCCGCAGCTGATCGCCGGCGTGCAGCGCGGCCGGGCGCGGCAGAAGGCGGCCGCATTGCTGGAGCAGGTCGGTCTGGCGGCGCGCGCCGAGCATCGGCCGGCGCGGCTTTCGGGGGGTGAGCAGCAGCGGGTCGCGATCGTGCGCGCGCTCGCCAACGACCCGAAGATCCTGCTCGGCGACGAGCCGACCGGCAATCTCGATCACGCAACCGGCGAGAGTGTGCTCGAGACGCTGATCGGCCTCGTCCGGCGCACCGGGCTCGCGGCGTTGATCGCCACCCATAATCTCGACCTCGCCCGCCGCCTCGACCGCATCGTGATGATCGAGAACGGTCACCTCAAACCGGTCGAGCACAGCCTTCTCGGCACCACCAAGCAGGATGGCGGGTAGGGGTCACAGCGTGGCGGTGACGTCGCACAATACGCTGCGCAGCCAGGCGATGGCCGGATCGCTGCCATGCTCGCGATGCCACAGCGCCATGATATCGAATGGCGGCGACGCGTAGGGCGGCTCGAACAGCTTCAGCCGATAGACCTCGGCAAAGGCGACGGCGAGCCGCCGCGGCAAAGGTGCTGCCATGTCCGACTGGCTGACGACGGCGAGTGCTGCGAGAAAATGCGGTGTCGTCAGGGCGACGACACGACTGAGCCCCTGCGCCGCCAGGGCGCCCTGAAGCAGACCGACCTCGCTGCGCATGACCAGCCGTTCGAGCCCGTGATCGACGACATAGCCGGCGACCGCCTGCTCGTCTTCGCCGGTCGCCGAAAAGATCAGATGCGGCAGGGCTGCCAGCCGCTCCAGCGTCAGCTCGGGCCAGGCGGCGGCGGGCCGATCGGCGCTGACCACCCAGACCCGGGTCTCGCGAAACAGCGGCGTGCTGGCAAACCATTCGGGTATGCGGCGGAAGCTGCCGATCGCCAGATCGGCACGCCCGGCGAGCAACGCCTCGGTCACCCCCATGTTGCTCGGACGGATCCGGAACTCGGCATGCGGTGCGGCCTCGCGCAGCCGGGCCAGCAGCGCCGGGACCAGGACGGCGCCGACATATTCGCCGCAGACGATGGTAAAGCGCCGTGCGGTCTGCGCCGGCACAAACTCGGCCGGGGTCAGCGCCAGCTGCAGGTGGAGCAGCCCCTGGCGCAGGCGCGGTGCGATCTCGGCGGCGCGCGCGGTGGGCCGCATGCCCTCGGGTCCGCGCACGAACAGCTCGTCTTCGAGCACATAGCGCAGCCGGTTCAGCGCATGGCTGATCGCCGATTGCGTCAAGCCGAGCCGTTCGCCGGCGCGTGTGACGCTGCGCTCCTCGATCAGCGCATCGAAGACCCGCAGCAAATTGAGGTCGACCGCGTTAAAATGAAGGATGTTCATGGTTGCAATGCAATATTATCATTTGCATAATCGCCGCTCGGGTCGGAAGATTGGTAGTGGCAAAATCTCACAAGTAACACTGGAGAATTGGATATGCCGAGGATTCTTGCATCGGCGGTGCTCAGCCTGGGGTTGGTGGCCGGAACCGCGTTGGCGGCGCATGCCCAATCGGTGTCGTCGCTGCCGCCGGAAGGGGCCGCTTCGCTGCCGCCGCAGACTGCGGTGACCCAGCCCTACGGTTCCACCCAGAGCTTTTTCCCGAAGCCCGGCGGGAGCCAGTTCTGGAAGGACTCGCACTACCAGGCGCCTTCCGGTTACGCGACGAACCCGAACTATCACCCCTATTCGGCTTCGGTCGGCCCTCAGCCGGGCTCGTTCTCCTCGGGAAAAGATGTGCCCTATAATCCGACCGCTGCGGATGCAGCGCCGGCGCGGCATCCCTATGACGCGTCGGGCGTGGGCCCGCGCACCAACTGACCCGGCCACCCGCCGCGGCGCCGCGCTGGTGCCGCGACAATCGGGACGGTCTCCAAGACCCGTCGGCAGCCTGCCGGCGGGTCTTGCGCGTGTCGCATGCGGGTGCATCGGGGGCCGTGCTCAGCGCCGGGCAGCAAAGATTCCGGACGTGAAATAGGCCGGGCCCGCGGTTTTGGCGAAAGCGAAATTGCCGCCGGTCTCGGCTGCCATCGGCCCGTAGAAGCTGCCGGAGACGGCACCGGCGATGCCCGGTGCGGCGAGCCCGAACGTATAATTCGCGCCCGACAGCGCGGCCCGGCCGCGTGCGGTGAAGCTCAGCCCGTCGTAATCGATGACCGAAAACGCGCCGGCTCCGCTGCCGAAATTGTAGCTCGCCGCCAGCCTCCCGCTGGCCAGATATTGCGCCGTGCCGTTGATCACGGTGCCAAACAGGTTGCCGGTATAGCTGCCGGTGAAGTTGGCCGCCTTGAGGCTCGAAATATCACCGACGCTGGTCGGGATCCCGGCCACCCAGGAATTGATGTGGCCGACATCGACACGGGCGGGCTCGTCGCCAAAGGCCGGGGTGTCGAGTTCGCCGCCCCAATAGCCCCATTGGAGATATCGGCAGGCGCACAGCCCGTCCGGCAACAGCGAGGTCGGCGGCGCCGCGGTCTGCGTCACCAGATAGAGGTTCGGGTTCGTCTGCGGAAATTGCAGATTGATCGGAACGCTGACCCCGTCGACCCGAGAATCGCTGACCGGGCTCTCCTCGATCGCGAACAGATTGTTGTTTACATAGGCTTGGCGGGCATTGGTCCCGGCGGTCGAGCCGAATTGCAGCACCATCCCGTTCGCCGCCGGGATCCCGCTGCGGTGCGAAGTTGCCGGATCGCCGCCGGCGAGGGTGGCGGTGATCTGCAGATCGCCGGGATGCGTCGTGATCGTTGCGCGGCCGGTCAGCATATAGGGGATCGGACGGCCGGCGCTGCTGGCGGGTTCCCTGGTCATGATACCGCCGAACCAGCCGGTCAGGGTCTGTGCCGACGGGCTGGCCGTCGCGACCGCCGGGGCGGCGACCGGGATCGCCGGCTGAGCGAACTGGTAGCGGGCGGTGGTCTGTTGGTTCAACGTGTCGGTTGCAACCGCACTGGCGGCGCCGGCCCCGGGGCTCAGCACGAACCCGGACAGCGTGCTGCGACCGTAAAGGCTGTTGCCGGCACCGTCGGTGGGCGTCGCGTAATATGTATTGATGGCGACCGGCTGGCTGGTGGCGCTCGCCAGATAGCTGCCATGCACCACGCCTTCGAGGACCGGCGGGTTGCCGAACACGTTGCCGACGAGCACGACGATCGCCGATTTCTGCGCGGCCCCGGTCCCGGTGATCGCGAGGCTCGCCTGCAACGCCTTGGTGGCGCCGGTCTCGGTCGAGAACACGCTGCCGGCCGGTGTCGCGAGGATCAAGGGCGAGATGCTGGCATCCGGGAGCGCACCACCTTCCTGCCGCCGGATGAACGGGATCAGCGAGCGCAGTGCGGCGTCCGGAACGATCGCGAAGGCCAGCACCCGCGGGCCGCGCGCCGCCGTGAAGGTGTTTTCGACCGGCTCCCCGCCATAAATGAATTCGCGCTGCGCCGGTTCGTGGACCGGCACCAATTCGGCGAAAAAGAAGCTGTGGTCGGGCGACAGGTAGGTCACGCCGGTGACCGGGCCGAGCGGGCTCGTCGTTCCTGCCCCCGAAGCCGGGAGCGCGGCGGACCCCTGGGCGAGCGGGAAGCTCACCGCGCCAAACCCGCCGTTGGCGCCAATGGCGCTGAACACGCCGTTGGCGACCCGGCCATCGGCATAAGGTGCCGCGGGCTGTTTGAACCCGAACGCAACCCCCTGATCGCCAGTACTGTAATAACCGCCGGCGAGGTGGGCGATGTCGACCGGCGGCGGTCCCGGCGGGTTGATCGGCGGCGGGTGCGGAGGCTGCGGCACGACCGGCGCCGACGGTGCCGCCGGCGGCATCACGACCGGGACGACCGGTATCGGCACGAACGGTCGGACTGCGGTTGGGGAACCGATTGGGGTTCCCGGCGGCAAAACCGGGAATTGTGCGATGCTGAGGCTGCGCCCACCCGCGATCGGGGTCGCGGTCGCAGCCGGGACCGAGGCATTCTGGTTGTTCAGCTGGGTCAGTTGCACCGCGGTGCCGACACTCTGCGGCTCGACCGGCGGCGGCTGGGTCAGCGACGCGGCCCGCACGCTCGCCGCCACATCGGCGGAGATCGCGTTGGCGATGCCGCTTGTGGCGACTGTGACCTCGGTCGGGATGATCGGCGCACCGCCATGGCCGCCGGGCCGTCCGTCGAGCTGGGTCAGCAGCTCTGCGGTTGTCGCCGCCGGCGCCGGACCCGGTGCCGACGGGGCCGCACCCGGTCGTGCCACGGTGACCTCGAAGCCGGGCCGGGTGATCGTCTGCGAGGTGCCGTCGGACCCGGTGATCGTGACCCCGTCACCATAGACGAAGATCACTCGAAGTGCGGGGCAGCCGGCGGAGGACACGGCAGAAGCGGCGCACTCGGCCCCGACCTGCACCAGCATGACCCCGCCGCGGATGCCGATCGTCGCTGTCGGCGTGTACATCGTGACCGCATTGTCGTGCTTGCTGAGCTTGCCGCCGACAAAGCGGAACACGCCACGGGTCAGGCTCGCCGCGAGCTGCCCGGTGCCGGTATGCGGATCGTAGACGAACCGGTCGATGACCATGTTCGCATTCGGCCCGACCGACAGGCTCGATTCATCGACGAACAGGATCTGGGCCTGGCCCGCGGCCGTGGTGGCGATCCGCTCGTTGAACACGACGTCCTGCCCGACCACGAGCTGCCGCACCGCACCGCCCGGAGGGGTTCCCATCGCCGCCGGATTGACCGCCGCATCGACCCCGACCCGCTGTTGGGCGAATGCCGCCGGACCCGACAGAACCAGGCCGAGCAGCAGCGAAACCGGCAAAATGACCCGCAAGGCGTGTCGGGCGACCATCGTCATCGAGCCCTTTCTGACACCAATCTGTCTTAAAAGCGGATTTGTGGCCCGAGCAAGATCGAATCGTTGGTGTAAGCGTAAATCGGCAGATTGGACGAGACAATGTCCCGCTCCAGTTGCAGTACGATCGCCATCGTCGCATTGACCGGGACCGCCTCGGTAAACCCGAAGCGCCAGCGCTGGGTCAGCTGGCTGCTCGGCGAAAACACCTGCGGGTTGCCGCTGGTATTGCAGCACGGGTCGGGTGCCGCATAGAGGCTCCAGGCACGGCCGAGAAAGGCCGAGCTTTCCCAGGGCCAGACCGAGATCGAAAACGGTGCCGCATAGTGCAGGCGGTAGGCGCCGGTCACGGCGTAGCTCGCATTCGCATAATAATCGAGCCGCGTCGTCTGGTCGAGATAGTCCAATTCGAGGTTCAATTGCGCATTGGCACCGAGCGGCTGGGTCAGCGACAACGACAGGAGCTTGTCGCTGCCGTCGAGGCCACGCGACAGCGGGCGCTCGGGCGCGTTGGTGAAATTCTTCTGGCGAAACTCGAAAACCGATTTCAGCGCCAGATCGTCCCAGAGAATGTCGTCATATTCGAGCCCGGTGCCGTAGGCGTCGAAATACTGGGCCTCGCCGAGGCCGACCTCGTCGAAAATCAGGTAAGGCTTGACCGAAGAGGGCCGGATGCCGAACAGGCTGCCATTCGGAAAGTTGAATCGCGGCCCGGCGGTCACCTCGGCCAGGTCGAGATCGAGCCGCGTGACGTTCTCGTTCAGATAATGGTTGACGTAGCCGACGCTGGTGATCTCGAGCGTGTCGTGATGCTGCGTCTCGAGATCATAGCTGTACAACAGCGAGCCGGCGGCAAACACGCTGCCCGAGGGTTGCCTGACAAACTGGCTGTTCAACAGCACCGGGCCGATCGGCGAGAGCACCAGCGGCGACCCTGGGGCGACATTGGCGTCGGTTTGAAACTGCCCGCCGACGAACAGATAGCCCGAGACTTGATGGCGCGATTCGCGCCGGGCGATCTCTTCCTGGTATTCGGCGATCCGAGCGCGGACCTCGGGCGGCGGATGGGCGGCGGCGGCGCGCGCGAAGTAATCGCCGGCAACGGCGTAGGAGCCCATGCGAAAATAGAGTGCCCCCAGTTCCAGGTCGACCCTCGGCAAATCGGGGTTGAACAGCAGCATCCGTTCGAGCGCCGAGACCGCCGCCTCGTAATCGCCGAGCTTCGCCGCGACATCGGCATAGGCGAACATGACATCGAGATCGGCCGGGTGGCGTAGCATCTCCTGGAACAGCGCCTCTTTGCGGGTCTCGAGCGCGGCGGTGTCGGGTGTCGTTGGCGCGGCGCGCGCGGCAGCAGCGGCGACGGCGAGGCTCAGCAGCAGGCACCACAGCAAGGCGGCGATCGACATGCCGCGCGGCATCGGATCACGAGTGTTGTCGGGTGCAGCGTTCATCGCTCGTTCCGTGCTGGCGCGCACCGCGGGTCAGGGTCGCTGAGACAATTGTCCCGCAACGTCAGCGAGATTAGAAGATCGCTTTGTTCCACCGCAAGGGTCGGCAATGAGATCGGGGAGAGCCGGGAGGGATTTGCCCGGCAGCGTCCCCGGCGGCTCGGGGCGTCCTTGCCGCGCCGGGCGGATCGGAGGACACTTCGCTGCCGACCCGGCCCGCTGCGGCGGGCAGGGCGCGGGCGAGGCCAGGAGCTGGAAGGTGGAAACCGCTTTCTACGACGCTCTCGAGGCGCGCGACCCGGCGGTGCGCGAGGCCGCCTTGATGGCGGCGCTGCCCGGACTGATCGCCGCGGCCAAAGCGAACTGCCCCGCCTACCGCACGCGGCTTGCCGGAATTCGCCCGGAGGTGGTGACCGATCTGCGGGCGCTCGCGGAATTGCCACTGACCCGCAAATCGGAGCTGATCGGCTTGCAGCGCGACGATCCGCCGTTCGGCGGACTCGCTGCGGTGCCGCTGTCGTCGCTGCGCCGGGTCTTTGTCTCGCCTGGCCCGATCTATGAGCCCGAGGGTCGGCGCGACGATTACGGCCGCTTCGCGCGGGCGCTGTTTGCCGCCGGGTTTCGCGCCGGCGATCTCGTGCACAATGCGTTTTCGTACCATCTGAGCCCGGCCGGCGCGATGGTGGAGAGTGCGGCGGCGGCGCTCGGCTGCCCGGTGGTCCCGGCCGGCACCGGCCAGACTGAACTGCAGCTGCGGGCGATCGCCGATTTGCGACCGGTCGGCTATGTCGGGACGCCGTCCTTTCTGAAGATCCTGTTCGACCGGGCGGCGGAGCAGGGGCTCGACATCACGTCGCTGACAAAAGCGCTGGTTTCCGCCGAGGCGCTGCCGGCGGCGCTGCGCCGCGAGCTACGAGGCCGCGGCGTATCGGTCCTGCAATGCTACGGCACCGCCGAGATCGGCCTGATCGCCTATGAATGCTCCGGCCCCGATGGCGAAGCCGAAAGCGGCATGGTGCTCGACGAGGGGATCATCCTGGAACTCGTGCGCCCCGGAACCGGCGAGCCGGTTGCGCCGGGCGAGATCGGCGAAATCGTCGTCACGACGACAATGACACCCGAATATCCGCTGATCCGCTTTGCCACCGGGGACCTGTCGCGGCTGCTGCCGGATCGGGAGGTCGGACCCGGGTGCGGCCGCACCAATCACCGCATTGCGGGCTGGCTCGGCCGCGCCGATCAGACGACGAAGGTGCGCGGCATGTTCGTTCACCCCGAGCAGGTCGCCGATGTGCTGCGCCGGCACCCGGTGGTGCGCCAGGCCCGGCTGGTGGTCGAGCGCGTGGCCGAGGCCGATGTGATGACGCTCTATATCGAGTGCGGCGAGGAGGCCGGCGGGCTGGCGCCGATTGCCGACACGATGCAGCGGCTGACGCGGCTGCGCGGGGAGGTAAGGAGGGTGGCCGCCGGCAGCCTGCCGAAGGACGGCAAGCTGATCGAGGACCGCCGCGAGGTCGGGTGAAATTCACCAAAAGGTCACACTTTTATCCAATCGCAGACCCAATCCCTTGCTCATATGCTTAGCGTAAGGTTCAGCCTTACAGGTTTGTCCCCCAAACCTCGTGATCGGCCGAAATTTCCGGCCGGTGGCCAAAGCGGCTCCGAATTCCCCCTTCGGAGCCGCCTTTTTTGCCGGAGCCGCCTTTTTTGCCGGCTCAGAGGACTGCGCCGGACGCGCCGGACATGGCCGCCACGGACCTGACCGGCCCGCAGCGGCACCCCGCTGGTGTTGCTGCCGGCGTCGCCGCCGGGGCACTCGTCGCCGAGGATTTGGCCTGCCGGCGTGGCGCGCGCCTGGTCTTTGCCGGCGTCTCGTTCGTGGTGCCGCCGGGCGGTGCTCTTGTCGTGCGCGGCGCGAACGGTGCCGGCAAATCGAGCCTGCTGCGGCTGGTCGCCGGTCTCGTCGCACCGGCAGCGGGCCGGCTCGTCTGGGGGTCGCAACCGCTGGCCGCCGATCCCGCCGGGCATCGCGCCCGGCTTCACTATGTCGGTCATCAGGACGCGGTGAAACCGGGCATGACGGCGCGCGACACCCTCGCCTTCTGGGCCGCCTTGCGCGGGCACGGGCGCGGCATCTCGCTGGCGATCGCAGACGCCCTTGCCAGCCTGGCGCTCGATCCGGTGGCCGATTGGCCATGCCGCTGGCTGTCGGCCGGACAGCGGCGCCGCCTGGCGCTCGCCCGGCTGCTGGTGGCACCGGCCGAACTATGGCTGCTCGACGAGCCGACGACCGCACTCGACGAGGATGGCCGGATGCGGCTCGAAACCATGATCGAAGCACATCGCGCCGGTGGCGGAAGGGTGCTGCTGGCAACGCATCTGCCGCTTGCCCTCCACGGGGCTGCGACATTGCACCTCGACCGGTTCGCGCCGCTGGAGGATCCCGCCGCGGAGACCTGGACATGACGGCATTGCGCGGGATTTTTTGCCGCGATCTCGCCCTGACGCTGCACCAGGGCGGCGATGCCGGGCTGGTCCTCGCGTTCTTTATCCTCGCGGTCGTGCTGTTCCCGTTCGGGGTCGGTCCCGAGGCCGAGGTGCTGGCGCGGATCGCCGCTGGAATCTTGTGGGTCGCGGCTCTGTTCGCGGCATTGTTGTCGCTCGACCGGCTATATCAACCGGATTACGAGGATGGCGGGCTCGACCTGTTGGCACTCGCCCCGCTGCCGCTCGAACTCTGCGTGCTGGCGAAGAGTGCGGCGCATTGGGTGGCGACCGGGTTGCCGCTGGTGCTGGCGAGCCCGGTCCTCGCCTTGTTTGTCGATCTCGACCCGCGGGCGATGCCGACCCTGGTGGCGAGCCTGCTGCTCGGCACCCCGTTTCTGAGCCTGATCGGCAGCGTGGCCGCGGCCTTGACCCTCGGCGCCCGGCGCCAGGGCGTCCTCTTGTCGCTATTGGTGCTGCCGCTTTATGTGCCGCCGCTGGTGTTCGGCGCGGGTGCCGTCGAGGCGAGCGCGCTCGGCATGACGGCACGGCCGGATCTTTTGATTCTCGGCGCCCTGACCCTGGCGGCGCTGCCGCTGGCGCCATGGGCGAGTGCGGCGGCGTTGCGGCAGGCGCTCGCATGAGCCGGTGCCGACATCGGCGGCGCGATATCGTGCGGTTCGCCGGATACTGCGACCGCTGCGCCCATGACCGGAGCCGCGATTTGCGTTACAACAGAAGGGTGCCATCACGCGGCGGCGGACGATGATCGAGCGCTTTGCCAACCCGGCGCGGTTTATGCGATTGAGCGCGACGATCCTGCCGTGGTGCGGCTGGGCGACCCTGGGCTTGCTGGCCGTCGGGCTCTACCTGGCGCTCGTCGCCTCACCGCCCGACTACCAGCAGGGCGAGGCCGTGCGCATCATGTATGTCCACGTGCCGGCGGCTTGGCTGGCACTCTCGGTCTATCTCTTGATGGCGGTGGCGAGCGGCACCGCCTTGGTGGCGCGGCATCCGCTCGCTGATATCGCGGCGCAGTCAGCGGCCCCGATCGGCGCCGCCTTCACCTTCATCTGCCTGGTTTCGGGGTCATTGTGGGGCCGCCCGATGTGGGGCACCTGGTGGGTATGGGATGCGAGGCTGACCTCCGTCCTGGTGCTGTTCTTTCTCTATCTTGGCTATATTGCGCTGGTGAACGGCTTCGACGATCCCGCCCGCGGTGCCAAGGCGGGCTCGGTACTGGCGCTGGTCGGCGTCGTCAACCTGCCGATCATCAAATTCTCGGTCGATTGGTGGAACACGCTGCATCAGCCGGCAAGCGTGCTGCGGCTCGGGGCGCCGACCATCGCCTTGTCGATGCTGGTGCCGCTTCTCGTCATGGCGGCGGCGTTCTGGCTGTTATTTGCGACGCTGCTGATGATCCGCATGCGCACTGCGTTGAACGAGCGCAAGGCGCTGGCATTGCGGCTCAACCGGGCGCCGCGGGCGCGACCCGGCCGCACGGCACCGGTGGCGGCAGGGCCGGAGGCGAGCCCGGCGGTGCGTCCGGCATTGCGCTGAGGCGGCGATGCTACAGGCGATCGGCTCGTATCTGGCGATGGGCGGCTACGCGGTATTCGTTTGGCCGGCCTACGCGGTCGCCTTTGTCGTGCTCGGCGGTCTCGCCCTCTACTGCCGGCACCGCTACCGGCGGAGCACGCGCAGCCTCGAAACGCTGCAGCGCCAGCTCGGCCCGAGGCGGTGACCCGCAAGCAGCAGCGGCTGGCCATGCTGGGCCTCGGCATGGCAGCGCTCGGCGGAGCGACGGCGCTGGTGCTGACCGCCTTCAGCAGCAATCTGGTGTTCTTCTACAGCCCGAGCGATCTGAAAACGCGGGTGGTGATGCCCGACACGAGGGTGCGCATCGGCGGGCTGGTCGAGGATGGCAGCGTCACGCGCGGCGCCGGCGGCCGCGTGTCGTTTCGCATCACCGATGGCAAGGCCGACATCCGGGTCAGCTATCGCGGCATCCTGCCCGACCTATTTCGGCAGGGGCAGGGAGTCGTCGCCGAAGGAGAGTTGGAGCCCGATGGCAGCTTCGCCGCCTCGACCGTGCTCGCCAAGCATGACGCACGCTATATGCCGCGCAATGTCGTCGATGCCCTGAAAAAGAGCGGGCACTGGCAGGAGGGTGCAGCCACCCCCGGCGCCGCCCGACCGCTCGATGCCGCCGCTGCGGTCAGAGCCAGCCCCTAGCACGCCGAAGGCGATGGCGCGCAAGCTCCTCTTTCTGCTGCCGGCGGGATTGTTCGCGGTGCTGCTCGTCGCCTTTACGATGGGCCTCGACCGCGACCCGCGGCTCTTGCCCTCGGCGCTGATCAATCGCCCGGCCCCCGATTTTTCCTTGCCGGGCCTCTACGATCCGGCGCAGGGGCTGTCACGCGCAGATCTCGGGCCCGGTGTGACGCTCGTCAATTTCTTCGCCTCCTGGTGCCTGCCCTGCCGCGAGGAGCAGGGGGCGCTGATGGCGCTGGCGCATCGCCAGGGCGTCACCCTCGACGGCATTGCCTATAAGGACGAACGTGCCGCTTCGCGCCGCTTTCTCGCCGAATTCGGCAACCCCTATGCGCGTGTCGCGGTCGACCGCGACGGGACGACGGCGATCAATTTCGGCGTCTACGGCGTGCCCGAGACTTATGTGATCGACCCGAGCGGGCGCATCCGCTACCGAGCGGTCGGGCCGCTCAGCCCGCAGGATATCGACCAGACGATCCTGCCGATGGTCGCCCGCCTGGCGGCGTCGGCCAGCGAGCGCGAAACGGCAGCGCGGTAAGCCTCAGAGGTCGAGCAACAGGCGCGCCGGCTCCTCGACCAGTTCCTTGATCCGCACCAGAAAGCCGACCGCCTCGCGGCCATCGACGATGCGGTGATCGTAGCTGAGGGCCACATACATCATCGGCCGGATTTCGATCGCCTCGCCCACCGCGACCGGACGCCGCTCGATCTTGTGCATGCCAAGAATGCCGGATTGCGGCGGGTTCAGGATCGGCGTCGACAAGAGCGAGCCGTAGA